>Ga0187766_10001760_pt1 | contig 12728 bp, 13 predicted proteins | sample 0216_QUI02_MP05__4_FD_132971 | JGI IMG/M metagenome (GOLD analysis project Ga0187766, IMG submission 132971) | Tropical peat soil microbial communities from peatlands in Department of Meta, Colombia - 0216_QUI02_MP05_20_MG | ecosystem: Environmental > Terrestrial > Soil > Wetlands > Peat ... | reverse complement strand
TTGTCGGAGTGGCCGTAGCCCGGCTGGTCGACGGCAAGCACATGGAAGTACTGGGCCAGCACCCCGATGTTGCGCGCGAAGTTCGTCCAGCTCGAGGCGCCCGGGCCACTGCCGTGCAGCAGCGCAATCGTCTGGTCGTTGCCGACACCGGCCTCGTGGTAGTGCAGTTTCAACGGGCCCTTTAAATCTGGGCCGCCAACCTGCGCATAGCGCGAGGTCGACTCGAACGTCAACTCCTCGGTCGCGGTCACTAAGCGCCGCTCCTCCTTATCGCTTCGCTCTGCATCGTCGCCGGCGGCATCAGACCATGGTGTCGCCAGGCGGCAACCCGAACTCGTGATTCCCGAAGATCACATACGCTCGCTCGGGGTCGTTGGCGGCGTGCACCCGGCCGGCGTGCGCGTCGCGCCAGAACCGCTGGATAGGAGCGTCATTGGCCAGGGCGGTGGCGCCGGAAGCTTCAAATAGCCGGTCGATCGAGGCGATCGCGCGCCCGGTGGCGCGCACCTGGTCCCGGCGGGCGCGGGCACGCAGCTCGAAGGGGATCTCCTTGCCGGCGGCCAACAACGCGTACTCGTCGCCGACATTGCCGATCAGCTGCCGCCACGCCGCGTCGATGTCGCTGGCCGCCTCGGCGATCCGGACCTTGGCGAACGGGTCGTCCTTGGCCTTCTCACCGGCGAACGCCGCACGCACCCGCTTGCCCTGATGCTCGACGTGGGCGCCGTAGGCACCGTAGGCCATGCCCACGATCGGCGCCGAGATCGTCGTCGGATGCATTGTGCCCCAAGGCATCTTGTAGACCGGCGCGGTGTTGGTCTGCAGCCCGGCCGCGGTGTGGTCGTTCATCGCCTTATACGACAGGAACCGGTGCCGCGGCACAAAGACGTCCTTGACGACGATGGTGTTGCTGCCGGTGCCCCGCAGGCCGACCACATACCACACGTCGTCGATGCGGTACTCGGTGCGCGGGATCAAAAAGCTGCCGAAGTCGACCGGGCGGCCGTCCTTGATGACCGGCCCGCCCACGAAGCACCAAGTGGCATGGTCACATCCCGATGACCAGTTCCAGGAGCCGCTGACCAGGTAGCCGTCGTCGGCCACGGTGCCCGCACCCATCGGGGCGTACGACGACGAGATCCGCACGTCTTGGTCCTCGCCCCAGACCTCCTCCTGGGCCCGTTGGTCGAACAGCGCCAGGTGCCAGTTGTGCACGCCGACGATCGAGCCCACCCAGCCGGTGGACCCGCAGGCGCTGGCAAGACGGCGTGCTGCCTCATAAAACAGCGTGGGATCGCACTCCAGGCCGCCCCACTGTGCCGGCTGCAACAGCTTGAAAAAGCCGATCTCTTGGAGCTCGTTGACGGTGGCGTCCGGCAGCCGGCGCAGGTCCTCGGTCTCTTGGGCCCGCTGCCGCAACTTGGGCAGCAGTTCGTCGATGTCGGATAGGACCGACTGGGCGTCGGCGTCGTCGCGTTGTTCAATGGACTTGACGTGCTCCCTAGCATGAATGCTAGGAATTCCCGGATGGCTATGCCGCTGTTGGGGTGCTTCCTGCTTCATCGTCCCGAGCCTCCCTGCTGGGAGGACTTACCGAAGCTCCACAGGCGTTTAATCTCTCCGCCCGCCCGGCGGCGAGGATGACTTCGGCGGCGTTGTGGTCGCGATCGTGCACTACGTGGCAAGCCGGACATGTCCAGGAGCGGATTCGTAGTGGCAACTCGTCGAGCCGATGCCCGCACTTGCTGCAGATTTTGCTTGACGCCAGCCATCTCGATACAGGATGTAGTGTGCGACCGTAGCGTTGGCACTTCTCGTTGATGATCCGCACGAACTGAGTCCAGCCGGCATCGCTGATCGCGCGCGCCAGCCGCTTGTTGATGACCATCCCGGCAACGTTGAGGTCCTCGACATGGATCACTTGGTTCTCGCGAACCAACGCCAGGGCCTGCTTGTGGTGATTGTCGCGACGTGTACGGGCGATCTTGCCGTGCTGGATGGCGAGCTTGCGCCGGGTTTTGTCTCTGCTGTTTGACCCCTTCTGTCGACGGGAATGTTCGCGCTGAAGTCGCATGAGCTTGCGCGACTTGCGTTGCAGATATTTCGGATTCGCGATATCCGTCCGCGCGCCGGCGGTGTCGAAGATCGTCGCCAACCGGGCGATGCCCAGATCCATCCCGGCTTCCGAATCCACCACTGGCAGTGGCGTACTCGCCACGTCGAGGACGAAGCTGACGTAATAGTGTCCGTCGGGTTCGCGGATTATCGTCACGCTCGACGGATCGCTCGGCATTTGCCGCGACCAGCGCACTCGTAACTCGCCGACTTTCGCCACGAACAGCCACCCATTGGAGCGCAGCCGGAATCCATTGCGGGTGAGTCGAAATGACTGCCGATGATCCTTCTTCGACTTCATTCTTGGCCGACCCATCCTGCGGCCCTTTCGCTTGCCCGAGCGGGATTCGAAGAAATTTCGGAACGCCCGGCGCGCGTCGCCAACCGCCTGCACCAGCGCCACACTGGGCACCTCGGACAACCAGCGGCGCTCTTCGGTGGTCTTCGCGATCGTGATCACCCGCCGCTGAACCTCGCTGTCCGAGAGCTTCACTCCGGTCCGATAAGCTTCGTCTCGGGTGCGCAACGCGTCGTTGAACACCACACGGCAACACCCGAATATGCGGCCCAGCTCCCGCTGCTGGGCTGATGTTGGTTCGATGCGGTATCGGTAACGCACCTGCACACTGACACCGTAGTGGCAGCCACCGACAATAAAGCCGACCCACTGCCGCGAGCAGCACACCGTGTCGGCACTGCACACACACCTGACGCACCTGGTGTTCGTTACTAAACGCCGTGCCTGCATGTCGGGACAGCAGTGGTCGCCGTCCGACTTCGCCTTCCCCTGCGGCGGGAAGCCCATGTCGATCATCTGCCACCAATTCGATGGCCAAGCCCGCCGGGTTCGACCAGCACAGGGCCGTGCCCGGCGCCCAACCGGACTGGCTAAGCTCGAACTTAAGTTCGTGGCTTTCGCCGAATAGAGTCGTGGTCACTGCATTGCCTCCCATGAGTGCCAACATGGAACAGAGATTAGAACACGTTCCGATTTGTGTCGAGCACGTTGTTCCTGCAGATGGTAGCGCCAGCTAGCACGGTTTCTGTAACCTGTTCTAGTTATGACGGAAGTGAGGCTCGTCTTGACCGACGCAGTTCCCGACGAGCCGCTGGGCAGCCACGTCCTTGAACTGCAGATCGCCGACGTGGTCGCCGAGACCGATGAGGCGCGGTCGTTGGTGTTCAAAGTTCCGGACGGCCCAGAAGATCCAGCCATCCCGGCGGACCGGCTGCGCTACGCGCCCGGTCAGTTCCTGACGCTGCGCATCCCGAGTGACTGCACTGGCTCGGTCGCGCGCTGTTATTCGCTGTGCAGCTCGCCGTTCACCGACGACGCGCTCATGGTCACGGTGAAACGGACCGCCGATGGATACGCGTCCAACTGGCTGTGCGACCACGCCCACCCCGGGATGCGGATCCACGTGCTGGCGCCGTCGGGCAATTTCGTGCCCAAGACGCTCGACGACAACTTTCTGCTGATGGCAGCGGGCAGCGGAATCACCCCGATCATGTCGATCTGCAAGTCGGCGCTCTCCGAGGGCAGCGGGCAGGTGACACTGCTCTACGCCAACCGCGACGACCGCTCGGTGATCTTCGGCGATGCGCTGCGCGAGCTGGCCGCCAAGTACCCCGACCGGCTGACGGTGGTGTACTGGCTGGAGTCGCTGCAGGGGCTGCCGAGCGCCGCCGCCCTGGCGAAGCTGGCCGCCCCGTACACCGACCGCCCCGCGTTCATCTGCGGGCCCGGGCCGTTCATGCAGGCCGCTCAAGATGCCCTCAAGGCACTGAACGTGCCCGCGCGACAGATCCACCTCGAGGTGTTCCGGTCGCTGGAGACCGACCCGTTCGCGGCGGTGAAGATCGAGGACGGTGTTGATAGCGGCGATACGCCGGATGCCACGGTGGTGGTGGAGTTGGACGGTGAGACGTACACCGTGTCGTGGCCACGCCGCGCCAAGCTGCTCGACGTGCTGCTGGACGCCGGTCTGGACGCGCCATTCTCCTGCCGGGAGGGCCACTGCGGAGCGTGTGCCTGCACCCTGCGCAACGGCAAGGTGAACATGGAAGTCAACGATGTGCTGGAGCAGCAGGACCTCGACGAGGGACTCATCCTGGCCTGTCAATCCCACCCGGAGACCGATTCGGTCGAAGTCACCTACGACGAGTAGCCGCGGCGTTAAGTTCTGCGGGAGTCGGCGCGAAAGGGAGCAGGATGAAGCGGCTGGTGACGGCTCTGGCGGGCGTCGGACTGGTGCTGGCGTTTCTGCCTCCAGCGGTCTGCGCGGCGGACGGCAACACCGCCACCATCTTGTTTCCGGTCGACGAGGCGACCCAACTGGAGACGCACACCTTAGTCGATTGCCACCGGTCGACCGGCAGCTGCGACTTCACCGCCGGGGCCGACTTGCGCACACCCGATGGGGTGACCGGATTCCCACCCGGCCTGTGGGCCCGGCAGAGCACCGAGGTGCGCTCCACGAACCGGTCGGCCTACCTGGACGTGCACGCCAACGGCGGCCCGTTCACCAAGGTCTTCAAACAAGGCGGGCCCGACGTGGTCACCACCATCTACTGGGGTGCAGGCCCGCCGGACCAGTACCAGACCGTCGGCGTCATCCACTCTACCGATTGGCGGACCGGCCAACCGAAGACGGACTCCAACGTCATCGTCTGCGCGCACATCCAGGTGGTCTACACCGGCGTGAACCTCACCTCGCCCAGCACCTGCGCCCAGACCACGTTTTCGTGAGCCCCCTTCCGGGAACGATTGTCGTAACGATCTTGGTCGGCTGGCCACAGCCGATGGGCGATGCCGGCATTGGATCGCCCCTCCCTCCGCCGTCAGCGCCAAGACCTCGCGCTCCCGCGGACTAAGGAGTCTTGGGTTGGCAGGTAACGGTCAGGTGTGTGTTTCTTCGGTGACTTTGGTCTCTACACCAAAATGCTCGGCGAGGAGACGATGATGCGCGAGCAGACTCCCGTGTCGGTTCAGGAGGACATCTTGATCGAGGTGCTGAAGGACTTTCCCGACAACGTCGCGGCGTATGCATGCCATAGGCGTCTGACGAAAGCCGATTACGACACCGTGCTGATACCAGACATCGAAGACAAACTGACTCGGCATAATAAGCTGCGCATCTACTGCGAGATCGCGCCCGATTACGCCGGGCTCGAACCCGATGCGGTTTGGGGGGATTGGAAGTTCAGCTTCAGTACGTGGTTCGACTGGGAACGCGGCGCGATCGTCACTGACGTGGAATGGATGAGCTGGGCAACGAAATTTTTCGGTCTTTTGGTGCCTGGGGAGTGGCGTGCATTTCCGACCGCTGAAGCCAGCAAAGCGCGCGAATGGATTGTTGAAGCGCAACAGTAACTGCGATAGTCAGGGGTTAGCGGTCAGTCTTCAGGCATGATTCCGCCAGGGTGTAGCACCTAACTTTAACTAAATGCGACCCTGATCAGGACACGGCGGCCTTTTCACCCCTTGCTCAACGTCTGGCCTGTACTTCGTATGACGCTGCGCAAGAGCTCGATCTGCGCAGTTACGAGCTGCTCGGCCGAGTCCAGGGTGGCATCGACGACGGCCTTGCGCCGCGACTGGTCGTCGAGCACGCAAGTCACCTCATCGATGGACATGTGAGCTCGACCCCGACCTTCTTTGCGGCCTAGAGCGATTCGAGCAAATCGTCGGATAGGCCGATCACTCGTTGTGCCACTGTCTTCTCGGGGTCTTGGTATCTACCGTCGCCGGCTGAAGCCGCATCCGCGTTGTTTCAGGTTGTGTCCCAACGGTATCTGAAAACCTCAATCGTCATCACCACCAACCGTGGTGTCGGATCCTGGGGTGAAATTTCTGGGTTCCTTCTGGTTACAGGCTGAATCGTGTCTTTACACCGTCGGTTCGTCGACGCTGCCGATGTGGCGCCGGGTGTAAGACATGATGTCCGCGGCGGGAACGGCAGTTGAAGTGCCGGTAGTTTATGTGCGATAGCAATCTGCACGTTGTGCCACCATGGGGCATGGCCGATCCGGAGGGTGACGCGTTGAGTGTGGACAAAGTTGCCCGGCCCACCACCGCCGACGTGGCCCGGCTTGCCAGCGTGTCGACCGCGACGGTCAGTTACGTACTGAACAATGCCGAAGGCCGTAAGATCTCGCCGCGTACCCGGGAGGCGGTCTACCGCGCCGCCGCACAGCTGGGTTATCGGCCTAATTTTGCCGCGCGGAACCTCGCCCGCGGTAAAAGCGGCGTGGTTTTGTACGTGGTTCCGCGTGTGGCGGTGGGCGAGATGCCGATGCAGGCAGGAAGCCAGATGACAACAGAGCTGGCGCGCCTGGGCTTGCTGCAGGTGCAGATCTTCGAGACCGAGGACGATCAACATGTCATCAACGCGGTCAAGAATCTTGACCCCGTCGCCGTCACCAGCCTGTTCCCGCTGAACAGAGACGTCCTCAGCGCGGTGCAGGCCGCATCAATACCGCACATCGAGATCGGGGCACTGCCCGCGCTCGGAGCTCCGCATCTATCGGTCGGCGAGGTCCGCATCGAGCACCTAGCCTCGCGGGGTCACCAAGAGATCGCGTTCGCCTATACGGGGATCGCCAGATGGCGTGCCCTGGGTGATTACTGGCTCGACGGTATCGTCCGTGCGGCGCGGGCCCGCGATCTTCCGCCCATCCGCCTTGCCGAGGTCACCCAGGACAATGCCGCGGAGGTGGTGACCAATTGGGTACACGACGGCGTAACCGCAGTGTGTGCGCAAAGCGATGAGATAGCGTGCCTCGTCCTGTACGGCATCCGCGAAGCGGGATTGCGCTGCCCAGGCGACCTTGCCGTAATCGGCGTCGATGCCACTCCGATGGGAGCACTAAGCTCTCCGCCACTGACCACGGTGGAGTTCAACCCCACCGCGGTCGCCGACGCGGCGATCGCCGCCACCCTCTCCAAATTGGGGTATCCGGCCCTGCCGCCTCCTCGGCCAACGGACATTGCGCGCCTCATCGTGCGCGCCTCTACTTAACCCTTGAACTTTCGCATCGGCCCTGGCGCCTAGGCAGTTACGGGATTCACCCGCTGTCATACGCACCTTCTTCACCTGAAGTCCTGGAGCTAGACAATCCGCAGGTTAAGCGCGTAACTTTCGGCCATGACGGTTCGGTTCGTGGAACGAAATAGTCGCATAGAGGCCAGAAAGGGTACTTATGACGGTGCACGCTGTGCTGGACGAGATCCGTAAACGACCCGGCACCGGAGACGTGATTCCGATCATCGATCCCGCCAGCGAAGAGCAGATCACCGAGTTCACCGATTGCGGCTCAGAAGCCGTCAACGACGCAGTTGCGCGTGCGAAGGCGTCCGCCGAGTCGGGTGTCTGGCAGGGGCTGGCCGGCAGCGAGCGGGCAAAGGTGCTGTGGCGTATCGCTGATCTGATCGACCAGAATGCGGCCATTCTGGCTGAGCTCGAATCGCTCAACGCCGGCATGCCGCCGGGTCAAGCACAGATGATCGTGTCTGTTGGTTCCGAGTGGTTCCGGTACTACGCCGGCTGGTGCACGAAGATCGAGGGGATCGCGGCCGACGTGAACACCAGCGGGCTTACGGGCATCGAATCGCATCTGCACGCTTACACCCTGAAAGAACCCTACGGTGTGGTGGGGCTGATCTTCCCGTGGAACGGCCCGGTGTTCAATTTTTGCGCCAAGCTTGCGCCCTCGCTGGCCGCGGGCTGCAGTAGCGTCGTCAAGCCCGCCGAGGAGACACCGCTGTCGGCGTTGGTGTTGGAAAAAATCCTGGCAGAGGCCGGAGTGCCAGATGGTGTCGTGAACTTGCTGATCGGCTACGGTCACACCGCGGGTGCCGCCATCACCGCGCATCCCGACGTCGAGAAGGTCGCCTTCACCGGATCGACCGAGGTCGGCAGGGCAATCGTGGCGGCGTCGTCCGAAAGCAACTTGAAGAAGGTCACGCTGGAACTCGGGGGCAAGTCGCCGGTGCTGATCTTCGACGACGCCAATCTGGACCTGGCCACCGCGGTGGCGTCTTTCGGCACCTTTATCCACTCCGGCCAGGCATGTGTATGCGGATCTCGCATCTTCGCGCAGCGCGGTGTCTACGAGGAGGTCGTCGAGCGCATCGCCACGATGGGGAACAACCTAAAGCTGGGCGGCCCCAAAGAAGAGGGCAGCATGATCGGTCCGCTCATCAGCGCCAAGCAGCTCACCCGCGTCATGGGCTATATCGACCAGGGCAAGTCCGATGGCGTCGAGGTCGTCACCGGCGGGCACCGGCTCGACCGGCGCGGATACTTCGTCCACCCAACCGTGCTCACCAGCGTCAAGACCACGAGCAGGCTGTTCCAGGAGGAGATCTTCGGGCCTGTGGTCACGATCCTGCCGTTCGACGACGACGATGAAGCCGTCGCCCTGGCCAACGACAGCACCTACGGGCTGGCTGCTACCGCTTGGACTCGCGACCTAAGCCGCGCGCATCGGATTGCAAAGCGGTTGAAAGCCGGAACCGTGGGGCTGAACTGTCAGATGCAGTTCGACCACTCCATGCCGTTTGGCGGATACAAACAGTCCGGCTGGGGCTACGAGTCAGGCAAAGCGGGCCTCGAGACATACTTGCAAACGAAAATCGTTTGGGCGCAAATGTAAGCCCCAGAAGGCGGGATTTCTCATCGGCCAACCATGACAGTGGCGCGCCGCACCCCGGCAGCGACGCGGAACCCGGCGATGTTGTGGGCACAGCTGCTGGGTCTGTGCAGCTGGTCAGCCGGTGAGCCAGAGCGGATTAAGTTGGCCTATGTGGAGAACTGGGATCAATCAGACGCTGCTCTCGGCATAGAACTGTTTGGCGGCAAGCGACTACACTGACCACCCCCGCAGGTGCGGAATTTTGGTGAGCACGCCTGGGGATTTTCGATGAGCGCCTTCAGCTTAGTGGCCGGCAGACTTCGGGCTCGGCGGGATTCCCGCGACGCGGCACCTCGCCCGCGGCCAAACTCAAGTTCTAGGTCGGCGAAGGTGGCCATGATGGCCGCGACAGCACGTCCCATCGGTGTGTGTACGCCTCTTCTCATAAGGCGCGCAACGTGATTCGGCGATCACAGAGACCGGCGAGTCTGTGTAACTTCCGCAACAGAGCGAGTATCGCCGTGATACCCGTTACCGTCTCACCACGCACGGTCACACAGGACACGCGCTGCGACACAAGAAATGAGAAGGCGGTCACTTATCTCGGGTGCAGTGGCGCGACTCCTTCTCCCGATGCGTCGGGCACACGGTGGCGTTCGATGTAATCCCACTGGATCTCGTAGCCGAGCCCGGGTGCTTGAGGCAGGTTGACGTACCCATCGGGGTAGAGCGGGTCACAGGGCGTCTTGAGATAGGGCGGGGTACCGCCATATCGGACTCCCGGTCCGAGCAAGCCGCGCTCGTAGTACTCGCAAACGTCTTCGCTGGTCGCGCCGAGGACTTGCAGGTTTCCGAAGCCGCTCATATGCAGCTCGCAGCGCAGTCCGAATGCTTCACACACCCCGGCCATCTTCAGCGCCCCGGTGATACCCGCGCGCAAGACGTCGATGCGACTGATGTCAGACGCCCGGCGGCGGATCCACTCTGCTCGTGTGTAGATGCTGCCCTCCGCAATCTCAGGTGAGCAGATCGGGATGTTGAACTGGGCGGCCAGCCTGACGTAAAAGTCCACTCGGTGCTCGGGCATCGGATGCTCGTACCAGTAGAAGCCCAGCCGTTCCAGTTCCCGACCGACTCGCAGCGCGTCGGCATAGTCGTAGTAAGTGCCCCACGGGTCAAACATCAGCACCATGTCATCACCCACCGCCGACCGCACTGCCCGGCACACCTCAATGTCCCACTCCACACACGACGGGCGCGGCAGCGCAGGTTGGCGTGTGGCCGGGTTCCGGTAGTGTTAAGGGTGAATCTTGTATGCGCGATATCCTTGGCTCTGGCACTCCACAGCGTGCGCCGCGTAGTCTTCAGGCATCCCAAGGTTGTTGAAGCTGCTCGCATAGGCCTTCACCCTGTCCCGGGCAGCACCGAGCAGCTTGTACACCGGCAAGCCGGTCACGCGACCGGCCAGATCCCACAGGGCCAAATCGATCACGCTGCAAACATTCTCAGGAAGTTTTGCTGCCCACAGCTGCCGCCAGATCTCCTGCCGGTCGAAAGGATCATGGCCGGCTAGAACAGGGCCAAGGATCAACGCCGTGGTCCGGCGTCCATAGAGCACCGAACGACCGGTCGTGGGATCAACGCTACGGGGCGGCGAGCAGCACACCGTGACAGATCGCGGCCACGATCACCCCACGGGTAAAGGCGTCAACGACGAGGCCGTGAAGCGTGTCGCTGTCGATGTACCGGCGCATTCCACGGGCACGATGGTCGCCGGGCAGAAGCAACGCGTCAATGCCGTCGAGGGTGGTTTGAGTCCAGCTGAACGGATGCTGATACTCGGCCGATTACCGCATCTCCATATATGCGCCGCGAGCGTCCTTGTTCGCCCGCAGCATCCGCCCGACGATTGCCATGGCGCCCAAAACCGGTATCGCAGACCAGATGTCCAAACCGCTACCGCTCACCATGATGTCGTCGGCCACCCCAGGTATGCCGCTTTCGGTTGCAAAAATCACCCGGTGACCGTTCCCGCTCACGACGCGCCAACTGACTGCGACCTCGGTCGGGTCGAAATCACGATCCGGAATCGGAATCAACACAGTACCCATCGGTGATGCCTGAGCGTACGGCCCCTGTTGCCGCATTCCAGGGGTTGGGCCTCAACACTGATCGCATCTATTTCGCAGACCATGCGATTCGTTAGCTTAAGCCTGCAACGCCGGAAAGGTCGCGACAAGCCAGTTGCCAGCGCCGCGCGGCGGCAGCATCACTGATCGACACTGCCGGTCAGCAATGTCGCAGCTTCCGACTCCTACCGCGGCAGACCCAGCAGCCGCTCGGCGGCCAGCGTGAGCAGGATCTGCTCGGTGCCGCCGGCGATCGTCAGGCAGCGGGTGTTGAGGAAATCGTGCACCGTCGTGTCTTCAATTACGCCCGCGCCTTCGGTCAGGTCCATCCGGTATTCGGCCAGCGCCTGCCGGTACCGCACGCCGATGAGTTTGCGCACGCTGGATTCCGCCCCTGGGTCTTGGCCACCAACGGCCATCTGGGCGATGCGCTGGTCAAGCAGCGAGCCGGTCTGGGCGGCGACGATCAACTTCGCCAGCTGGTCCTGTCGGGCGACGTCGAGTTCCCTGTCGGCCACCGCGTCGAGCAACTCTTCCATCGGGTTGCCCAGCGCGGTCCCGGTGGCCATCGCCACCCGCTCATTCGCCAGGGTGATGCGCGCCAATCGCCAGCCGTCGTTCACAGCGCCGACGACCATGTCGTCCGGGACGAACACGTCGTCCAGGAAGACCTCGTTGAACAGCGCATCGCCAGTGATCTCCCGTAGCGGCCGGATCGTGATGCCGGGTGAGCTCATATCGACCAGGAAGTAGGTGATGCCCTCGTGTTTTGGAGCGCTTGGGTCCGTTCTTGCCAGGCATACCCCCCACTGCGCCTTGTGCGCTGAGGACGTCCTCTGCCCGGTGAGCTTCCAGCCACCCTCGACTCGCACCGCCTTGGTGCGCAGCGACGCCAGATCGGACCCGGCTCCCGGCTCCCGGCTCCGAAAACAGCTGACACCAAAAGATTTCGCCGCGCATGGTGGCCGGGACGAAGCGCCGTACCTGTTCCGGCGTCCCGTGCGCGAGGATGATCGGCGCCGCCCACCAGCCGATCACCAGATCCGGCCGGGCCACACCCACGGCCGACATTTCCTGATCGATCAACAGCTGCTCCGCCGGTGAGGCATCGCGCCCGTAGGGCGCCGGCCAGTCCGGCGCCAGCAGCCCCGCCTCGGCCAGGGCCATCTGTCGTTTGTTTCTCGGGCAGCACGGCGATCTCGGCAACCGCTTCGGCGATCTGGGGCCGCAGGCCGGCGACCGCATCGAGATCGATACCGAGGCGGCGACGGACACCGGCCCGGGTCAGCGCGGTGATACGGCGCAGCCAGCGTGCCGACCCGCCGAGAAACTGCCCGATGCCGTAGGCCCGGCGCAGGTACAGATGCGCGTCGTGCTCCCAGGTGATGCCGATACCGCCGAGAACCTGGATGCAGTCCTTGACATTGGCCTTCGCGGCGTCGACACCGATGCTGGCGGCGATGGCCGCAGCGATCGACAACTGCCGGCGATCCGGTTCCGCCGCCGCGCGTGCAGCATCGACTGCGGCGACCGCGGCCTGCTCGGCACTGCACAGCATCTCGGCGCACAGGTGCTTGATCGCCTGGAAGCTGCCGATCGGCTTGCCGAACTGCTCACGCACTTTGGCGTAGGCGACGGCGGTGTCCAGAGCCCATCGACTCACGCCGGCCGCCTCGGCGGCCAGCACGGTGGCGGCCAGGTCCTCCACCCACTGCCGGGATGCGGCGGCCACCGCTGCGGCCGGTGCCGAGGTCAGCACCACTCGGGCCAACGGCCGGGAGAAGTCGGTGGCGCACATTGGCTCGACCACCACACCGTCGTCGGCGGTGTCGACGAGCAGCCAATTCC
>Ga0187766_10001757_pt1 | contig 12737 bp, 11 predicted proteins | sample 0216_QUI02_MP05__4_FD_132971 | JGI IMG/M metagenome (GOLD analysis project Ga0187766, IMG submission 132971) | Tropical peat soil microbial communities from peatlands in Department of Meta, Colombia - 0216_QUI02_MP05_20_MG | ecosystem: Environmental > Terrestrial > Soil > Wetlands > Peat ... | reverse complement strand
GAGAGGATGCGGCCCGAGGCATCGGTGATGGTGCCCGAGACCGCCAGCGGCACGCTCACGCCGCTCTCGTCGAACAGGCTGAGCGCCGCATAGATCGCCGCATTGGCGTTCAGCGTGTCGATGACCGTCTCGATGAGCAGCAGATCGACTCCGCCCATCACCAGCGCACGCGCCGCCTCGAGGTAGGCGGCGGCGAGCTCATCGAAGCTCACGCTGCGGTGCCCCGGGTCGTTGACGTCGGGCGAGAGCGAGGTCATGCGGGTAGTGGGCCCGAGCGCCCCGGCGACGAAACGCGGCGTGCCGGACTGCCGCGCGAACTCATCGGCGGCGGCCCGCGCCAGCCGTGCGGCGCGATAGTTGAGCTCGGGCACCAGCGCTGCCGTGCCGTAGTCGGCCTGCGAGATCGCGGTCGAGTTGAAGGTGTTGGTCTCGATGATGTCGGCGCCGGCGGCGAGATAGGCGCCGTGGATGCCGCTGACGATGTCCGGGCGCGTCAGCGTGAGAATGTCGTTGTTGCCACGCAGGTCGTGGCCGTGGTGCGCGAAGCGCTCGCCGCGGAAGCCGCGCTCGTCGAGCCGGTGCTGCTGGATCATGGTGCCCATGGCGCCATCGAGCAGCACGATGCGCTCGGCGGGCAGGCGCTTGAGGCGCTCGATACGCGTGCGCCGCTCGGTCTCGTCGCAGGGCTCGACCGCGAACGGCGCCGCGCCACTGCGCTGTGCGCTTGACGCGTCCTGCTTGACCTCACGGTCGGCGCGCGCGGGCTCGGCGCCGCCTGAGCCGGCCGCCAGCTGCGCATGAACGCCATGGGCGCAGCCGCTCATGCCGGCATCCCGCTGCGTGCCGCCGGCGGCACCAGGTACGCGCCCGGCCGCAGACCCAGCGCGTGGCAGATCGCGTAGCTGAGCTCGGCGCGATTGAGCGTATAGAAGTGGAATTCGCGCACGCCGTGGCGCTGCAGCGATTCGACCTGCTCGATCGCGACACTGGCGGCGAGCAGCCGCCGCGTCTCGTCGTCGGCGTCGAGGCCGGCGAAGCGCTCGTGCAGCCAGGACGGGACCGTCGTGCCGCAGCGCGCGGCGAAGCGCAGCACCTGCGGGAAGCGCGTGATGGGCAGGATCCCGGGCACGATGGGTGCGGCGATGCCGGCCGCGGCGCAGCGGTCGCGAAAGCGCAGGAAGATATCGCTGTCGAAGAAGAACTGAGTGATGGCGCGGCTCGCGCCCGCATCGATCTTGCGCTTGAGGTTATCGAGATCGGCAGCGGCGGACTGCGCCTCGGGGTGCACTTCCGGGTAGGCCGCCACCGAGATGTCGAACGGCGCGACCCGCCGCAGCCCCGCGACCAGATCGGCCGCGTAGCCAAAGCCCCCGGCGTGCGGCTGGTAGCGCGCCTCGCGGCCCGGCGGGTCGCCACGCAGCGCGACCAGATGGCGGATGCCCTCCTCCCAGTAGCCGCGCGCAATCGCGAGGATCTCGGTGCGCGTGGCGCCGATGCAGGTGAGGTGGGGCGCGCCGGTGAGCGGCGTCTCGCGCTGGATCCGCGTGACGACATCGTGCGTGCGCTCGCGCGTCGAGCCGTCTGCGCCGTAGGTGACGGACACGAACGACGGCGCGAGCGGCGCCAGGCGCTCGATGGATTTCCACAGCGTCGCCGCCATCGCCTCGTCCGCGGGCGGAAAGAACTCGAAGGACACCCGGATCGGGTGGGGCGCCGTGAGCGCCGCGGGAGCGCTCATCGGGCGCTCCGGGCGCGTTGCGCGGCGTCGCTCGCCGGACGCGCGGCTGCCGCGAGTATGTGCTCGCCGTCGGCCTCGATGGGACTCAGGCGCTCGCACGCGAGCCCCGCCTCGTCCAGCAGCCGCCGCAACCGCGCCAGCGGATGCTCGACGATGCGCTCGCGCGCATTCTCGAGCGACTCGTAACGCTGAAAGATCCACAGCCGGCCGCCCGGAGCGACGACCGCACGCAGCTGTGCGAGAAGCCGCGCGACCGCCTGCTCGCCGCCTGCCTGATGACTGACCACCACCGCGTCAAACGGTCCCCCGCTCCGGGCAAGATCCTCCGCCGCGACCTCCCCGGGACGCCGTGCCGTGAGCACATGGCAGGCCAGGCCGCGCCGCTCGGCGAACGCGCGCGCGGCCTGAGCCGCGCGGCGCGATGGCGCGATGACGGTCGAAGCGTGCGCCCCGGCCGCGACGCTCCCGAGCAGATCGAGGTGCGCGGCGCCGACTGCGAGGACGCTGCCGCCGGGCGCAGCCGCGCCACCGGCCTCGACGAACGCCCGCAGCGCGCGGTCGAGGCGCGAGGATTCCGTCGGCGCCTCCTCGCCCTCGGGCGCGGCGATCGCACGCGCCTCGGCGCGATCGCGCAGGAGGATCGGGTCGCGCCGGTCGACCTGCAGCAGCAGGCCCCGCACGAACCCGACCGCGCCCGCATCGTCCGCGATCCCGTAGCTCACCCACTGGCCCGTGCGCATGCGCGCCAGCAGTCCCGCTCCACACAGGATCTTCAGGTGCCGCGAAACGCGCGGCTCGCTCTGCCTGACCGCCTGGGCGAGATCGGAGACGGTGAGCGTCCCTTCCCCACACAGGGCCAGGAGCCGCAACCGGGTAGGCTCGCCGGCCGCCTTGAGCCACAGGACCAATTGGGAGGGAGTGGCTTGATTCATTTAATAATTGTACATGTCTTTATATCTAAGCGCATGAGGCCAACCCGGAGGTGGAAGGTCATCTCAGGTCCGCCGCATTGAGGCCCTCGGACGATTGTCTCCCTGGAGGGACAATCAGTGGCTAGAAGCTTTCTAGTGAATCTCGCCGGGTCCTAAACGAGCGCCCGCTCCGGCGTCTTTCGAGAAGAGCGCATCGACGTGCGCCGCGTCGAACCGGTAGGGGCGGCGGCAAAACTCGCAGGTCACCGTCACCGATCCCTGTTCGCGCAGGACGTCTCTCACCTCTTCCTCTCCAAGGGCCCTCAGGAGGCTGGCCACCCGTCCCTCGCCACAGCGGCATTCGAAGTGGACCGGCGCACCCCGGAAGATCCTCAGGTCGTGATCCGAAAAGCCGCGCGCCAGGAGCTCCTCGATTGTGTGCTCGAGCAGCTCGGCCTCTTCCAGTCGCGCGATCCCGCGCTGCGCGCCCTGCCAGGCCGCGTTCGACTCTTCCTCACCGGCGCCGCCGGTCCCCGGGAGTTTCTGCACCAGGAGCCCTGCGCCGCGGGCCGCATCCGCAGCCAGGAGCACCCGCGTCGGCAGCTGCTCGGAGGTGGCGAAATAGGCCTCGAGCGACTCAGCGAGCGAGCGGCCCTCGAGCGGCACGACGCCCTGGTAGCGCGCGCCCTTCTCGTCGGCCTCGATAGTCACGGTGAGGCGGCCGCCGGCGCCGACCAGAGTGCGAAACAGCGGGCCACGGGGTGCGTCGGCCGGCAAGGCGGCGATCGCCTGCTCGTCGAAGCGCGCCAGCGCGCGCAGGCGGAAATCATGAGTGCACTGCGCGACCAGCAGGCGGACCGCGCCATTCCCCTGAAGCTGGAACGTCAGGGTCCCGTGGAACTTGAGGCTGGCCGCGAGCAGCACCACCGCCGCCACCGCCTCGCCGAGCAGCCGCTCCACCGGCTCCGGATAGTGACCGTGGGCACGCAGATCGCGCCAGGCACTCTCGAGCCGTACCCAGTGCCCGCGCACGGGCTGTCTTTCGAAGATGAAACGCCGCACCCGGTCGGTGACGGCCGCTTGGGGATCGTCCATCCGGGCACAATGGGGCAGGCGTGGGATCAACTCAACCGGGGAGATGACCGTCGGCGGCGTGAGTCGCATCACACCGGTCGCGGCAACGCCGTGGCAAGGTCACCCGCGTGCCTAAGCTACTGATTTTCGAAACCCGCCGGCTGGTGCTGCCGATCGAGACCGTGGTAGACGCCCTGCTCGAGCTCGACCGCGAGCGCGGTGGGCGCCTGTCGCTCTCATCCATCACGGACGCCCGCATCGAGGCGGGCGAGAACCCGGGGCTCGTGCTCGAGGCACTCCATCCGGACGCGCTGTCAGCCGAGCAGCGCCGCTATTCGCTGCCGGCGATCGCCGCGGCGGTGATCCACTACTGCTGGAAGACCAAGGTTCCTTTGCCGCGCAACTGGACCAAGAGTATCGAAATTGTGCCGGAAGGCTTTGCGCTCGCGCTGCAGGGTACCGTGGAGATACAAAGGCGCCACGGCGGCTTCTCGACCAACGCTCCCTCCGACGCGAGCGCCTCTGCGCAAGAGGACGAAACCGCGGCGGCCGACGGCACTTAAGCTCAGCCGCTGAGCTTCCTGCGCAGCAGCTCGTTGAGCTGCGCCGGGTTGGCCTTGCCTCCGGTCGCCTTCATGACCTGGCCGACGAAAAAGCCGAACAGCTTGTCCTTGCCCGCGCGGTACTCGGCGAGCTGTCCCGGATTCTTCTGCATCACCTCGTCGATCACCCGCTCGATGGCGGCGCTGTCGGTGATCTGCCGCAGGCCCCGCTCCGCGATCACCGCATCGGCCTCGGCGCCGCCCGACCACATGGCCTCGAAGACCTCCTTGGCGAGCTTGCCGGAGATCGTCTGGTCGGAGATGCGCTTGAGGAGCCCCGCGAGGCGCGCGGCCGTCATGCGGCTCGCTGTGACCTCCAGGCTCTCCTTATTCAATGCCGCGGCGAGCTCGCCCATGACCCAGTTCGCGGCGAGCTTCGCATCGGCAGGCGCGGCACGCACGACGGCCTCGTAGTAATCCGCCAGCTCGCGGCTCGCCGTGAGAACTCCGGCATCGTAGGCCGGCAGTCCGTACTGCGAGGCGAAGCGCGCGGCCTTCTGGTCGGGGAGCTCCGGGAGCGTCGCCCGCACCGAGTCGATGAAGGCGGCATCGAGCGCCACCGGCAGCAGGTCCGGGTCGGGGAAATAACGGTAGTCGTTGGCTTCCTCCTTGGAGCGCATGGAGCGCGTCTCGCCCTTGTCGGGATCGTAGAGACGCGTCTCCTGCACGACCTGGCCGCCCCCCTCGAGGAGCTCGATCTGGCGCGCGACCTCGTAATTGATGGCGCGCTCGACGAAGCGGAAGGAATTGAGATTCTTGATCTCGGCGCGCGTGCCGAACTTCGTCGACCCCATACGGCGCACCGAGACGTTGGCGTCGCAGCGGAACGAGCCCTCCTGCATGTTGCCGTCGCAGATCTCCAGGTAGCGCACCAGCGTGTGCATCTTCTTCATGTAGGCGACCGCCTCCTTCGCGGAGCGCAGGTCGGGCTCGGAGACGATCTCGACCAGCGGCGTGCCTGCGCGGTTGAGGTCGACGCCCGTCACCCCCGGCAGTCCTTCGTGCAGCGACTTGCCGGCGTCCTCCTCGAGGTGCGCGCGCGTGATGCCGACGCGCTTCACGCTGCCGTCCTCCAGCACGATGTCGAGCGAGCCCTGGGCGACGATCGGCAGCTCGTACTGGCTGATCTGGTAACCCTTCGGCAGATCGGGATAGAAGTAATTCTTACGCGCGAACACCGAGGTCGGCGCGATCCGGGCGTTGATCGCCAGCCCGAGCTTCACCGCCATACGCACCGCTTCCCCGTTCAGCACCGGCAGCACGCCCGGGTAGCCGAGGTCGACGAGATTCGCCTGCGCATTGGGAGGGGCGCCGTAGGCGGTCGCCGACCCGGAGAAGATCTTCGAGCGCGTCGCGAGCTGCGCGTGGATCTCCAGTCCTATGACGGTTTCCCAGCCGCTCATGCGTAGCCTTCGGGCACGCGCGTGTGCCAGTCCGTGGCGCGCTGGTAGGCATGCGCGGCGGTGAGGATGCGCGCCTCGGAGAAATGCGGCCCGACGATCTGCAGCCCCACGGGGAGCTTGCCGACGAAGCCGCAGGGAACGGACGCGGCGGGGAGCCCGGCGAGGTTGGCGCCGATCGTGTAGATGTCGTTGAGATACATGGTGATGGGGTCGGAGGTCTTGGCGCCGATCGCAAAGGCCGGCGTCGGGGTGGTCGGCCCCATCAGCACGTCCACGCCGGCAAAAGCGCGCGTGAAGTCGGCGCTGATCAGCTGGCGGACACGCTGCGCCTTGAGATAGTAGGCATCGTAGTACCCGGCCGACAGCACGTAGGTGCCGGTCATGATGCGGCGCTTCACCTCGGCGCCAAAGCCCTCGCCGCGCGAGCGGCGGTACAGGTCCATGAGATCGCGCGGGTTCTCGCAGCGATGGCCATAGCGCACACCGTCGAAACGCGCCAGGTTCGAGGAGCACTCCGCCGGGGCCACGACGTAGTACACGGGCACCGAGAGCGGCAGGTTGGGCAGGCTCACCTCGGTGAGCTGCGCGCCGAGGCTCTCGAAGACCTTGAGCGCCTCGCGCACCCGCTGCCCGGTGTCCGGATCGAGGCCCTGGTCGAAGAATTCCTTGAGCAGACCGACCTTGAGCCCGGCGAGCGGCGCGTCGAGCAGCCCGACGTAGTCGGGCACGTCGCGCTCGACGCTGGTGGAATCGTTGGGGTCGAAGCCGGCCATCTCGCGCAGCATGAGCGCGGCGTCGGCGGCACTGACGGTGAGCACTCCGCCCTGATCGAGGCTGGAAGCGAAGGCCACCATGCCGTAGCGCGACACGCGCCCGTAGGTAGGCTTGAGCCCCGTGATGCCGCACAGCGCCGCGGGCTGGCGGATCGAGCCGCCGGTATCGGTTGCGGTCGCCCCCGGTACCAGCCGCGCCGCGACCGCGGCCGCCGAGCCGCCCGAGGAGCCGCCGGGCACCAGGCGCGGATCCCAGGGATTGCGTACCGGCCCGAAGTAGCTGTTCTCGTTCGACGAGCCCATGGCGAACTCGTCCATATTGGTCTTGCCGAGCATGACGGCTCCGGCGCGCTTCAGCTTCGCGACCACCGTGGCGTCATAAGGAGACACGAAGTTGTCGAGAATGCGCGAGCCGCAGGTGGTGCGCACACCCTGCGTGCAAAACAGGTCCTTGTGGGCGATGGGCACGCCAGTGAGCGCACCGCCCGTGCCGGCCGCCAGCGCCCGGTCGGCGGCCGCGGCGTCCGCGAGCGCCTGCGCTCGCGTGACCGAGATGAAGGCGTTGAGCGCGCCCTGGGCCTGCTCGATACGCTTGAGGAACGCCTCGGTGAGCTCGACGCTGGAGAAGCGCCGTGCGCGCAGCCCGGCGGCGAGTCCGGTGAGGCCAATGTGATGCAGTTCACTCATCGGCGGCTCACTCGATCACCTTCGGCACCAGGTACAGGCCCGCGGCCACCTGGGGCGCGTTCTGCTGGTACTCGGCGTGGTGGTCCTCTTCGGTCACCACATCGGGCCGCAGCCGCTGCGACAGCCCCGGCAGGGGGTGCGCCATGGGAGTGACGCTCGCGGTATCGGCACGCTCGAGCGCGCCGACGAACTCGAGGATGCGCGACAGGCTCGTCTGGTAGACGGGAAGCTCGGCAGCGGTGAGCTCCAGACGCGCCAGGGCGGCGATGCTCTCGATCTGCTCGCGTGTCAGGGCCATGGGAGTGCGGCTCGGGTGCGGCTGCGGGATGCGAAAAATGAGCGGAAAATCATACATGTTGCCTTGCTGAATGTCCTGTCGGTTGCTAGATTACCGAGCACTTTCGGGGTCTTCCCCCACTTTCCGGTCGCTTCATGTTCAAACGCCTGCGCGGTTATTTTTCCAGCGATCTCTCGATCGACCTGGGTACGGCCAACACCCTCATCTACGTCCGCGACAAGGGCATCGTGCTCAACGAGCCGTCCGTGGTCGCGGTGCAGGACGAGCCCGGGCGCGGCGGCAAGGTGATCGTAGCCGTGGGCACCGAAGCGAAGGCCATGCTCGGCCGCACGCCCGGACACATCACCGCCGTGCGTCCCATGAAGGACGGCGTGATCGCCGACTTCACCTACACCGAGAAGATGCTGCAGTACTTCATCAACAAGGTGCACGGCGCCCGCATGATCAAGCCCTCGCCGCGCGTGCTGGTGTGCGTGCCCTTCGGCTCGACCCAGGTGGAGCGGCGCGCGATCCGCGAATCGGCCGAAGGCGCCGGCGCGCGCAATGTGGCGATCGTGAGCGAGCCGATGGCGGCGGCGGTGGGCGCCGGGCTGCCGGTGCACGAGGCGCGCGGCTCGATGGTGCTCGACGTCGGCGGCGGAACATCCGAGGTTGCGGTGCTGTCCCTCAATGGCGTGGTGTACGCCAACTCCGCGCGCATCGGCGGCGATCGCTTCGACGAGGCGATCATGAACTACGTGCGCCGCAACTACGGCATCCTGATCGGCGAGGCGACCGCCGAGCGCATCAAGATCGAGATCGGCTCGGCCTATCCCGGGCAGCAGGTGCGCGAGCTCTCGGTCAAGGGGCGCAATCTCTCCGAGGGCGTGCCGCGCAGCTTCACGCTCAACAGCAACGAGATCCTCGAGGCGCTGCAGGAGCCGCTGCAGGCGATCGTCAGCGCGGTCAAGCAGGCGCTCGAGCAGACGCCTCCCGAGCTCGGCGCCGACGTCGCCGAGCGCGGCATCGTGCTCACCGGCGGCGGCGCGCTGCTGCGGGACATCGACAAGCTCCTCACCGAGGAGACCGGCCTGCCCGTGGTCGTGGCCGACGATCCGCTCACCTGCGTGGCGCGCGGCGGCGGCCGCATTCTCGAGCTGATGGATGAGCTCGGTCCGGGACACTTCGGTCTCGAGTAGCGCAAGGAGCGCGCGAGAACAAAAGTGACGGCGTTCGGGACAGCAGCCGGCAGACCGCTGCAGGGGCGGGGCGGCTCTCCCGGCTTCCGCTTCACGCTCTACGCCGTGCTCGCGGTGGTGATCATGTATCTCGACCAGCGCGCGCATTACCTCGAGCCGGTGCGCTACCTGCTGCAGTCGGCCGCCTATCCGATCCAGCTCGCGGTCAACTCCCCGCCGGCCGCCTGGCGCTGGCTGCGGGAAAGCTTCCAGACCCGCGAGGCGCTGCGCACCGAGAACGAGCGGCTGCGTCGACAGCAGCGCGATCTCGAGCTCCTGTCGATGCGCTACGAGGCGCTCGCCCACGAGAACGGCGAGCTGCGCGGGCTGCGCGAGGCGCTGCCGCCGGTCGCCGACCGCTGGCTGCCGGCGGAGATCATCAACATCCAGCTGAGCGGCCTGCGGCAGCGGCTGCTGATCAATCGCGGTGGCAGCAACGGAGTGTTCAAGGGCCAGGCGGTGCTCGATGACCACGGGCTGATCGGGCAGACGACGCACGTCGGCCCGTGGAGCGCGGAGGTAATTCTGATCACCGATCCCGAGCACGCGGTGCCGGTGCGGGTCGAGCGCACGGGGCTGCGCACTATCGCGGTCGGCGGCGGCGACGGCAGCTCGCTGGCGCTGCCCTACCTGCCGGCCAACGCCGATATCCGCAGCGGCGACCTGCTCGTGACCTCGGGCCTGGGTGGAGTGTTTCCGGAGGGCTATCCGGTGGCGCGCGTCAACGAGGTGCACCGCGACGCCGTGCAGCCGCTCGCCCAGGTGCGGGCAGGGGCGCTCTCCCGCATCAACAGTGACACGGAGGTGATGCTGGTGTGGTTCCGCCAGGGTCACCCGGCGTCCCCCGCCGCGACGGTCAGCAGCACGGCCGAGGTCAAGAGCGGCAACGCCGCCATGCAGCCGCTCGCGGCGCCGCCGCGCGCTGCCCCCACCGCGCGTGCGGAGGCCGCTGCGGCCGCCAACCCGCCGGCCGCGCCGGCGCCCGACAAGCCCCCGGCGGCACGGGCCGCGGCGCCGAAGCGCGCCGAGCCTCCGCCACCGGCCCCGGAAGCCACGGCCGCTGGTGCCGCGGCCCAGGGCGACTCCCCGCCGCCGCCGGCAGAACGGGAAGCCGACCAGCCTCAGGTGCCGCCGCGATGAGGCACGCATGATGACCGTCGCCCAGATGCGCGTTCGCATAGCGCTCACCGCGCTGGTGGCGCTCATCCTCACCGTGCTGCCGCTGCCGATGTGGCTCGACGTGCTGCGTCCCGCGTTCCTCGTGCTCACGGTGCTCTACTGGTCGATCAACACGCCGCGCGCCGGCGGCATCGGGCTGGGGTTCCTCTGCGGGCTGCTGCTCGACGTCTTCCAGGGACCGGTGCTCGGCGAGCATGCGCTCGCGCTCTCGATCGTCGCCTACATCGCCGTGCGCGAGCACCAGCGCATCCGCTCGAAGCCCGCCTTCCAGCAGTCGCTGCTGGTGTTCGCTGCGCTCGCCTTCTACGAGTTCGTGGTGTTCGCGATCGATGGCTGGACCGGACACCCGGTCACGAGCCCGCTGCGCTGGCTGCACTGCCTGACGGGCGCGATCGTGTGGCCGCCGGCCGCCGCGATTCTCTCCTACAGCGAGGGGCGCCTGGCGTGAGCCCCGCGGTCCGCATCAAGGATCACTGGCGCGAGCAGCGCATGTTCGACCGGCGCGCGCTGCTGGTCGGCGCGCTGATGGGGCTCGCCACCCTCGGGCTGATCGCGCGCCTGGTGCTGCTGCAGGTGGTGCGCCACGAGTATTACTCCGACCTGTCGCAGGGCAACCGGGTGCGCACCGAGCCGATCCCGGCGGCACGCGGCCTGATCCTCGATCGCAGCGGCGAGGTGGTGGCCGCCAATCAACCCGCCTACCAGCTCGAGCTCGTTCCCGAGGAAGTGCCGAACATCCGCGACACGCTCAAGCGGCTGGTCGCGCTCGGGCTGCTGCGCTCCGACGAGATCGACGAGCTCACGCGCACCATCGCCTCGAGCCGCAGCTTCGACAGCGTGCCGATACGGCTGCGCATGTCGGACGACGACGTGGCGCGCTTCGCGGTGCGGCGCTTCGAGTTCCAGGGCATCGACATCAAGACCCGCCAGACGCGCTGGTACCCGAACGGCGACCTCGCCGTGCACGCCCTCGGCTACGTCGGCGCCATCAGCGAGCAGGACCTGAAGCACATCGACCGCGCCGCCTACGCGGGCACGGCGCTCATCGGCAAGCTCGGGGTCGAGAGCACCTACGAGGATCAGCTGCACGGGAGCAACGGCTTCCGCGAGGTGCTGGTCAACGCGCAGGGCCGCTCGGTCGAGCGCCAGGGCGCGTTCGTGCCCAACCTGCGCACGCGCGCGCCGGCCGCGGGCGAAGACATCCTGCTGTCGCTCGACCTCAAGCTGCAGCGGGTCGCGGAGGCCGCGCTCGCCGGGCATCGCGGCGCGGTGGTTGCGCTCGACCCGGCCAATGGCGACGTGCTCGCGCTCGTGAGCCTGCCGGACTTCGATCCCAACCTGTTCGCCCGCGGCATCACCACCGGCGAGTACGGCACCCTCGCCAACGACGAGGACCGGCCGCTGTTCAACCGCGCGCTGCGCGGCGTCTACCCGCCCGGCTCGACGGTGAAGCCGGCGCTGGCGCTCGCGGCGCTCACCTATCACATAGTCGACCCGCAGGCGCACCGCTACTGCGCCGGCCAGTTTCACCTGCCCGGCAGCTCCTTCATCTATCGCGAATACCACAACGAGCATCACGGCTACGTCGATCTCGACGAGGCCGTGGTGGTCTCGTGCGACGTGTATTTCTACGGGCTCGCCGATGCGCTCGGCATCGACCGCATCGCCGCCTTCCTGGCGCCGTTCGGCTTCGGCTCGCTCACGGGAATCGACGTGGGCGGCGAGAAATCCGGCATCCTGCCCTCGAAGGAATGGAAGGAGAAGGCCTTCGCGCGGCCTGCGGACCGCGCCTGGTTCCCGGGCGAGACCGTGAGCATCGGCATCGGCCAGGGGTACCTGTCAGTGACGCCCCTGCAGCTCGCCCACTACGCCAGCATCATCGCCGCGCGCGGCAGGATCTGGAAGCCGCGCCTGGTCGCGGGGTTCCGCGATCCGCGCAGCGGCGCGCTGCGGCGGCTCGCCCCGGTGTCGGATGGCGAGGTGACCGGCATCGCCCCGGGCGACTGGGAGCGCGTGGTCCGCGACATGGTGGGCGTCACACAGCGGGGCACCGCGGCCGCGATCGGTGCGCACGCCCCCTACACCTTCGGCGGCAAGACCGGCACCGCGCAGGTGTTCACGGTGGCGCGCACCGAGCGCTACAACGCCAAGAACCTCAACGAGCGGCTGCGCGATCACTCCTGGTTCATCGCCTTTGCGCCCGCGGACGCGCCGCGCATCGCGCTCGCCGTGATCGAGGAGAACGGCGGTGCCGGCGCGAGTGCCGCCGCCCCCATCGCGCGCAAGGTCCTCGACGCCTACCTGCTCGACGCCGAGGGCAGGCTCAAACCGGCGCCGAGCCCGGCTCCGGCCGCGGCTCCGTCCGCGCCGCCGGCGGCGCCCGTCCCCGCCGTGACCACCGCGGCGAACCACGCATGATCTACGAGGAAGTCCCTTACGGCTCGCGCACGCGGCGCACGCTCACCGGAGCGGCGCGCGTGCTGTTCGCGCTGAAGATCGACGGTCCGCTCGTGGTCGGGCTCGGGCTGATCGCGGCCTTCGGCCTCACCGTCCTCTACAGCGCCTCCGGCCAGAGCACCGGCACGGTGGTGCGCACCGTCATGCGGCTGATCCTCGGCACGGTGGCGATGCTGCTGCTGGCGCGCGTCAATCCCAACTTCCTGCGCCGCTCGACACCCTGGCTGTACGCGGCCGGAGTGTTGCTGCTGCTCATCGTGGCCGCCTTCGGCCACGCCGGCCTCGGCGCGCAACGCTGGCTGAATCTCGGCCTGTTCCGCTTCCAGCCCTCCGAGCTCATGAAGCTCGCCGTACCGATGACCTGCGCCTGGTACCTGCACGAGCGCCCGCTGCCGCCG
>Ga0187766_10001756_pt1 | contig 12741 bp, 16 predicted proteins | sample 0216_QUI02_MP05__4_FD_132971 | JGI IMG/M metagenome (GOLD analysis project Ga0187766, IMG submission 132971) | Tropical peat soil microbial communities from peatlands in Department of Meta, Colombia - 0216_QUI02_MP05_20_MG | ecosystem: Environmental > Terrestrial > Soil > Wetlands > Peat ... | reverse complement strand
GTGAAGTACTGAAGTGGGTCAAGGATGAGGACTGTTGCGACGGTGGCTATCAGGCCCTGTATTATGGCGGCCCAGATGAACCGTCCGGCCCATTTGCCTTGGATGGCGTGTGTCATTCCTGCGTTTTCCATGGGGGCGCCCCACTCCGTGCCGCTTATAACGTGGGGCCACGATTATCGTTTCTGATAATCAGTATTAGGGAAAACCGAACCCCAGTGCGACGCATTCAGTGCTTTCAGCACCGTCAAGGAATGCTCCCTTACGGCTTAGGCTTCGAAGAAAACTGAGGAGGCAACCTTCGAAGCCTGTTGTCCTTCCCCCCCACAGTTCTCAAGGGTGGGAAAGGAAAAGCGCATTAAATAGCGAGTACGATATCTTGCCTGCCGAGAGAAATGGGAGCCGAAGCCGGATTCGGGAAAATAGTCGTGGCATTCGACGGCTCGAACGACTCCGTGAAAGCGATGGGACTAGCGTGCGCACTGACGGCGAAATTCGGCTCCATACTTACCGTAGTCCACGTGTTCTCCTCTCCCTCCGTCGGCTACAGCGCGACCTCGGGCATGCCAATCCCAGACTACAAATCACTGGAAGACGCCAAGAGGGCCGGCGCGAAGGAAGTGCTGTCGAAAGGGCTGCAGCTCGCCGCTCAGCGGGGGGTAGAAGCCAAGGGAGAGCTGATAGAGGCGCCCTCAGTGGTCGAGGGCCTGGTGGAATTCGCGGCCAACGAAAAGGCGGACCTGATCGTGACGGGGACGAGGGGGATGACCGGATTCAAGAAACTGATCATGGGGAGCGTCTCTTCCGGTCTGATGAATCATGCCCACTGTCCGGTTCTGGTCGCGAGATGAGAACATGATCTATGTGAAGGATGTGATGACGAGGCGCGTACGGACCATCGGGGGTGGGTCGACCATCAGAGAGGCCGCGAAGGCGATGGCCAAATGGAAGATTGGCGCCCTTGTAATCGTGGAGGGGGGAAAGCCCACAGGCATGCTCACTGAAGGGGACATCTCGAGGCTCGTTGCCAAGGGTCTGGATCCGCGCACGACCCCGGTCTCCATCGGCAGGAAGAAGCTAGTCGCGGTCGCCCCTGACGAGCGCATAGAAGTGGCTGCAAAGACCATGGCGGAAGCGGGTGTCAAGAAACTCCCGGTGCTCGACGAGGGGAAGCTTGTCGGCATACTCACCCAGACTGACATCGTGAACACGAGCTTCGCCCTGGTGACCTCGCTGAAAGAGATGGTGCAAGCTCGATACCGCCCACCCGACTTCCAGATGTAGGCTGGCCTGTAGCCCGGCCGTTCTTCCATGCCTGGCACGGGCTTTAAGCACCCCCAAAATGGGTTTCAGGCGTTGAGTCTCCCGCCGTACAACATCGTGGTGGACTACGTCAGCGAGGGCGAAATAGCCAACCTAATCAGGGGGTACGTGGATTTCAACGGCGCAAGGGTGAGGTTCACCGGCGTCGCCTACGGCAGGTTCGGGGGGCAGAACTTCTCGCCCCAGTTCTCGAAGGCTGCCAGGACGCGAATCCAGTCGCTGACCGGCGATTTCGAAACGTTCGTAGAGGACATGCAGCTGCGGTTGGTGAGAGGGGAGTTCGAGGCAAGGCCGGGGAAGGAAGAGCACCACCACCATCACCACTTGGGCGAAGGTGAGCGGTCGGGTTGAACCTGCTGGTCGGCGCGACCGGGTTCGTCGGAGGCCACCTCGTGGAGTACCTCTTCCAGCAGGGAGAAATCTCGAAGGGCGTTTTCCGTAAAGGCTCGCACCTCAAGATAATGGATACAAGCGGGGTCCAGGGCATCGAGGCGGACCTCGCAGACCACCATAGCCTGCACGAAGCGATGGAAGGGGTGGATGTTGTCTACAACCTTGCTTCGCCGATGCCCGGCTCGGACATCGATTTCCTCCCGGCCAACACCGAAGGGCTCCTCAACCTGCTCGAGGTCGCTGCGGAAGCCAAAGCAAAGGCGTTCGTCCACCTCAGCACCCTGGACGTCTACGGGTTCCATGCGAAAACAATCTCCTCTAGCGACCCCTTCAGGCCTCAGAACGAGTACCAGCGGGCGAAAGCGGAGGCAGAGCGGCTCCTGCAGGTGTTTTCGAAGAGGAGCCCTCAACCCAAGGTAGCCATCATAAGGGCGGCAAAGGCAATCGGCCCCAGGGACGAGTCCCTGGTCGTCCCTATGCTGCGCATGATCGAGGCGGGAAAGATCGTCGTCCCCTCAGGCGGGCTGATGTCCTACTCGCACCCGCGCGACATCGCCCAAGCAATGTACAGGGCGGCTCTCGGGCAGGCAGCCTCTGGCAGTGCCTTCCTGGTCAAGTCGTTCGACTCGTCACCCGAGGACGTTGCCCGAGGCCTCACTACGGCGTTGGGGCGCGGTGGGTCGATCAGGAAGGAGGGACTTCTAGCCGGGTCAGCCGTCCCGAAGTACACATCGGAGCAACTCAACGCGTCGGCGCGCATCGAAGAGCAATCGTCATGGAAGGAACTGGGGTATGTTCCGCAGTACGATCTGCCCAAGACCTGCGAGGAGATCGCGAACTGGTACAAGAAAGAACCCTGGGTAGTGGAAGGCGCATAGGGCTTCCCGCGACCCTGAGGAAGATCCGGAAGATGGTCTACGGGTCAACCGACAAACGCGCCACGGCTCTCGCCCAGCTCCAGGACGCGACGGGGAGCGACCCCTTTCGAATCCTGATCAGCACGATCCTTTCGCACCGCACCAGGGATGAAAACACGACCCGGGCAACTGAAAACCTGTTTTCAGTCTACAAGACCCCGGTCGAGCTTGCGAGTGCCGACCCTCGAGTGGTCCGGAGGCTCATCAGGGCGTCAGGGTTCTACAACATGAAGACCGCGAACATCATGAGGGCCGCGAGGCAGATAGTCGACGAATTCGGGGGGATCGTGCCCGACAACGAGGAAGGACTCCTGAAGATCCATTCCGTCGGAAGGAAGACAGCCAACTGCGTGCTGGTGTACGCCTTCAACAAGCCAGCCATCCCAGTGGACACGCACGTCCACAGGATATCCAACAGGCTCGGACTCGTCAGAACAAAGAAACCTGAAGAAACCGAGGCCGCCTTGGTCAGGACCGTACCCAGGCGCTACTGGCTCGAGTTGAACGACCTCTTCGTCAGATTCGGTCAGACCACCTGCAAGCCCCTAGGCCCCCGCTGCGAGTCGTGCACCCTTGCAGGGGCCTGCAACTACTACCGCACAGTGTACGCTCCAGAGCACAAAGCTTCTTAGCCCCTTCCCAGATGCTTTCCTCCGTGCCCACACTGGAAGAATCCAAGCGGAAGGTTGAGGAGCTCGTCAAGACGAAGGGCTTCGGCAACACCCCGGACGAAATTGCCAACAAGCTTCTGTTCGCCTTCATCGAGCTGGGGGAGGCCGGGGACTCGTGGAAGAAGGGGAAGCCGAAAGAGGAGACGATAGAGGAGCTCGTCGACGTCATATTCTACGTCCTGGACGCGTCGCGACTGATCGACCCAGACGCGAACATGGACGAGGTCTTCGAGAAGAAATGGGCGAAGAACATGAACAGGGGCTTTCGGTACGGCGAGGGGTTTAGGTCAAAGAAGGATCCAGGCGCCTAGCCAACCCTAAGCCAGGTGACCTGCTTGTCGAAGTGGCACACGAACCCTTCGTAGTCCGCCCCCTTGCCATCCGTCACCACCTCCGTCTTCATCATCGGCCGGCCGCAGACTGTGCACTTCTGATCCGACTCGTGTTGCTCGACATCGTCCCACTTCATCATGTGATAGGTCAGCCACATCGGGGAGATGCTCGTCTTCAACCTGACTCATGCCAACCGCCGGCGGGTATATTGCTTTGGGCCCTAGGACGTGAACTCTTTCTTCTGGAAGAGCCAGAGACTGACCACGGTCATTACGGCGAAGTAGACGAGGAGGATCGCGACCCCTTCGGGGATGGTCGCGTTGTAGGTGTCGATCCTGAAGAGTCTCCCTCCGCCGATGGGCACGCTCTGCGAAATGTGGTTCGCCGGGTACGGCTCCTGAAGGACGTTGGCCACTATGCCTGCCCCGTAGGTGATGGAGAACCACGGCTCGATCCCGACAACGATGGACGCGACGGTGTCGACGACATTGAACACGAAGAGGAGCAGAATCACGCTCATCAGTATGGAGATGGAGCTGCTCTTGAAAAGAGAGCTGAATGCGAACGCGAGGGCGAGCGCTGCCAGCAGGTATACCCATGCGTAGGCAAGGGACTGCAGGAACCCGCCAGGGAGGGGGCCGCCGGGGAAGTAGTAGAAGGCGTTGGCCATCATGACGAGGGCGAAGACCCCAAGGACTATGGACGACGCCCCCAGGGCGGCCAGGTACTTGCCCACGAGAATGGTTCCCCTTCTGATGGGGTTGGGCACGAGGAAGTACCCTGTCCTGTTCTGGAATTCGCCCGATATGGCGTCGCCACCGAAAAAGGCAGCCGAAAGCACCACGACGAAGTTGGCGAAGCTCCCCCAGCCTGCTCCATAGAACCCGAGGGCGTCCCCTGCCAAGAAGCTCACGGGCTTGTAGTAAGCGACGAGGCCCGTTAGAAGGCCCGAGATTATTACTATGATCGCGAGCATGACGTAGAACCTGCGCGCCCTGAAGTAATTCAGGAAGTTGTACTTCGTTATAGTCCCTATCTGGGTGGTCGAGCTGACCCTGGCATGAGTGAGTTGATTCTCGCTCATTGCCTACAGTGTCTCCTTTACTAGGCTGAGGTAAGCATCCTCAAGCCCCGTGGTCGATTCGAATGCCTGGGCGCCTGCCTTTAGGTCGGCAATCGCCTCGAACAGCCCTGCCTGAGTGATGACTCCCGAGTTAAACTTCACCGCGATTTGTCTATCATTCAATCTGGAATACGACACAACGCCGTCTATCTTCGAGATCGCGGCCCCGGTCTCGATTGTGATTGGCCCATCGAAGCCAATGTGGACCTCGCCCGTACCTCCCGCGAATCTTGCCGTCACGTTGTCTATCGTGTCATAAACGAGCAACTTGCCGTGGTCGATTAGGGCCACCTCCTGGCAGACCTCGGTAACCTCCCCGAGCAGATGGGAACTCATGAACACCAACCTGTTTCCCAGCGACCTCACTATCTCCCTGACCTCGCTCATCCCCCTTGGGTCCAGCCCTGTGGACGGCTCGTCAAGGATTATCACCTGGGGGTCGCTGAGGAGCGTTGATGCGACATTCACCCGTTGTTTCATCCCTTTCGAGAAGCTCCCGACCTTCTTGTTCGTCCATTCCTGCATCTTGACATTGGCGAGGGCCTCGTCGATTCTCTTGCTTCTTTCCTCCGGCGGAACCCCCCTAATCTCGCAGAGCATCATGAATGCCTCCTTCGGAGTAAGCGCGGGATAGATCTCCGGGGTCTCGATAAGTGTGGCGCAAGAAGCCAGGGCGGCCTTCTTGTCTTTCCGGATGTCGACTCCGTTGATGAAGGCGGTTCCACTGGTGGCAGCGATGAGGTCAGTGAACATCTTCATTGTGGTCGTCTTCCCTGCACCGTTTGGCCCCAGGAAACCCACGCATTTCGCCCCTTGAATCTTCAGGTTGAGGCCGCTGACCGCGGTGAAGTTGCCGAACTTCTTCGTTAGACCGACTGCTTCGAGGGAGGGCGCCATGTGCTAAACAACTCGCCTGATGGATAATCGGGGACGCCACCGTTGATGGGGCTATAAGGCCTACTGTCTGGGACATCAGAGGAACCGTTTTCGGCGGCCAGCTCTAGCTTTATCGTATGCCAGCTGGGTAGGGCGTCCCAGGAAGTTGCGAAAGACAAAGATCGTATGCACCATCGGGCCAGCCAGCAGCTCGCCACAGGTCGTCCGGAGGCTAGTCCCGCATGTAGACGTATTCAGGATAAACTTCTCGCACGGCGACAGGGCAAGCCACCTCCAGGAGATTTGGACCATCCGAAGGGAATCAAAGCGCGGGGGGAGAATCATCGCGATACTCCAAGACTTGCCAGGGCCCAAAATCCGGGTCGGGAGGATCGCCGGTGGCGCGGTGGAGCTCCACAACGGCTCTGGGGTGGTCCTCACTTCCGCTGCCGTCGAAGGGGATGACTCACTCATCCCCGTGGGCAATCCTGACCTTCTGACATCCGTGAGTAGGGGGGACGTCTTGTACCTTGCCGACGGGACCATCCGCCTGAGGGTGGAGGAGGCAGTGCCATCAGGGGTACGGTGCACAGTCCTGACCGGAGGCGTTCTCAGTTCCGGGAAGGGGGTCAACGCGCCAGGAGTGAAGCTAAAGATCGAATATCCGACAAATAGGGACGTCGAGCACCTCCGGTTGGGCATTCGCTTGGGTGTCGATTACGTGGCCATGTCCTTCGTTCGGACTCCTGCCGATGTCCGCGCCGTCAGGAGGCTCGTCCCCTCGGACGGACCTAAGCTCATCGCCAAGATAGAGAAGAAGGAAGCAGTCCGGAACCTCCAGGGAGTTCTGGAGGAATCCGACGGGGCAATGGTTGCCCGAGGGGATTTGGGGATCGAAGTGCCCATCGAGACCGTCCCCGCCATCCAGAAGGACATCATCGGGAGGTGCAACGGCGCAGGGAAACCCGTCATAGTGGCCACCCAGATGCTCCTGAGCATGGTGAACTCTCCCGTCCCTACCAGGGCCGAAGTGACTGACGTTTCCACTGCGATCCTCGACGGTACCGACGCGGTCATGCTCTCGGAAGAGACGACCGTGGGCAGGTACCCCGTTGAGGCCGTAATAATGCTGGACAGGATAGCGCGCTCCACCGAGAGCTCGCTCCAGGCATTCGCTCGCGCCCCCGCCGAGACCGAGACCCAGGACACGGGGTCAGCCATCGCTCGCGCCGCCTGCCGCCTCGCGGACTACGTTGGTGCCAAGGCCATAGTGGCTCCGACCGAGACAGGGGCCACTGCCCGCCGAGTCTCGATGTACCGCCCCCAGCACCCTATCGTGGCCATCTGCACTGAAGGCCGTGTTGCGCGTGAGCTGAAGCTCTACAGGGGGATTGTCCCGTTGGTCTCGAAGAAGGCGAAGACCATAGACTGGCTTTTCCAGCGCGCCGACGCGGCAGCTGGGCAGTTGAAGCTCGCAAAGAAGGGGGAACGCATCGTCGTCACCTCCGGGACTCCCGGGATGAAGGGTACTACGAACCTGATCAAAGTGTCAGTGGTCGGCAGCCGGGCCTAGCCGTCGACGAAGTCCATGAGCGTGGGATTTCGCAGGCGCCGGCGCGGCGCCCTGTTCGTCTCCCTCACGAGTTCCCTCATCCTGTTCTCCTTCTGGAGCGTGGTGTAGTAGTAGGCCTCGTCAACCGTCCCCTCGGCCAGCAGGATTACCACCCGGCCTTCCGTGGTGCGCCCGGTCCTTCCCCGCCTCTGAATGTATCTGATCTCAGACGGGACTGCCTCGTAGAAGACGACCAGGTCGACGTCCGGAACGTGCAATCCCTCCTCACCTATGCTGCTGCTTACGAGTACCTTGAACTCCCCCTTCCGAAACGAGTCAAGAGTCTGAGTCTGCAGCTGCTGGTCCATGCCCCTGCTCCCATCCCTGTCCGACTGACCCACGAAACGTCGGGCGCTGCGCCCTTCCTTCTCCAGCGCCTTCACCAAATCTTCGATGGTGTCCCTGTACTGAGTGAACACTATGATTCTCGAGTCAGGCTTCTTCAGGAGCTGGTGTTCCACGACGTCCAGCATGACGGAGACCTTGGGGTGGGGGACAGACGCGAGCTTGGCTGCCTCCTCCTCCACTCCGAGCCACTTGGGGTCACGCAGAAGCGACGAGATTGCCTTCCCCTTGTCGGGCCTGTCTCGCATTTTCTGAAGATATCTCAGGAGGGGCGGAGCACCCTGAGTCTCGACCATTTCGATGGCGTGAAGGATCGCGACAGCCTGCGCTTGGTTGATTATCGCGCCGAAAATGTACCCTTTCTGCGCCCCGCTGGCTTGGGCGGACCTCAATCTTGCCGAAATCGCGTTCCTTGCTTCTAGGAGTGCCTTCTTCGAGACCCTGTTGCTTCTCAGGAACCCGCCGCTGAGGAGCTTCTTCACCCTGTCGTTGTACATCTCCCTCAGCCTCAGGGTGGTCTCGTAGTACTCGTCCGGGACCCTCACCCTCACGGTTTCCATCCTCGTCCTTTCGACGTAGCCCTTGACGTCTTCGCTCTCTTCGCTGCGCGCCTCGACCGCTTCGATGTACAGGTTCCGCTTGATTTCGCCGACCTTGTCCTTGGACGCGCCCGGGGAGGCGGTCAGCCCCATTATCCTCGGCCTCAGGGCCGTCTCCCTGTACGCCGTAGCCAGCTTCGTGTAGGTGTAGTCCTTGACGCTCCTGTGTGCCTCGTCGAAGACCGCGAGGACCACATCCTGCAGTGAGACCCGGCCGTGTCGGACGTCGTTGTAGACCGTCTGCGGGGTCGCAAAAATGACCCTGGACTTCATCCAGAGGACCTCCCTTTCCCCGGGGTCCACTGTCCCGGTCAGTGCGGCCATGGAACCCTCGGGGAGCTTCAGGTGGGCGCCAAAGGACCTTAGGTGCTGAAGGACAAGTGGCCGCGTTGGCGCAAGGACCATCACCTTCGACTCGGGGTGCTTCCGAAGCAGCTCGGAGGCCACAAGTATCGCGATTATCGTCTTCCCCAGCCCGGTGGGGAGGACGACGAGCGTGTTCGTGGACGCGGCCACCTCTGCAATCCTCCTCTGGTACTCCCTCGCTTCGAGATCCTCAGCCGGCATCACGGTTGCTGCTGAAGTCATCGGATTCATAGGACTAAAAGGGTTCGCCGTGACCGCGACCCAGGGAGGGTGACCCGCGGATAGAACAGCGGTTTCCTTAAAGAGGGCCGCCTTCGCGGCGACATGAACCCGGCTTTGAGGGCGAGGATAAAGCGCAGGCAGAGGATCAGGCGGATTACGATACTTGTCGTAGCCGTGGTCATAGTCCTGTCGCTGGTGGTCGGTGTGTACTTCGCGCTGAACAACGGGAGCCCCTACGAGAAGCTCGTTGGCAAGCAGGTCTCTTCCACCGATCTCGGTTACATCACCGGGGTAAGCAACTCCACGCTCTCCCAGGTCGGGATTCCGAGCGGAGTAATCAGCCCCTCTACCATCTCGGGCTCGGCTCTGACCTTGAACGGCAAGCCCGAAATACTGTACATTGGAGCAGACTACTGCCCGTACTGCGCTGTCGAGCGTTGGAGTCTGATAATGGCACTGTCCCGCTTCGGACAGTTCTCGGGACTTACCTACATGCTGTCTTCCTCTACGGACGTCAATGCCAACTCTCCGACCTTCTCATTCTCGTCTGCCAACTACACGAGCAAGTACATCGCTTTCGTGGGAGTCGAGGAGTACGGTAGGGATCCGAGCGTGCTGGTGCAGCCGCTGACGACCCAGCAGCAGTCCTTGGTATCGCAATATGACACCTGCCCCGCAAATCGCCAATCCGGGGGCATACCGTTCATCGACATTGCAAACAAATACGTGATCAACTGCGGAGCCCAGTCTCTCCTGGACCTCTCGAACAAGAACTGGACTGATATCACCACGGCGCTCGACACGCCGGGTTCGAACTACGCCCAGCTCATCGACGGAGCCGCCAACGCCCTGATCTCGGCGATCTGTAATGTTACGGGGCAGAGCACCTATCCCTGCAATCAGTCTTATGCCACTGCCGCATTCTCGAACCAGAGCTCAAATGGGCAGAACATTCTCGAGGCCTTTGTCGCGGTCCCGGTGTCAAGACCAACGGTCTCCAGGCTCACCTAGGATGGTCAGATGATGACAGCTCCTGTTCTTCCAACCCTTCACGCCAGTCATTTCAGACTGGTATCTGAGGCTCACCGGTCGGGGGGTATGCGCTAACGCGAATCACACGCCTGAAGCTAGTCATACTCGTCGTGATGTCCCTCTTCGGGCTTGGTGCTGCCCTCGAGGTGTTCTTCACTTATTACCTCCTCGGCCAGAGCCTGCCCTGGTGCCAGCCGGGGGGCTTCCTTGACTGCGCCAGGGTGCTCGGAAGCACCTACAGCCAGATTTTCGGGATACCCCTGGAGCTCTTCGCAGCCGCCTACTTCATCATCAACCTGGGACTGGTCTACCTAATCGCGTTCGGGAGCGACAGGGTGTTCCAGCGCGCCATCAACGCCATTTTCATCTGGAGGTTCCTCGGTCTCATGATCGTGCCTTACCTCGTCTTCATCGAGCTCTTCATACTACACGCTCTCTGCATCTATTGCACAATGATGCATGTCGCGATTGTCGCTGACTTCATTATAATCAGCTACCTGCTCTTCTACAAGGGAGGAATCGGTGCGCATCTCGGCTCTGAACCCCTTCCCCCAGAGGATCTAGGCGCGAGCCCTCCTGCTCCACTTGCTCTAGAATCAGGTGCTCGCTAGCCCCAAGGTCGGCGGTTGGCTCAGTCGGCTGAATCTTCCACTCGCGCGGGCCGATTCTCAGAGAGAATTTCTCATACTCGTGGTTCCGGGCGCCACTGTCGTTACTCCGAGTTTCTCCGTCTTGCCAAGCGGTGAAAGCGACATCACTGCCCTGTAAAGGTAGTATGCTGCCATTACGAAACCAAAGTACGACAAGAAGTCTCCCACGCCAGGAGCGAAGTAGTCAATCGGAATCCATACCGTGAAGAAGAGGACGAGCCCTAGAAGGCTCAGCCCAAGCATGCGTACGAACCGTCCCATCGTCCGGTCCTGCGACCTGCGGGCTGCTACTATCAGTGTTACAGTTCCATAGATTGACTCGATTATCAGTACGAAGAAATACAGGGAGGCCAGGGCTGGACCCCACGACGTCGACGAGGTCGACAAGGTGCCAGGCACATAGCCCGAGAGCAAGATGACTGAGACTCCAATGGCGAGGATGCATACCAGGGCTGCAACGTTCGCTTTCCAAAGGGCTCGCCAGTGCAGGGTGTCCCTGTGGAAGAAGTCGGTCTCTTGGGCGGCGCGGACGTTTCCGTTGATGAATAGAGGCAGAGCCAACGTGATCAGCGCGAAGCCTGTATTCCCCTGATCCGACGACAGGTATGGGATCTCCCCGGTGCTGTCCACAAGGAGAAACGCGACGGACGCCAGGAATATCGCAGTCCACTTGGCACGGCCCTTGTAGGTGGCGCCGACGAGTACTCGGTCGAACTCGATGGCTCGGTAGAGTGCGAAGACCAGAATCAGCAGCGTGGCAATGGACACTAACAAGTCCCCGGCGCCTAGGTAGTCAACGGCCATGGGGTACGACCTCCATTCCAGTGCTCGACACGGAGAAGCGGAAGTATCCCTGCAGAGGAGGTAAGCCAACCATCTTCTTCACACGGAAAAGAGGGGTGATGGCAAGACCTTCCTCATACAGCTTCATCTCAATCACCCCGTCGAATAGCTGTTCCATTGTCGTCAGGGTATTCTGAGGATGCATCCCATCCTCCGCAAGAGCGAACAGTACAGCGTCCTGCTGCTTGATGTCGGACAGAAGCTGTGACCAGTACGAGTACATCGACTCGAGCGGGTTCAGCACCAGAAGGGGAGAAAGGACGTCGGTAGCAACCCTCGCCCTTCTTCCCCTATTCCTGTGAACAGCTTCCTTGATGTTGAAGCTTATCGAAGCGATGTCCTTCAGGTCGCACTTGACAGGAGAACCCGAGCTAGAGATCCATTCCGGCACTCGCTCCGTGCTGATGCCAACACCCTTCATGTCTCGAAGTATGTCCGTAACGGGCCTGTGAGTCGTGTACAGGCAGTAGTCCCCCTGGATGAGCCCCGAGCGAATGAACCAGTACCCAAGAACTTCCTTGCCTATGCCTGGCGGTCCAACTATCAGAACGGAAGATCTATCCGGATAGCCGTCATCACCGAGGATGTGGTCGAGCGACGGGACCCCGGTGGATACCAATCGCCGTCCTTGTCCCGTTCACGATGATAAACGTATGCGAAGACGTCCTCACGGTTCATTGGACTCAAGGTGATCTCCACGATGTCCAAAAGCCCTGAACGTAATTCTTCCACCATGGTCTCGACTTAGGTTCCGACTCGCGTGAAGGGCTAGAGCAACTTCTTCTGGACTGGCAACGGTGCGGGGGATGGGGGTCCAGCCCAACATGGGGGGGGATTTGTCAATATGCGTAGGTGTCGGACAGTCGCTGACCAACCAATGACCCTTGGTGGGATTTCCCGAGACGGGGTCTTGCAAGCGCGGAAGGAGAGGCGACGGTCTCGGAATAGACTATCTGACGGAAGTATCTCGAAGCGTCGAAGTTTGGGCTTCGAGCACTCGAACAAACTCTCTGAGGAAGTCAACGATGACAGCAGTCTGTTCTGTATTGTACTTTGAGAAGAGTTTCGCCATCGCGGCTCGATACGCAACTAGAGTGTCTCCGAGCTTCTCCTCTAGCGCTGTCTGAGTCATGATGGGGCTTACGATTATGCTCCGGCGGTCCTCGGGATTCTCCAGGCGCTCCGCGTACCCTGCTTCCTCGAGATGGTCAACAATGCCGGTCATGGCGCCCGTTGTGAGGTGCACTTGTTGGGCGAGAGCTTTCGCTGTCATCTGCCCTTTCCTGATCATCAATTCCAGACACCGGTAGTCAGTTGCATTGAGGCCAAGCTTGGACGCAATCGCCTCCTGGAACAATACCACCGACGTGCTGAACTCCCGTCCGAAGGAAACCCCAGAGGGCAAGTCCTGCACCTTGATGCTCTTTCCTCTCATCCGT
>Ga0187766_10001755_pt1 | contig 12741 bp, 9 predicted proteins | sample 0216_QUI02_MP05__4_FD_132971 | JGI IMG/M metagenome (GOLD analysis project Ga0187766, IMG submission 132971) | Tropical peat soil microbial communities from peatlands in Department of Meta, Colombia - 0216_QUI02_MP05_20_MG | ecosystem: Environmental > Terrestrial > Soil > Wetlands > Peat ... | reverse complement strand
GGCGCCGAACACGACCAGGAGCAGTTGATCAGGATCAGTGTCATCAGCACCCCTGTCGCCCGTGCGCTGAATAACACGATCGTCGAGTGACCTTAGACATGCTCAGCGGCTCACAGCATCGACGTGCGTCCAGGGCAGCGACGCATTCCGCGCCAACCTTATTGCACCTGGCCGTCGAGCGGGCGGTGAGTCGGCGTGCTTGCTCCGGCACCTGAGCATGCGACGATGCGAGCTGCGATCCACGGCCGACGAGGCGGGGAGGCTTGGATCGCCGTCGGTGCTATCGGTCGAGGCGGACATGCGGAGTGACGGCGCGCCGCGAGCGGTTCGCCGTGGGCCGATCCTGATGACGCAGGGCCTGCTCGGCGCGTTGCGGTCCTCGCGGTTTGGGCCCCGGGTCGGCTGGCGGTCAGGCGCCCGTGCTCGACATCCGCCGCGCGATCGCCGCCGCGGTCGCGGTCGCCGCTGCTCGTCGCGGATCGCCGGGCGGGAGTACCGCGACGAGCGTCCGGGCGGCCGCGAGGTCATCGGCGCCCGCGGGATGGCGCAGCCAGCGCGACAGCAGCTCGGGATCGGCGGTGGTCAGGATCGAGCGCCGCAACGATTCCTCGAGCAGGCCGCGCGCTTCGACGATCGCCGGCGCCTGCGAGGCGGGCAGCAGCGGCCCGCGGTAGAGCCGCAGCGCCTGGTGCGGGCGGCCCGCGGCGACCAGCCGCCCGAGCTCGAGCCAATCGGCTTCGAACGGAACTCCCAGACGGTACGGCTGGGTCGTCAGCGCCGACTCGCCGAGCCATTTACGCACGCGATGGACCTGCGCCCGGATCGTGACCGCCTTCCCGCGCTCACCGTACAGCGCGAGCGCAAGCTGCTCCGTCGTCATCCCGTCGGGGTACATGCTGAGCACGGCGAGCAGCTCGAGCGAGCGCAGCCCGCGCTCGCGGCGACCCGTGACCAGCTGCGCACTCGGGTCGGCGCCGAGCAACTGCAGCCGCAGCCGCGCCGGGCGCAGCTGCGATCGCCCCCGCAGCCACACGATCGCGCCCTCGCCTCCCAGCGCCTGAAGCTCGCCGACGCGCCCGTCCGGAAGTACGACCATCCCCTCGGCTGCCGCGGACGGCCGCTCCAGGCGCATCGGCAGAGCGGCGGCGCCGCGCGAGGCGATCACGCGACCGTGCGCGTCCAGCAGCACATTCGCCGTCCGGCGACCACGGATCGCGTGCTCCCACCGCTCGCGCAGCCGCGCCGCCGTCTCCAGCGAACGGATCTGCAACGCGGCCTCCGCCTTGTGCGCCGCCAACATGGCGACCGACAGCGTGTGCGGATGGTTGGTCCGCAGCGAAGCAGTCAAATCGACCACCCCGATCAGCTCGCCCGTCGCCGGCTCGTGGATCGGCGCCGCCGAGCAGGTCCACGCGTGTACCGACGCGACCAGGTGCTCGGCCGAGAAGATCTGCACCGGATGGTCAAGCGCCGCGGCCGTCCCGACCGCGTTCGTCCCGGCGTCCTGCTCAGACCAGCCGGCGCCCGCCTCAAACCCCATCTCCTGCGCCCGCTCACAAGTCCCGGCATCTCCACTGACCCACAACAGGTTCGCGCCCGCATCGCTGATCGCGACGATCTGCCGCGCATCCTCATCGAGGCTCGACAGCATCGCGTAGATCGCGCCGATCACCGGCCACAACGGCGAGCCTTCCTTGGCCTGGTCGAGCGCGTCGGGCGTGACCCGCACCGGCGCCCTCACCTGATCGGGCGCGACGCCCGCCGCCAGACTGCGCTCCCAGCTCTGAAGCACCAACTCCCGCAGCTGGCTCGAGCGTACGTGCCCGAGCTCCAGCGCGCGCTCATGCGCCCCTCGCAACAGCCGCGCGTGCTCAACCGGATCAGTCGCGACGTCGATCGCCGCCCACGGATTACTTGCCCGAGTTACCACTCTCTCACTCGCCTCGACGCAGTCTAAGACCACGCGGTCGCTCACGGGTCCGACGGCGACGGCTCGTCGCGCGCACAACAGACCCAATCTCCAAACTTAGGGGCGCCAAGCGTCGATGGCGGCCGCCGGTGCAACGGCGCACGACAAGTCCACTGCGGGTGACGACGTCGCAGGGCCACCAAGGAGCGCTCATTGTTTCACGGCCCCGGCGCCCCACGGCCTGCGGCGAACCGTCGCGAGCGCGATCGGGTTGATGGTAGGCTCACCGCGTATCTGCAACCGTAGACTGAGGGGGGAGCATGATGCGTTCGAGTCGGGAGGGAAGCGAGGGCGAGAACCTCGACCGGCGCGCATTTCTGATCGGACTCGGCGGCATCGGCGCGGTGCTGGCGACCGGTTGCGGCTCAGAGGCGGTGGCACGCTCCGCCGGCTCTGGAGCGCGGACGACCGCTCAAGCCACCCGGGTGGTGAAAGGCGTCCCGCACACGCTCCAGCAGGCGATCCGGGGTCATGTGTTCCTGCCCGGGCAGCCGGGCTTCACGTCCGCCGCCCACGTTTACAACCCACGCTTTGACAACGTCCTCCCGAGCGCGGTCGCCCGTCCGATCGATTCGCTCGACGTGCGCGACGCGATCCGCTTCACCGTCGGCCACAACGTAAGCGTGCGGGCTCGCTCGGGCGGTCACAGCTACGCGGGGTACTCCACCCTGTCAAAAGGGGTTGTGCTGGATCTACGCAAGCTGAACTCGATCTCGGTCGACAAACGCGCCGGCACCGCCACGGTCGGCGCCGGCGCGCAGCTGATCGATATCTACGCCGGGCTCGCGAACGCTGGAGTCACAGTCCCCGCGGGCTCGTGCCCATCCGTCGGTGTGTCCGGAGTGACGCTCGGAGGCGGTTTTGGGCTCGCGGGGCGGCAGTTCGGTCTGACCGCGGACAACCTGCTCGCGGTGAAGATCGTGACCGCCGACGGGCAGCTTCGAACCGTGAACAATAAGTCCGATCCGGACCTGATGTGGGCGCTGAGGGGCGGCGGTGGCGGCAACTTCGGCGTCGTCACAGAGTTCACGTTCAAAGTCCATCCGATGCCCGCGAGCGCGGCTTACTTCGACGTCACATGGCCCTGGTCATCTGCCAGCGACGCGATCGCCGCGTGGCAGTCGTGGGCGCCGCACGCCACCGACGCGGTGACCTCGATCCTGCACCTGAACTCCGGCAGCCCCCCGACGATCGCAGCCAACGGACAGTACCTCGGCTCGGCTCGGGCGATCCCGGGAATAGTCGGGCCGCTGCTCGCCGTCCGAGGCGCCCGCCTGCACAGGGCCATCGACCTGCCCTACCTGTCGCTGCAACTGTTACTGGCCGGATGCTCGGACGGCGTTGCCGCATGTCACACCGTCGGTGCCGCCCCCGGCGGCAGGCTGCAGCGCAACAAGTTCAACGCCAAATCGGACTATGTCGCCAAACCGCTGTCGGGCTCGGGGCGGGCGGCGATGATCGCGGGCGTCCAGGCGTCGGGCTCCGGCGCCCTTCTCTGCGACTCGTACGGCGGCGCGGTCAATCGCGTCGCTCCGACGGCGACCGCGTTCGTGCATCGCGACCAGCTGTTCTGCATCCAGTACTACGGCAACGGCAGCACGGCAGCGTGGATCGATCAAGCGTGGACGAAGATGCGCCCGTACGTGTCCGGGCAGGCGTATCAGAACTACATCGACCCGACGTTGAAGGGCTGGCAGCAGGCGTACTACGGCCGGAACCTGTCGCGCCTCGAAGCGGTCCGTCAGCGTGTCGATCCTCACCACTACTTCAACTTCCCCCAGGCGATCGGTCGCTAGCGCCCGCCGCGGGGCCTGCGAAGCGTGCCGCTCGTCGCTGTCACCAGGGCACGGGACGGACTGGATGAGCTACGGCGCGCCACCCAGCGCTCGATCACCGCCGGGCCGATCAACGTCGCCTCGCGATTGACCAAAACCGCGTCGTACTTGCCGACGTCTCGGACCTTGGGGACGAACTTGGCATACGCGCAGGCCATCTCGAGCGCCTTCTCGGCGACGCGACCGCGCTGATAGATGATTTCGTGCAGCCGGTCGGTCTCGAACACCGCGTACTCGAGCGCGATGTCCGCTTCGGCCAGCACCCGCTCCCACAGCTCGAAGCTCGAGCGTGGCCCCGCGGTGGGTTCCGTACGGGTACGGAGTGAGGACGAGGACGCGCATGCGAGTTCCGGGACGCCCAGCAGCGGTCGATCCTACAACGTCGGGAACGGCCGGCGAGTGCGGGTTCTCCGTCTACCGGTCAGGCGGCTCGGATTCCGCATTTCGCAGCGCCGCGGCTGCGTCCTCACAGCGCGCGGGTCGCGGGTCGCGGGTGGCGGTCGTGGGTCGCGGGTTGCGGGTGGCGGTCGTGAGTCGTGGGTTGCGGATCGTGGGTTGCGGTTGCGGGTAGCGGGTAGCGGGTAGCTGATCCGGGTGCGTGGCCGGCCGCCCGATCCGACGCGCGGCGACTCTTCTTGCCGCCGCCGCTCGACTCTTTTTTCTGCCGCCGCTCAAATCCCGCCCTTTGCGGCGCGTTTGTCCAGCTGTCGAACGCCAATGCTCCACCTGTATATTGCGGGCCTCCGCGGCCGAGGCTACCTTCGGCCGTCCATCCGATCTCAGCCTCCCGAAAGGATCCTTATCCGTGCTCACCCGGGGCGGCGCGCCGTCGAGCCGCGCTCGGCGCGCGCCACACTTCATCCATAGCCGCTGCCCTTCGTCTCAACGGACGCCATCATGACGTGGCGGCCCGACCGGCGGCGGAAGTCGAGACGTGACGGCGCTGATCCCGAGCGCGCCCTGCTCGTGGCGCTGCGCTCAGCCATGTTGCCGACGATCTGCCTGCCGCTGGCGTTCGCGTCGCTGGCAGCCAGCGCGACCGGGCAGGGATTTGGCTTGGGGCTCGCGTGGCGGCTCGCAGCGCTCGCGCTGATCGTGAACGCGGTGTGCTGGCAGAAGGTGATCGTGCGCTGGCGCGCGCTTCCTCGCCGCGACGACGACGACCAGGGGTGGCGGCGTTGGTGGGACAGCGAGCCCCCGCTTATTCCGGGCGGCGGGCCCGGCGGGATCAAGTTCGACTGGAAGCGGTTCGAACGAGACTTCTGGTCGCACGTGAGAGAGAAAGAGCGTCAGCGCGAACGCGAGCTGATTCACGCGAGCGTGCCCGCGTATTGTTGAGCGCCGCCCCAAGGGCGGCGCGGGGGTGGGGCGGTAGCGCGACGTTGGTCCCGTATGCGTGCTCGGCTATGCGTGCTCGGCGGCCGCGGCGTCGAGTGCGTCCTGAGCGGATGGCCTGACCGGGGCATCCGGCTGCTGCTTCCGTTCCGCGGGCAGGAAGATGGCTGCCGCGAACCCGACCAGCGCAAGCCCGACGAGGACGAACGTGGAGGCGACGTAGGACCGGTTGCCCGATACGAGGTCGGACACGAGCACCGTACCGGCGATCGCCGTACCCAGGGATGAGCCGAGATTGGAGATGCTGCGCGACAGGCCCGAGATCTCGCCCTGCTTCTGATCCGGGAAGCTGGACTGCACGATGTTCACCGACGGAGTCAGCATCAGTCCGACGCCGATACCGAATACGAACAGCCCGGGAAGGAACGCCCAGACGTGGTGCGATGATTTCACCAGCGCGAGCAGAAGCGCGATCCCGGCGATCGTGATGATGAATCCGGCGCGGATCAAGGTTCGCTGCTGATACTTCTTGGCGAGTGTCCGTTGCGGGATCGACGACAGCAGGAGGCCGACCGTCGCGGCGGTGAAGATGACCCCGGTCTTGATCGCGCTGAAGTGTCGAACCGTCTGCAGGAACACGGACACGGTGAACGTGGTCCCCATCAGCACCAGCCACTGGATGTTCTGGGTCACGAGCCCGAGATTCGAGGTGCGATTACGGAACAGGCTGAGCGACAGCAACGGCTCTTTCCCGGCTCGCTCCCTGTCGCGGATGTGGAGGAAGAACCACAGCAGGAACGCCGCTCCGAGCGCCAGGAACACCGCCAGCAGCACACCGTTGTTGCCGGCCTGCAGGATCCCGATCACGACGAAGAACATGCCCACGGCGGACAGTACGCCGCCGAGGACGTCGAACCTGCGGGTCGGATCCGGCGGCATTGGATCTTTGAGTCGGAGCGTCAGGTAGATGATCGTCACCACGATCAGGGCCTGCAGCAGGAACGACGCTCGCCAGCTGATCGTCGTCGTGATCAGGCCCCCGATCAGCGGCCCCATCGCGGCGCCGATCCCGCCAGCGCCGCTGATCGCGCCGAACGCGCGTGCTCGCGCGCGAACATCGGCGAACGCCATCGTCGCGAGGATGTAGATCGGCGGGATCATCAGCGCCGAGCCGACGCCCTCGAACGCGGAATAGCCGAGGATCAGCACCGCCAGGCCCGGTGCAAGCGCGGCGATCACGGCCCCGGCGCCGTATACCGTCAGGCCGCCGATCAGGCAACGCTTGCGGCCCCAGATGTCGGTCAGCTTGCTGCCCGGGATCATCAGTGCGGCCATGCACAGCAGGAACAGCGTGATCGCCGTTTGGACGCCGTGCACGTCCGTGTTCAGGTCCTTGCTGATGCTGTTGATCGAGACATTCATGTTCGAGCCGGCGAAGCTGGCAACGAACTGCGTCAGAGCCAGCGGAATCAACATCCCGCGCTGCGGCCCAACCGAGCCTTCGGCTGTCGCGTTGTGACTTGGGGTCTTGGGGTTCTCGGCCACTGATTGCGCCCGCGTCTCGATCAGCCAGCCTGCCTGCCACTCCATGTCGGCCTCGGGCCGTTGAGATCGTGCTCATCGCCCGATCAGCGTCGGGTAGCTGAACGCCACGGTGTAGCTGCCAACCTGCCGTTGGCGCCGGACATCCTACTCTTCTGGGGTCCCGGCCGGTCTTCACTGGCCGCTCGCCTGCAAGCGCCGCAGAAGCGCGCAAGCAAACGCGGACTAAACTAAACCGCACCGAGCGGGCGCTCAGAGCTGGATCGACCGGCGCGGCCAGGGTCTCAGCCCCGCAGCGCGCTGAGCCATCAGCCCCCTGCCCGGTGAGCTTCAGCCCCCCGCCTGCAGCGAGGCCTGATCGGGCGACTCCTCCAGTTGTTCCGGCTCCACGCCATCTTCGCGGACGCTGGGGAACACGGTGCCCGGCGCCGGCGCGGCCTCGCTCCGGAGCGCCGCCGCGGTGAAGACGCGATAGCCGAGATTAGGTCGGTATCCGTGATCTCCTTGACGTCAAGGCCGTCGATGAACGACAGAACCTGCGGATTGATCACCTGTCCAGGGACGAGCACCGGGAATCCCGGCGGGTAGGGCGTCACGAACGACGCCGATACGACGCTCGCGCCGGCTCCGACTCGCTCACGCAGCTGTTCATGCAGCAGGTACTCGCATTTGCTGTCGTCGTATGCGAGGTAGAACGCGCCCCTCATGTCCCCCTCCGGCGTCGTCGGGTCATCGCCTTCCCGGAATGCCCCATGGAATGCGCTGAAGTCGGGCAGCGGCACAGCGCGGTTGGTCAGAGCATCGACGCTCCGCTGATGATCGGCCCGCTCCCGTGGGCTCATGTCCGCCACGCGCTCGTCGAGGTCGCGCGCGATCCCGACAAGCACCTCGATCAAGTGGGCGATCGAGCTGCGCGTCGTCCCGATGTTGGTCATGAACAGGACGCTGTTGCGCGAGGTCTTGTTGATCTGCACGCCATAACGGTCCATCAGGTACAGGCGCTTGAAGGTGTCCCCGTCGATCCCGGTCGAGCCGATGAACAGCGTCAGGCGGCACGGGTCGAGGACGAACTCGTCGAGCTTCCAGGCCTTCAGCATCTGCGTGAGTCCAGCTCGGATCGGGTGATCGACCGCCGTCGGCCGGTACGCGGCAGGAATCAGGTCGGCCGTCGTCAGACAGCGCATGTATCGACTCAGCAGGGGGTGGTTGTCGATCGCATCGCGCAGACTCATTGCGGACTCGACCTGCTTCTGGATCAGTTCGAAGCGCTCTAGCGCCGCCTGTCGGCGACCGATGTCGAGCGACGCGAGGATCTGGTAATTCGGCGAGGTTGACGTATGCGCCATGTATGCCTCATGGAAGCTCTGCTCCACCCGCTGGCCGAAGTCCTGGTCGAAGACATGGATCATCGACCCTTGCCGCAGCGACGTGAGGGTCTTGTGCGTCGACTGCGTCGCATATACGCGAACGCGCACACGCTCCGGGTCGGGGAGCAGGCATAGGTCCAGCAGCGCCTCGTCATCAGGCTGTGATTGCTCGAGTTCCTCGGCGAACGTCGCATGGCGCCCGCGGTACCCCGGGTCCCGGAATCGTGCCACGAGGTTGTCCGCGGCGGCCATCGCCGTACGCGTGCGGTACACAGGGTGGAAGCGCGCGAACGCGAACCAGGCTTCGTCCCAAAGGAACACGAGATCGGGCTTGATCGCGAGACACTCCTCCATCACCCGCTCGACGTCGTAGATGATCCCGTCGAAGGTGCAGTTCGTGAGCATCAGCAGCTTCACGCGCTCCAACTTGCCCGCGCGCCGCAGGGCGAGCAGCACCCGCTTGATCTCGCGCAACGGCACGGCGCCGTAAATCGAATACTCGCTCAGCCCGTACGCCTCGAGATACGTCACGCGTGCACCCGCCTGGACGAGCCCGTAGTGATGGGACTGATGGCAATTGCGATCCACCAGCACGATGTCGTCAGGACTCACCAACGCCTGGACGACGATCTTGTTGGCCGTCGAGGTCCCATTGGTGACAAAGAACGTCTGACGGGACCCGAAGGTCGCCGTCGCCAGCTCTTGGGCTTCCCGGAGCGGTCCTGTCGGCTCCAGCAGCGAGTCGAGGCCGCCGCAGGTCGCCGATGTCTCGGCCAGGAACACATCCAAGCCGTAGAACCCCAACATGTCACGGATCCAATGTGAGTTCACTATTGACTTCCCACGCGAGATCGGAAGCGCGTGAAATACGCCCGTCGGGCGGTGACTGTAATCCTGCAGCGCCGTGAAGAATGGCGTCCGAGAGCGCTGCGCAACCCCGCGCAGGAGGCTGAAGTGCAACTCAAGCGAGCCCTCGCGAGAGTGAAAAACACGTCGGAAATCGCGTTCGAGGTGGGCTGCGATCGTCTCGATTGAGACCTCGCTCATCAGGTACAGATCGAGTTCCGGGCGCAACTCATGCAGGCGTCTGCCGAGCAGCTGTGCGTGCTCCTCGGGTAACCGGTCGGTCATGTCCTCGCTGAAACTGTCCTCGAACAGGTGCCCCAGCTTGGAGAAGTCGTGCCTGGAACGGTGCGAAAAACGCCGATGGATGAGGCAAGCCTGGATGTTCGAGTTGAACATCACCGCGATTACGGCGTCGTCGAAGCTCGGAACAGCCACGATCTCGTAGACGAACTCGTCGTTGGGGCGCCGCAGGCGGTGCAACTCTTCGCGCAGCACCGCCTCCTGCTGCGGACTCGTCTCGTCGACGATCAGCACCTCGAAATAAGGGACAGGCGCCGACTGCCGCCCCACCCCGGCGACGTCGCGAAGGTCGAGCTCCTCGTCAGTGGCGCCCACGGCGGAATGGCGCACGCGGCGATAGGAGTCCGTCGCGAGCTCCCGGTTCAGCCCGCGGACCAAGTGCGCGAACCGATCGTAGTCTCCGGCTGCGAACATGCGCCGCGCGCGCTCGAATCGACGCACGCCGGGAAACGCCCAGTAATGCTCGATCGGCTCGAGTAGATCGAGCAAGTCGCCAACCTCCTCAGCGAGCGGTCGCTCGGGCGTCGCTCCGAAGTGATCGCCGCAAGCCGCTCTCCCATCGTGTCCAAGCTCCCCCACGCGTCGGCGCGCAACTTCCACAAACTGTTGTACGCCAGCGAGTTGAACTCTGCAAACATGACACCCCCTCCGCCTCGCTCGGAGCGAGTGATGGGCAATTCGCTATTCGGACGCGTAAGCCCCGTGACGATACCACCGCGGGCCGGATTGGAACATGACGGCGCCCGTTACCGTTACGGTCACACTTTGTTTACAACTGCTGGCCCGCGGGAACCGCCACCTGTGCTTCCAGGCAACAGTTGCGGGCGCTGGCGAACTTCCATCGCCACGGGTCGCGGACGCTACGCGCACAGCCCATCCGCGGCGCCTGTGGGCACGGGTCGACCCACCGCCGCCGGTGCGGTCAACCCGTCGCCACCCGATCATCAGGTCCCGGGACGCCCCGCCGGGCGGGTCACCTCGACGACGATCCGGCTCGTCAGCACCTGCGTCCCGTGGGTGACCTCGCTGCGGTCCCCGGCCGACTCGCGAATGACTGGTGCCGACTCGCCCGTGATCGCGGATTCGTCGACCATCGCGATGCCCTCGATCACCCTGCCGTCGGCCGGAATCGATTGGCCCGCTTCGATCACGATGACGTCGCCGCGCACGAGCTCCGAAGCCGCCTTCGTGCGTCCGTCGTCGAGCGTCGCCATCAGCTCCTGGCCCGTCGGCGGCAGGCTGTGAGGCTGCGCCCGTCCACGCCCTCCAGCAAATCGTTTCACCTTGCTTCCGAACACGATCGTCGACCCAGCCAGATCGAAACCCGAATCGTATCGAAGCATGGCTCGTGCCGAGCGCCGAATCGGCCTCGCCGGAGACATCTCCGCAGCGGATCCCGACGCGAAGCAAACGTTGAGGTGAGCCCCACTAGCCGCGCCCACCCGCACGGGCGCCGAGATCCGGATCTCGATGCCGGCGTGCGCGCGACCGACGGAGCCGAACGGTGGTGGCTCGTCGGCGTGCCGGGTGGCGACCTAGCCGTGAACTCGGTGACCGCTAATTTGAGTCGCGGTGGGCGCCGGTTCCAGGCGTGAACGAGACTCCACGCAGAACCTCGCCGAAGCGCGCGGTGCGCAGCGTGGCGAAGCTCTCCGATGGGGGGCGCGTGGTGTCGTTCAGGCGGTCGGTGATCTTCACGAGCTTGTCGGGGTCGGCTCCCTGGTCGCCGCTACCGCTGACTGTCGAGGTGACAGCCCAGATCGTGGCTGTGCCGTCGCGGTTGATCCGGCCGGTGAGGGCCACGAAGGCCGTCGGTGGCGGGCGACCACGGCAGGTTGGTCGCCGGGTTGTCGCCCGTTGGGTAGCCGGGGATCGTGTACGGTCGCCCGAGAGCCAGACCGCTCTGCAGCGTGTAGGCGAGTGTCCACTCTCCCTTGCTCGGGTCGAAGACCTACTTCTCGAGTCCCGCGGCCGGCTGCGCCGAGGCGGTCGCGTTCGTGTACTGGCCGCTGGCCGGCGAGTACGTGTTGTCACCACTGCCCTCGTCCGCCACGTACAGCGTGTCCCTGTTCGCGAACCAGATCCCGAACGGGTACATCGAGGTCGACTTCGCGAGGTTGGTCGGAAAGCCCTTAAGGATGCACATGTTGTTCGGCTTCACGCCCTCGCTCTGGAGTAGCGATGGGTCGTAGTCGAGCGGAGAGGTCGGCAGTTGCGCGCCCGGCTCTGGAAGGCCGACACCGCTCGGGCACGCGTTGCCCGTCGTATCGACGAAGTACACGGTGTTGATCCCGTTGCCGCCGCTGCCCTTCGTGTAGTAGACGACGTTGTCGAAGATCGTGATGCCGCGGAAGTTGTTGTCCTTGCCGAACTTGTCGGCAGGGTAGTCGAGCTGCGTGATGTTGAAGCTTCCGAGCGGCGTCGGCTGGCCTGGGTCCTGCTCGCGCTCGGGCAGAAACGACGGCGTCATGAACTGCGCTCCGGCCCCGATCAGGATCCCGTCCGGCTCCGGATTCCCACCGTTGCCCGCGTTGCCGGCCCCGTAGATCAGGTCCGCTCCGTGCTCGTCGTCGGTGATCGCCGCGCGGCCGTTGTCGCCACTGTAAGCGTTGGTCTCGGTGAACGTGAACCGGCCCAACCGGTTGAGCTGCGCGACCACCCGGTAGTAGGCGCCCGGGACGGGGTTCGTCGGATCGATCACGCCGGGAGTGTTCGCGTTCGACACGTCGAGAGTCGCCGGTTTGGCCACATACCCAACGAACGACACGAAGTGCCGGTCGGGCGAGAGGTTGAGTGCGAGCTCAGACTTCGACGAAAAGCTCGTCACGAGCTGATCGGCGGCCACGTCGATCCGCCCGATCGGCCGTCCCGATGGTGTCAGCTCGTCGAGGAACACCCTCGAGGTCACGCCGAAGCTACCGTCAGCGGAGTCGTTGTCGAACACGTACGGGAACGCGCCGCCGGCGACCGCGGGCTTGCAGTTGTTGTCTGTGCAGCCCGGGGGCAGCTGCGTCACGCCCGGTTCGATGTCCGCGGGGCTGTACTCGCTGGCGCTCACGAGCAGGTTGCCGGGAGCGATCGACGGCTGCCCGGGGGCCTGACCGTGATCGGCCTGCGCTGAGGCAGCGGACGCCCCGCCGAGGGCCGCCAGCGCCAGGCCCACAGCGGCCGCTCGGCGAAGTGCTCCGAGCAAAGACCACTTGGCGATCATCAGCGCTCCCTTAGCCGTCGACACTTGAACACCGGGGCTGCCCAACGTATCCGCCGGTCGATGTCGAGTCGTGACCATTTTGTGACCGCGCGGGGAACCCAGTCGTGATCGGACCCTGCTCGACGAATGGCGGCCGCGTTTGCGTCTGGCGACTGCGTGGGTCTGGCGACTGCGTTCGGGTCGGTGATCATCGACCCGAACGACCGGTACGGAGTCAATTGGACGTGGTTGGGATCCGCCGCACGCCCGATGGGGTTGGTATTTGACGGAGTTCTTCGGGTATCTCGATCGCGGTAGCTGAGAATGAACGCGCGAGCGGTGGCGGCGCTCCCCCTG
>Ga0187766_10001752_pt1 | contig 12762 bp, 12 predicted proteins | sample 0216_QUI02_MP05__4_FD_132971 | JGI IMG/M metagenome (GOLD analysis project Ga0187766, IMG submission 132971) | Tropical peat soil microbial communities from peatlands in Department of Meta, Colombia - 0216_QUI02_MP05_20_MG | ecosystem: Environmental > Terrestrial > Soil > Wetlands > Peat ... | reverse complement strand
TCCAGGCCCTGAGCGGACTGACGTTCTCGAGCCTCCCCTGGTTGCACACGCTTCCCCACCAGACGCTCGTGCTCAGCGGCGACGACGATCCGATCGTGCCCGCGATCAACGGTGCGATCCTCGCCCACCGGATTCCAAACGCTCGCCACCACGTGATTCGCGGCGGCGGTCACCTGTTCATCCTGGACAACCCCGATGAGGTTGCGCCGCTGGTGGAGGAGTTCCTCGCGGACGCCGAGCTACGGGACCATGCCGTTGACCGGCTTCAGCGCGCGTGATCCAGACGATCGGCACCCGGCGCCGACGTTGACGCCCGCGGACGGCAACGAGGGCCGTCGCCCGGTGGCCGCTCGCGCGCGGTCCGGTGTCGCCGCCTTGGTGACCGTCGGGCGCTACGGGATCGTATGGCCGATATTCATGGCCCGCGAGACGCTTGCCGCGTACGACGACGTGCTCGCGTTGTGCATGAACTTCGTCCTCGGGGACGACTGGGATGACGGGGGGCTCGACCAGGCTCGACGCAGCCGCCGCCGGCGTGTTGGCTGAAGCGAGGCCACGATGAACATCCGGCCGTGGAATCTCGAGGCCTTTCCGGCACCGCTGATACCGATTGAGCGCACGTTCGAAGGCTTCCTGGATCTGGACTGGATCGAGCTCACTTCGACGTCCGCACGGGTTCGCTTCGAGGTGCGCGAAAACCTCAAGCAGCCGATGGGCTTGCTTCACGGAGGCATCTACTCGGCGGTGGCGGAGACGGTTGCCTCGGTCGCCACTGTCCGCGCCGTGTGGCGTGATGGGTTCACGGGCGCCGGACTGAACAACTCCGCGAGCTTCCTGCGCCCGATCACCGCCGGAACGGTCGACGTCACAGCCAGCTTGCACCATCACGACGATCGCGATTGGCACTGGGGTCACGAGTTTCGCGACGACCGCGACCGGCTGTGCGCGCTCGTCGACGTGACGATCGCGGTAGAACCGCTGGCCCACAGTCACCGATGAGCGACACTGCCACGCGGCAGATCAGCGTCGATGGCGTGCCGGTCGAGCTGCTCGACCTGCCGGGCGACCCCGACCGCCCCGCGCTCGTCCTGCTCCACGAGGGCCTGGGTTCAGTCGGCTTGTGGCGCGAGTTCCCGGCCGCGCTGCACCGCGACACCGGGCGGCGGCTGATCGCGTTCTCACGCTACGGGCACGGCCGCTCGGCTCCGCCGCCGCGGCGACGGACCCCCGCGTTCTTCCATCACGAGGCACTCGAGGTGCTGCCCGAGCTGCTCGACAAGCTCGATGCGTCCGCGCCCGTCCTGGTGGGACACAGCGACGGCGCCTCGATCGCGCTGATTCACGCCGCGCACCGGCGGGTCTCAGCGCTGGTCCTGCTCGCGCCTCACGTGATCGTCGAGGAGGTCACCGTGAACGAGATTCGTCAAACGCGAGACGCGTACACGGCCGGGGGCTTGCGTGAGCGGATGGGCGTTCACCACGACGATCCCGACGCCGCGTTCTGGGGCTGGTGCGATGTATGGCTCGACCCCGAATTCGGACGCTGGAGCCTCGAGCGTGAGGCGGGGTTGATATCGGCGCCGACGCTGCTGATCCAGGGCGCCGAGGATCCGTACGGATCGCTGCGCCAGCTCGAGCTGATCGAGGCCCGCTCCCACGCCCCGACCCAGCGGCTCGTCGTTTCCGGCGGGCACAGTCCGCACCTGGAGCACGAGCAGCGGGTCGTTCGGGCGATCGCATCCTTCCTCGCGCAGCTGCCGGCGGCGGCGCCGGGGACGCCCCCGGGGGACCCTGAGGCCACACCGGCGACGCAAGTAGATTAGTCTGGCGCCATGAGCGAGGGTGAGAGTTCCACGTCCGGCCCGGTCGTGATCGTCGGCGGGGGCGTCGCGGGCCTGGAGGCGCTGATCGCGCTCCGTGCGCTCGCCGGCAACAGGATCCCGGTGACGCTCGTTTCGCAGGACGATTGGTTCGTCGACCGGCCCGTGACGGTCGCGGAGCCGTTCGGCTTGAGGGCCGCCGCGCGCCATCCGCTGCCGGAAATCGCCGCCCAGTTCAAGGCCGAGTTCGTCCACGCGACGGTCGCGGCGGTGGACGGCGCGGAGCGCCGGATCAGCTGCGCGGGCGGACCGGAGCTCGGCTTCGGCACTCTGATCCTCGCTCCTGGCGCCCGCCCGCGGCCGCCGTTCGCCGACGCGACCGCGTTCGGCCTCGCGGGCTCGGGCCAGGCGGTCAAGGACCTGCTGAGCCGGCTTCGCGGCGGCGAGGTGTCGGGCGCGGCGTTCGTTGCGCCGAGTGTCGTCGGGTGGTTGCTGCCGCTATACGAGCTCGCGCTGATGACCGCACGCGACCTCGCGCGGCACAAGGTCGATCCAGTCAAGCTCCAGCTCGTCACGCCGGAGGAACGTCCGCTGGCGCTGTTCGGCGATCAGGGCAGCGACAGCGTCGCGCGGATGTTGGCCGCGGCGCGGATCGAGTTCATCGGCGGGACGTATGCGACGTTCGACGCCGGTGAGGTGAGGCTCGGCGCGAGCGGAGGGTCGGTGCCCGCCGATTGCGTCGTCACGGTGCCGCTGATGACCGGTCCGGGGCTCGCGGGCGTGCCCGCGACGCAGCCTGACGAGTTCGTCCCGGTCGACGAGTTTGGCCGCGTGGAGGGACTCGCCGATGTCTACGCGGCCGGCGACGCGGTCGATTTCCCCGTCAAGCAGGGCGGGCTCGCTGCCCAGCAGGCGGATGCCGTCGCCGCGCACGTAGCCGCGCGGCACGGCGCTCGCGTCGACGTCGCGCCGTTCCGGCCCGTGCTGCGGGGGATGCTGTTCACGGGCGCCGAACCGCGGTTCATCCGCGCCGAGGTACCAGGCACCGATCCTGACGTTCACGAGGCCATGTACCCGCTGTGGTGGCCGCCGACGAAGATCGCCGGCCGGTATCTCGCGCCGTACCTCGCGGGGCGCGGCGAGGCCGAGGGTGAGGATGTCGGCGCTCACCCCGAGGGCTTCATCGACGTGGACATCCCGCTCACGGCGAGCACCCTGCCTGGCTGACCGTCACGCGCGTTGCCGAGCTTGATCCGGGACGTCCTGCTGCGCGATGGATCGACGCTGCGATTGCAGGCTCCGACGCCGGCCGACTTCGACGACATCAGGGCGTTCTATGAGCGCCTCTCGCCGCAGAGCCGCTTCTTCCGCTTTCACGGGTTCGGGCGCGTCGACACCGTCGCGCGCGCGGCCGCGGAGGCCAGTGGCGTCGACCGCCTGGCACTGATCGGCCGGCACGAGGGTCGCGTCGTCGCCGCCGCCGGCTACGAAGGGCTGCGCGAACCCGGCGTCGCCGAGATCGCGATGGCGGTGGCCGACGATGATCAGCGGCGCGGGATCGGGACCCGGATGCTCGAGCAGCTCGCGGCGATCGGGGCGGAGCGCGGAATTCGCCGCTTCGACGCCGCCGTGCTGGCCAACAACCGGCTGATGCTGAGGGTGTTCGATCACGCCGGGTTCGCCGTGCGCCGCGAGGGCTTCGGCGAGGTCATGGTGACGCTCGACATCACGCCGACGGCGGCGGTGCTGGAGCGGATCGACGAGCGCGACCATTTCGCCGCGATCGCGTCGCTGCGGCCGGTGCTGGCGCCGTCTTCGGTAGCGGTCATGGGCGCCGCCGACGCGCCCGGCAATGTCGGCCGCGCGGTGCTGGCGAACATCAGCGCCGGGAACTTCCAGGGCGCACTGAGCGCCGTCAACCGCGCCGGAGGTGTGGTGTGCTCGATGCGAGCCGCTCGCACCCTCGGCGAGCTGGACCCCTCGCCGGAGCTCGTGATCATCGCCGCCGAGGAGGAACAAGTGCTCGAATTCGCCGCCGAGGCGGCCGCGAGCGGAGCGAGAGCGCTGATCGTCGTTCCCGGGGGTCAGGAGCAGCGCGGCGACGCGTCGCACACGCGCGAGGAGCGACTGCTCGAGATCGTCCGCGACGCGGGGCTGCGGATGGTCGGGCCGAACTCGTTGGGGGTGCTCAACACCGCCGGCGAGGTCAGCCTCAACGCGACGTTCACTGGCGCGAGCGTGCGCGCCGGCGGTCTGTCGATCTGCTCACCATCGGGCGCCGTGGGCATCGGGCTGCTCGGTCACGCGGCGGCCCGGCACCTGGGGATCTCGATCTTCGCCTCGCTCGGCAACCGCGCCGACGTCTCGACCAACGACCTGCTCGAGTGGTGCGAGCAGGACGAGCTCACGGCCGCGGTGATCCTGTACGTGGACACGTTCGGCAATCCCGAGCACTTCACGCGGATCGCGAGGCGCGTGTCGCGCAAGAAGCCGATCCTTGCAATCAAGGGCCGCCGCCAAGCGGAGCACGCGTTCGATCAAGCGAGCTCGCATACGGCCGCAGCGCTGCGCGGCGACGCGGTCGTCGACGCGTTGCTGCAGCAAGCCGGGGTGCTGCGGTTCCGGGGCGGCGAGGAGCTGTTCAACGCGGCCGAGTTCTTCGAGCGCCAGCCGCTGCCGAGCGGACGACGGATCGCCATCGTGAGCAACTCCGCGGGGGTCGCGACGCTCGCCGCCGACGCGTGCGCCGGGCGCGGGCTCGAGGTGCGAGCGCAGGCCGAGCGTGGCAACCCGCTCGTGATGAGGGTCGCCGCCGGACCGGACGAGTACGCGACCAGCGTCCGGGAGCTGCTCGGCGATCCCGGGATCGACGCGCTGATGGTCTACTACGTCGACGTCCACGGCGGCGACCCTGAAGCGGTGCTCGATTCGATCTCCTCGGCCTCGGCCGCCCAGCCCAAGCCCGTCGTCGCATCGGTCGTGCGCTCGGACGGGCGGCGTCGGCCGCAGACCGGCTCCGGCGTGCCGAACTTCCTGTTCCCGGAATCGTGCGCCGACGTGCTTGCTCGCGCCGCCGAGCGTCGTGAGTGGCTGTCGCGCCCGCTCGGCCAAGCGCCGGACTACCCCGACCTCGATCGAGCGGCGGCGCGCGGCGTGGTCGCCGTGTTCCTGGATCGTGAACCGGCCGGCGGCTGGCTGTCGCGTGCCGAGGCGGAAGCGCTGTTGGGCACGCACGGGATCCCGATCCGCGCCTCGGATCACGGCGGCGGGCCGCTCCTGCTCGCGCCCGGTGGCGCTGACGTGCTCGTCGGCGCCCTCGGCGACCCGGATCTGGGCCCGGTGCTGGCGGTCGGACTCGGCGGACTCCAGGCCGGCCTGGGCCGCACGGCCGCCCGGCTGCTGCCGGTAACCGACGCGGACGCCAACGAGCTGATCGACGCGTCCGAGAGCGTGACCAACCTGCTCGACGGATTGCGTGGCGGCGGGCTGCTCGATCGCGACGCGCTGCGCGAGCTGGTCCTGCGCTTCGCCCTGCTGCTCCGCGAGGCCCCCGAGGTGGTCGAGGCCGACCTCAACCCCGTCCGGTGCCTGACGAGCGGCTGCGTCGTGCTCGACATGCGACTTCGCGTCGAGCCCCGGCGGCCCGTCGATCGGGTCAAGACCTGGTGACCGGCTCGATCGCGCTGCCCTCGCGGACGGACTAGGATTCGCGCCAGGCGGCCCGCTGCTCGAGACGCGCGCGTAGCTGGATCTGGGATGGCGACCAGGAACGAGACCACAGTCGTCTACACGGCCGGGGTGGTGCAGGGCATCGCCCTGGTCACGTTTCCGGCTGCCGGCACCGTGTTCACGAGCTCCGCGCACTACGGCCTGTCGAGCGCGCAGTACGGCACGCTGTTCCTGCCGCAGGTCGTTGCCGCGATCGCCGCGTCGCTGCTGGGCGCCGATCTCGGCGGCCGGTTCGGCGTCAAGCGCGTGTACCTGGCGGGCCTCGCGGGCGGCCTGCTGTCGATGACGCTGCTGATCGTCAGTTCGGCGGTGACATCGGAGAAGGGATTGGCGTACGGGCTGCTGCTGTTGGCGACGGCCAGCCTGGGGGTCGGTTTCGGGCTCGCGGTGCCGGCCCTGAACACGTTTGCGGCTGCGTTTCACGCCGCCGCGGTCGACCGCGCCGTGCTCGTCCTCAACGCCCTGCTCGGAGTCGGCACGGTGCTCGCGCCGGTGTTCGTCGCGCTGTTTCTCGGCCTGGGCTTCTGGCAAGGGTTGCCGATCACCTCCGCGATCCTGCTCGTGGCGTTGCTGGTCGCCAGCGTGCGGCTCCCGCTACGGGTCCAGGCAATCGGCAATGCCCCGCCGCGAAGCACCGCGGGGATTCCCGCGCGGTTCTGGATCTACGCCGGGTTCGCGGTTCTGTACGGCATCTGCGAGACCGTCAACGGCAACTGGTCGCAGCTGGACATGACCCGCGAGCTGGGCGCGTCGAACACCGTCGCGTCGCTCGCGCTGACCGCGTTCTGGGCGATGGTGACCGCGGGACGGGTCGGGTTCGCCGCGATCCAGCGCTGGTTCCCGTCCCGGGTGGTGTATCACTCGCTGCCGTTCCTGCTCGCCGGCGCATTCGTGATCATCGCCGTGCTCCCCCACGGACAGCCGGCGCTCGGCGTGCTCGCGTTCGGTCTCGCCGGGCTCGGTTGCTCGGCGCTGTTGCCGCTGACGATCAGCTTCGGCCAGGAGGAGCTGACGAGCTTCGCCGCGAGGATGGCGGGGGGCGTGATCGCGTTCTACCAGCTCGGCTACGGGATCGCGGCGTTCGGCATCGGCCCGCTCGTCGATGGCGGCGTCAGCCTGTCGACCGTCTACGGCTTCTGCGCGGCGATCGCCGTCGGCATGGGCGGATGGTCGTTCGCCGTCGCCCGCCACCGGCCGAGTCCGGCTGCTCGTTATCCGCACCTCGGGCACGCGCTCGAGTGACCACGCGCCGCGCGGTGCCGGTGCCCGCGCTGCCGCGGTCAGCGGCGGTCGATCAGAGCAGGCTCCCGCCCGGGGGCACCGCCCACACGCGCCGCGCGAACTCGGCACCCGCGCCCGGGTCCAGCTCGGCCACCGTCGCGCAACGCGCGCGTTGCATCGCGCTCGCCAGCTCCGCCCAGGCGCGGGCGACCGACGCCACTCTGGCCGTCGGCCCCCATCCGGTTGCGGCGGCGAGCTCGGAGGCGCGCGCGTGCACGTCGGCGAGCGTGAACTCGCCGAACGGCTTGTAGCGACCGGTCGCGTACACCGGCGCCAGCAGCGGGTCGTCCGAGCTCACAGGCCCAACTTCGGCACGTCGTCCTCACCAACGTGGTCGGTAGCCGCTCCGGAGCTCGTCGTCCGCCTTGCGCCATCCGGGCTCGACGTCGAAGTGATGGCGGACCGCGCGTGCGCGCAGCTTCCTCAGCACCCGGCCATACGTGAACCGCGCGCCTCTCGCGACCAGCGTCGCCAATCGGCTGGTCTCCATGAACGGCATGAACTTGTCCGGGAAGCCGGCCATCGTGCACGCCATGCAGATCCCGCCGACGTTCGGGCAGCCGCCGACGCCTCCGATCCACCCTCGAATTGGCACGTTGCAGTTCACGACCGGCCCCTTACAGCCGAGCTTGACGAGGCACCCGCGGTGATCGGCGGGGGTTTGCGCAAACTCGCCCTGCTCCGCGAACCCGGCGCGACCGCAGCTTTCCTGAACCGTACGCTCGAACAGCCACCGCGGCCGGCCGTGATCGTCGAGATCGATGATCGGCTCGGTGCCGGCGAGATGGAGCGCCACGTGCAGCAGCGTCTCGGTGATGTTGTCGGGCTGGACGGGGCACCCGGGGAGGTTGATGATCGGGACGCCGAGGCGCGAGGTCCAGTCCGAGCCGAGATAGTCGCGCAGACCCATCGCGCCGGTGGGGTTGCCGCGCATCGCCGGAACCCCACCGTACGTCGCGCACGTGCCGAGCGCGAGCACGGCGGCTGCCCTGGGCGCCAGCCGGTCGATCCAGGTGCAGGCGGTGATCGGCTGCCCGGTGTCGGGATCGACGCCGAATCCTGTCCAATGGCCCTCACCGCTGATCCGCTCGTTCGGCACCGACCCCTCGAGCACGAGCACGAACGGGTCCAGTCCGCCCCCGGCGGCGCGCGCGAACGAGCGCACGAACTCCTCGCCGGTCTCGTACGCCAGCATCGCGTTGTAGAGCAGGATCCGCGGCATCCCGGGCAACACCCCGTGCAGCAGGTCCTCCAGGCTCGGGCTGGTAGCGGCCGTCATCGCAACTGATTCTCCATCGCATCCAAGCCCGCTCGTCAGCCACAGGACATGCAGCAGCTGACGCTCGGCCTGGGCATGACCAGGTCCGAACTCGACCGGTCGCATCACCGGCCGCGTGGGTAAAGCGACGGGACCAAGGAGTTGCTGCACGCGGCCACCTGCCGGCTCGACCATCGAGGCCAGGTGATCACCGACGCTCCCGTGCAGATGCCAATCGTCGCCGTGACCGGTGACCAGCCCGCCGTGCGCAAGCCGCGCCAGCGCATGCGAGACGGACGGGCGCTCGGCGCCGATCAGCCAGCCGAGCAGCTGGTGCGTGAGCGGCAGCGACAGGCGGATCCCTCCCGGCTCGACCTTGCCCCAGCGAGCCGCGAGATGCCACAGCAGCAGTGCGAGGCGGACCTCGAGGCGTGGCTGAGCCGCGATTGCGCGCTGCACATGCAGTCTGCGGGTCCGCCGGCCCGCGCGCCGGAGCGGAGCCGCCGTGATCTGCGGCCACGGCGTAACCCGGTCGGCGAACGCGGCGTCGAGGAGCGCGAACCGGGTCGGCAGCAGGCCTCGCCACTCCAGCTCGCAGACGAGCTCCGCGTCCTCGCATTGCCACGGTTGGATCAGGTCGCCGGCGCCGACCAGCTCCGCGGCGATCCGGTCGGCGACTTGAACGTTGGCCGCCAGCACGCCGTCGAGCACCAGCAGGCCCGGCCCGGGCTGAGCGAGCGCAAGCCAGTTGGACAGGGCGAGCTGCCCGGTGTGCGCCTCGAACGTGATCGCCGTCACCGCCGACCTGGCGGCGAGGCGCATCCTGACGTCGAGCTCCTCCGCGAGCTCGACGTCGAGGTCGAGCAGATACTGGTAGGTACTGGTAGGACCTTGGACGCTCTCGCCCCTTGGCCCTGGCCGTCCACCGAGTGCGGACGGGATCGTGGTCGTCCGAGCTCAGTTCTGCGTCCCCGGTGGGCAGTTCATCCGCGCAACCAGCCGTCCTGGTCGAGGCCCTCGAGCGTAGAGGGGCGCCAAGTGTACGCCGCGCGCGCCAACCGTCGCGAGGCTGCCGCGATCGTCGTCACGCGGCCGGTAATTTCGATTACGTGACGCGCATTACCCGCGGCGACACAGCGTTTGCGTGGGTGAGATACGCTACATCTAGCCGCGGTCGGCGGCCTACAGACGTACGTGAGGGCGTCCGAGGGAGAGGAGCGAAAAGGCCCATGTGTTTGGCGATTCCAGGACAGGTGATCGAGCTGGTGGACGCCGCCAATCAGATCGCCAAAGTAGACGTCGTCGGCGTTCGGCGTAACGTGAACGTGAGCCTGCTCGCGGACGACGACGGCGCCGGCGTCCGAGCGGGCGACTGGGTTCTGATCCACGTCGGCTTTGCGCTCTCGAAGGTCGACGAGGAGGAGGCGCACGCGACGCTGTCGTTGCTCGAGCAGATGGGCGCCGAGTACGAGCAGGAGCTCGAGGAGCTGAAGGCGAGCGTGATCGAATGACCGAGTTCGAGTCCGCTTGCGAGCGCGATGATGCGCACTGCATCACCTGCGGCGACGAGGGCACCGCGGTCCGCGTGCTCGACGCTGGCGAGGAAACCGTTCGGTGCGTCGACCAGGACGGCGTGGTCCATGCGATCGCGGTCGATCTGGTTGGCAGCGTTCGGCCCGGCGATCGGCTGCTGGCGCACGCGGGGGTCGCCCTGACCCGACTCGAGGGCGTATGAAGTTCGTTGACGAGTTCCGCAACGCGCAGCTCGGACAGGCGCTCGCGGGCGAGATCCTCGCCGTTCTGGAGCCGGGGCGCCACTACAAGTTGATGGAGGTCTGCGGCGGGCACACGCACTCGATCTACAAGTACGGGATCGACGATCTGCTCCCGGCCAACGTCGAGCTCGTGCACGGGCCGGGATGCCCGGTGTGCGTGATCCCGATGGGGCGCGTTGACGACGGCATCGCCGTGGCGCGCCACGAGGGCGTGATCTTCACCTGCTTCGGAGACATGGTGCGGGTGCCCGGTTCCGAGTACACGCTGCTCGACGCGAAGGCCCAAGGCGCCGACGTGCGGATGGTCTACTCGCCCCTCGACGCGCTGCGTATCGCCCGCGAGAATCCAGACCGGGAGGTCGTGTTCTTCGCGATCGGGTTCGAGACGACCGCGCCGTCGACGGCGCTGACGCTGAAGCGCGCGAAGGCGGAGCAGATCGCGAACTTCTCCTGCATCTGCAACCACGTGACGATCGTGCCGCCGCTACGGGCGTTGCTCGAGTCGCCCGATCTTCGCCTCGATGGGTTCATCGGTCCGGGCCACGTGTGCACGGTGGTCGGCGCGCGCCCGTTCGAGTTCATCCCGCGCCAGTACGGGCGCCCGCTGGTGATCTCGGGGTTCGAACCGCTGGACGTCCTGCAGTCGATCCACTTGATCCTGCGTCAGCTCGCCGAGGGCCGCTGCGAGGTCGAGAATCAGTACACCCGAGTGGTGCCGCGCGAGGGCAACCTGCGTGCGCTCGAGGTGATGTCCGAGGTGTTCGAGCTGCGAGCGCATTTCGAATGGCGAGGCCTGGGGTTCATTTCCCAGAGCGCGTTGCGGCTGTCCGACGCGTACCGGCAATTCGACGCCGAGGAGCGGTTCGAGGTCCCGGGGGTCCGGGTCGCGGATCCAAAGGCGTGCCAATGCGGCGAGGTGCTGAAGGGCGTGATCAAGCCGTGGGAGTGCAAGGTGTTCGGCACCGCGTGCACGCCCGAGCACGCGATCGGGACCTGCATGGTTTCGCCCGAGGGGGCGTGCGCCGCGTACTACAACTTCGGGCGCTTCGCTCGCGAGCGGCAGGCGGTGTGAGCACGTCGGAGCCCGTCGCGAGCGGTCGCGAGCAGCGGATCCTCGAGATCATCGAGACCGCTCGCTCGAAGCGGCCACGGTTTCGCGACGAGCGGATAACGCTCGCACACGGCGCCGGCGGGAAGGCTTCTCAGACCCTGGTCGAGGGCCTGTTCGTGCCGGCGTTCGCTGCTGGACAGTCGGCCGCGCTGGCGGCGCTCGCGGATGCCGGCGCGGTCGAGGTGGCGGGAACGCGGCTGGCGATGACGACGGACAGCTTCGTGGTCAAGCCGCTGCGCTTCCCCGGCGGGTCGATCGGCGAGCTGGCCGTCAACGGGACGGTCAACGACCTGGCGGTGTCGGGCGCGCGGCCGCTCGCGTTGAGCGTGTCGATGATCCTCGAGGAGGGGCTCGATGCGGATCTGCTGCGAGCCGAGGTGGACGCGATCGCAACCGCAGCCAACACGGCGGGCGTCGAGATCGTGTCCGGCGACACGAAGGTGGTCGAGCGCGGTGCCGCCGATCAGATGTACGTGTGCACGACCGGGATCGGAGCGATCGATCCACGGGCGCAGCAGCTGGCGCCGGATGCGATCGCAGCCGGTGATCAGATCCTCGTGTCCGGCCCGATCGGCGAGCACGGCACGGCGATCATGCTCGCCCGCGGTCAGTTCGACCTCGACGCCGAGATCGAGTCCGACACGTGCTCGCTGTGGCCGGCGGTCGATGCGCTGCTTGAGGCCGTCGGCAGCGACCTGCATTGCCTGCGCGACGCGACCCGCGGCGGCGTTGCGTCGGTGGTCAACGAGCTCGCCCGCGCGTCCGGCGTGGCCGTGGTGGTGCGCGAGGCGGACGTGCCCGTCTCGCCGATCGTCTCGGCCGCGGCCGAGTTGCTGGGGATCGATCCGATGTACGTCGCGAACGAAGGAAGGCTGGTTGCGTTTGTTGCGCCGCAGGCCGCGGATCGGGCGCTCGACGCACTGAAGGCGGTCCCGGGGTGTGAGCGGGCCGCGGCCATCGGTCAGGCGCGACCGGAGCCACCCGGGCTGGTGTTGATGGAGACGAGTTTTGGCGGCAGACGGGTCATGGATCAGCTCGTCGGCGACCCGCTGCCGCGGATCTGTTGAAAGGCGGCCTCTGAGGGAGAGACGTGAATGGCGACGGCGCTCGAGTACTCACCCCGACAGCACGAGACGGAGCAGATCACGGCCCACGTTCTATGGATGACAACCGGTCTCTCCTGCGAGGGTGATTCGGTCGCGATGACGTTGGCGACGAATCCGAGCCTCGAGGACATCATCCAGGGCGTGATCCCGGGGATGCCCAGGGTCGTGATCCACAACCAGGTGATCGCGTTCGAGGTCGGCGACGAGTACATGCGGGCCTGGTACGACGCCGCGGACGGCAAGCTCGATCCGTTCGTGCTCGTCGTCGAGGGCTCGGTCGGCAATGAGCAGATCAACGGCGACGGTCACTGGACCGGGTTCGGCGTCAACCCCTCCGACGGGCAGCCGATCACGCTCAACGAGTGGATCGGTCGGCTCGCGCCGAAAGCCGCGGCGGTGGTCGCCGTCGGGACGTGCGCGACCTACGGCGGGATCCCGGCGATGAAGAACAACCCGACGGGGGCGATGGGCGTGCCCGATTACCTCGGGTGGAAGTGGCGCTCGAAGGCGGGGCTGCCGGTCGTCTGCATCCCCGGTTGCCCGGCCCAGCCGGACAACGTGACCGAGACGTTGATGTATCTGGCGTTCCACCTCGCGGGCATGGCGCCGGCCCCGGAGCTCGACGAGCAGCTGCGGCCGAAGTGGCTGTTCGAGCGCACCGTAGGCGAGGGTTGCAACCGCG
>Ga0187766_10001750_pt1 | contig 12771 bp, 9 predicted proteins | sample 0216_QUI02_MP05__4_FD_132971 | JGI IMG/M metagenome (GOLD analysis project Ga0187766, IMG submission 132971) | Tropical peat soil microbial communities from peatlands in Department of Meta, Colombia - 0216_QUI02_MP05_20_MG | ecosystem: Environmental > Terrestrial > Soil > Wetlands > Peat ... | reverse complement strand
TGAGACGCATTGGATGGCCCTCACCTGCATTGCGAAGCCGTTGACACAAAAAGTCATTGAGTGTACTCGCCTCCAATGCAGCGGTCGTTATTCCCTGTCCGTAAATGGGATTAAAACTGCAAACAGCATCACCAAGGATCACCAGACCCTCGGGAAAGCGGGACATCTGCTCATAGTGGCGTCGCTGACTAGCGGGAAACTTGTGGGTAACTATGGGCGCTACAGGCTCTGCATCTTTGATTGCCTCGTAGAGGTCAGGCACTGGCAGGCTTTTTGCATAGTCGAGAAATCCCTGTTCGTTATTTGGTGGGTAGTCTCGCAGCCAGCCGACCAGGGTCACAATCCAACAGTCGTTTTCGATAGGAACCACGTATCCCCCTCGTTTTCCACCTGGAGGTGTGGGGTAAATGATCAACGCTTTCCAGTCCAATGTCTGGTTGGGATGACGATAGATGCGGGAAGCGTATCCGATATCCACCTTAACGGTGGTTTCTCTCACCCGACCATATCCCAGGGACATCAACCATTGGGGAGCTTTTGAACCGCGCCCACTGGCGTCAACGACGAAATCTGCAAGAAATTGTTCCTCGTGGTGATCTGCGCTCCGGTGCAGGAGTTGCACTCCTATCACACGTGTATGGTCACTACTTGCAAGCAGCCCGGTAACATCACATGTGTCGATGAAGTGTATATTGGCTCTGGCGGAAACGCAATCTCGCACACTTTTTTCCAGTAGAGGTCTGCTTTGACTGTAACCTCTAATCTCGCTTGGAAAGTGCGCTTTCCAGACACCATAGTGATACCAACGCACATCGTCGATGGAATCTACATAATGGGCCCCTCTCAGAACGAGGGTTGAAGAGAGGTCAGGGAAGAATTCCGTCAGCAGAGATGCACCCTTCTTTAATAAAACGTGCACATGCCTTGCCTGGGGAACTCCTTTGCGTGCCTCCGTATCTCTGGAAATCCGATCGCGCTCGATAATCGTCACCTGCTCAAAATGCTCTGAAAGCATTCGACCAGCAAGTAGCCCGGCCATACTCGCTCCAATTACCACCGCGTGTCGGCCTGCATTTCCAGTCCTCTGTGGTTGCCTGAGGCTCATACGTGTGCGCTCCATTCGACGAACTAGCTAACGGCAGACCAGAGCAGTAGAACATCGTCGACTCTATGCAGAGCCTCTCTTAGATCAGTTTCGTCCGTTATGTTGCGATTCAGGAGTTCACGTCCATGCTTTACATGTTGCAGTTCAGTTCTGCCTCCCTGGCCATAATCGGCATGCTCATCAAACCATTTGATAGACAGTGGTACAGTACCATCTTCTGTGGTATCGGCATCTGGTACCAATTCCGCATTCAGTTGTGGTTGTTTAGGAGTTCCCGCAACCCCTGGAAAGACTGATTCAGAGATGGCTTTAACTAGCGCAAACTCGATACCACTTTGTATGGCAAGATATCCAAAGAACGTTACTTGTAGGTCAGTAGCAGCTCGCATAAGATAGTGACAAATGGTCAGAATAGGCTGAGAGAAAGAAGTATCGGGAAAAGCATCGGGAATATGAGCATTCCGTAAAGCAGAAAGGACTTCATGGGTCAGGTGATCTCGCTCTCCGACTGGTATGCCATAGAGGTAGATCTCGAATGCTGTATAATAGGCTTCATGGTCGATATTATGTACCTCTAGCATTTTGCGATATAAATCATTATGCTCTTGTTCTTCTTTGAGTTGCCCTGCTAACGCTCTGAGTGTAGCCAGCCGCTCATCTCGAGCAACTATTCGTAGTTCAGCAGCCAATTGCTTGACTTGATTTGAGTTGCGTACATGATCAATTTGGAGCATTTCCTGAACGAGTTCTCTGGCTTGGACTGAGTATTGCAGTTCCTTAATCTTCTTGATACTTTGAATGAGTCCGCCATTGAAGCCCACGACCAGTGGATACATTGTTGTGATAAAGTGACGATATTCCGAAATAGCTAGTCTTCTCTCTCTTAAAGCTGTAGGCAGTGCCTTTGCATTCCACTGATCAATATAATACCTTGCGAGGGCATCAATAGCATCTCCTGCTCGAGACTCTTGTGCTTGCCAGTTATATGCACCATCTTTCTGTGCTGTCCGAATACTTTGAGCGGTTGCTATTCCGTTGAGTAAAGAAAGAGGGTATTCTTTTGCTTCGCTCATGTGATCTCCTTCATTGATGCATAACATTTCGTTTACTGAAATTGTACTGAACCCATTCACACAGAGAAAACAACTTCATCTCTGTCTATACAAGCGTCGTTCCAGTAGCTCTGGTGAGATGCGCTGCACATCGTGAATGAGTCTTAGCCGTTCTAATAGCCAGATGGCGTAGCCTGAGATATCAACCTGCCACCAGTACAGGCCATGGAAAGCCGAGCGTGGAAACGCATGGTGATTGTTGTGCCAGCCTTCACCCAGACCAAGCAGTGCCACGACCCACTGGTTGCGGCTTCGGTCATTCGTCTGGAATTTTCGCCTACCAAATGTGTGACAGACTGAGTTGACACTCCAGGCCGCGTGGTTGGAGAGAAACATCCGTACCAGGCCGCCCCACAGTAGACCCGTCCAGCCACCAAGCAGCAAGGGGATAAAGAGTGACAACAATGACCAGACCCACACAGTGCGACTGACAAAGGCGACAACTTCGTCTTTGAACAGATGAGGGCAGTAGATAGCAGGGTCTGCGTCGATATTCCCAAAAAACCAGCCCATATGAGCATGAAAGAACCCATCAAGCGGACTGTGAGGGTCACCCTCACGGTCCGCCTGGGCATGATGCTTGATATGGATTGCGGCCCAGTCGATTGGTGGCCCTTGGATAGCCATTGTGCCAAAGACTAGCAAAATGAACTTGACAACAGGACGTGCCTGGAAGCTGCGATGCGTCAACATGCGATGAAAACCGACAGTCTCACCAAATCCGGCAATGGCGTACATTCCCACAAATAGAGCCAGATCCGACCAGTGGACTGCACGTTGCCAGAGAAGCCATATAGCCACCAGTGTTCCCAGGAAAGGAAATACAACCACGATCAACAACACAATTTTGTAAAAAGTAGAAGAGGGCAGTATGAATCCGCCTCCAGATGTGCGACTGAGCATTTGACTCCTCCAACTCTTAGAGACGCTTCGCTTTAAACTACCTTTGAACGAGAAGATGAAAGTTTCGCCTGAGTTCGCGGGCTATGTGATTGGGCATACCAGGCCAGCAGGCTCAGGCCAAGCGTCAAAGGGCCAACGATCCAATGAAAAGCATTTTCAGAGGGTGCCAGGTGCAACTCAAAGATATGGCTGTCCAGCGTTCCCACAATAGCAAGCAGGGTATAGAATATGCCGAAGACCAGTCCGAGCCATAATCTTGCTCGTGCGGAGCGAGATGTGGCAAGGACGATTATCCCAATCAATCCCCAGGCAATATGCAGGATGGCGTGTGGGATATGCGCAAGAAGAATCCCTGCCAGTAGCGGTGGAGTGATAGCCTCAAGCCCACTGGAAAGTCTCAACGCAAGAGAACCGCTCCCTTGCAAGAACAGTCCGACCATGAGAATCCAGAGATAAACCAACAAAATGCGGTTCATGCTCGATGAGCTGGGCCAGGAGATTTGTTGTCTCATGACTGCACTCCTTTCACGACAGGATGCACCCACCGAGCTATTAGCAGTCCCCCAAAGATGAGCGCCTCGGCAGCAAAACACACAAACCAGATCAGGAGAGCCAGCGGAGATTTGAACTTGTCGAGGTGCAGTAAGGAGATCAAAACGACACTGATACCCAGGCTCATAAGCATGATGACTGGGATACGCACCCCCTCCCAGCGCCACTCAGAAATGGAGAATCCGGCCACGAGGGCGAGAGCGAGGAAAAACGCACCATATAACTGGATAAGCGGCACAGTCACCTTCCATGGCCATACAGGCACGACCACACTAGGAAGCAGAAGCATTATCGCCCCCACCACCCCTAGGATGATGGTCTGCGCTATCCACAACCAGGAGAGTGGGTTGCCGGCTCTGGGTGGTGGCGCCTGTAGTGGCTTCTCCCCTCGAAAATACCAGATACCCAGGGCCATCAGTACCGGGTCTAGTACGTAGATCACCAACCACTGAACCGGAAGTTTAGGGACTTCGCTCGGATAGAAATATAAGCGGTAGAGCGTGAGTATTAAAATAACGCTAGTCGCAACGCAAGTGCCGATGAGCACAATGCGTATCTGAAGAAAATTCCGCCCCAGACCACAGAGCAACACACCAATGCCGGTCGCCAGGTATAACGAGGAGATAAAACGAGCGTTTAACGGTGTCGCCGGCCAGGGTTCCAGCGAGAGGATCAGATCGGGCCGGAACAGGGTTAGAATGAAATCAAACGCCTGGAGTGCTATGAAAAAAAAAGCGATCCGCAACCACCAGGGAATAGAGCGTTTCACAATAACACCTCTCTTCTTTCGCTCTCTCCGTTTGTACGGTCTGCCTACGCAACAACCTCAATAATATCATAGAGCAAAGTATACACCCGCGCGTCAAAGAAAACATGGGTGAGATTACGCATATTTTGCCGATTTTGCTCGCTCTCCTGATGATAACTGGGATATATAATATGATAACTGGAATATATCATGCTGTGCTTCAAACCGTACATGTTTCGAAAGAGGACAAAGTTGCATGAACCAGCAGTCTGATCTTCCTGAGCGGAGAATACGGAGAATAGGCGCTCTTCTGATGCTCTACTTTCTCTTCCAGGCAGAGTTTGGTCTGGCCTGGGATCGAAGTTGGCACGATTACCTGGGGCGTAATCAGTTTTTGATTCCTCCTCATATCATGAGCTATACCGGTATAGGGCTAACCGGCCTGATAGCGCTTACGCTAGTACTTATTGAGACTGTCCGCTACTACCAGAGGAAACCTGGGGTCGATGCCAGCTCAACAATACAGGTGTTGCGTGTTTTTGCGGCGCCCACTGGCTTTGTCATGGTAGGGTTTGGCACGCTGATCGATTTGATCGCTGCTCCATTGGATAACTACTGGCATACATTATATGGCATCGATGTTACATTGTGGTCGCCTTTTCACCTGATGGGACTGACGGGCAGTATTTTCGCCGGAGTAGGCCTCATTTACGTCTTTGCCTCTGAGGCCGCTATAGCGCGTACATCGGAGCATATTCCCCGTCGTTGGTTAGGTCTAAACGCTCCCGAGTGGATGGCTCTTTTCTTCTTTGCTGTGCTCATCGAACTCTCATTTATCGGTCTGACCGCCTTCAAACCGGTAGTGCTCAACTCCGTGCCTGTAATAACCTATCCGGCAGCGCTTGCCTTTCCGGCCGCTTTCTGCTTGAGCGGAGCCGTACAACTGACGCGTAAAGTTGGCTCCGCCTCACTGGTAGCTTTATTGGTCTGGGGGATAGCCCCTCTGTTGCAAATCTTTGTCTGGTGGGCACTGCACGCTTCATCCACCCTCTGGCATATTCCCTTTCGCTACGACCAGGAGCCGGTTTTAAATATCGCATTCATGGTACTGCCACTCTATTTTCTACTCTGTGCGCTGCTCACCGACGGAGTATTCGCCTGGCAAAATCGTAAGAAAAGCGCGATGAGCGCGCTTCAACATGCATGGCTGATTGGCCTTCTGATGGCTATAATTGCAGTCTTTGCCCCCACAGGCATCGCTCGGCTTCTGCATTTGCTTGTACCAGGACTTGCTTTCCCTCCAGATGTCTACCAGGCGCTGCTCATTGATACTACTTGGCCGACTTTGTTATTGAGCCTGCCCCTCACTCTCCTCGTAGGGTTGGCGTCTGCACTAGCAGGGTCAGCGCTTGGCGCTAAATGGTATTGGTACAAAAGCTAATTTTATGAGGGTACATGTACTTTTAAACTGGAGAACCGGACATCTTTTATCTTACTTGTGTCGGAACTTCAGCAGGGGTTGTCTCCAAAATCATATGCATCCCATATTTGGGGCACAATGTTACACGTGGTTGAGGAATAACTGCGAAGCCGGGCACAAGCCGTGGCGTGTAGCGCTGGAGGATGGTGGCAAGCAGTAGACGTGTCTCAAGTTCCGCAAAAGGCATACCGATGCACATAAACGGACCACCGCCAAAGGGGAAGTAGGCCCATTGTGGCACCTGCTGCACATTGATCGGGTCCCAACGCTCAGGACGGAATACATCTGGATCACCCCAGATATCGGGGAGATGGTGCAGAACCCATTGGCTAAAAACAGCAATGGTGTCATTTGGAAAGCGATAACCATCCAGATCAAAAGCGTCAACGGCTCTGCGTATGAGTGCAAAGGCAGGAGGATAGACGCGCCATGATTCATTGATGACCCATTCGAGGTAGGGCAAGTTTGGCAGATCGCCTACACCGGGAGAACGGCCTTGAAGCACGGTATGTAACTCAGCAAGCAGCTTTGTAAGCACGTGTGGATGCTGCGAAAGCAGATAAAACGTCCAGCTCATGGTATTGCGGGCAGTTTCATGCCCGGCTGCAATAAAGGTAAACACCTGGTCGTGAATCTGCTTATCGGTCATGGTGTTTCCCTCGTCTTGCGCTTGAAGCAGCATCGAGAGCACATCACCTACATCTCGTCCATCCGCACGGCGTTGCTTAATCAGGTCGTATACGAAGGTGTCCAGCTCGCGCTTGCCCGCCATCATCCTGCCATAGCCTGTAAAAGGAAGATCGAGTCGGAGCCCTCTGACAGAGCCAAAGTTCCTGATAGAATGAGTAATCACTGTGGTAATTGCTCGCCCCAATCTGGCATTTTGAGTTGGGGAATCGAGGTTGAACAGAGCTTTCAGGATGATACGCAGGGTTAACTGTTGCATTTCCCGCGAGATATCGACCTCTGAACCAGGTCGCCATTGCTCAAGCATCTCCTCGGTCAGGTGTACCATTGTATCGGCATACCCTTCGACACGATGCTTGTGGAATGCAGGCTGGACAAGGCGGCGCTGCTGCCGATGGAAATCTCCATCGCTCGTAAGCAGGCCATCACCTAGCAGAAAACGCAAGTTTCCCAGGTCATACTTTACGAAGTTGCGGGGTTTCTCAACCAGGAAGTAGCGCACATGTTCGGGGCGAAAAAACAACACGACCAGTTGCTTGCCAAAGTGAACTGTTGCCATACGACCATACGTTTGCTGGGTTTCGCGCACAAAACTCAGGGGATCGCGTCTCACTTGGAATATATTGCCCACGATTGGTAACCCCTTTGGGCCAGGTGGAAGTGAATCCTTATTTGACATGTGTGAATATGTCTTTCCTGCTTATCACCTGAGTAAGGAATGGGCGTGCAAGCCCAGATATAATCTTAATATATTTCATGTACGAATCACAAATCGCCGATTTGCTCGTCAATGTGTTTATGAGATCCTGGATCTGATTTCCAGGCGACCTGTCATACATGCACACAAAGCGCCCCTGGTAATATCCTCACGTCGTAGCTGGCCGCTTTTCCCGTTTCGCCATCCATTTGTACATTCACGGGCTGCTGTGCCTGGATATAGACTGACTTTGCTCTGTAAAAGGTGGCTTCCGGCAGTTCTGTATGCTTGCCTTTCTGCACAATTGGCAGTAACTTAAGAGCACGCAATAAGGGCACATACTGGATCGTGCAGATATCAAATAGCCCATCACAATGATCGGCGGTGGGATTGATGCGAAAGCCTGCCCCATAGGTGGGACCAATCGTCACCGCCAGCACCACATAGTGCCGTGGTTGACGCTCTCCGGCTGGTTCCCCGGAATCCAGCCGCAGCGTCAGCCACGGGCAGTGATGATAGCCAAATAGAAGCTGTTGCAGCGTCGCACTGTAGTACAGGCGCTGCCCACTCATGAACGGAAGAGCTTTCAATCGCTCCGCCACGACGGCAATATTGGCATCCAGCCCTACACTGAACGAGTTGGCAAAGTATTCCCCATTAACTATACCGGCATCGACATCGATTAGTCGCCCCCTGAAGGCCCGCTCGATCGCCTCTGCCGGGTCATGCGACAGCTTGAGTGTATTCCAGGCATAGTCATTGCCGCTGCCAGCAGCCACAATTCCGAGCGGCACGCGCCTTCCAGTGCTCAAAATGCCGTTGACAACTTCATGGATCGATCCATCACCACCCGCGATGATGACGGGACGTCCCTCCTCAGCTGCGCGTGCGGCAAGCTTCTTCGCCTCTCCCCGCCCCGTCGTTTCAACGTATTCTGCATGTTCCCGTTCCGAGCTGCTGCGTACCATCTCCCGATAGTGTGCCAAATCACCACGATTGGCTGCCGGGTTAAGGATCACCACGGCTGAGTCTTGGGACGCTGGTGTCTCCATAGATCGTCTCTCCTTTGGGGCGGAAGATTTAAACTGATTGTATCATGTACAGCTTTCTACAGAAGTACATGATCTATGTCAGCGCATAAAGAGCAACCATTGACAAACTGGTGGGCCGAAGGAGATTCACCTGTCCATACCGATTCGAGAGTGGCCTATCTCGTCGATGCACACTCCACAAAGCAGGTGTGCAGAGAAGTTCTGACCCTCTTTTCACAGCCTGGGCCTCGTTTTGAGTACCTCCACAGTGCCTTGCCTCCCGTCGACGCGAACCCAATCCCCCGTGTGCAGGCGCATCGTCGCATTGCCACAACCAACTACGGCTGGGATACCCAACTCGCGAGCAACGATGGCTGCATGAGAGAGTGGAGCACCCACGTCGGTCACGACGGCAGCGGCACGTGGGAATAGTGGCGTCCAACCAATATTGGTCACGATTGTCACCAGTATCTCACCCGGCTGAAACTGGCTACCCATCTCAGGAGTATTGATTACACGCACCCGGCCCTCGATTATCCCTTTCGCGCCTGGAAAGCCCGTAATCAGGTCACTAGAACGCTCGTTGGTCCCACCACTGGCATCATACACGTCACTCCGTCGCTGGGGATCTGCAGCCCAAAGCACAGGATCAAAGTGTCCACGAATGAGTGCTGGATATGGTGGCAATGCCTTGTATCGCTCATAGGTTACGCGTCTGGCTGGAATATGCATCAGGAGATCCTCATCTCCGGAAAGCACGGCTAAAATTTCATCCATCGAGAGAAAGAAGAGCGCCTCACCCTGCCCTGTCAGTTCACCCGCACGCAAGACAAACGAACGCAGCACCCAGAATACGCGGACCACCTCTGAGCGAGCCGTTTCGCGGTCACGAAATACTTCCATCGCCCTTTCGATACGTCGGCTCATCCTTGCAGCCTTGCGCGGGTAGCGCTGCTGAAAGCTTTCCCACGCGGCAGCCTGGACCTCCTTCTGGCGAGCGAGCAGCGTGTTTACGTCCACTGGAGCCTCGCGTAAACCAGCGAGTTGTTGATCGATCCAGTTCGGATCCTCCGCCGGGCGTGGGAGCGAGATCTCGAATTCGTGCGGGCTGCGGTGACCGTACCGCCGCGCAAAAGTCGCGCGATCGATTTCGCCGCGTGCAAACTGTGTGAGACCCAATAGGGGGCCAAGGCTGGCCAGAGGATTCGTGCCACTGCCCAGTCCTGAAAGTATTGCGTTGGCATCAGCCTCTCCTACCAGCTTACGCAGGTCTTGTCGGACCTGGTAGAGTGCGCTCCCATTCCCCTCCTGCCTGTTTGCAGCCTCCAACATGCTGCTGGCCTCACGGAAAAAAAGCTCCAGATGAGTACGCCAGAGGTCGATCAATTCTGCAGTGCTGGATGTGGCACGAATCTGGGTCTGTAACGCCTCGCAGCGTGCAGGGGCCTCGGAGAGGAATGCGGGCAACTTCTTCTGATGAGTATGCACTCGCTGCCTCGTGCGTAGTACGATTGGCAGGATTGCTCTTAGCAAGCTCCAACGTGTCGCCGGCAGCAGCGGAATCTCCAGGCCATCAGGAATACGCCCAAAAGCCTCCTCAGTAGCCGCCTTGAAACGTTTTTGTCCCACTCCGAACATCGTAGCTATCGTTGTGGTCAGGCTCAAGTTCATGTAAAATCGTCCGCCGATGTTGCCTATCGGCTTGTACTCCCTGATGCCCTTTGCATACATCGGCGACATTGCCTCGGACATGAATACCTGAATAAGTGACCAGGTGCAAGGCGTCATCACATCGGGCACCGCTTCACCCAGGTTTCCGTTCGTCCACAGGTAGTCAACATCCAGGCTATCGTTCCATTCCTCGGTCGTCGCGTTGTTATGAAACAAGGTGGTAATCGGGCGAGCCTGAACGATGAAGAAACGGCCACCCTTCATCGCCCACTCAATATCCATCGGCTGACCAAACAATGCCTCTACCCGTACACCGATGCGCGTCAGTTCCGCTGCTTGCGTAGGTGTGAGAACTGCCCTGGTGCGCTGATCTTCAGGGATCGGCTCTTCACGTGTGCCCTGTGGCGTACGTACCGTCATGACACCCTTCTCAGTGATGTCCTGCTTGATAATGGAACCACTTGCCTTCTCAACAACAATCGTATCAGGGGTGACCTGCCCGCCGACAATCGCCTCACCCAGTCCCCAGGCGGCATTGATCATCATCTGATCTTTCGCGCCTGTCAACGGATCAACAGTGAAGAGGATGCCAGCGGCATCAGCTGGTACCAGTGCCTGTACTACTACCGCCATGCTCACATCTTGGGGCACGATGTTGTGCCGGGCGCGATAGGCGATTGCCCGCACTGTCCACAGCGAGGCCCAGCAACGTTTGGCGGCATCAATCACCATCGCTTCACCATGCATGTTGAGATACGTCTCCTGCTGGCCCGCAAACGACATATCAGGCAGGTCTTCAGCGGTGGCTGAGGAGCGCACTGCCACTGCCAAATCATCCCCTCCAAGCTCAACATAGGCATGGCGAATCGCCTCTGCAATATCATCCGGCATGACACCCCGCTCGAAAAGCTGTGCAATCCGTCTCGATATCACTTCCAGCTCAGCAGAATGATCGGTAGCTGCTTGTTCCGCAATCCCGGAGACGGCCGCGAGAATCTGCTTTTTCAGCCCGTTCTCTTTGACAAAACGGCGATAGGCTAGCGTGGTAATGTGAAACCCCCTGGGCACAGGAAGACCTGCCGCTGCCATCCGTGCCAACGAGGAGCCTTTTCCTCCCACCTGCGAAAGGCCGTCTGAAGCATCATCCAGTGCTAGAACGAGAGGGATATCTTGTTCATTGTTAAGGGTCGTTTGCTTCTGAGGGGTCATGATCCTACTTCTTTCTGAAATTGTTCTTGTGCCATCTCTATGGCATTGTCCAGATACTGCTTAAAGGCATGAGAAACTGCTTGTAATGCACCTGAGGGGATGGCGCGGCCAGCCTCAAGGGTACAGTGCACCGTCTCGGCCATCAGGTCTGCCAGCTCCTCATCAGCAAGCGTAAAGTCGTCTGGCATCAACGGCGCAACACAGAAATATCCCATAAAAATCGCGCTAAACATATATACTTGCGCTTGCAAGCTGAGATCGGTGCGCACCAAACCATATTCGCGCAGCAATTCAAGGTAGATTTTGAAGCCCATCAGCTTCTCCGCCTGGGCAACGCTGCTTTGCTTGCCATGTGCCAGCTTCCCTAAAACTTCCATATCACCCAGGAGGATCGCCTTGAGCAACGGGCGCTGCATGAGAGCTAGTACTGAGTGTTTGAGGATGCTCCTCAACGTTCCTCCTGTGGGATCAGCATCGATGCGTTGCTTGAGATCCTCTGCCAATTCAAGCTTTTCACGCAGCATGAGAACCCTGAAAAGCTCTTCCTTCGTTTTCCAGTGCAGATACAAAGTGCCTTTCGCTACTCCTGCTTGCCTGGAGACATCGTCGAGGGTGGTCTTTTGGAAGCCCCAACGCAGGATCAATTCAGCGGCAGCATCCAGAATCCGCTGAGCTCTCTCACGTCGTCTGGATACCTCATGCTGACGTGTATTTACCCCCTGACCCAGCTGTACCAAATGTCTTGCTCCTTAGTTATCAATAGAATGACTATTTAAGTCTATTTGGTCATTTTATTAATATATACATCGAGCATAATGAAAAGTCAAGAGATGCACCATCTTGATGCCTTCTCAACATCAGAAGCTCAAATGCCAGGAAGTTGGCCTTAAACGTGAGATGGTTCTGCTCCTTTCCCTGCCGACATCCAATAGTTGGTGAAACTCCAGCAAGCTTTTCACTCCAAAGGTAGAACTGTACGTGATAAGATAATCAAGAGGTGCCTTATATCGGCATCCTCTCCTTGCGAGTTATCTCTGCTAGTTTTGGAGGACGAGTCATGCAATCGAACGAGACAAGAAAACGCGCGCTGGTACTTGGTGGAGGAGGAGTGGCTGGCGTTGCCTGGGAACTGGGTATCCTTCTGGGCTTATACGCTGCAGGTGTGGATGTGAGCGATGCTGAACTCATCGTCGGAACATCTGCTGGATCGGTGGTTGGTGCTCAGATTAGCAGCGGAACTGACCTTCAGACCCTCTTCACCTCTCAACTCACTCCCGTCGAACAGACGAAAGAACGCAAGGTAGAGTTCGATCCCATTCAGATGATGGAATCGTTTCGCCAGGCAGTCGCAGGAGCAGGCCCTGATCCCAAAGCCATCCGCGCACGCATCGGAGCCTATGCACTGACTATTCCCACTGTCTCAGAAGCGGAACGACGTGCCATTATAGAGACCAGGCTCCCTGTTCACTCTTGGCCGCAGCAACGCCTGCTGATTGTGGCAGTCGATACCGAGACTGGTGAGGAATACGTTGGAGAACCATCCCATGACAACTTCAAAACGCCAGGTCCGAACCAT
>Ga0187766_10001744_pt1 | contig 12796 bp, 10 predicted proteins | sample 0216_QUI02_MP05__4_FD_132971 | JGI IMG/M metagenome (GOLD analysis project Ga0187766, IMG submission 132971) | Tropical peat soil microbial communities from peatlands in Department of Meta, Colombia - 0216_QUI02_MP05_20_MG | ecosystem: Environmental > Terrestrial > Soil > Wetlands > Peat ... | reverse complement strand
CTAGCGCCGGGGTAATCACGCCGCAATTGATCGACGATCGAGCGTTACTGCGCCCTGGCGAAGTGCTCGAGTACATCCCCGGAATGATCGTCACCCAGCACAGCGGAGCAGGGAAGGCGAACCAGTACTTCCTGCGTGGCTTCAACCTCGACCATGGGACCGATTTCGACACCTATCTCGCAGGGATGCCGGTCAATCTGCGCACCCACGCCCACGGCCAGGGCTACACCGATCTCAATTTCATGATCCCGGAACTCGTCTCGCGGATCGACTACTTCAAGGGACCCTACTACGCGAGCGAAGGCGATTTCGCGACGGCGGGAGGGGCCAACATCCACTACTTCAACACCACCAAGAACAATCTCGTTGAGCTGACGGGGGGGAGCTATGAATATGGCCGTGCATTGCTCATCGGTACCGCTTCCACCGGACCAGGCCAACTCCTCTACGCCTTCGAGGCCTACCACGACAACGGACCGTGGGATGTGCCGGAGAACTACCGGAAGTACAATGGTGTGCTGCGATACACAATGCCGGTTGGCAACGGCCAACTAGCCGTGACGGCGATGGGCTACGATGGCAAGTGGACGGCGACCGACCAGATTCCGCTGCGCGCCGTTGATGAGGGACTGATCGACCGCTTCGGCTCGCTCGATCCAAGCGACGGTGGCCAGAGCTATCGCTACAGCTTGTCGGTGGATTATTCACGCAGGCTTGCCGGTGGAACGCTGCAGACGACGGCGTACGGCATCGGCTACTACCTGAGCCTCTTCTCCAACTTCACTTTTTACCTCAACAACCCCATCGACGGCGACCAGATCAACCAGTACGACAACCGAAAGATCTACGGATGGAACGGGAGCTGGACAAGATCCGACGCTGTCTTCGGGTACTCGATGCAGAACACCATCGGCTGGGACATCCGCCAGGATCGGATCAACCCGGTCGGCCTCTACAATACGGCGCAGCGGCAGAGGCTCGACACGGTGAGACAAGACAACGTCCGCGAGACGAGCTACGGGGTGTACTTCGAGAACCAGACGCAATGGGCCGATTGGATGCGGAGCGTAGTCGGGGTGCGGGGCGAGGAGTATCACTTCGAGGTCGCCAGCAACATCCCCGAGAACTCCGGCGGCACCACGGCAGGGATCGGATTGCCCAAGCTCTCGCTCGTCTTCGGGCCGTGGGCCAAGACCGAGCTCTTCCTGAATGCGGGCGAGGGTCTGCACAGCAATGACGCACGCGGCGTGGTCGCCACGGTTGATCCCCAGACTCTCGAACCCGTCTCACCAGCGACGCCTTTGGTTCGGGCCAAGGGTGCCGAGATTGGCCTGCGCAGCGAATACGTACCCCATCTTCAATCTTCAATCGCGTTCTGGTACCTGCACTTGGATTCAGAGCTGGTATTCGGCGGAGACACTGGGACCACCGAGGCCAGCTTCCCATCGAAGCGCATCGGCGTCGAATGGTCGAACCACTACACTCCGGTTCCCTGGTTGCTGCTCGATCTCGATCTCGCCTGGACGAAAGCGCGATTCACCGGCAACAATCCGGACGGGAACTACATTCCCGAAGCGCTGCAGGCCACCGCGCAAGCGGGGATCACCGTCCAGAACCTGGGTCCATGGACCGCCAGCATCTTCGGGCGCTACTTCGGTCCGCGCTACCTGACCCAGGACGGCAGCATCCAGTCGAATTCAACAACCGTGTTCAACCTGCAGGCGACGTATCAGCTCAACCCGGGTGCGCGCATCCGCTTCGACGTGTTCAACCTGTTCAATGCCAAGACCAACGACATCGCCTATTACTACACCTCGCGATTACCGGGCGAACCGGCGGAGGGCGTGAACGACATTCACTTTCATCCGATGGAAAGCCGTTCGTTCCGTCTCGGGTTACTCTGCAATTTTTGAGGAGTGATGCGGCTGGAGCGCGTCCGGTAAAAAATCGTTCGCTGAAGGCCTTGTTTCCCGGGTTGAGATAGACCGCCATGGGTCGGCAGGGTAAGCAGAGCGCAGCCGGCGAATTGCCGGTGTTGTGGGTGCAGCGAACAGTGTCCGTCACCTCAAGTCGCTACTTCCATCCTTGAGCGGCCGCGAGGGCACGCAACACCGCCCAACAGCATCCGTCGCGCGTCATCTCGCATGCGCTTTGGAGCTTTCGAGCGCTTGCCGCGCGGCCGACGTTCCCGCAATGCGTCCGAACACCGCGCCTGAGGTCAAACCCGTGCCGCCCGGATAGTTGAAGTAGAACAGACCGCCGACCAGCTCTCCCGCAGCGTACAGCCTGGCGACGGGTTCGCCGTCGACGCTCTGCACGCGACCGCCCGTGTCGATGCGCAACCCGCCGAAGGTGAAAGTGATGCCGCAGGTCACCGCGTACGCATCGAAGGGCGGCGCATCGAGGGTGTTGGCCCAGTTCGACTTGTCGACCGCCAGGCCTTGGGTGCAGCGGCCGTCGCGCACGGTGGGGTCGAAGGCGATGTCTTTGCGCACCGCTGCGTTAAAGGCTGCAATTTCGCGCAGAAGCGCGGGGCCGTCGACGTCGTCGAGCTTTGCCGCCAGCGCTTCGAGCGTGTCGGCGCGGACCTTGGTAACCTGCTTGATGCGGTATTCGTCGCGCAGGAGGTGGGCGACCTTGGAATCGAATATCTGCCATGCGAATTGCTGTGGCTGCGCGAGGATCACGCGCCCGTACTTGGCGTAGGTGTAGTTTCTGAAGTCCGCGCCCTCGTCGACGAAGCGCTTGCCCGCCGCGTTGACCATGATGCCGAAGGGATAGCTGTGCTTCTGGTAGCCGTCGCCCACCGCCAGGTCGCCGAACTCGGGGGCGTTGCGGTCCCAGCCCACGGCGTGGCAACCCGACCAGTTGCCGTACGGTGACGCCCCGATCTCCAGCGCCATCGCAATGCCTCCACCCGTGTTGAAGCGGGTGCCTCGTACCTTGGCCAGGTCCCATCCCGGCCCAAGATAGCGAGCCCGCCATTCGGCGTTCGCCTCGAAGCCGCCCGAAGCGAGAACGACCGCGGCTGCAGTCACGTCGATGGCGCTTCGCTCGCGCCGCACCACCACGCCGTGAACCCCGGTATCGTCGGCGATCAGCCGGAGTGCCCGCGCTCCGTACCAGATCTCGATGCGTTCGCGCCCGATGGCTTGCATCAGCAGGTCGATCAGTCCCGGTCCTCCGCCCCAGGCTTCCACGGTCAGGCCGCCCCAGAATCGCATGCGATCGCCCACCTTGAACGCCTGCCGGCCATACATGGGAGCGAAGCGCACGCCCTTGCTCTTCATCCAGCGCAACGTGTCGAAACTTCGCCTGACCAGCAGCTCGACCAGGTCGGGATCGCTGCGGTACTCGGTGATCCGGCCCATGTCGTCGAGGAAGTCGCTCTCGGTGTAGGCGCCGAAATCGGTGCGAGCGATGTCGGCGTCGGTGAGATCCGGAATCAACTCGCGCAGATCGTCGATGCCGCGGTAGACCACCCGCATGGCGCCCGCGGTGAACCGGGAGTTGCCGCCACGCTCGGTCTCGGGAGCGGCTTCCAGCACCAGCACCCTGGCGCCGCCCTCGCGCGCGGCGAGCGCTGCGCACAAGCCGGCGTTGCCCGCGCCGACTACGACGACATCGAACGATTTCGGGTTCACCTTAGGGCAATCCGCGGCCAATGCTGCTCAACTGCCCGGCCGCCGCCATCTGCAGCGTCATCGCCTGCACCGAAGACTTGACGGCCGGAAGCGCGATGCGGTCCTTGTCGCTGAAGTCCTTGAGCGATTTCACGTCCGGGTTGCGCGTGTTCAGATACAGCGGCATCGAGTCGAGCGCGCCCGGGGACTTGACCTGCCCGTTGAGCTTATCCCACATGGTGAGAAACCATGGGACGCCGCTCGAAGCGAAGTCGAGCCTTCCGGCGATCATCGCCCCCTGCATCAGGCCCGAGCCGCCGAAGGTCTGCCAGGTGACGCTCAAGTCCTTGACGCCAAGCGCGGCGGCGTGCTTCTCGATCAGCTTGTTGCGCTCCATGATCATGTACGGCAGGTAACCGATCCCGTACTCCTTGGCAACCGTAATGCTGGTCGGCTCGGCGAGTGCCGAGATCGACCTCAGGACCGACGCGGCGACGATCACGCCGAGCGCGAGACGCGCTCCGGAAGCAAACGGTCGATTGGAGTTCATCGGGCCCTCGTGAGTTCGGTCAATCGGCTCTGGCGCCGGAATTCTTGACCACTTTCGCCCACTTGATGGTCTCGGCGCGCATGTACGCTGCGAATTCTTCGGGCGTGCTGGCGACCGGGTCCGCGCCCTGCTGCACGAGCTTATCGCGGATTTCGGGGATCATCAGGATGCGCACGACCTCTGCCTGGAGCTTCGCCGCGATGTCGCGCGGCAGCTCGGCGGGCCCGAGCAGGCCGAACCAGGACGACGCCTCGAACTCCGGAAAGCCCGATTCGGCGACGGTCGGTATTTCCGGTGCGGCGGCCGACCGCTGCTTGCTCGTGACCGCGAGCGCTCGCAAGCGTCCGGCGCGGACGAACTCGATCACCGACGGGATGGTCGCGAACATGAAATGCACCTGATCGCCGGCGAGCAGGTCGTTGAGCGCGACCGCACCCTTGTAAGGCACATGGGTGATTTCGACGCCGGCCATGCTTTTCAGAAGCTCTCCGGAAAGGTGCGCCGAGGTGCCGGTCCCCGTCGAAGCGAAAAAATACTTCCCGGGGTTCGCTTTCAGAAGCGCCACGAATTCAGCGAACGAATTCACGGGCATTGCGGCCGGGTTCACCACCAGCATATTGGGCACGTGCACCACCAGGCAGATCGGCGTGAAGTCCTTCAGATTGTCGTAGGGCATCTTCGCGTACAGCGAGGCGTTGATCGCCAGCGGGCCCACCGATCCCATGAGCAGCGTGTAGCCGTCCGGCTTCGCCCTGGCAACCATCGCCGCGCCGATGTTGCCTCCGGCGCCCGGCCTGTTGTCGATCACGACCGGTTGACCCCAGGTCTTGCGCATCTCCTCCGCCATGAGACGTGCCACGATGTCCGTGCTGCCACCTGCCGAGAAGCCCACCACGATGGTGATCGGCCGGCTGGGGTAGGCGCCCTGGGCAAACGCAGGGCACGCCGCCATGGCCAGCGCGACGAACACGCACGCCCGGCGCAGGAGTCCGAAAGGGTCGCTAGTTGCCATTCCGAGGAGCTTGACGACGAGGAATCGGCTGTTCAGAAGGCGTCGACTGCGGGAAAAGCAGATCCCTCGGCTCGCTCGGGATGACACTCTCTCATGTCAGTCGCGGTAGGAAGGATCGATCTTGTCGAGCTTCTTCAGAAGCGCCGGCCACTCCAGCACTCCGAAGCGGCGACGCACGCCGGGTTGGTAGAGCCGCCACGACTCATTGACCACTGCCTCGGGCGGCAGCTTGAGCTTGACGTTGCACGAGAGCGCCGCGACCTGCACCTGGCATGCACGCTCGAGCCGGAACATGCTGTTGAAGGCTTCGGCGATGCTCGCTCCGACGGTCAGCAAGCCGTGGTTACGTAGGATCATGCCTTCGTGATCGCCCAAATCGCGCACCAGCCTTTCCTGCTCGTCCAGCCTGAGCGCGACGCCTTCGTATTCGTGATACGCGATCTTGGCGAAGCGCATCGACGTCTGCGCGATCGGCAGAAGACCGCACTCCATCGCGGAGACAGCCATGCCGGCGATGGTGTGGGTGTGGATCACGCAGTCGACCTCGTGCCTCGCCGCGTGGATGCAGCTGTGCACGACGTAGCCCGCCTTGTTGATGTCGTACTCGGTCGGGTTGAACAAGATGTTGCCGGCGAGATCGAGCTTGATGAAGCACGAGGCGTGCATCTGCTCGTAGAGCATCCCGTGCGGGTTGATCAGGAAGGCGTTGCTCTCGCCGGGGACGCGCGTGCTGACGTGGTTGGCCGACAGCTCCGACATCCCGTAGAGGTCGAGCAGGCGGTAGCACGCGGCGAGGTCGACGCGCTTCGCCCACTCGGCGTCGCTGACCTGCTCGCGGACGGAGTTGCGCTTGCTCGCCGACCTAGTTGCCATTGCGTTCCTCTTTCCGATGCAGCTTACCGGCCTGGCGGAGCGACGGCGGCGCCGTCGATGCCGTGCCGCGCGAGTGCATTGGCGACAAACCCCGAAGCCTTCATATCCTCGACGAACTCCGCCAGATAGGCCGCGCCCGCGGCTCGGCCCTTGGGCGTGGCCATCGCCTGGTTGATGACCATGAACCGGCCCGGGAGGAGGCGCAGGCCTTGAACGCGTCCGGCATCGGTCTCGAGCTGCTGCTTGACGCCCGCCGCCACTTCGCAGCTCTGCGCGAGCATTACTTGCACGACCTGGCCGGAAGTCGGAGCGCGAACGATCTGTGCTCGCTTGAGCTCGCGCGTGAGATAGAGGTCGTATGCGCTGCCTGAGCCGACCACGACGCGCACCCCATCCCGATCGACGTCGGCGTTGGTGATGATCGACGACGCGCTCGGCACAAGGTACGCGCCCTCGATCAGCACGTAGGGGGCGCTATAGTCCATGTCGACCGCTCGCGCGGGATCGATCGCGACGAATGCAATGTCCCAATCGCCCGTCCTGGCCGCTTCCACGACCTTGCCGGCCGCATTGAACGTCACCATTTCCAGCGGCACGCCGAGGCGGCGAGCCAGCTCGCGCGCAAGGTCGACCGACACCCCGCGCGCTTCGCCTGTCGAAGGGTCCTTGCTGGCGAGGACCGGGTTGCCGAAGTTGATCGCCGCGCGCAGCTTGCCCGTGGGCGCGAGCTCGGTGACCGCGGCGGGCGGCGTCATGGGCGCAGCGGAGACGGCAGCGAGCGTCGCCGCCAGGATGGGCACGATGGCAATGCGCGGCATAGTCCGATCAACCACCTCACGGCATTCGCGTCGTCCGCGCTTGGACGGGCTCGCGCGGCCGCCGCTTGAGCGTCACCCACAGGTTCCGCGGCATCATGGTAAACGAGAACACCTCTTGGGTTGGGGGCGTGTTCGGGGCGCGCAGCACGGAAAAATTCCGGCAGAGCATCGCGGCGACCATCTTGATCTCGAGCATGGCGAGGTGGCGTCCCGGACAGAAGCGCGGGCCGGCGCCGAATGGCAGAAAGGCCTTGGAGTTGTGCGCGCCGTCGCCGTGATCGGCGCCGTTAAGCCAGCGCTCGGGGCGGAACCGTTTGGCGTCGGCAAAGTTCTCGGCAGCGGCCGCGACGTGTGCCGTCAGAAGATAAACCGCCGTTTCCTTGGGAACGCGCACATCGCCGATCACGGTGTCCTCGTTGGGCTCGAGCGCGATGAATGGCGCCACGGGCAGCAGGCGCATCGCCTCGTGCGCCACAGCCTCGATGTAGCGTAGCTCCTCGGTCACGCCAAAGTCCGCCGGTCGATCGCTGGCGCCCACCACGCGATCGGCTTCGGCCTGCATCTTCGATTGCACATCGGGATGCTCGAGCATCAAGTGCATCATCCAGGCCAGCGTGTTCGCGGTCGTGTCCTCGCCGGCGAGGAGCATGGTCAGCGTATTGCCGGCGATCTCGGCATCGGTAAACGACGCCGCGTCGTCGCTCTGCGCCATCACCATGGCGTCGAGAAGGTTGCCGGGGCTCGCGGTAGGTCCGTTCGCAGCGACGCGATTCCTCGCCGCAGCCACCAGCGCGTTGACCAGCTTGAGGACCTCGACCATCGCCGCGTCGAGCCTTCGATCCGCCGGGAGCTTGAACCAGTGCCAATAGGGAAAGGGCGCGAGAATACGCCGCGCCAGCGCCGGGAAGACCTTATCGAGATGCCGCTGGATAATCTCGCCTTCCTGCTCCAGGGTGTTGAGATCGTTGCCGAACGCAAGGCCGCTGGTAACGTCGACGGTGAAGCGCATCAGGTCGCGCTGCGCATCGACAGGCTCGCCACTCGCCGCTGCCCGATTCCAGCGTCGCTGCAATCGTGCGGTGACCTGATCGAGGTGTCCGAAGAACTCGCGCAGGTGCGCCGTGTTCAGCGCGTGCATCGCCAGCTTGCGCTGGCGCCGCCAGTCGAGGCCCTCGGCCGTGAAGACGCCATCGATGCCGAGCTCGAGCATCGCATCCTGCAGCGCCTTCCTGCGCCGGAAGCCGCCGGGACGGTCGCGGAGCAGCTCGTTGATGAGATTCGCGTCGGCGACGGCAAGGACGTTGCGCCAGGCAACGCGGAAGTGATAGAGCGGGCCGAAGCAATCTGCCCATTCACAGAGGATAGTGTGGGCGCGGGCGATGTCGAGCTGCAGCAAGCTTCCCAGCAGCGGGAGCCCGCTAGGGCCGGGGAGGTCTCTTAACGCGCGCACGAGCCGCGTCGTCGCTTCAGCGACCGCGCCGCGGACGCGACACGGGCGTGCAAAGCCTTCCGCTGCAGCCAGAGAAGGCCTTGCCCCCGTCGGTTCTCATCGGCGAAGTCACTTGCCCTTGGACGGAGCCGCGAGGGCGACGTCGCAGCCAAGATCCCTGGCGCTATTCTCGAATACCTTGTGAGCCACGTTGTTCTTGTCAGGCTCGACAAGGACTGCCCCCGAGGTGACGACCGCCTGGCGACCGCTGACCTTGAACCCCGGCTCCTTGTAGTCGATCTCCATGCATACGGCCGTTTTGTCGCCGTTGAAGCTGCTCTTGCGCACTTCCATGGACGAAGGGTCGCTCATCAGCATCCTCACGCGGGTGGCAGCAGCCTCCAGCGTGGCGGCGTCCTGGATTTCTCCCATTTCCTGCTTCGGCCACTCGCGTTCGTACTTGGAAAATGCCTCGCTCGCTTCGCGGCGGATGTCTTCTTCGCGAAGCTTGGCGCGCTCCTTGGAGGCAGATACTTCTTCCGAGAGCGCGCGCGCCTCGGCGATCCTTTCGCCTCGCAGCTTCTCCGCTACCTTGGCGTCGATCTCGGCCTGCTCGCGCTCCCTCTGCTCGGGCGACTTTTCGCAGCCCGCGCAGACAACGCTCAGACAAATGGCCAAACACAGCAGGACCGGACGCATGTACCCTCTTCGAGAAGCGTGCCCGTGGCCGGGCGCAGTCGCTGAATTGTCCCAATGCCACCGGGCGAAAGCAAGGAGCGGGGGTCGCGTCCGGGCGAGCGCTTGTCAGGGAAAGCGAAGGTCGACGATCGGTTCGAGCGCCAATTGCCGATCTTTCTGCGCGAGTGCACGCGGATGACCTGACTGTCCGCCGACAATCAGTCCCCACGACGACTTGCGCCGGGATTATCATTGGACCGCGAGATTTGACGACATGAAGTTCCTGCACCCGCAGATCCTCTGGCTGCTCTTGAGCGTGCCGTTGCTCGTGTGGGTGTACTGGCTCCTTCTGCGTCGTCGCAAGCGCCACGCCGTGAGGTATGCAAGCGTGGGAATCGTTAAGGAAGCCATGGGGCCGCGGCAGCGGTTCCGGCGCCACATTCCGCCGTTGCTCTTCCTGGTAGCGCTGGTGGCGATGGTGTTCGCGATGGCGAGCCCGACGGCGCTGATCACACTGCCTTCGTCGCAGCAGACCGTCATCCTTGCAATCGACGTGTCGCTCAGCATGGGCGCCCGCGACGTCGATCCCAACCGGTTGACTGCGGCGCAAATCGCGGCCAAGGCCTTCATCGAGGATCATCCACGGGACGTGCGCATCGGCCTCGTTTCGTTCGGGGCTACGGCTTCGCTGGTTCAGCCGCCTACCCAGAATCGGGAAGAGTTATTGGCGGCGATCGATCGCTTCCAGTTGCAACGCGGAACGGCCACGGGCAGTGCGCTCTATGTCGCGCTGCAGACGTTGTTTCCCGATGCCGGCATCGATCTCGAATCGCTGGTCTTCAATGGCGGGCTCAGCCGCGACGGGAGCCGCGGCAGATCGCTCGACTCGCCCAGGCCGGCGAAGAAGGATTTCAAGCCGGTCGCGCCGGGGTCGTACACGTCGGGCGTGATCATCCTGCTGAGCGACGGCCGGAGAACCACCGGACCCGATCCGCTCGACGCGGCAAGGCTCGCCGCCGACCACGGGGTGCGCGTCTACACGGTGGGCTTCGGGACGGCCGAGGGCGGTCAGATCGGATTCGAAGGCTGGTCGATCTACGTTCGCCTCGACGAGGAGACGCTGAAGTCGATTGCCGAGATCACGCAAGGCCAATATTTCTACGCCGGGACCGCTTCCGATCTGAGGAAGGTGTATCAGAACCTCAACGCGCGACTCGTCCTGGAAAAGAAGGACACCGAGATCAGCTTTCTGTTCACCGCGGTGGCTGCTGCGCTACTAGTCGCTGCCGCGGCGCTGTCGGTGCTCTGGTTCAATCGAGGGTAGGTCTTGGGTCGCTGTTCACACGGCGCGAAGGCGCGCAGGAACCGCATCGTCGCTGCGCTGGCCATGGCACTGGCACTGGCGGCGACGACAGCGGCCGCGCAGAAGCAGTACGATCCCGGTGCGTCGGACACCGAGATCAAGGTCGGCAACATCAGTACCTACAGCGGCTTCTTTTCGCAGTACGGCGCGGTGGCCCGGGCCGAGGCGGCCTATTTCAAGATGATCAACGATCGCGGCGGCATCAACGGCCGCAAGATCAACTTCATCAGCGTTGACAACGGCTCGGACGCTCGCAAATCGCTCGACTTGGCGCGTACCCTGGTCGAGCGCGATCAGGTGCTGTTGATCTTCAGTGCGCAGGGAGCCGGAACGAACCTTGCGATCCGCGACTACATGAACCAGAAGGGCGTCCCGCAGTTGTTCGCGTCTGCGACGTCGTCGAAGCTCAACGACCCTTCGAATTTTCCATGGACGATAGGCTATCAGGAGAGCGGACGCACCGAGGCGGCGATTTTCACCCAGTACGTGCTGCTCGTGAAGCCCGGCGCGAAAATCGCGGTGCTCTACGGCAACGACGAGACAGGCAGGGACTATCTTGCCGGCGTGTACGACGCCCTTGGCGACAAGGCATCGAGCACGATCGTGAAGGAGGTCGCCTACGACGGCGACGCGCAGAACATCGGGGCGCTGGTGGCGGCGCTGAAGGACTCCGGAGCCAACGTCTTCTTCAACATGGCTGCCGGGAGGTACGCCACCGAAGCGATTCGCGCGGCGTTCGACAGCGGCTGGCATCCGATGCAATTCATCGCCAACATGTCCCAGTCGACCGGAGCGTTCCTCGATCCCGCGGGGCTCCAGAAGTCGGCCGGCATCATCTCCAGCGCGCGCTCGAAGGGCTGGCTGAGCGCCCAAGCGCGGGACGACCCGCAGGTGCGCGACTTCCTCGACTGGATGAAGAGGTACAACGCCGGCGCGAATGTTAGCGACTCGGCCAACGTGTACGGATACGGCGCAGCGCAGGTACTGGTGGAAGTCCTAAAGCGATGCGGCGACAACCTCACGCGTGCCAACGTCCTGCGCCAGGCAACTTCACTCGACATGGAAGTCACGATGCTCTATCCCGGCATCCGGATCAGGACCAGCCCGACCGACTACCGCCCCATCAAGCAGCTCTATCTGATCAAGTTCGACGGCAGGGACTGGGTCAAGTTCAGCGACGTGCTCGAATGATTTGCTTGAGCGACCGAGGCGAGACCGACATGCGAATGCCGATCCGCGCTGGCGGTGCAAGGACGCCGAGCAGATGAGCTTGCACGTCGGCCACACCGGGCCCATAATGACGTTGTCATGGGACCCGTTCACCGCTTTACGGAGGCGCAATGCTCAACTTCAGCCGTCCCACCGATGCCAAAGACGCCAAGTCTCCCCTCAAGCCAGCGATCTACGACCCGCCCGGATCGACCCCCAGGTCCATGACGGGACCGGCCACACGTCCCGCGGCTTCAGCCGCGCCTGCGCCGCGCGACGCGGCACCGCCTCCCCTAGCGCCAGCGGAGGCGCCCAGGCAGACCATGGTCCAGGCTCCCGGCGCCGCTTCGCCGCCGGTGCTCACCGACACTCCGGGGAGCAAGCTCTACGTCGGGGTGAACATCAAGCTCAAGGGCGTTGAGATCTCCGACTGCGACGCCTTGGTCATCGAAGGGCAGGTCGAAGCCACGGTGCACAGCAAGCTGATGCAAGTCGCCGCTCCCGGCGCGCTCAAGGGCACTGCGCTCATCGACGTCGCCGAAATCCAAGGCGAATTCTCGGGCGAGCTCACCGCCCGCACGCGGTTAGTCGTTCATGGCACCGGCCGGGTTTCGGGCACCATCCGCTACGGCAAGCTGATCGTCGAGGAGGGCGGCGAGCTCACCGGCGACGTCAAACGACTGGATGCCGCCGGACAGCCCGGGGTCTATGCGACCGATTCACGCCACGTCGTCGGGCCCAACCAGGCCCCACGGTCGAGTTAGTGCCCTGTTCCGCAACTTCGCTTGATAGTTCGCGGCGAACTCGGCCGCCATGCTTTGTTGCTCGACCTCACCGGAGCACTCACTACGGTTGCGGCCTCGCGCCTCGCCTGACGGCCGACTTCATCCGCTCCTTTATCGTCGGAACTTACGGAACAGGACGCTAGAGCGATGAGCCGGCGTGCGCCGCGATGACCGAAGCGACGCACGCCGCCAGTTTCTTGGCGTAGGGAACGTGCAGGAACTCGTTGGGGCCGTGCGCGTTGGAGTGCGGCCCGAGCACGCCGGTGATCAGGAACTGCGCGGCGGGGAAGTGTCTGCCGAGCATGGCCATGAACGGAATCGTTCCGCCTTCGCCCATCGCCACGCACGGCTTGTCGTAGAAGAGCGACGAGGCGGCGTCCAGCGCCCGCGTGAGCCAGGCCGCGCTGCGCGGAGCGTCCCAGCCCGTCGCTCCTTCCTCGATTTCGAAACGCACCG
>Ga0187766_10001737_pt1 | contig 12809 bp, 14 predicted proteins | sample 0216_QUI02_MP05__4_FD_132971 | JGI IMG/M metagenome (GOLD analysis project Ga0187766, IMG submission 132971) | Tropical peat soil microbial communities from peatlands in Department of Meta, Colombia - 0216_QUI02_MP05_20_MG | ecosystem: Environmental > Terrestrial > Soil > Wetlands > Peat ... | reverse complement strand
GTTCCTCCCCTTTCGCATCGCCGGGAATAGTCTGCGAGGAGACCGGTGGCGGAAAAAGATGGCTTAGCAGCAAACATGGAGCTCGAACGCGAAGTAATCCGTTGTCAGGTTTGCGGATTAGTTCAATATCGTACACGCACAGGCAACTGCCGGCGCTGTCTGCGTCTGTTGCCGCCGAAGGTGACGTTTGTCATCCCGACTCCGTCGCCCCAGGATCTGCCGGGCGATGACCGTCAGCTCTTTGAGAATTGGCCCAACCGCGAGACGGTCGAAAACATTGGCCAACGTATCCGCCAGCTGCGTGAATCGCGCGGCATGACGCAGAGCCAGCTACAGGCGCGCTCTCGTGTTTCCCGTTCCTATCTTTCGCGCATCGAAAGCGGCCAGATGACCCCCAGCCTTGGCACGCTTGAGAAAATTGCTGAAGCATTGGGCGTCGGACTGAACCGTTTCTTTGTGCCGGAGTCGAACGGGGAGACGGTTCTGGAGGATCCTTTTATCCAGGGCCTCCGGCCATTTTTGCGGCAGCTCGATTGGGCGCAATGGCAGGGCATTCTGAAGCGGCTACAAGCCATCAGCGAGCACGTGAGCACGAACCAACACGTGCGTCCGCTGGCGCCCCAGCCGGCTGAGCGAATACCACACAGCGTGCCGCGTCGGCATTCGCAACCGGGGGGGCACGCCGCCGCTTCCATCCACCGCTAGCAAAGGGTGGCATTCGCCGAGCGCGATAGCATCGAGCCGGCCCGGCGCTTCGTCGGCGGGCCGGCCGCGCACCTCTCCCCGCACGATCGGGGTCGTCGCTCGCACCCACAGCGATCTTTACCGGCACAGCGCTCTGATTCTCATTCGACGCGGGGTGTAAGCCGACGACCGCCCGTGCAGGCCGTTTAGTAGAACCGCACCCGCACGTCGTTCGATCCCTTCTCCAGGTGCACCGAATCGATGAAGCGAATCTGCCGATCCTCGTGGGTCATGATGAGAGACTGAGTCCGGATTCCCCCGCCAAAGAAGCGGACGCCCCGCAACAGACCGCCCGGCGTGACGCCGGTGCACGCGAAGATGATTTTTTTTCCTGGCGCCAAGTCGGCCGTATCGTAAATGCGCTTCGGGTCGTTGATGCCCATTTTTGCGGCCCGTTCCCGATGTTCCCCTTTGGCGATCACCAGCCGGCCGAGAATCTGGCCGTTTAAGCAACGGAGCGCCGCCGCGGTTAACACTCCCTCCGGGGCGCCGCCCGTTCCCATCACGGCGTGAACCCCCATGTCCGAGACGGCCGCGCTGATTCCTGCCGACAGATCGCCGTCTGAAATCAGACGAATGCGCGCTCCGGTCTTGCGTATGTCAGCAATCAGTTTTTCATGCCGCGGTCGGTCGAGCACCGTCACCACAAGATCCTTCACCTTGCGGTCGAGTCGCTTGGCGATTGCCTTGAGGTTCTTTTCCGGAGGTGCGTCGAGATCGACAGCGCCCCGGCACAACGGGCCCACGATAACTTTCTCCATATAGAGGTCCGGCGCGTGCAACAGACCCCCATGCTCGCTTGCGGCCAGCACGGTGATAGCATTCGGCTCGCCCGTGGCACAAAGATTTGTGCCCTCCAGCGGATCAACGGCGATGTCCACCGTAGGGTATTGATGGTGGCGGTCGCGGGCGGCTAGGCCCACCCGTTCACCGATGAAAAGCATGGGAGCCTGATCGCGTTCGCCTTCGCCGATGACGATCGTGCCATCCATGCCGACCGTGTCCATCTCCTCCCGCATGGCCTCGACGGCAACCTGGTCGGACTTGTGGCGGTCACCGAGCCCCATGGTGCGCGCGGAAGCGATGGCCGCTCGTTCCACAACGCGCAGGTATTCAAGGCTTAGTTCCTGTTCCATGGATCCCCCTTGCGGCGTGCGCCCGATCCTGGACGGAAAGCGCCGGGCGATTCTAATCTAGGCCGATCACCCGCGCATCGGAATAAATGAGTGGTCATGGAAGCTCAGACGAAAGCCGAGATTCCCGTGATACGCTCACCGATCACCAGCTTGTGGATGTCGTGCGTGCCTTCGTAGGTGTACACCGATTCGAGATTGTTCATGTGGCGCATCACGCAAGCATCATCGACAATCCCGTTCGCGCCCAGGATTTCGCGCGCCATCCGCGCGGTTTCGCGCGCCATCCATACGTTATTCATTTTCAGCATCGAGATGTGAGTGGGATGCGCGCGCCCCTGATCCTTCAGCCGCCCCACCTGCAGCGCCAGAAACTGCGCCTTGGTGATCTCGGTGATCATCCACACCAGTTTCTCCTGCACGAGTTGGTGCGAGGCGATCGGCCGATTATCAAACTGTTTCCGCTGTTTGGCATAGCTGAGTGCGGCATCGTAGCACGCCATCGCCGCGCCAATCGCTCCCCAGCCGATACCGTAACGCGCCTGGTTCAGGCATGAAAGCGGCCCGCGCAATCCTTCGACGCCCGGCAGCAGGTTCGCAGCCGGAATTTTGCAGCTGGTCATGGCCAGGCCTGCGGTGATCGAAGCACGCAGCGACTGCTTTCCATGAATCGCCCAGGCCTTGAATCCTGGCGTGTCCTTTTCGACTAGAAAACCGCGAATTCTTTCATCCTCGCCCTTGGCCCAGATCACAGCGACGTGAGCAATCGTGCCGTTCGTAATCCACATCTTCTCGCCGTCGAGGATGTAGCTGTCCCCCTTTTTCACCGCGCGCGTCAGCATGCCGCCGGGATTGGAGCCGAACTGTGGTTCGGTCAATCCGAAGCAGCCGATCGCCTTGCCTTGTTGCAACAGCGGCAGCCATCTGTCCTTTTGTGCTTCGGTGCCGAACGCGTGAATCGGGTACATCACCAGCGCCGATTGCACCGAGGTAAAGCTCCGCAGCCCGGAATCGCCCCGCTCCAGCTCCTGCGTGACGAGCCCATATTCGACATTCGACATTTCCGCACAGCCGTAGCCCTTGAGGCTCGCGCCGAAAAACCCGAGCTCCGCCATTTCCGGGATGAGCTGAACGGGAAAAGTGCCTGCTCGATCGTGCTCCACAATGATCGGCAGCACTTGCTCGTCGACGAATTGCCGCGCGGTCTTGCGCGCCAGCTTCTCTTCGTCGCTCAGCAGAGAATCGAATTCGAGGAAATCCACGCCAGGAAACGAGGGCATTGGCTAGCTCCGGCGGCATTCTACCGGACTTGGATCGCGCCGCGCCACAATCTCTCCAAGACCCACCGGATTGGCCCGGGCCAGACGTCGCCTCGTAAGGACGACATCAAAAACAGGCGCTGGCCCAACCACACTGCGACCCGCATTTCCCGTATACTTTCCTCCGATTCGCCAGGGCTTGACCTCATGGACCCAATCGAAGTTCGCCACTGCTCGAGCATCCCCGAATACGAGCAATGTGTCCGGGTGGAACACCTCACCTGGGGTCCGGATATCTCGGTGCCTTCCGCGATTTTTGTGGTGGCCCATCACACGGGCGGGCAAGTACTGGGGGCCTTCGAGCAAGGCAGAATGATCGGGTTCACGTTGGCGATCGCCGGGGTCCGGCACGGGAAGGGGTTTCTGCATTCCCACATGACGGCCGTTTTGCCCGAATATCGCGACCGCGGCGTGGGCCGGCGGTTGAAGCTGTTTCAACGACAGGATGCACTCGAGCGGGACATCGACGTCATCGAGTGGACATTCGATCCGCTTGAATTCAAGAATGCGCACTTCAATTTCGAACGGCTCGGAGCCATTGCGCGGCGATACATTTCCAATTGCTACGGCGTAACGGCCAGCCCTTTGCATGCCGGTTTGCCGACCGACAGACTTCTGGCCGAGTGGTGGCTCGACTCGGAGCGAGTGAAATCGATCCTGGCAGACAACCCGCGCCCGGCCCCGGATAGAGTCGCGCGGATTTCGCTACCTTCGGATTTGGCCCGAATTCGTGCGGACCATCCGGAAGAGGCCCTGCGCGTGCAAGAGGAGGCTCGGGAGCAGTTCCTGCATTGGTTTGACCAAGGCTATGTAGCGGCGGCGGTTGAATCCAGTCGTGAGGGCATGGACTATCTTCTCGAACCCCGCTCAGCGATCGCCGGCTTACGCCTGCCCGAGATAGCGAAAGGCTGAGCATCAGAATGGACATTCGAAAGATCACACTACGGGAGGTTCACCAGAGGCTCCTCTCGCCGTTTCAGACGAGCTTCGGCACGTCCGATCTCCGCCGCATGCTGCTTGTGGAGGTGGAAGCAGACGGGGTAACTGGCTGGGGCGAATCGACGGCCGGCGAGAACCCGTTTTATTCCTACGAGACGGTCGAGACGGCGTGGCTGATCCTGCGCGAGTACCTGTGGCCGGTGGTGTCCTCGAAGGCGATCGAGGCCGCAGAGGTATGGGATCTGCTGGGAGCGGTTCGCGGACACAATATGGCCAAAGCCGCGCTGGAGACTGCTCTTTGGGACGCTGAAGCAAAACAGAAAAAGGTAGCCCTTGCCAAGCTGCTCGGCGGCTCGCGTGAGGAAATACCCTGCGGCGTTTCGATCGGCATCCAGCCGACCCTGGCGAGCCTACTTGCAAGGGTCGAGGAAGCACTTGCCGCCGGGTATCAGCGAATCAAGATCAAAATCAAGCCAGGTCTCGACATCGGTCCGGTTCGCGCGCTACGCGAGCGATTTCCCGGGCTACGCTTGATGGTGGATGCCAACTCGGCGTATGACGTCAAAGATGCAGCCGTACTGAAGCAGCTCGACCCGTTTCATTTGATGATGATCGAGCAGCCGCTCGGCTGGGATGATATTTATGCGCACGCCGAGCTGCAGCGCCGGCTCGAAACTCCGATCTGTCTCGATGAGTGCATCCAGAGCGTGGAACATGCCCGCGCCGCCATCGAGATGGGCGCGTGCCGGATCATCAACATCAAGCTCGGGCGCGTGGGCGGACACACGGCAGCGCGACGGATGCACGACCTGTGCCGGGCAAAGTCGATCCCGGTCTGGTGTGGCGGAATGCTCGAATCGGGAATCGGGCGAGCACACAATATCGCGATGTCTTCTCTTGGAAACTTTTCACTCCCGGGCGATATCTCCGCCAGCCGGCGATATTGGGCCGAAGACATCATCGAGCCGGAAGTGGAGGTCTCCAACCAGGGAACGATTCGCGTTCCATCGGCACCAGGGATCGGCTTTGCGCCACGGCTCGACCGCATCGAGTCGCTCACCAGACGCCGCGAGGTCCTGGAATAGAATTTGACTTCTCCCGCAGCGACAGCCAACGAACGGCAGCCTGTCGATTCGCGCACGAGCTTGCGCCGACCAACCCCTCTTCGGCTGGCGCTCGGCTTGGGTGCCGTCCTGCTGCTGTGGTCGGTCAACTATATCGTGGGCAAGATCACCCTGCTCCACATGGATGCCCTCACGCTGGCCGTCCTCAGAGCCGAACTGGTCGCCATCCTGCTTTTGATCATCTATCTGGCTCAGCGCGGGCGCGCGCCCTTACGGGGATCTGACATCTGGATACTGACCTATCTTGGTGTGCTGGGCTATGGAGTGAACCAAGGATGCTTCATCGTCGGTCTCGGGAGCACTACGTCCGGTCACTCGGCCGTGCTGATTGCCTCTTCGCCGATCATCATCCTCCTTCTGGCAAGCAGCATGAAACTCGAAAGACTCACCTGGGCGAAAAGTCTGGGAATGGCCACGTGCTTTGCCGGGGTTGTGCTTCTTGAGACCGAGCACGGATCGCCCGTGCACTCGCCCCTGCTGGCAGGAGACTTGATCACACTGGCGGGAGTGATTGGTTTTTCGGCCTATGTGGTGCTGGGGAAGAAGGTCGCGCGCGTATACGATACGGTCTCCATGAATACGTTCAATGCGGCCGCCGCAGCGATTCTACTGTTGCCCCTGGCCATGCGGCAGGGAATTCGGCTCGATTGGCAGAGCGTAGGATGGGTGGGCTGGACGGGATTGCTTTACATGGCGTTTCTCAGCTCGGTGGTGGGATACCTGGTGTTTTACTGGCTACTGCGTCACATGGACGCATCACGTGTGGTGGTCCTGAACTATTTTCAGCCGGTCGTGGTGGTTCTGCTGTCGATTCCGCTATTGGGCGAACGCCCCACGATGCGGCTCGTCGAAAGCGCCGCCCTGGTGTTGCTGGGGGTGTACTTCGCGGAGCGCGTATCGGGCTGACGTCTCAAAGCGAGCCCCTGCCATTCGGGCGAATGGCTCAGACTCGGGGGCAACCGAGCACGCCAGAGGCGCCGCCGTCAGAGCACCGCCCTCATGGATTCGACGAACTGCGAGATCGCTCCGCTTTACTGCTTTGGCGGCGCGGGAGGCGTCATTTCCAGATCGATGAGGATGGTCACGTCATCCCCGACCATGCCGGGATCGGCGGCGACGCCGAAGTCCTGACGGTTAATCTTGGTGGTGGCCGAGGCGCCGCGCCGCTGGCTCCCCATCGCGGCGATCGGAGCGGTCGGGCCGGTAACGTCTAAGGTCACTTCCTTGGTGACACCCCGAATCGTTAGGTTGCCCATGACTTTTAGCGTGTTGTCACCGGCCTTCGTGACCTTGGTCGATTGAAACGTGATGGTGGGGAACTGTGCGGCATTGAGGAAGTGCTCGCTCTTCAGGTCGTCATCGCGACGCTGTACGCGCGTATCGATCGAATTGACGTCGATCGTCACGCTGACGCTCGATTTGGTGACGTCTTGATCGTCCAGCATGACGGTGCCAGTCACCTTGGTGAAATCGCCCTGAACCGTAGAAATTCCCAGGTGCTTGACGAAAAACTGCGCGTTCGTGTGGAACGGATCGAGATTCCATGTGCTCGTTGCCGCAAGGGCTGGCATCGCCATCATGGCCGCCAGAGCGGCTACCGCGAGAAACTTCTTCATTTGCTGCCTCCTCAGAATCGCCTTGGATTTCGATGGTGTTCCTAACGGCGGGTTGGCGCGGTTATCGACGATGACCCACCCCCAGGTCAAGCCCCCGTCGCGGGTAGCTAAGCCCGGCGGAAGTATATAACGGTTCCCTCCAGCGTCAACTGCAGGTGTGATCCTAGCCGACGCTATTCGGGGAGTCCCATGGCCGCGGCGTAGGCCTTGCGGACTTCGTGGGGCTGCCCGGCCTGGAAAACGTAATCGGTCGCAAGCCGGCCTGAACCCAGAGGACCACTCGTTGCCTCTGCAGCAGACAGGCCATCGACCAGGCGCTTGCGATCGGCGATGGGAAGAGGGACGCAGCGATTGAGCTCGGGATCGCGGATCGTCGCCTTGGGGTCTTCGCCTCGGCCGACGGCTTCGAGGTCCTTCAGAAACCGCTGGCGCAACAGGATGATGCCGGCGTCGCTGGTACCGAGATGCTCGCGCGTACGGTCGGTGACTCTTCCTTGCCCAATCCAGGCAATAAAGTCTTGGTTCATCACATGGGAGGTGATCCAGCGTCCCGATGCCGCGTCCTGCACCGGGCCGCGCCAGGCGGGGATTCTGTCTTGCACGTAGGGTTCGCGATGCTTCGGAACGCGGCTAAAACACCACGTGACGCTCAAGGTGTTTTCGTCGTCGATAGGGACGCGCCACTCGAAGTGGTCGCCGGTGAATAGCGCATTCGGCCAGAGGCAGACGCGCCCCACCTTCCAAAGGGGATCCTCTTCACTCATGCCCTCACGAATGCGCCGGTAGACGATGCCGTAGGCGAATTCGTCGAACGCCAGCTTGAGATGACGCGGCGAATAGGAACCACCCTGGTCTCGGAGCCGCACGCTCCAGTTCATGTGCATCCATTCGAAATGCAAGGGATCGACCGAATTCTCCTGGCACTGAAACCAATTACACGGAACATCCGCGAACACAATTTGAACGAAGCCATTTTTCCAGGTGAAAGGCTCCCAGTTCGGTACCAGCGGCGCCGGCTGGGGGCCGAGATACGTCCAAAGCAGCCCCGCCTGAGCCTTGACGGGGTAGGCTGTGATTCGAATCTTGTCGCGGAAGCGTGCCCCCGGTTGCGCGACGTCTTCATAAGGCTGTTCTATGCAACGGCCCTCGTGATCGAAAAGCCAGCCGTGGTAGTTGCAACGCAGGCCGCACGGCTCCACGAATCCGTAGGACATGTCGGCGCTGCGATGTGGGCAATGCCGGTCCACCAGACCGAAGGTTCCGCTTTGATCCCTGTAGAGAGTAAGATCTTCGCCCAGCAACCGGACCGGCTTCACGGTTTCGTGATCGAATTCGCTGACCGCGGCGATGGGCATCCAATAGCGCCGCAACAGTTCACCCATCGGCGTACCACGGCCAACTTGAGTTAGAAGTTCGTTTTTGGAAGCGTCGAGCATCGCCTTTTTCGGGGGGATTCTACCGCAAATCGGGTGGGGTCCCCTAGCATCCGTTCATTTTTACGGTGGTTAGAGGAATCCTCACCTGTTGCGCCACGGCAGTGATATTCAGTGATATCCCTTCTCTCCAAAATGAAATGCCCCCTCGCGTTGACAGCTGCTAGGTCGCATGCTACGTTCCGCGACGCCATGGCGGAGCCAATACGGGCGTCCTCCCCAAAACGCATCGCGGTCATTCCCGGGGACGGAATCGGAAAAGAGGTCATCCCGGAGGCGGTGAAGGTTTTGAAGGCAGCGGCCCGCGTCGGCAACCGCGAGATTTTGATCACTGACTTTGACTGGGGAGCGGACCGCTACTTGCGCGACGGCACGACCTTGCCGCCCGACGCGGTCGAAATGTTTCGGCGCGATTACCACGCGATTCTTCTCGGCGCTCTGGGGGATCCGCGAGTACCTTCCAATCAGCAAGGCGCCGACATCCTGATTGGCCTTCGCTTCAAGCTCGATCTGTATGTGAATGCGCGACCGTGCGTGCTTTTCGATGAGCGACTCACGCCGCTGAAGGGCCGCACGGAAAAAGAGATCAATCTCTGGGTGATTCGGGAAAACACGGAAGGCCTTTATGCCGGCGTGGGCGGGTTCTTTAAGAAGGGAACTGCGGACGAAATCGCTACGCAGGAGGATATCAACACGCGCAAGGGAGTTGAGAGAATCATTCGCTACGCATTCGATTTGGCGCGCCGTCAGAGCCGTCGACGCGTGTGTATGAGCGACAAGTCGAACGCGCTGGCCTATGGTCATGATCTCTGGCAGCGCGTATTCAAGGAAATTCGCAGTGAGTATCCGGAAATTGAAGCGAGCCACATGTACATCGATAATCTGCTGATGCAGATGGTGCGTGCCCCTGACCAATTCGAAGTGATCGTCACCTGCAATTTGTTCGGCGACATTGCCAGTGATCTTGGTGCCGGACTAATCGGAGGTCTCGGACTTGCGCCCTCAGGAAACATTCATCCGGGCCGCGTGTCGCTGTTCGAGCCGGTCCACGGCTCGGCGCCGGACATCGCGGGGAAAAACGTCGCCAACCCGATCGGCGCCGTGCTGGCCGCCGCGATGATGTGCGATTACATCGGCTGGGGCAGCGAGGCCCGCGCGATCGAAGCTGCGGTTCGCGCGGCCATTCGAGAGAACAAGACCACAGTGGATCTGGGCGGCTCGCTGAGCACGCGCGAGGCCGGTGATTGGCTCGCCAACAGAGTCGCTGCCGCCTGAGTCGCTTGGCGCCGAGCCTTTTTTTCTCTATGCTGCTTACTTGTGGGGAGGCGCATGGGCAGCAAGGCTGTAGTGGCAGGTGTGATGGCAGCCTGTCTGGCGGCGATCGCAGGGGCACGCCAAGATAGGAAAAAGACCGACCCGCCGGTCGCAACAGAGACTTCCGTTTCTACCGATCAATCGCAGCTTGCCAAGTCCACCGAAGCGTTCGTTCGGCAACTCTTCGGCTGGGGCCCGAACATCAAGGTAACGCTCGGCCCTTTCAGACCATCCCCAGCCGCGGACTTTTATACTGTGCCCATCGAGATCTCGCTCAACGAGCAGAAAGAGACGGGCGAGGTATACGTTAGCAAGGACGGCAAAACGCTCCTGCGTGGAGAAATCTTTGACATGTCCGCCGATCCGTTTGCCGCCAATCGGGCCAAAATCCAGATCACTGGCAGCCCCAGCAAAGGACCAGCGGATGCGCGCGTCACCGTGGTGGAGTTTGCGGATTTCGAGTGCCCACACTGTCGCGAGCTTTGGGAAGCTTTGACCACTATTGAAGAGAAGTATCCACAGGTTCGGGTGGTGTACAAGGATTTCCCGCTCACGCAGATTCACCCATGGGCAAACACCGCGGCTTTGGGAGGACGCTGCGCTTTCGAGCAATCACCGACGGCATTCTGGAAGGTTCACGACGCCATCTTTCAGAACCAAGACCTACTTTCCCCCGAAAACGTCTGGGACAAGCTGGTCGAGTTCGCGACGGCGGCCGGTCTCAACACCGATTCCTTCAAAGGCTGCCTATCCGCTCCCGGCACCCAAAAGGAGATCGACGCGAGCCGCGCCGAAGGGGTGGCTCTGGGCGTGAACAGCACGCCGACGGTCTACATTAACGGACGTCCTTTGGTTGGCGGGGATGCGACGACGTTGTCCCAATACATCGACTTCGAGCTGGCGGCCCAGAGGAAATAGGGTCATTCTGGGGCTGCGGAGCGGATCTCAGCCCGCGCCAGCAATCGCCAGTTCCAATTCGCGAACCAGCCGTTCGAGGCTCGCTTCTGTTGTGCCCAATGGTGGCGGTTCTAGAAAAGATCCCCAGTCCAGATCGGGGAATCCCATTCGTGTCGTCTGTGCAGCCAGCTGCTCATGCCAATGGTCCGGATTAAGGCTGCGGGCCCTGACGATTGCCTCGTAGACCACGGCGTGGTCTGGCTCCCGCCAGGCATAGCCGGCGAACTTGCGATCGATCTCAATCCACTCGGTTCGTTTGATTCGGCGGGTAGAGAGCGCACGCAGAACGAGTCGCTCAGCCTGAACGATGGCCGTGTCAATCATGGCGGAGGGATGAAGGGGCGCACGTGCCTCATGGTATGAAATCATCGCAGACTGGCCGACGAACGAGAAGAACTCGCGAAAGGGGATCTGGTCGAGATTAGCTGGTTGAGTCTATGTCACGCAGCTGCGTTCGCCGCAACGGGGCGAACAAAATCGATACGGTCGATCGTAGCTGCAACTCCGTACATTGGGGTCGGCTCTCCCGCAATGGAGGTAATGCGCAGGGCCTTGGCGCTGGCGCGCACAAGCACGGAAGTGCCACGATCCTTATCAGTTGGCAGGGCGAAGGTCAGCTCCAAACCGGCACCTAGCTGCAACGGCACGTTGGAGTGGAAGTAGATGCCTGTCCTTGAAATATCGCGCAGTTGCGCTGTGTAGTACTCGGCGGGACGCCTCCGAGACATCGACACCTGCAGCGGCAGATAGACTTCATACCTGCGGGCCTTTCTCCGTTCACCCATAGATCCCCCTCTGATCTGCCAATTCTTGCACGAGGGGGGCCACCAGGCCCAAGGCAGCTCTTTATTGATTACACGTGACTTACTTTGCCATTGCCGCGTAGAAACGACAGTCGGCCAGGTAAAACTTCCTGGAGTGGGAAATACATGCACGGCCATCGGTCTAGCGACTCGCGATCGTTATAGTTCTATAACCATGCGCTCGATCGAGACGGGAGGGCGAACGCAGCCTAGAGAACGGGATCGTGGAGAACGGAAGCGCCTTCGGCCTCGGTGATGATGCCCTTGCTGATCATCAAACGCACCAGCCGCACCAGCGCGGCCGATGTTTCCGACCTCTTCCCCTTGACGGAGCCTTCTGCGGCCCAGTGCCGCTCCAGGTTTTGCTTGCTGCCGGTCAACTCCACGAGCCAAGTGTCCAAGGCTTGGCGCTGGTAGCGTTCCAAGGGATGAAAGGCGATGCCCATTCCCAGGCCGGCCTGGGAGTAAACCACGGAGCCGTCGGTTTCAAAGTCCGTCTGCCCTTTGCGCACCGTCACACGAACCGTCGCACCGACTGGGAAGGGAAGGATGGTATCGACGAAGCAACCACCAGGTCCGAGGTCGGTGGTACGCGCTGAAAATCGGGCGCCGGAACTGTGTTCTACAACTTCGGCGGATGCCGTGAATGTGTGGCGGTCCGTATTCCGGCGATCCGCCGCGGCCGTAGCTGTTGCTTCCGTGGCCTCATCACGTACGCTTTTCCCGTTATACATTGTCGCTACCTGCCTTCCCGAGTTCTGTCGGCGTTCAGCACGACCGTCTTACAAAAGAAAACGCAGCGCGATCCCTCGCCTTTGATCATCACGATGTTCCAAACGCACAATCGAGGCCAGAAACTTGCGATGGGCGGAGATGTTGTCTCCATAGGGAAAGGTAACAATCAGCCGCATGCCCAGAAAGTAGTGAGGCATGCAGGTGATGAAGTAGAGACCGTCACGGGTGAAATCGACGACTTGGCCAATATCTTCGATTTCCGAGAATCGAGGGTCGAACGGCCGCACGTGCACGGGCAAGGAGAGTTTCAATCGTTTCCTGCGCCGGGCGTCGCGGGACGCCTTCTCTGTCGACCGCTCCACCACCCCCGACCTCGTCCACGCCGCTAGGCCCATGCCGCTGCTCCTCGAACGCGAGCTCCAAGCCTAAGCGTAGCGATAGAGTTCGCGTCGAGCTATAGGACGGGGGTACTACGATTTCTGGACGAGAAGTTTGACTCCAGCCCTCTCTTTTGTAGGGACTGAAAGTGTGGCGTGTCGTCGATCGCGCCGGCGCGGCGCTCGGGAGTACGAGCCAGGGATGACAAGCGACTGGGCGATACCGGGAATCGCGTGAGACACGCAAAGGAATCCAAGCAAAGCCAGAATCCCCATCAGTAGGAATGCCACGATCTCGTGCCTCGCTCCTTCCCC
>Ga0187766_10001736_pt1 | contig 12813 bp, 12 predicted proteins | sample 0216_QUI02_MP05__4_FD_132971 | JGI IMG/M metagenome (GOLD analysis project Ga0187766, IMG submission 132971) | Tropical peat soil microbial communities from peatlands in Department of Meta, Colombia - 0216_QUI02_MP05_20_MG | ecosystem: Environmental > Terrestrial > Soil > Wetlands > Peat ... | reverse complement strand
TCGTGTTCTCGATTTTGGGTCAGATACCGGGGCCGATTCTCGGATTCGCGCTGCTGTTCACGACCGTTCCAACCACCACCGTGAACATCCTAGGGTCGGTGGTCTTCGCGCTGCTTACCCCCTACGTAGGAATCGGCGGCACCCTCCTCTACCTCGACCTCGGGGCCCGCAGAGTCACCGAAGCAGTACCCGCGACGCCCACCATCGCTCCGGCACCCGCAGGTTGACCGTACCGCTCGAAATCTCAGGCCAGCCGATTGACGCCCGCGACGACTTGGTGGGGCTCTATTAGCGCAGAGTGCGTGCCGATCAGCAAGAACTTCGCAGAGCCGGCGGTGGGCGTAGTCCGCATGCACACGGCCGTCGGGTCGCGGGAGGATCGTGGGGTTCGATCGTCGTCCAGAGGAGGGCGTCATGAAATCTCTGGGAACTGCTGGATCGTGCCGGACGCCGCCGGTCCCCGGCAACCCTGTCTGGCTTTCATCAGGGCCGTGTGCCGCGCAACACGGGCCTTCGATATTCGCCGGACCCGCCGACCCTGGAGGAGATCGTCGCGGTGATGCGAGCCGGCCCGTTGACCGCACGAGTGCTCCTGGGCTCGCGGCTCACGGGCCGCGGCGACTCCTTCGGCGACGTTCCACGCGTCCGCTCCGTGTCCCGGGACTCGTCCGAGTCGACCCGAGGTTGCCGGGGCGCTGCGACCAAGTCCCCGGTGGGCCTGGGAAACGAGACCCCTTGCACGACGGCGCCGCAGTTCCGTCGACCGCTCGCGGGGTAACGCCGTGCGGCTTGCGTGGCTGCGTTTGTCGGGAAGTAACAGTCTCGGGCGGGAATTCGACCTCGGCTCTTGCTGCCGCTTCTAAGTCCAAGGGGACACGTCTCCGTGGCACCGAGTCTGAGTGCTCGGGTTGGCGGAGAGCAGGAGCGCAGCCTCGGCTTGCGGTGCCTTCGGTGCTCAGCCAGTGCGCGGCGAACGGGGGACAAAGATCTACCAATCGCATGCCGCGGCGGAGTACAGTCGGCCCGCGACGGCAGCGTCGGAGGTGCGTATCCAGTGCGAGGGCGGCCACGAAATGGCAGCGGTGCTGCGTCCGTCTCGAGAGGAGATTCTCATGAGCTCAGCTTCTACGCGCCCGCCCACCCCAGAGGGCCCTGGCTCCGTCTCTGGAGCGCCGAGTACGCCGCCAGGATTGGACGCGTTCACTAGCCTGATGCCGGACGGCCGGCTCGAGCTTCGGGAGGGCTACGCCGAGGTCGGCGACGTGAGGTTGCATTACGTCGAGGCCGGCGATGGGGCGCTGATCGTTCTGCTGCACGGCTTCCCCGAGTTCTGGTTCGGTTGGCGGCTACAGATCGAGCCGTTGGTGGCGGCGGGTTTTCGGGTGGTCGCCCCCGACACGCGTGGCTACAACCTGTCATCGAAGCCAGAAGGCTTCGAGGCCTACGCGGTCGACCTGCTCGCCGCCGACATCCGCGGCCTCATCGGAGAACTCGGTGCCGAGTCCGCGCTGTTGGTCGGTCACGACTGGGGCGGAACCCTCGCCTGGACCACCGCCATGAATCACCCCGAGGTCGTCGACCGACTCGCCATCCTCAACGCGGCCCATCCGCGTCGGCTTCAGGAGGGACTGCACAACCCGAACCAGCTGCGGAAGTCCTGGTACTTCTTCTTTTTTGCGGTACCGGGACTGCCCGAGGACATGGTGCACGCTAGAGACTGGCACTTCTTCCGACACTTCCTGCATGACGCGAACCCGCCTTACACGCCGCAGGAAATCGAACGCTACGTCGAGGCGTGGTCACAGCCAGGGGCAGCAGCCGGGATGATCAACTACTACCGCGCCTCGGTAAGACGGTCCCAGAAGGAAGCCGCAGCAAAGCTTCGCCCGATTTCGGCGCCGACACTGGTCATCTGGGGGGACCGTGATTCCTACCTCGGCTCCGAACTCGCCGAGCCCGACCGCGATGACGTGCCCAACCTCGACCCCGTGGAACGCCTGGCCGACGCGTCCCATTGGGTCCATCACGACGAAGCTGAACGGGTCAACCAACTGCTTATCGACTTTTTCGCCCCCGCCCGCCCAACCCAACATCGCCAAACGTCGACGACATAGCCACTCGACCGAGCTCGTCGATCGAACCTAGGGCCACGGCTGATCTCGACGAGCGCCCTCGCCGCCCGCCAAGCGGCCCACAAGCCGGAGCGGGAGCGCGACGGCGCGGCCCGAGGACGACCGCGAACCCAGGGGGTCATTGCCCGCTCGTCGAGAACGCGGCGACGAGGGTTCGATCCCTAGCCGCGACCATACCTCGCTGTACGGTACGTGGTACCTGAGCTGGGACGAAAGGATCTAACTGCATATGGCCCGTAAGGAGAGACCGGTCGCCGTATTCGCTCCGTCGATGCGCAGCATCAAGCTGTATGCGGATGGGCGGATCGACTATCAAGGGAAGTCGGGCTCAGTCATCGGCGCTACCGCCCGTATCGAGAGGTCTGGCGAGAAGCACCGACTCCGGGATACACGGAAGGTGGTGCTGAGGATCGACGGACCCAGTGTTGCGATCGCTGCGCCGCTGGCGGCGAACGCATTCCAGCTCCATAGGCAAGCCGAGGAGTTCGTGGCACAGGTCAATGAGATGTCGAACGAGGTCGATGGATCGGCTCCGGCTCCGGCCGTACAGTCTGCACCGGATCCGCCGAAGACGATGGATCAGTCGATGCAGGTTGATAGCTCGGTCCCTGCCGCAGCAGCCGCCCACGGGGCAGATCTGCTGTCTATGGGCGTGCTCATCGGGCAGCTGGAACGCCTCGGAAAGCTTCGCGACTCCGGGGTTCTCACCGAGGACGAGTTCCAAGAACAGAAGACAGCGCTACTGCGCGCCACGCACAACTCCTGAGCGTCGGCCTACTTGCAGACACGCTCCCATCCACCCGCCACCGGGATGCACTCCAGTCGCGAGGAGCCTTCCCGTAGCCGGCTCGCGGAGAACCATCGCGTTGGTCGCGACTAGACAGCGTCGGCTGCCAGCGCGCCGCGGGTGTCGCCACAACTCGTCCCAAGCGGTCACCAGATCGGCGACGCGCGCGGCTGCTCCTACCGCAGACGAAGCAGACGCGGCCGTCCTGCACGCACGCTATGCGACGCGCGGCTGCGATTCGCTTGAAGTCAACGCGTCTCGGCGGCTTCGCGGAGAGTCAGACGAACGCGCTCGTGTTCGCAGTTCCACGATTCCCATACCGCCGTGGCCCATTCGTGCGCACGCCGGTCGTGGTCGGCGAGGTCGCTCGCGCCCACCATGTGCAGCACGGTCAACGGGCCAGGGCCTTGACCGCGGCTCAAGATCGGGAAGTCGTCGTGCTGCTGAAGCACGCGCCGGAACGGATCGCTCACCATGCCATTCGGCGCGTGGTGTTCGAGGAGGGCGCAATGTTCCCCGCGAGCGTGCACGCATCCCTCCGGCTCACCGAATGCGCTACAACCCCCAAAGGGGTGGTGATCGCCACCTACGAACCCGACGGGACCTCGAGCAGGACTGCGTGATGGCGCCCGTCAGCTGCCCTACGACCGCAGACCGCGTCACGAGTACGTCCTGACGGACAAGGGAACTGAACTCGTCGACATGGTGATGGTGGGGTGGGCTGACAAGTGGCTCGCCGGAGAGGCAGGCCCGCCGGTCCTCTACCGTCACCGCGCGTGCGGCGAGATCAGCCACGTCGACCTGCGCTGCGCACACTGCGGAGAGCCAATGCACGCCGGCGACGTCGAGTTACTTCCCGGCCCCGGCGCCGCGGTATAAGCCCGGGCGAGCAGGTCCCGCAGCGTATCGGTGTAGGCGTCGAGCGCGGCGCGGCCCTGGGCGGTGAGTGCGATCGAGGTGCGCGATGCTCTCCCGTTGCCGCTCGTCTCGCTGGTGAGGTAGCCGGCGTCCTCGAGCTTGCGCAGGTGGGTGATCAGGTTGCCGGGGGTCAGCTCGAGCATGTCCTGGAGGCGGGTGAAGGACAGGCTGTCGCCGTCCGGGAGCGCGGACAACGTGGCGACGATCCGCAGCCTCACGGGGGCATGGATCACCGGGTCGAGCGTGTCCGTGCCCATCTACGCCTCGTTACCGCGGCCCAGGCGTTTGCTGGTCGCGGCGGCGTAGCCTGCCAGCCCGATGACAGGGCGATCCCGGCTGCCAGCCACGCTCCGCTCGGGCCTACGAACGCGGCGACGACACCGCCGGTGACGACCGCTAGCGCGGCGCCGAACTGTGGCCAGTCGGCCTTGCTGGCCGCGATCCCCAGCGCCGTAGTGCCGACGATGATCAGCGGCGCCGCGGCGGGGACCTATTTTCGCGCCGTCGATGCTCAGGCCGTTGGTGTTGTCGAGGTTCAGGCAGAGCGTCCCCTGGGCGGGTTCCCGGGCGCGAAGCCGAAGATGTTCGGTAGCCCGACGTTCAGGATGACGCGGCTCGAGTGATCGAGCAGATCGACGCCGACGCCCCCTGGACGGGCAGACCGGCGATCTTCTTCACGCCCGTGCTCAGGGCGCCGCTGTCGAGCAGCCGGTAGCCCTGTGTCGGGTGCGAGTAGCAATCCGAGGTGGATAGCGCGATGAGCACCGACGTGGATGGAATGATGGGCGCGATGAGCACCGACGTGGATGAAATGATGGGCGCGATGAGCACGCCCGGTGTGCCGGCGTCGGGCTATCGGCGAAGCCCTCCTTGCGTCTCGCGGCCGCGGCGAGCCGGTTTGACATGACGCCGGTCCTGGCATTCCAAGGAGGTGCAGGATGGAGGCAACGTCCACGAAGCGTGTGCTGATCGTCGCGAACCGCACGGCAGCGACGCCTCTGCTGCTGGATAAGTTGCGCGAGCGCGCGAGGCGGGGCCCGTGCTCGTTCACGCTGCTGGTGCCCCGTTCTCCGGGGGACGTCGACCCGGTGGGCTCGAAGGCGCGGATGACGATCGAGCTCGCGGTGCCGGCGATCGGGGAAGCGACCGGGTGTCCGGTGGTGGGGGTAGTCGGAGATCACGACCCGTTCACCGCCGTGCGCGATTTCGTGAACTTGGAGCATCCCGACGAGGTGATCGTCTCGACGCTGCCGGAGCGCTTGTCGCGCTGGTTGCGCTGGGAGCTTCCAAGCCGCCTGCGCGCGGTTGGGCTGGATGTGACGGTCGTGACGGCGCGCCACTCCGATCGTGCCGTGGGCGGGGGATGACCTGGACTGGTAGCCCGGATCCGGCCGGAGCTCCCGGCCGTCGTTTGTTGCCGACGCGGCGCGAATGCAAATAGAGTTGTTCTCGAGTTCTGCGGACTGCAGTTAGCGCTGGAGCGGGATCGACGTGAGAGGAGAGGTTCGATGATGGACAACGAGTCGGCGGGACTGGATCCCGGCCGCGATTTTCCGCTGGCGACGCACCGGTCTGAACTGATCCAGACGCCTACTGGTAAGCGCCTGGAGGAGCTGACCCTCGATGCGGTTCTGAAGGGGGACGTGACCGCCGAGGACCTTCGGATTACGCCGCGGACGCTGCGTCTGCAGGCCGAGATCGCGGACGCTGTGCGGCGACCGCAGCTGGCCGAGAACATGCGGCGCGCGGCGGAGCTGACCACTGTCCCGGACGAACGGATCCTGGAGATCTATAACGCGTTGCGTCCTCGCGCCTCGACCAAGCAGCAGCTGCTCGAGATCGCAGACGAGCTCGAAGATCGGTATGGCGCGACGGCGAACGCAGCGCTGGTGCGGGAGGCGGCGGAGGTGTATGAGCGCCGGAGCTGCCTGGCCGGGGCGGCGCAGTGAGGATGACGGCGTCACAAGGGACATCGGTGAGCTGGGTTCGGGAGCGAGGAGTGGTGTGAGATGGCGACGGTGAGTGACGTTAAGACGACCAGGCGGTCGCGGCGGACGGAGATCCTCGAAGCCCGGCCGGTCAATCGCGACGGTTTTGTCGAGGAGTGGCCGGAGGTTGGGTTGATCGCGATGGAGAGCCCGCACGATCCTAAGCCGAGCATCCGGGTGGAGGACGGGACGATCGTGGAGATGGACGGCAAGGAGCGCGCCGAGTTCGACTTCATTGACCAATTCATCGCCGATCACGCGATCGACGTTGTCGCGGCCGAGCGTGCGATGTCGATGTCCAGCGGTGAGATCGCGCGGATGATCGTCGATCCGAGCGTGTCTCGCGACGAGGTGGTCGCGGTCGCACGCGGGCTTACCCCGGAGAAGCTGCTGACGGTCTTGGAGACGATGAACGTCGTCGAGATGATGATGGGGATGCAGAAGATGCGTGCGCGGCGCACCCCCTCAAACCAAGCGCATTCGACCAGCGTGCGTGACAACCCTCTGCAGGTGGCTGTGGACGCGGCCGAGGCGGCGGTGCGCGGCTTCGACGAGCTCGAGACGACGATTGGCGTGGTGCGCTACGCGCCGCTGGTGGCTCTCGGCCTCCAGGTCGGCGGGCAGACGGGGCGCGGCGGCGTGCTGACGCAGTGCGCTCTCGAGGAGGCGACGGAGCTCAGGCTCGGCATGCGCGGGCTTACGGGCTACGCGGAGACGATCTCTGTGTACGGCACCGAGCGGGTGTTCATGGATGGCGACGACACGCCGTGGTCGAAAGCGTTCCTGGCGTCGGCGTACGCCTCGCGCGGGATCAAGATGCGCTTCACGTCGGGCACGGGGTCTGAGGTGCAGATGGGCAATGCCGAGGGCAAGTCGATGTTGTACCTCGAGGTCCGCTGCGTGATGGTGACCAAGGGGGCCGGCGTGCAGGGGTTGCAGAATGGGTCGATCAGTTGCATCGGTGTCCCCGGCGCGGTCCCGTCCGGCATCCGCGCGGTGCTCGCCGAGAACCTTGCAGCAAGTCTGATGGACCTCGAGTGTGCGTCTGGGAACGACCAGACGTTCTCGCACTCGGACACACGGCGCACCGCGCGGCTCCTGATGCAGTTCCTTCCGGGGACCGACTTCATTTGCTCGGGTTACTCGAGCGTGCCGAACTACGACAACATGTTCGCTGGCTCGAATGTGGACGCCGAGGACTACGACGACTGGAACGTGCTGCAGCGCGACCTCAAGGTCGATGGAGGGTTGAAGCACCTGTCCGACGATGAGATCCTGGCGACGCGCAACAAGGCGGCGCGGGCGCTGCAGGCGGTGTTCGCGCATTTCGGCTTCCCGGAGATCACCGACGAGGAGGTCGAGGCGGTCACGTACGGGCACGGCAGCGAGGACCTGCCGCGCCGCGCGGTTGTCGAGGACCTCAAGGCGGCGCAGGAGATGGAGGAACGAGGGATCACCGGCGTGGACGTCGTCAAGGCGCTCGAAGCCGGCGGCTTCGGCGATGTGGCCGAGAACTACCTGTCGGTGCTGCGGCAGCGGGTCGCCGGAGACCTGTTGCAGACCTCGGCGATCATCGGCAAGGACGGGAAGACGCTCAGCGCCGTCAACGACCCAAACGACTACGCGGGGCCGGCTACCGGCTACCGGCCGTCGGACGGGCGCTGGCAGGAGATGAAGCGGCTGCGCAGCGCGATGAGCCGAGCGGTGGGAGAGGGAGACGTGGCTGCGGCGCGAGGCGCCGAGCGCACCCTTAAGCTGACGGAGATCGGGCCGGCTGAGCGCGGCACAAGAGTCGACGAGGTCGTGCTGGCCCTGTCGCCCGCTTTCGGGCTGACCTTCTCGAGGACGATCGTGGACGTCCCCCATGCGGACCTCGTGCGCGAGCTGCTGGCGGGGATCGAGGAGGAAGGGGTCGCCGCGCGCGTGATTCGGGTCCGCGACAGTTCCGACCTGGCAATCATCGCGCACACGGGCGCTAAGCTGAGCGGGTCCGGCATCAGCGTCGGGATCCAGTCCCGGGGAACGACGATGATCCACCAGCGCGATCTCGCGCAACTGAGCAATCTTGAGCTCTTCCCGCAATCGCCGCTGCTGGACCTGGAGACGTTTCGGCGCATCGGACGTAACGCCGCCCGCTACGCAAAGGGGGACGCGCCCGAGCCGGTGCCTGTGCGAAACGACTTCATGGCTCGCCCGCGATTCCAGGCCAGGGCCGCGGTGCTGCACATCAAGGAGACGGAATCGGTCGAGCCCGGCAAGCCGCCGGTGGAGCTTGAAGTTGCGATCGGATGAACGCCAGGCTAGGGGACCGCGCGGATGGGCCAGACGCCGACGAGTGGGACGGAGCGCCCGATCAGAGCGGCGATAGAGAGCGCTCCAGCACGCTAGTCGTCGGCGTGGACATCGGTAACTCGACCACCGAGGCCTGCGTAGCCTCGATTGAGCCGCTGGAAATCGCGTACCTCGGCTCGAGCTTGGCGAATACAACTGGGATCAAGGGCACGACCGCCAACGTCAAGGGCATAGTTCGGGCGGTCGGCGGGGCGCTCGCGGGTGCGGGCGTAAAGCTCGACGAGGTCTCCAAGTTGCTCGTCAACGAGGCCACGCCGGTGATCAGCGGCATGGCGATGGAGACGATCACTGAGACTGTGATCACGGAGTCGACGATGATCGGACACAACCCCGAGACGCCGGGCGGAATCGGGCTCGGCGTTGGGACCACGGTCCCGTTCGACCGACTGTCGTCCAATCACGCCGGCGAGCGGGTGATCTGCGTGATCCCCGGCGACGTCGACTTCGCCGACGCGGCGGGGGCGATCAACCGGGCAGTGCGGCACGGAGTCGACGTCGAAGGCGCCATCGTCCAGCACGATGACGCGAGGCTGATCGCGAACCGACTCGAGCGCGCGATCCCAATCGTCGACGAGGTGCGGCAGATCGACAAGGTTCCGCTCGACATGCCGGCGGCGGTGGAAGTGGCCGCGCCGGGCCACTCGATCAGGACGCTGTCGAATACCTACGGCCTGGCGACGGTGTTCGAACTCGACCACGACGAGACCCGAATGGTGGCGCCCGTCTCGCGGGCGCTGGCCGGTAACCGCTCCGCGGTGGTCGTGCGCACCCCACAAGGCGATATCGCCGCCAGGCAGATCCCGGCCGGCTCGATCACGCTGATCGGCGCGAAGTCGCGGCTCACGGTCGAGATGGACGCGGGCGCGGCGGCGATCATGAGCGGGGTACACCGCGTCCAGCCGCTCGAGGACGCTGTCGGCGAGCCCGGCACGAACGTCGGCGGAATGCTCGCCACCGTGCGAGCGACGATGGGAAACCTGACCGGCCAGAGCGCCGAGCGCATCCGGATTCATGACGTGCTGGCGGTCGACACGTTCGTGCCAGAAGAGGTTCGTGGCGGGCTGGCGGGTGAGTTTCGGCTGGAGAACGCCGTCGCGCTCGCCGCGATGGTCCACACGAGCCGTCGCCCGATGGAACAGGTCGCCGCCGAGGCGACCAAGACCACGGGCGTCGAGATGCTGATCGAGGGCGTCGAGGCCAACATGGCCGTCCTAGGCGCGCTCACCACGCCGGGCACGGCCGAGCCCCTCGCCGTGCTTGACCTGGGCGGCGGCTCCACAGATGCTGCACTGGCGCTTCCGAGCGAGCCGATCCGCACCGTGCACGTCGCCGGCGCGGGCGATCTAGTGACCAGGCTGATCGCCTCCGAGCTCGGGATCGAGGACCTCGAGGTGGCAGAGAGCATCAAGCGACACCCGCTCGCCAAGGTCGAGAGCCTATTCCAGGTCCGGCTCGAGGACGGTAGCGCCCACTTCTATAACGAGCCACTGCCGGCCGAGGTGTTCGCGCGGGTCGTCGTGCTGCACGAGGACGGCGGGATGGCACCAATCCCGACCCGACACGGGCTCGAGCGCATTCGACAGGCGCGCCGTCATGCCAAGCACCGCGTGTTCGTGGTCAACTCGCTACGCGCGCTCGAGCAGGTCGCGCCCAAAGGCAGCATGCGCACGATCGATTTCGTCGTGCTGCTCGGCGGCTCGGCACTCGACTTCGAGATTCCAGAGATGATCGCCGCCGCGCTGGCCGAGCATGGCATCGTCTGCGGCACCGGCAACGTGCGCGGTAGCGAAGGACCCCGCAACGCCGTTGCAACCGGGCTGATCTCGTACTTCGCCAGGGACGGAGGCTGAATGGCGGCCGGGACCAAGCCTTCGGCGAACGACCCCCCAGCCGTCGTGATCGCCTACCGGCCACATCCGGGCTGCGCCCGGACACTACGCGAGGTCTGCGCCGGCATCGAGGAGGAAGGGATCCACTTCCGGACCGTCTCGCTCGAGGCGACGGACGCCGCGGCGCTGGCCCACGAGGCGGCCAGCAGGTCGCCGCTCCTCGTCGGCGTGGGGGTGCATGAGAGCGAGCTCTGCGTCCACACCGCCGCGCTGCCGGCTGACGCTCCGGTCGAGCGCCATGCAGTGAGCTCGCACGAACGGGCGTGCCAGCGGCACGTCGGCCACAACGCCGCTCGGCTGGCCAAGGTGATGCCGCTCAAGGGCTACCGCGACGGCGAGGAGACCGACGTTCTCTGGCCCGGCGAAGCTCGACGCGGACAAGTCCGGCGCCGTGATCACAACGGCGACAAGGCAGCCGTGGCTCACGATGACACAACCAACAACGCGGAGGTCAGCAAAGCATGAGCAAGCAGGTCACGCTCGATACCGCCGAAACCGTGCTCGGTGCCGCCAGAGACGAGGCGCTCAACATCGCACAGCCGATGTGCATCGCGGTCGTCGACGCAGGGGCAAGGTTGGTCGCCTTCGTCCGGATGGACGGCGCGCTGCTGGTCAGCATCGACGTCGCCCAGCGGAAAGCGACCACTGCGATGATGCTGAAGATGACGACGCGCGACCTGGCTCCCCTGTGCCAGCCGGGCGCCCCACTGTTCGGCCTCGAGATCACCAACGGGGGCCTCGTGCCATTTGCAGGCGGCATCCCGCTCGCGGCTGGCGAGGGCGAGCCGGTCGGCGCCGTCGGTGTGAGCGGTGGCACGGTCGAGCAGGATCAGCAGGTAGCGGAGGCCGGCGCGGCCGCCTTCGATGGCGCGTGACACCTGGTGCGCGACCGTGGCCGAGGCGAGCAGCCGCCCGGCGGAGCACGATTCCTTCGACGCAGGGCGTGTGTGGACTTCACCCGTGCAGCCTGTGGCGAAGCAGATGTTTGGTCGAGTGGCATCGACGCTCGTGCTCGCGTTTGCGTTCGCCAGGGCTGCCGCCGGTAGTCTCGCCGGTCCGCCAGGAGGACGCCGCGCGAACCTTCGGCCACGACGCTCTGGATCTTCCGCCGTGAAAAGCCGCCCCTTGAGCCGCGGTCCAGAAGCCTTCGGGTGCCGCCCGTGGCAATCAGGTGGGCCAGAGCCTCTGGCCGCGTCGTAGTGCTTTCACCGCTGCTGGGTCAGTCCTCCACCTTGAGAGCTTCCTGAAGCTCGCTGACGAGTTCGTCGGTCGTCGCGTCCACGGACCGCTTCACGATTCGGGCAGTACGAGTAATCGCCTTGTCAAATCCCTTTTCGAGCGTTGGCTCGCCGACGACGATCAGCCCCGCTTGGTCAGACGTGAGCTCTTGCGCTGCTTCCTTGAGCTCCTTGCGCGGCAACGTGCCGCCCCCGAACATCTCAGGGATGGCGCGGATGCGCGGGCGATCGACCCGCTTGACGATGTGCGGCTTGCCGTTTTCCTGATCGATCACGGCCGCGTCGTATTTCCCGATCATTTCATCCTTGTGCAGTTGCTCGAGCGCGTCGAGGTCGTCCAGCGCGGCTGTGACGTTCTCGTACACCGCCGTGTAAAGCACCATACTTTCAGCCATCGTTTCCTCTCTGGGCGTCGCGCTACTGGAGAGACCTACGAGTATCTCAGCCCGCCGGCGCCCGTTGTGATGATTTTGCGGGCGCCCTCCGCGGCGGATCCCGGAGCCTTCGTTCTGCGCACGCGCAACTGCTGAGGTCCGAGCGTTGGATCGCTGACCGCCTCAGATCCGGAATCGACACTCGTCCGATCGAGCTGATCGACGCTCTACGTATGGCTTTACATAACGCTTACTAAGTTCACCTCGAGGTCTGAACTGCGGTCAGTACTGGCGATTGCTGTCGTTGGCATGTAAACGACAGCTTGTGTCGTGGGGCGCTAGCCGGGGGGTGTGCGCGGATCGTGAGCGCTTGACGCGAGAACCGAGATAGGGACGTCTGCCGCATGTCTGGCCGGCGGGGGGTGGTGCGGGGGCTATTCGGCGGGTCGGAGTCGGTGGGTGAGTGCGGTGTGGCGGCGTCCGGCTCCGGGGGTGCGGACGGCTTGGGCGAGCGCGCGGCGGGATCCGACGAGGACGATGAGTTGCTTGGCGCGGGTGATGGCGGTGTAGAGCAGGTTGCGTTGCAGCATCGTCCAGGAGGAGGTCGTCAGCGGGATGACGACGGCAGGGTATTCGCTGCCTTGGGAGCGGTGGATGGTGACGGCGTAGGCGTGGGCGAGCTCGTCGAGTTCGGCGAAGTCGTAGTCGACCTGCTCGTCTTCGTCGGTGAGCATGGTGAGGGTCTGTTCTTCCAGGGACAGGCCGGTGACGATCCCGACGGCGCCGTTGAAGATTCCGGCTTTGCCTTTGTTGTAGTTGTTGCGCAGCTGGGTGACCTTGTCGCCGACGCGGAACAGCCGGTCGCCGTAGCGGCGCTCGGGCGTTCCGTCGCGCTGCGGAGTGAGCGTTTGTTGGAGCATTGCGTTGAGGTTGCCCGCTCCGGCCGCTCCTCGGTGCGTTGGCGCGAGCACCTGGATGTCGCGGACGGGGTGTAGCCCGAATTTGTCGGGGATGCGGCGGGCGACGATGTCCACGAGCAGCTTGGCGGTCTCGTCGGCCGGGTGCAGTCCGGAGTCCTTGGCGGGTTCGGAGCCGAACCAGTAGAAGTCGGGGAAGCCGGTGAGCTGCGGGCGCT
>Ga0187766_10001734_pt1 | contig 12814 bp, 15 predicted proteins | sample 0216_QUI02_MP05__4_FD_132971 | JGI IMG/M metagenome (GOLD analysis project Ga0187766, IMG submission 132971) | Tropical peat soil microbial communities from peatlands in Department of Meta, Colombia - 0216_QUI02_MP05_20_MG | ecosystem: Environmental > Terrestrial > Soil > Wetlands > Peat ... | reverse complement strand
TCCTGAGATTATCGGAACAGGAAGAGGGATGCACGAAGCCGCCACGCGAGGACTGTTAGACGCTCTCTTACAGGAGCATTACGAAAGCATATCTGCTGATATAAGCTTCTCGAAGCGGTTTATCAATCTGGACGTGGCTAAAAGGTTTATTCCTTATGCTGCCTCAAAACAGGTCTCTTAGGACGTACACTATCTAAACGAGTATCTCGCCGTCGACGAGTACAGTCCTGATCTTCTTTACAGTACCCTGATGGAAACGCTGGCCCCCTCGTTGCAGCAGTTTGTAAACAGCGAGCACGAATTCCTCGTTGACGAAGTAACACAGCTTGGACTCATTGAGAGCTGTCTGTTGAAAATGAGCCAAATCAAGGGGCTCTTGGCTGAACGGCAAAGAGTGAAGAGGCTCTATTGTACTGTGGAAGTGTTAGAGCCCGTACGCGTCGACGATAGTGTGTCCACAGGCTAGACTGGTCTCAAAGACAGCGCAACGCGCTTGCTGCACAGAGGGCTATGATTCACAGAAGCCACACAGGTTTCACGCAATCGTGGAAGAGCATTAGGCAAAAGTAGGGCATCAGCAGGAATACAATTACCGATAGGGCTAGTCGGCGCCTTCAGCGTGCTGCTCAATGAACTCTCGTCTCTCTTTAGTAACACGTTCAAGGTTTCTAAGGTGCTCGAGAAGCAGATGCGGCACGGTCTCTCTAGCGTTCGAATATATCCCTTCTCGCTGCTCCGAACTTATGACGCCGTTTTGTTCTAATGCGTGTATCAGTTCGCTGAGGAGGGCCGTATTCATCGCTACTTCTTCTTGGATAAGTTCCAGATGCGGCAACACTGAGTCCATCAGATGCTGCGATATACGCCGATCGACTTCTTCTGCAAACTCTCTATCCGCTTTTATATGTCTTGTATCGTGCCTCTCTCCGCGTGGCATTTAAAACACCTCGGTTAGATGAGTACATCTGGTGTTGCAACGTCAATCATCTCCTAGGGAGCGCTGCGGCACAGCAGGCTGAGAACGTGGTTCGATTCCAGATAATACGAAATCAACAATCATCGTGGTCAAGTCACGGAGCGTGTATGGTGTGGGTCGAACGGTGGAGAGGAGCGCGTGAATAATAATCGGCCCGGCGACGAGGTCTTCTATCAACGTTGCTTCAAGGTCGTGCCGTACCTCTCCCCGGTCTTGCGCCCGCCTAATCAAGAGCTCGAGCTGCCGATTACGTTCCTCAAAGAGCTGGGCGTAGAGCGTGCTGAACAATTCAGGATGTTCGTAGAGCTCACCGACAATCCTCAGCCATACTTTTACGTACTGCAGGCTGGTCTCACGTGAGTACGCACGAACGGTGTCGTGTAAAAACGCCGTTGCATCCTCGTGGAAGTTCCCCGTGTCAACGACCGGAACTTCCACGCGCAGCACTTTCAGCGCGTCAAGCACAAGCGCCTTTTTTGACGACCACCGTCGGTAGATCGCCGTTTTGCCGACCCCCGCCTGGTTCGCCACCGCTTCGATGCTCATGCCGTCGAACCCCTCCTCGGCAAATAATTCAACCGTTGCCTTGAGAATGGCTGAGTGCACCTCATTGCTTCGTGGGCGGCCGACAGGTCGTTGCGGTTTGGATTCTTCAATATTCATCGTATTGGTGCTCTCTTTCGATTTTCTTCAATTTTAAATGCATAGTTACCATTTCAATATTAATATCGATACAGAATCGTATTATATTATGAGCCGTATATAGTTTGCGCTTACTACCGCGCTTTAGTTGCAGGCTGGGTGTCCTTTCCTAATGAGTGACACAGGCTGCCACACCACTACCCGTGCTCGGTTAAACGCCGTTTAGTTCAGCTTCGGTTCGGATGCCCCTCGTTGCCGCGTCTTGGTTCCGACCAATGGAAATGAAAATCAAGCCACCAACCAAGGAGAGCCGCTAGTGTAGATATTGACATAATCAATAGATCCCTGTTCACGTATGCCTCCCCCAACTCTTTTGATATTTTCCCGCTAGTTTTCCGCCGGGAACTCTCCTTTTCGAGACAGTACAAAGGATGAAAATGACAGGGGCAGCAAGAAATACGAAGATCGTCCTCGGGGTCACGAAAGAGGCCACAATGGCAATTATAGCGAGCACTGGCAATGAAAGGTTCGATCGTCGAATGTGCTCTACGTAGGGCTTCACTTTTTCGTCTATCAGCCCATTGTTGGACGCATACCGCCAGTTGAGGTACTATAACACGCCGATAGTGAGCATGTTGAGATCGAAGATGAGTTGTGCAAACTGGAACTGGCTGTATTTACCTACAAGTGAGGTGGAAAAGGTACGACCGTGATTGTCATGAGCCAGAGCACGTTTATCCAGGTGAGGGTCGTGGTGGCACGCTTTATTCTGAAGAATATATGGCGATCCAGCCAGAAGACCGCGAGGAGGATGAAGCTGAGCATGTACGTGGCTATTTGCGGCAGGATGCTTGCGACGTACGCACTGAACTCTACAGCGGTTACCGTGGCAGGAAAAGTGGGAACTTGAATGCTTAAAACGAGGAGCGTCATGGCGATGGCAAATATTCCATCGGTGGGTCGTTCGATGCGAATGGTGGGAACTGCCAGCTCCTGTTGCTGTTCTTTCGCTTCGCTGTCATCGACTGGGGTGCCGCTGTACCGTACCCCAGCACCTTATCAGCATCGGACACCGTCTTGCGCATCTCATCCGTGTACCGCTTTTGTGCCAAGACTTTGTGCAATTTGATGTGCCTCCTGTGCTCCTCCTCCCACATTTCCTACTTGTGACGTGTATCACGTTCAGCACGGACATTTCGGCTCTCGTGTACGCTGTGCTGGTCTTGCACCACCAATCATCTCCCAGGGAGCGCTACGGCACAGTAGGCTGAGACTGGGACCCGACTCCCGATAACGCGGCGTCAACGGTCAGCGTGACCACCTCATCGAGCGTGTATGGCGTGAGTCGAACGGTGGAGAGGAGCGCGTGAACGATAATCGGCCCGGCGATTAAGTCCATGATCAACGTTGCGTCAAGGTCGTGCCATAACTCCCGCCGGTCTTGCGCCCGCCTAATCAAGAGCTCGAGCTGCCGATTACGCGGCTCAAAGAGCTGGGCGTAGAGCGTGCTGAACAGGTCAGGGCGTTCGTAGAGCTCACCGATGATCTTTAGCGATAGCTCTACGTGCTGTGGATTGGTGATACGTAAGTACGCACGAACGGTGTCGTGTAAAAACGCCGTTGCATCCTCGTGGAAGTTCCCCGTGTCAACGACAGAAACCTCCGTATTCAGCGTTTTCAGCGCGTCAAGCACAAGCGCCTTTTTTGACGACCACCGTCGGTAGATCGTCGTTTTGCCGACACCCGCTCGCTTCGCTACCGCTTCGATGCTCATGCCGTCGAACCCCTCGTCGGCTAAGAGCTCGAGCGTTGCCTTGAGAATGGCTGAGTGCACCTCATTGCTTCGCGGGCGACCAACGGGCCGTTGAGGTTTGGATTCTTCAATATTCATCGTATTGGCCCCTTCTTTCGATTCATCTTCGATACTAACCGCGCTATCAGACGTTCGCCCCGCACCTCAAACTTCCTACAACGGTCAAAGCGCGTAAGAGCGTCACTCCTCGTATCGTCACTAAGGAGTATAGCGCTCCCCGCGCGGATAGACTTCTTTGCTCTGCCGTTCGTGAGACGCAACTATGATGAACTGCCAACGATGCAAGAAGTACGCCCAGTTCCCTGTTGACCGTACTGGCTCAGCTGGCTCAATTTGTGGATGATTACGTGTCTCTCGGATTTTTTTGGCCTGATTGCAAAAAAAGGGGGGGCTTAACGCCCCTAGCGTCTGCGGGGTGCGACCCGACACAAACGGTAGCTCCCACCGACGAGATACAGATTCACTCCTCAACTGGGCTTAACGTAGAAGGTTGTCAGCTTGGTGCTAATGAGCTTCTGTTCGTGGAAAAGGCGCGCTGTGAGGTTATACAAGCCTTCTTCAAGCGCCAAGTACGTGCTCTCGAATCGCTTCGTGCGGTGTTTTGCGATGTAGTCGATATCGGTCGCGTCTATGAGCGTAAAGGCTTTCGACGGGGTCGTTACGCTGACTTCGAGCCGCAGATCCGACACGTCGCGGTGGGCGTGCACGACCGTTTCCGTCTTGATCATGTCGTGAATCACCCAATAGGGCCGATTCACGAAGAACAGCTGGATCTCGGCGGGATCCTCCGTGACTCGAATATCATAATATGGGGAGTACCAGCTCACGTAAGCACCGTCGCTGTACGCCGTGACGTCCAGATAGACCCATCCAGTGTGGTTCGCATTGATGTGAAAGTTGAGCACTTTCGTGTCCTGCGGGGCCAACTCTTCCACGAAATGGAACGAGCCGCCTGGCAAAACGTCGACTTCGTACGCGTCGTAGGTATATAGCGTCGCGCTTACGTCGACGAAGCGCTCCGTTGACACGTTCTTCAGCCGGACGGTGATCCAGCGGCGCCCCCGGTTGAGCACATTCGGCGTAACGGTTGCCTCGAAGGGAAAATTGCGTTTTTCATCAGTCATAAACTTCACTCACCTTCTGAGTCTGTTTTTTGTTGTATTCTACCATGTTTTTCTCCTGAGGCGTAGCAGCCAATGCGTTCTGTCGGATCTTCAGCATCAGCCATCACCTCTTTTTAGTATCGACACTCATTTAGTATCGATACAGTATCGTATTATATTATAAGTAATAAAGGTTTCGCTCAATCTCTTATGTAGGTCGGGCCCTGTTACGAGCAACTCGTAAAGAGGTACAATATCAAAGGTCTGACCGCAGCAGAATCGTGTCTTACCGAGCACAGAGATCCGTGTGGTGCTCCGTGTTCACTCATGGTGGGAGAGAACATGTAGTCCTGTTAATTCAACTGTGTTCTTAACCGCAAACTATATATTTTATAATATATTACGATACCGTATCGATATCAATTTGGTATCGATATAAAAATGCAGGTGTTGCTGAAGCTTACGCGGAAACGCATTGGCTGCTACGCCTCAGGAGAAAAACATGGTAGAATACGGACCAATACAACTATTGGCGCTGGGTTTTCCAGACGTCGATAAGCTGAGAGGGGCCCTGCTCCAGGAGATATCCAAGCTTAGTGAGACGGGACTCATACGCGTCGTAGGAGCACAGGCAGTGCTCAAGGATGAGAACGGAACTGTTGCCGCTGTCGGCATAACCGACCTTCCGGAAGAGGAAAGGATAAAGTTAGGCGCTGCAGTCGGGGCGCTTATTGGCTTTGGCGCGGCTGGCGATAGAGGCGCTACGGTTGGCGCACAAGCTGGCGCGGAGATAGTCGCTCAGAAGGAGTTCGGGCTGAGTCAGACAGAAATCGAGGAAATAGCAGCTGACATACCCGACGGCACGGCAGCTGTATTCTTGCTTATTGAGCACCTGTGGGCCAAGCGGTTTAAAGAGATCGCACGCGCGCAAGACGGTGTTGTTCTGGCTGAAGGATTCGTGTCGCCCGAAGCACTTGTGACTATCGGTGCATTACTAGCGGAGGGAGCCGAGGTTGCAGAAAAATTCCAAGCAAGATAAGAAAGCGAGGTGAGCGATATGGCAGACAAGAAAGAGACTGTTGGATCTCCCACCAGCGGAAAGCGTGCTATCGCAAACCGGTGGGACACGGATAGAGAGCGATTGGGCAGAAAGCGGTCGGAACTCAAGCGACGGTTTGATGATTGGATGGGCACCGCCGAGCCCTTTATCGATGTAGCTGACGAAGGCAACCAGTATGTAATCCACGTCGAACTGCCCGGCTTTGACAAGGACGACGTCGACGTTGAGCTAAACCAGGACGTTTTGAGACTGAAGGCGGAAAGGAAAGCCGAAAGTGAGGATCAATCCAAGGACTACGTGTACCGAGAGCGGTCGTACTCGTCATTCGGCAGGGAGATTTTCTTCCCTGAAGAGGTCGACCCTTCGAGGGTCGAAGGAACCATGGATAAGGGAATCCTGACGCTAACCGTGCCGAAGCGAGAGCCACGCCCTGAAGAGAGGATGACGAAGCTGAAGCTGAAGTAATCAGCTTCTCTTTTTTACCATTTCCTAATTATGCGAACTGGTTCCCTTCCTTGTTTCTTTCGTTTGGGTGTAGATCAACGTTGCTCCCGCTTTTCATACACGCTTCATACACGCGCTCAGGCGGATGCAGCAGAGGTGAACAAAAATCCATCCTTACACGATAGAGTAAATGCTCGCTCTATCGATAAACATCGTCGAAACGATTAGCAATGTTATCGTTACTATCAGCAATTTCATAATTGCAGCCATTGTGCAATTTGGCTATGTACGCGTCTTCGTCGCGATGCTGTTAGAAAGCGCCGGCGTGCCGCTCCCCAGCGAGGTGATCATGCCGTTTGCCGGATACGTGGCGTGGGAGGGGGGTGCTCACGCTTATCGGCGTTTTGATTGTGGGCACACTCGGTTGCCTTGTTGGCGCGCTTGTGCTGTACGCGATCAGTCGCTATGGCGGACGGCCGCTTCTTGACCGCTACGGCAAACACATATTTATCCACAAGAGCAAACTCGATCGTAGATACATGTTTACACAGTACGGAGAGATAACGGTCTTGCGCTCGCTCCCTATCGAACCTACCGTGATATCCAAAAAGAAGAGCGGGCGTCGCTGTTGAAGAGGGCAGTTGTTTCCTAATTACAAACGAAAAGGTACCTGAATGAATCGCGGTTTCCTTACAAATGCACGTAGCTCCCTTACAAACATAGTGCGCAGCCCGTGGTTCGTACAGCTTATGGTGTTTCTGGCAGTGCTGGGTCCGGGCATCATCACCGGGATGGCCGACGATGACGCCGGTGGCATCACGACGTATTCTCTCGCAGGCTCTCAGTTTGGCTTCGCTATGTTGTGGACGTTCATCCCTATGACCGTAGCGTTGGCCGTGATACAAGAAATGGCCCAGCGGATGGGGGTTGTTACCGGCAAGGGACTTGCAGAGCTCATACACGAAAAAATGGGCATTAGAGTGAGTTTCTTCATAACGATAGCATTGCTCGCTGCAAACTTCGGGACAACGCTCGCTGAATTTGTCGGGATCTCATCCGCCGCGTCCATTCTCGGTGTACCACGCTTTGTATCCTTGCCCCTCGCCGTAATCTTTCTTTCGTGGCTCGTCATCAAGGGAACCTACAAGAGTGTTGAGCGAATCTTTTTGGTCGCATCCGCGCTCTATTTCACGTACATCATCTCCGCGTTTCTCGCTCATCCTGACTGGAAGACTGCTGCGGTTGCAAGTGTTGTCCCACAGGTAAGCTTCTCGCAGGCGTACATCCTTATGCTTGTAGGACTAGTCGGCACGACGATCTCTCCCTGGATGCAATACTACGCCCAATCGTCAACTGCAGACAAAAAAATTCCCCTCGCACGTCTCCGGGACTCACGAATCGACGCGGTCAACGGGTCAATCTGGTCAAATGTCATTTCGTGGTTTATCGTCGTGGCGTGCGCGGCGACGATCTTTGCGCATGGTATCCCCGTGAACAACGTGGTTGACATCTCAAACGCACTCGCTCCGTTGGCAGGCAATTATGCAGCCGCACTCTTCGCGTTCGGCTTTTTGAACGCTTCACTGATGGCGGCAAGCGTGCTTCCCCTCTCAACGTCGTACGCGGTTTGCGAGGGATTAGGCGTTGAGCGGGGGGTATCAAAGAAGTTCAGGGAGGCGCCCGTATTTTTTGGGCATTATTTTGGCGTTATCGTCCTCGCCGCAATTATTGTCTCCCTTCCTGGCGTGCCCTACCTTTCAGTGCTGTTCCTATCACAAGTCGTCGACGGCGTCCTTCTCCCGTTTGTGCTGATCTTTGTGCTCCTCCTCGTCAACGACAGGGACATTATGGGAAAATACGTCAACAGACGACTGTTTAATTACATCGCATGGGCGACGGTCGTAATCATGATAGGGCTCAGCGTCGCGCTCGTCGTCACACAGTTTCTGCCGAGCTCCTAGGAGACATCAGAGACATGGAGGGAGAGACGGAGATCGAGAAGCACAGCGCGTTGAAACGTGGCGGGCGGATTTGATAAAGTTTCAGAGGTCTATGTGTGTTAGTAGAATATGATATGCTGAAAAAGCTCTGGACGCACAGTGCTGAGGAGCTCAAATAAGTTCCTTTATAATAAGATGCGTGCTATCGCGCGACAACGACTTAACCGAGATGACCGTGGTGCAGCACGTGAGAGGAGACTGCGCGCCTTCTAATGTAGTGGAGGGATAAGAACGACCTTAATAAGTCTGAGTGAAATTGTAAAAAAACCGGTGATCGATGTTCACGGGAAAAAAGTTGGAATACTTACAGACGTTATCGTGTCGGCAGATGCGCCGTATCCTATCGTGAAGGCGCTCACCGTGCGAACGCCTGATAAACATACGCTTAACGTTCCGTGGACACAGGTGGAAGACTTAGGAAAGCAGATCCCCCTTAAAGTCGGACGCGACGAAGTACAGCCGTACAACGTACAGGAACGTGAGTTGCACTTGGTCGGCGATGTTCTCGATGGACAAGTCATCGACGTGATGGGAAAGAGGATGCGACGCGTCAATGACGTGCAGCTCTCTACGACGGACGACGCGTATCGACTCATTGGGATTGACATCGGCGTTCGCGGAGCACTGCGTCGGTTCGGAATGGAAGCAATTGCAGACAGAACGCGAGTTCGCCGCTTAGCGGGGAACTACATAAGCTGGGGCGACGTTGACACGCCGCATAGCGGGCCGGCAGCCGTGCAGCTGAAAGTCCCGAAGCATAAAATAGATACGTTTCACGCCGCGGACATTGCCGATATCCTCGAGCAGCTGAGCGTAAACGATGCGCTCTATCTCATCAATGCGCTCAGCGAAGAGTACGCAGCGGATATATTGAAAGAAACGAGTCCTGAACGTCAGGTCTCGCTCATCGAAGGGATGAAGACCGAGCGTGTGGTCGCAATACTTGACGAGATGTCGCCCGACGACGCCGCGGACTTGCTCGGAGACCTACCAACGGATCGTGCCGACGCCATCCTTGGCCAGATGGCACCTCACGAATCTGAAAACATACGCTCCCTCCTCGAGTATCCAAAGGATTCAGCGGGCGGCATCATGACAAACGAGTTTATCGCAGTACACGCGGAACTCACTGCCCAACAGGCGACGGAGGAGATTCGATCCGTCGCGGCAGGTGTAGAGACCCTCTATTACCTGTATATTACCACAACAGCGGGAACGCTTGTAGGCGCGATCTCGCTCCGCGATCTTTTGCTCGCACGCCCGGATGAAACACTCGCTGCGTTTATGCACACCGACCTCGTTACCGTCAACGAAAAAGACGGCCAGCGCGACGTTGCAAAGAAGATGGCCAAATACAACCTGCTTGCGCTTCCAGTTGTCGACGACGAGAAAACGCTGAAAGGCATCGTTACCGTCGACGACGCACTTGACATGGTTTTACCGACCGCGTGGAAGAAGCGGGTTTCACGAAAACACGTTAGAAATCAAACACGTTAAAAATTCTCGCTATTCCACTTTTTTTCATTTTATACCCTCTTAGCGAGGCTATTACTCGCAACTAAAACGAGACGCACGCATTTAACGGTTGTGGTGCTGATCGAGCGTCGCGCTCTTGTGACTACACCCGTCTTACCGAGCGTACTCCGCACGACGGAGCTCAGCCTTCACCACGTCTTCTACCAGCCACTTGAGGTTTTCGGGCTGCAATTTCCGTCGAAGCTCCTGACAGCAAATTTCGAGCTCGTCACCACGTCGTCTAAGCTCGTGGCAACACGTTTCCAGCCCATCCACACGTCGCTTAAGAGAACGCATCTCAGGTTCCGTCATCCTCTCACCTCCAGTATGAGAGTTTATGTATGAGAGTGTATGCATCTAAGGATAAGCGCTTGTCCGTGACACAACGGAGACGCGAGCATCTCTCGTCTGCCGTGGGCAAGAGAAAGAGACGGTCGACCTATTGTGATCTCCGTGAAGCAGGGAGATCACCGTTTTATAGACGTGCAAACCTGGGCTGATTTAGAGCGCTCTGTAGTGTAGGAATGAACACTCTTATGTCATTATTGCTTCAGCTTTTGCGATATTTTCATCGAGTTGTTCCAGCTCAGCCGCTTCGCATGGCGGTCTCTCTCATCTCTCCGGTTGCGTCGCGTACTTTCGCTTTCCAATCCTCAGGCATAATACCACGCCTACTTAGACGAATCAGCACTATCACTATATGGGGCCAGCCTTATCGGAGGCACTCTCACCTCCCTCGTCCTCCATCCGGGTGGTCCCGTTGGTCCTGGTATGCCCGTAAGTTATTACGCTACCATAACGATGCCGAATGGTCAACTACCATGGTAATCTGACGTTCTTCCCTGACTCGACGTGATGTACGCGTAACAAGACCTTTGGCTACCTGTCTGCTGTGGGTATGTGCCAAAGCAGGGAGCGTTTTTACGCTTCCTTCCTTCTTTTCCGTTCGCTCTCGCGCGTCGTTGGCGTAACTTAAGGGCTAGCGCAAATGAGCGATCGAGACCAACGAGATGAAGAGTCCGTGTGCGACGTGTGCAGAGCGTATCATACGCGCTGATGACCCTACTCCTCGATGTGCGTTCCACAAAGACAGTATCCCGGCGGAGATCCTAAGAGGCGAGCGGGCGTGTCCGCGCTTGAGCGCACGGCAAACGAGGCGGCGATTAAGCAGTTGCTGGAATCCTAAAGGCCGTTCGTTATCAAGCTTCAGCACAGCTCAAACAAGAAGAGAGGCTGCCGAGCCTTCAAGGTTGTCGTTTGGTCAAGAGATGCCAACCCGGCAGCTGTGTACACGAACGCGGGGCACAACTAACACAGCCAACACAGCCAGTAAAAGCGAAAAAAGCAAGAAATATGAGTTTTGATCGGGAAAAACGCAGGCAATATGTATCTACGTTGGTTAGAGTATCGGGTACGGCGCATTGACTAAATGCGCCGTAAGGAGTTGAAACATATGCCTGTACGCGAAAAAATGAGAGAACACAAAGAAGAAAAGGAAATGGAGCATGCGCTGGGCGAAGAAGCGTGGCACATCATGCAGATATGGGAAAAAGTTGACGCAGCAACAAGGAAGAAGCTCTTACTGCGGAAGCTTGATGAGAAGATCATGGTAAACGAACAATGGATCGCCGACCTTCAGTACAGACTCGAAACTAAGAAGATGATAAAGGAGTGGATCGAAAAGCAGCTGTGAGTGCCCCACGCAATGCTTTTGCGTCACGTCGCCACTAATCCGTCTAGCAGTGCAATAAGCACTAAAAAGCGATCTCGTGCTAGACGGAGCGATCCTTTCTTTATAGCGGTACCGCTTTTAAATGATCAAAGCGTCAGACGGGGGGAGCTCAGGCGTGGCTAGCCTTTCTGGCTGCTTGTGTGATTATCTTCTATAATGGGATGGTGACGACGCAGAGGGCACAGACGGCGGTTGTCCACCGAGAGGGCGTGCCCTACGCGTTGCCGGTGATCATCCTCAACCATGATACCGGTACTACGAGGCGGTTACTCATATTTTGATCTGTGTTGATTTTGCTCCTCTCCTTCCAACGGCGTGACACCCTATTACGGCATCAAGACCGTGTCGATGACGTGGATAACGCCATTCGTGCCTTCAATATCGGCTTCCTTTACCACGGCATCGTTCACCTTTATCTCGTGGCGCAGCCGGTGCTCCTCGATCGTGAGCGTACCACCTTGAAGGGAGGTCACATTTTTCAGTTTGCGGAGGTTAGCGGCCATGAGCTTCTGCGAGACGACGTGATAGGTCAGGACGGTCCTCGCCTTGCCAGGGTCTTCAAGCGCGCTGATGATCGTACCTCCCGGAAGTTTGGCGAACGCCTCGTTCTCAGGGGCAAACAGAGTGACCGCATCAGCACCCTTGAGAGTGTCGGCTACCCCTGTTCCCATAATCGCATTGTACAGGTTGGATAAGTCATCGATGTACGACACGAGCGTTACGACATCTAAGTTAAATTTCACACAATCCACCTCTTTTGCAGGAAGGTTTATGCATAGTCCTATGAGCGCGTATTTAAGAAGTTTGGGCGCGTATTAACTGTTTGAACTGGGCACGAGCGCTAGGTATTCAAGGAAGGGAACGGGAGGCACCGAATTGCGCAAAGATGTGGCGCAGAAATGGGATGATGAGATGCGCAGGACGGCGTCCGATGCTGATAAGGCGCTCGGGTTACGGTACGGCGGCACTCCTGTCGATGATAGTGATGTGAAAGCACTGCAACAGGAACTGGTAGTTCCCGTCAGTCGAACTGAGCGGCTCACCGACAGCATATTTGCCATCGCCATGACGCTACTGGTGTTGAGTATTGAAGTTCCCACGTTTCCGGCTACGGTAACCGCCGCAGAGTTCAGCGCGTACGTTATGAGTATTGTACCGCAGACAGCGACCTATATAATCAGTTTCATCCTTCTCGCAGTCTTCTGGCTGGATCATCACATATTTTTCAAAATAAAACGCACCAACGCGACCCTCACCTGGATAAACGTGCTTTGGCTCATGGCGATCACGTTCGTACCATTTTCCACCTCACTTGTCGGCAGATACGGCCAATTCCAGCTTGCACAACTCATCTTCGATCTCAACATGCTCGCTATCGGCGTGTTATGGTACCTCAACTGGCAGTATGCGTCCAACAATGGGCTGATAGACGAAAAGGTGCTGCCCTATGCAGACCACATTAGACGATCGAACCTCTCATTGCCAATACTGGCCATGATTGCCATTGTGGCGTCTTTCGTGACCCCCAG
>Ga0187766_10001730_pt1 | contig 12818 bp, 13 predicted proteins | sample 0216_QUI02_MP05__4_FD_132971 | JGI IMG/M metagenome (GOLD analysis project Ga0187766, IMG submission 132971) | Tropical peat soil microbial communities from peatlands in Department of Meta, Colombia - 0216_QUI02_MP05_20_MG | ecosystem: Environmental > Terrestrial > Soil > Wetlands > Peat ... | reverse complement strand
TGCGGTTCTTGTTGGGCCTTCTCGTCAACCGCAGTTCTTGAATCAGAATCGCTAATCTCTTTCAACGAGCCGGGTCTAAGCCTTGATCTTTCGGAACAAATTATGTTGTCCTGCACGGCCTTAGCCACAACCAACGGTGATACCAATGATTGCACAGGTGGTTATCCATCCGATGCTGGACACTTTCTACAGGTTATGGGAACGAATCTGGAGACTTGCTTACCATATGCTTCCTCCCGTTACGGAGAGTACGCTGGAAGTGGCGCAGCTTGTGCTAATGCCTGTCCCAATTATTTTAGTAATCCATCAAGTAACTATTATATTAATAGTTGGTCTGTAAGTAATCCAACTGCTTCGGTTTGGGGAAATTACTCTGCCGCGATTCAAAATATGAAGAACCTCCTCTACCAGGGACCAGTTGTTGGTACGATGGATGTCTATGATGATTTTTATAACTACAGGAGCGGAGTTTACTCATACTCCTGGGGAAACCTTGATGGCTCTCATGCAATCGAAATTGTGGGATGGGATGATAATCAACAAGCTTTCCACGTTAAGAACAGTTGGGGTACCGGATGGGGAGAAGGTGGTTACTTTTGGATTTCCTATTATGAACTCTTCGGTTACACATACTTTGCGTATTATTCGTATTTTTTTAACGGTGGTAAACATACTCCGATTATAAACTTTTCCTCTGTACCGTCCGGTTTGCTGATCTCTTCTAATGGAAGCAGTTATTATACTCCGGTGCAGTTAGCGTTCGAGACAGGAAGCTTGAACATAATTGCAACTCCAGTATATCAAGCATCAGGAAGCTGCAATCTTTACAAGTATTCTCATTGGGCAGGTAGTGGTGGCAAAGTGACTCAGGACAGCGCTAACGCTTATATAACCTCTACTGAGCCACTGACCGGGGGGCAGACATTTACCGCAACCTTCAAAGAGAATGTTGTACCCAATTTCCAGGTAACCCCATCGGGGGCCGGCAATATTACATGGAAGCCTTTCGACGCCAATGCTCCAACTCCGTATTTTTCGCCAAATTCGTCTGCGACGTTGACGGCAGTACCGTCCCAAGGGTATGCTTTTATTGGATGGACAGGAAGTGTAACGAGCGGAAAGAACCCGGTCTCTGTTAAAATGGCGCAGGTGGGACCAAGCGGTCCTTGTCAGGTTGTGACAGCAAATTTCGCCTCCTTTAGCCTTACTCAACCAGCTGGCGGGGAGACGCTGACATCCGGCGCTCCCTATCAAATTGAGTGGGCAGAAGCAAGTGGTCAGATTCCTTTAACGTATGGCGTTTTTTACTCTACAAATGGGACAACCTGGAAGGCTGTTGCTACAGGGTTATCGAACACAAGCTATTCATGGACAGTCCCATCTGTGACGAAGCCGACCACTGCTTACATAAAAGTGGTCTGCTACAATGGCAAGACGGATGTTCATGAGCTAAAGTCTGGTGCCTTCACAATAACAAACTAAGGGATGATGCTCACGGAGAGATTTTGAAAGGAAGATAATTTACGGGATCTACTGGATAGATGTAGGCGCTAACCGAAGATAGTTCCGTCCGGCCTTCATTCCCGGGTCACACCAATGCGACGAATCTGGCCAGGGGATCCGGCGTATCCCCCTGCCCTCTTCCTGCTCCGCCGAAATCGATGAACCCGCCATTCACTTCATTCCCTATTTCCATAACCCGAACTCAATTTTCCATTTGCCTTAACAAAGTTTCAAGATTAGTTTGACAAGAGCCAGGGTCATCTACTATTCTTCTTTTTTAGAAAAGAGAACGGCCATGGTCAAGACAGTTAAACAGTATCTCGAAAGCTTGAACGACGGACGAGAAGTCTGGTGCCTAGCCGATGTCCGGACCCATCCGACAATAAGCACCATCATCAGAACGGCCTGCATGGACCATGAAGGGATTTATAACGCACTGCACTATGTTATTAAATAACAATAAGCCCAAGAAAGGAAAAGACTATGAATCTGTCACTTTTTTCGCTTGAAGGAAAGGTAGCTGTAATCTCCGGCGCGAGCCGAGGCATCGGGCATGCCAGTGCTCTTGCCCTGGCCGACGCGGGCGCAAACGTAGTGGTCGCCAGCCGAAAGATCGCCGATCTTGAGCCGGTAGCCGAGGAGGTAAGAGCCAAAGGGGTCAAGTCCATGGCGATAGCGGCCCACATCGCCAAGATAGAGGATTCCAAGGCCTTGACCGAGCAGGTGATGAAAGCATTCGGAAGGATCGATATCCTGATGAACAACGCGGGAACCAACCCCTATTACGGCCCGGTCATGACCCAGGATGAGAAGACCTACGACATCACCATGAATGTCAATCTCAAGGGTCTCTTCTTTCTGAGCCAGTTAGCGGCAAAAATTATGAAAGCTCAAGGGGGAGGAAGCATCATCAATACCGCGTCCATCGGCGGTTTGAGAGCCGGTGACCTGGGGGTATACTCCGTGACCAAGGCGGCCGTCATCATGCTCACCCAGGTCATGGCCAAGGAGTGGGGACAGTACAAGATCAGAGTCAACGCGATTGCACCTGGAATCATCAAGACACGTCTCAGCGAGGCCCTTTGGAAAGACCCGGCAGTCAATGTGAAAGCGGTTGCCTCAATTCCTATGATGCGGCTCGGCGAGCCGGAGGAGGTTGCGGGCGCGGTCGTATTTCTGGCCTCTAACGCAGCAAGCTACATCACAGGAGAGACAATCGTGATCGATGGCGGCCGTGTCCACGGCGAAACCGCGCATCCGGAAAAGAAGTAAGAGATTCAAGGGATCGAGGAATCAAGGGTTCAAGGGGCCGAGGAAGCAGTAAATCGGGAGATCAGAAAGACTGGATTCCGGATCAAGTCCGGAATGACGAACTGATTAAGAATGAAAATAGGTATTTTGCCAAACACAGAAGAAGAACGGAGGAAGTGCGATGCAGATTAAATCGGTGGATCACATCAGCTACGCTGTTACGGACATCGATAAGGTTGTCGAGGCGTGGTCGCGGCTGTACGGCATCGGGCCGTGGACCTACGTGGAAAACGGCGGCAAGGATGGGAAGGGGCGTCCCTGGAAAATACGGATGGCCTTTGCCTATTTGGGACCCATGGAGATAGAGCTCGTTCAGTGCCTGGAGGGAAGAATTTTCCAGTCCAAGTTCGTCGACAAATGGGGAGAAGGCGTCCATCATCTCGGTTTTTACGTGGACGACGTCGATGCAGAGGTGACGAAACTGGTGAAACAAGGAGCCAACCTGCTCATCCACGATCCGGGGCGATTTGCTTATCTGGATGCAGGAGGCCCTGGCGGCGCCATCTTTGAGCTGATGCAAAGAAGAAGCTGAACGGGGAATTTACTCCAAATCTCCGTCCAAGTCTGGGGTACGGGCGACTTCAGTCGCCCTGATTTCGGGAGGCTAAAGCCTCCCCTGCCCTAATGAAGATGAAAGAAGTAATCCATTACTTATGCGAAACTCAATAATTGGAGAATCTACTCCAAATCTTTCTCCAAATCTATTTTCATGCCGTCGCTTGCAGCGATGACTTTCAGTCCAAGTTCTTTCTCCAATTCCGCGGCAATGACCCAGGGTTTTGCCTTGATCATGGTCATCCCAAAATGGGTCAGGATGGTCAATCTCGGTTTTGCCTTTTTGACGATGTGCTTCACGTCCTCTATCGAGAGATGATCGATCGGGTCATCGCCAACGGGTTTAAGACGGACGACATGAATGACCAGAATCTCGCCTCGATAAAGGCTCGGGAGCTCCGGAAAAAATCTCGTGTCCGTGATAAAAGAAACCGCGTGTGGAGACAACCTGAAATTAAGACCGTAGGTCTCGACTCGATGATGGTGCTTCCGGGCGGTGGAGAACCGAATGTCTCCGATCCGGTATTCGGAGTCCTCCTTCAACACTTCCACCTTCTCCACATAGCCCATGGCATATCTTAAGACGACCGGATCTTCCTCCAGGGCATCCCTCGGAGCAAACAGGACACCCCTTTTCTTAAACCCTCCTTCCGTCATCGCCTCAATCATCACGTTGACATCTCCGGAGTGGTCCAAGTGTTTGTGCGTCAGAAGAATGCCGTCCAAGGTGGAAGGCTCCAGTCTCGGTCTGCTGTTGAGACACCTGATCAAAGCGCCCGGCCCCGGGTCGAGATAGAGATTCGTATTGCCGACCGAGAGCCAAATGCCACCGGAGGCCCGGAGTTGCTTCATCACTACGAATCGCGCACCTGCCGTGCCAAGGAATTTAAGAAAAGACATAGTTTAGATATTAAGGCGAAGGTTGAGTCTGAGGTTGAGGAAACTTTACTTTTTAATTTCAAGTCTTAACCTTAACCTTAACCTTAACCTAAACCTAAACCTTAGCCTGAAAAATTACGCGTCGCCTCTTTCGAGTTCTCTCAGCTTCTCGTCATTCAACCCGAAGTAGTGCCCGACCTCATGGATCACCACGTCCCGGACCTTCTCTTCAATTTCCTCCTTCGTTCGACATATCGACTCGATGGGTATCTGAAAGAGCGTAATCTTATCCGGAAGAACATTCCCATAGTAAAATCCTCTTCGATCTAAAGGGATGCCCTGATACAATCCTAACAACTGCGAAGGGGAATGCAGTCCCATCCCCGAGAGAAGATCGCGCGAGGCGAGGTCCTCCACCACCACATCCACATTCTTCATCTTTTTCTTGAAAAATCTGGGAAGCCTTTTCAGCGCCAAAACCACTAACGCCTCAAACTCTTGATGGGTCAATTTCATCACGATAAGTTCGGAGTGTTTGGTCCGGAGTTCGGAGCATAGGTTCTGAAACTCCGAACTCTGAACTCCGAACTCATAACTTTTGTTACTTTCGAAGCTCCGGAACGATTGTCCTCTCCACTGCATTATATATCTCAGCCGTGCCGATCCGGACTCCTGAAGCTTTTAGAACAATATCACTCTTATCACTTTCTCCGTCAAGAAGTATTTGCCACCCGAATCCCGATTTAGGAAATGGTGATGGCGAGTAAAACCCTGCCTGCCGGTAGGCAGCGAAGCAACCTCGTCTTTTCGAGTGGGATTGCCACGCCTGCGTGCCCTGCCTTCGCCGAAGCGGCTTCGCGCAGGCAGGCGAAACTCTTAACTGTAAAATGCCTTTGAGTGGGCACTTCGGCGTGCAGGCACGCACCTTCCAGGTGCTCGGAAGGACTTGATACGGAAGGTGGTTGATCCACTCGCCAGCTGTCAATCACTTTAATTTTCCGGCTCAATGTGTTACAAATTTCTAATAAATTACAAGCACCTGTCTTTACGCAGAACGTTGACCGTTCCGGTGTGGGGCAGGCAGGAATTGGGGATTCTGAAAATGGCGACGGGCAAGGTTGAAATTGATCAAGAGCGGTGTAAGGGATTCGGACTCTGTACGATCGCCTGTCCGAAAGGTCTGATCCGGATTGGAGAGGAAATTAATCGCCAGGGATATTTTCACGTCGTCTGGGACGCGGCGGAGACATGCACAGGCTGTGCTCTTTGTGGAGAGATCTGCCCTGATGTCGCCATCCGAGTGTGGAGGGAATCAAGAGATAGATGAGGAGATGGAGTAATAGGGAGATAAGGGCATTTAGAGAAACCAAAACCGTAAAAGCAAATAATTAGGTAGAAGGAAAGAGTTGAGGGTTGATGGACCGACATTCTGAGAAAATATTGGTTAAGGGGAATGAAGCCATCGCCATGGCTGCCATTGATTCGGGATGTCTCCTTTATTTCGGATATCCCATCACTCCCCAGAATGACATCCCGGAGTATCTTTCCAAACATCTTCCTCCGCTGGGTGGAGAGTTCATCCAGGCGGAAAGCGAGATCGCTTCGATCAATCTGCTCCTGGGGGCCTCCGCCACAGGAGCAAGGGCCATGACATCTTCTTCAAGCCCTGGAATCTCCCTCATGCAAGAGGGAATCTCCTATCTGGCGGGCAGCGAGCTTCCGGGACTCATCGTCAATATGTCAAGGAGTGGACCGGGACTAGGAGGGATCTCCCCTTCTCAGGGAGACTATTTCCAGGCTACGCGGGGTGGAGGCCATGGGGATTATCGGACGATCGTTCTTGCCCCTTCTTCTGTTCAGGAGATGTATGACCTGACCTGTCTGGCCTTCGACCTTTCCGACAAATACCGAAATCCCGCCATGATTCTCGGAGACGCCTTGATCGGACAGATGAAGGAACCTCTCGTGCGGGGAAGCTGCGCAAAGATAGACCTTCCGCCCAAAGAGTGGGCTCTGACTGGAGCAAACGGAAGAAAACCTAACCGGATCAAGTCCCTGTATCTGCAGGAGGGTGAACTTTCGGAACAAAACTGGAAACTTCATCAGAAATATGAACAGATGAAAAAAGAGGAGGTCCGGTTTGAAAGCATTTACACCGAGGATGCCAAACTCGTTCTTGTCGCATTTGGAAGTATGGCCAGAGTATCGAAAACTTCTGTCGAGTTGGCGAGGGAGGAAGGTCTGACGGTGGGACTTCTCCGGCCGATCACGCTCTTTCCCTTCCCTGAAAAGGCTGTCAATGACCTTTCCCAGAGGGTCACACGATTTTTGACCGTTGAATTGAACACAGGACAAATGCTGGAGGATGTAAAGCTTTCGGTGGCAAGGGATGCCCAAGTCTATTTTTATGGAAGACCTCCGGGTTCCCTCCCTTCCCCGGAAGAGGTACTGGAAGAGATAAAGAAATACTATAAATGATCAATGCAAATTGTAAATTGAGCGATGCAAATTCAGCAATGAAATACAAAAAGAATCAAAGATTCGGAAATATCCTGATTTTACAATGCTAATTTTGCACCGTTAATTCTGTAATTTTCGATGAGGTTCTGATGATGGAGCTCGTTTTCAAGCGTCCGGAATGTCTGATTGATATTCCTTACCATTTCTGCCCGGGATGCCACCATGGTATCGCCCATCGACTTGTGGCAGAGGCCATCGACTACTTTCGGATCCGTGAGAAGACTATCGGGGTGGCCTCCGTGGGCTGCTCTGTTTTCATGTATGATTATTTCAATATCGATGTCCTGGAGGCGCCTCATGGAAGAGCTTCGGCTGTGGCCTCCGGAGTGAAACGTGCCAGGAAGGACCGAATCGTCTTTACCTACCAGGGCGACGGAGATCTCGCCGCCATTGGAATCGCCGAGGGCATTCATACGGCCAATCGCGGGGAAAAGATCACCATCATTTTTGCAAACAATGGGATTTACGGGATGACCGGGGGGCAAATGGCACCTACCACGCTTCTCGGACAAAAGACGAGCACGAGCCCTTATGGAAGAGATTTTATCTACACGGGTTACCCCATCCGAATGGCAGAGATGTTGGCCACTTTAGAGGGAAGCGCCTTTGTAGCAAGAGTGGCTGTGAACAATCCTGCTAATTTGATGAAGGCCAAGAGAGCCATCCGCAAGGCATTTCAGATGCAGATCGAAGAAATCGGCTTTTCGTTTGTCGAGGTGTTATTGGCTTGCCCCACCAACTGGGGGATGACAGCCCTGGAAGCGAATAGGCGCATCGAAGAGGAAGTGATCCCGTACTTTCCGTTGGGTATTCTCAAGGAGCGGAAAATGGCTGACTATCTATGAGGGCAAACGGCCCCTCACCCTTCCCCTCTCCCTTGAGGGGAGAGGGCGGGGTGAGGGGCTTATTGAGGCATTAATGAATACCGATAATAACCATTTCTATTACGACTTCATCGTGGCCGGGTTTGGAGGACAGGGAGTCATGGTCATCGGAAACCTTCTTGCCTACGCCGCCATGGAAGAAGGCAAGTGCGTCACCTACCTTCCTGTCTACGGAGTCGAGATGCGAGGCGGAACAGCCAATTGCACGGTGGTGATCTCTTCCCGCCAGATCGGATCTCCTGTCGTTGGGAGACCCCATGCCGCCCTGGTGATGAACTTGCCGTCATTGATAAAATATGGGCCGCTCATCTTGCCCGATGGGCTTCTCTTCGTCAATTCCTCTCTTATCGAACCCAAGGAGGCTTGTCGGAAGGACATCGAAAATTTCTTCATCCCTGTCAATGAGATTGCCATTGAACATGGAATCCCAAAGCTCGCCAACATGATCGCCTTAGGCGCCTTCAACCAAAAAACCAAGTTGGTTCAGATGACTTCTCTATTTGAGTCCTTGGAGAAGGTGCTGGACGAGCGCTATCGTCATCTTATTCCGTCCAACATCGAGGCCATTGAGATTGGGGCCGAATTTGTTAGAGATACCAAATAACGCCCGAACCCATTTCATGCAAGAAGCCATGCAGGTCGAGAGGAAGCATTATGGAAGAAGAAAGGGCCCTTGAAGAGATCCGTGTTGGGGAAAAAGTCAAGGCCTTAAGAGAACAGAAAGGACTTTCACTGAGAGAATTGGCCGACTTGACCGGATTTTCTACAGCGCTGCTCTCTCAGATGGAAAACCACCTCGTTTCCCCGTCCCTCGGAACGATTATTAAACTGGCGAAGGCGCTGGGCGTCAGAGTGGGTGACTTTTTGGGTGAAACAGAAGGAGAACCCTTTGCGATTGTAAGGAAGGATGAACGAAAAACGGTTTCCCGGTTCGCCTCCAAAGAAGGCGTCAAGTACGGCTATTCATACGAGTCTTTAGGGCTTGAGAAGAAAAACCGCCACATGGAACCTTTTATTGTGACCCTGGAACCCGCTACGGTCAAGACTTCCAAGACATCTGTTCATGACGGGGAGGAATTCATCTTTGTCCTCGAAGGTGAAATGGAAGTGATTTTGGGAAACCATACCGATGTACTTTACCCGGGAGATTCCATATATTATGATTCGAATATTCCCCATCGGGTCCAATGCCACCAAGACAGGGTGACAAAAATCTTGGCGGTACTTTATGCGGCGGACACTTAAAACTCATTTTATGATAAGCGCCAAATGACAAGTACCAAATCTCAAATGAATTCCAATCTTAGAAATTCAAGAGTTGAGAATCCTTTGGGTCATTTGTTCTTTGCCATTTGGAATTTATTTGAAATTTGCGATTTGGGATTTGGAATTTGGTCACGCCTCGCCATTCTCTCCCTTTTTCTCTGCATCGCCCTACCGGCTCCCGCTTTCAGCCTCCCTACTCTCAAAGTGGGAGCGTTGGTCCCCCACTCCGGTCGTTGGGGAGATTCAGGAAGGGAGTGTGCCAAAGGGATGCTGGATGCAGCCAAATGGCTCAATCAACGAGACGGAGCGACCGGAAGGAAATTAGAGGTCATTCTGATCGACGACAATTCTCAGGCTGCCGAGTTCCTGGCGGCTTACCGAAAATTGAATGAGGCGGATCATGTTCCGATTCTCTACGTGTATTCCATCGAAACAGCCCTTGCTCTGATTCCCCAATTTCATTTCGACCGAATCCCTGCTTTCGTAAGTTCCTTGCCTTCCCAATTTTTCAACGCGTCCAAATACCCTTATGTTTTCTCGATCAGCCCAACCCCTCTCGATCTGGCAAAAATTGCGGTGAGCTTCATTTCGGATAAATCCGGTCTCCAAGCAAAGAGACCCAAGGTCATCTTCGTTGGATCCTCTGAGCGCCTCGGTAGCTATTTTTTGGACGAAACGAAGGAATACGCCAGAGGATTTGGAATTGATATCGGACCGGATGTCTGGCTCTCCGATTCTTCCCAGGCCGGGGATCTGACGGGAAAAGACACCGCTTCTTCTTTCGCAACCATCAAAACATACAATCCCGATTTCGCCTACCTGAGTCTCACCTCTAAGGAGGCTTCTCTTTTCCTGCAGGAAGCCAAAAAAATGGATCTCAAGACCAAATGGATCTGCAGCAAGAGGGCTTTTGACGAAAATCTGGCCCTTTACAACGGAGTTTTCGGAGTGCAGCCGATCTCTCCTTTTGGAGAAGATGTGCCAGGAATGGCCGCTATCAAGGAGGCCCATCAGAGATGGCACCCTTACGATTCCCATACGCTTTCCTATGTGGAAGGGTGGGCCACGATGCAGGTGATCTCAGAAGCCTTAAGAAGGTCCCTCTCAGGGCAGGGATTTTCTCGCGAAAAGGTAAAACTCACACTGGAAGGTTTTAAAGATTTTCTCACCGGGGGTCTCGCCCCTCCTCTCACCATCACCTCCAAAGACCATCGTCCCAGTGTGGAATCCAGGGTCTTTGTTGTCAAAGACGGGAAACTTTCTCGACAGACAAGTTTCATCTCTGTGGGAAGGTAGTAAATGTCTTTGGCGAAACAGGGGACACTTCAAATTTGGAATCATACCAATGAATTATCTTGACAAAAATAGGAGACAAGTATAAGAAAAAGAATTGTCAAAAATCTCCATGGGTGGGAAAATCCTTTGCGAAGGAGGTAAAACTATGAAAAAGCCGAAACGATGGGTCGGAGTGCTGTCTCTTGTGATGGTTTTTTTAGCAGGCTTATCTCTCTCGGCGCATCAGGCAAACGCAGCGGGTAAACCGATTGTGATCGGAGCACCTCTTGCCACAGCCTTCTTGTACGGGTGGGATGCGGAGAGGGCGATGAAACTGGCCGCCGAGGAAATCAATGCCAAAGGAGGCGTCACTGTCGGCAAAGAGAAAAGGCCGATTAAGATTGAAGCGATGGATACGCGAGATCTCGAGCCCGGAGTGCCCGTCAGCGACGCTCTCTTGGTGGTGGAGAAACTCATTCTCGAGAAGAACGCAGACTTCATTGTCGGGGGACCCATTCGGTCGGAAGCAGCGTTGGCTGCCATGGATTTGCTCTCCAAATACAAGAAGGTATCCATTTTGACCACCGGTGCTCTGACTCCGAAATATCATCAACGGATCGCAGAGGAATACGATAAATTCAAATATTGTTTTAGAGTGTCCGGCGAGGTGGGCTGGATGGTGACGGGAGAGTTTCTCCCAGCGCTGATGCACGTCAACGCAAAATACGGCCTCAATAAACTTTTCATTATGATCCAGGATGTCGCTCATGCACGCGCGGGAGGGGATATTGTTTCTAAGCTGGCCACTGAGAAAGGCTGGCAGGTTGTTGGAAAAGAAATCTTCCCAACCGGGACCACAGACTATTCAGTAGGGCTGATGAAGGCTAAGAAGGAAAATGCCCAGGTGATCCTAATCTGGATGGACATGCCTGAAACTTCGATTCTCCTCAAGCAATGGTTTGATATGAAAGTACCAGCACTCCCCTTCGGCACGATCATTTCTGCTGCAGAAGAGCCGGGATTTTGGAAAGCCACGGAAGGAAAAGGCGAATATTGCATGGCCAGTGTGGTCAATGCAGGCAATTGTCCATCCAAGGCCACCGACTGGACCATGAAGTTCGTTGACGCCTACAAGAAAAAATATGGATTAGAGCCTGAGGGTTACGGGACCTCCTCAAGTTACATGGCGGTTTACACACTCAAGGACGCAATTGAAAGAGCAGGCTCCCTTGAATCCGATAAAGTAGTTGCGGCATTAGAAAAGACAGACTTGATGGGAGTCTACGGACGAATAAGATTTAATCCTAAGACCCATCAGGTGATCCCCAGCGTTGATCCAAAGGAGGGCGCTGTGGGAACGATCTTCCAGTGGCAAGCTGGGAAAAGGGTTGTAGTTTTCCCGCCTAAAATTGCCATGGGCGAGGTCAAACTTCCTCCCTGGATGAAAAAGTAATTAAGAATGGGGGATGGAGTAATGGAAAACTGGAGTAATGGACTTATATAAAATTTGACATTTAGACTTCAGACCTAAGCCTACTCCGTTCGACATTACTCCGACGCCCCCTTACTCCACTTCTTCGGTATCGGTTTCATCATGGACATCCTTATCTACGGAATCGTCAATAGTTTTTCGCTAGCGTTGATGGCTATTGGCTTCACTTTGGTCTATGGAATCAGTCGGCTCCCCAACTTCGCCCACGGCGCGCTATATGTGGTCACAGGGTTTCTTGTCTGGAGTCTAATAAACCTCCTCAAATTAAACTACGCCGTCTCCATCCTCTTAGCGCTTGTGATTATGGGGTTGGTTGGCGCGGCCATTTATCGATTTATTCTCATTCGGGTAAGAGGAATGGCTACTTCTGAGATCATTGCCACCTATGCCCTGGGATTGGCCATTCTTGAATTCCTGCGTTGGAAGGGCTTCAAAGGAATGACCTACACGCTTCCTCCCTTTATTGAAGGAAGTATCGATATCGGAGGTGTCCCTGTTGACCTTCAAAGAATCATCGTCATAGGTATCGGGGTAGTAGTGGTTTCCTTCATGTGGCTCTTCACCCATTTCAATAGGACGGGCTTGGCATTCAGAGGGATGGCCCAAGATGAACATGCGGCCATGATGTTGGGAATAGATTCTGATTGGATGGCCATTGTCGCCATGGCCATGGGATCAATTTTGGCGGGACTCTCCGCTGTTGTCTTGCTTCCTCTTGGCAATATCGTCGTAGAAACCGGTTATAACGTGTTGATCCTCTCCATTGCCGTATGCATTGTAGGAGGCCTCGGGAGCTGGGTAGGCGCGATCCTTGCTGCTTTTATGATTGGATTTCTTCAAATCATTGTCGCCCACATTCAATCCCATTTCCAGATGGTTGTCGCTCTCCTAGCGATCATTGTCACTTTGATATTGAAACCCTCCGGATTCTTTGGAAAACAAAAAGAATTGGAAGAAAGAGTCTAACGGCTCAAAGCTGAAGGCTGAAAGCAGAAAACCTTTGAGCTTTGAATTTTGAGCCAAGGGGAAGGAGGAGGGATGGAGGCAGTTCAAGAGGAAGTTGAAGCAGTGCCAGTGACGGAGGCGGTGGCATTTGAGCCCGAAGTCTTGGCCTTTTGCTGTGAGCATTGAGC
>Ga0187766_10001729_pt1 | contig 12819 bp, 18 predicted proteins | sample 0216_QUI02_MP05__4_FD_132971 | JGI IMG/M metagenome (GOLD analysis project Ga0187766, IMG submission 132971) | Tropical peat soil microbial communities from peatlands in Department of Meta, Colombia - 0216_QUI02_MP05_20_MG | ecosystem: Environmental > Terrestrial > Soil > Wetlands > Peat ... | reverse complement strand
GCCGCGGTCGTCCGAGCGGTACACGCCGCAGTGGTTCTGCTGCCACAGACGATCCGGACGCGCGGGGTGAAGCAGGAGCTTGTGCGGGCATTGCCCGACCTCGGGGTGAGGGTCCGGCAGGAAGTCGGCGGCGACGTTCTTGTTGCGAGGAAGCCACGTCCCGCCGCCGTCGTCCGAGCGGAAGGTCCCCGCGGCGGTTATGCCGACGTACATCCGCCCCACGTCGCGAGGGTCGAGCTGGATCGAGTGGCAGCACATCCCTCCGGCACCTGGGAACCAGCGGGCACGCGTGGGATGCTCGAGAATGCCACGATTCGGCTCCCAGCTCTCGCCGCCGTCTTCGGAGCGAAACAGCACGCCGGGGTCACCCCCTAGATACAGCGTCTCGGGCTCCTCCGGCCGCCCCGGTTCGATGTGCCACGTCGCATTCACGATCAGTCCGGACTCCTCGGGTAAGCCGATCTGCCGCGACCGCCTCCACGTCTTTCCACCGTCCGAGGAGCGTTGGACGGTCGGGCCGTAGGTGGTGTGGTTCGCCGCCGCGTAGATGGTGCCGTCGCGTTCGTCGACGATCGCGTGGTACACGCCCCAGCCCTCAAGGACGGGCCCCTCAACCCGCCATCTACTGCGGTCGCCGCTCGCGTTGAGCAAGAAGAGCCCCTTACGTGTGCCGACTAGTGCCAGGACGCCGATAGCCGCGAGCCTAGCGACTGTCAGGCGGGCGGCGGGAAAGCGCTGGAGCCGAGCCAGCGCCGAGAGGTCTCTCGGTCCGCGCGTGGCCGAAGCGCTTCCCGATGCCCGAACTCAGGCCCGGACGAACTCCGACTCGGCGCTTGGGAGCGCACTCCCCAGCTCCCGGCGGGAGTGGATCCTGAGCTTGGCGAACACCTTGCCCAGGTGCCACTCCACCGTGCGCGGGCTGAGGAACAGCCGCGCACCGATCTCAGGGTTCGAGAGCCCGTCACGAGCGAGCTGGGCGATCTGTCGCTCCTGGGCGGTCAGATCGTCGCGCGTCTCGACGGTCCGCTTGCGGACCCGCTCGCCCGTCGCCAACAGCTCGTTCCGCGCGCGCTCCGCGAACGCCTCCATGCCGATCGTCGTGAGCTGGTGATGGGCAGTACGAAGGTGGGCGCGCGCATCGACGCGCCGATTCGCGCGCCGTAGCCACTCGCCGTAGACCAGGTGAGCCCGCGCCAGCTCCGGACGCAGCGGTGTCCGTTCGAGGCGCTCGATCGCCTCACGGTAGAGGTCCTTAGCTGCGTCGCCCTTCGTGAGCAGGGCTCGTGAGCGCGCCTCGACCCCTCGGCCCCAGTCGGTGGCGACGAACCGGTTGCGCTCGGCGAGCCGGTCCAGTGCGCTCTGCCCGAGCTCGATCTGACCGGTCCTGGCGGCGGCTTCGATCAGCTCGCCCAGACCCCATCCGGCCACAACCAACTCGGGCGTGGCGTCGGCCGCATCCTGCGCCGGCGCCACAGCCTCTCCGTAGCGGCCGAGACTGTTCAGCACAATGGCCCTGGCGAAATCCACGAACTCGATCGCGGTTCCCTATCCACCGACAGTGGCCTCGCGGACCGTGGCGTCGCTCAGCATCGCCACATCGGCTTCGCGGCCCTGGAACGCCCGTAGGAAAAGGGCGCCGTATTGCAAGACCTGAGTGCCCGTAGCCTCCGTAACCGCATCGGCCTCCGAGATCAACTGCTCCGCCCTTCCGAATTCCCCGCCCATCGCGACGGCCTCGGTCAGGATGTTCAAGGCCACCGCGAGCACGGTGAGGGCGCCGGAATCGCGGGCCAGCTGAACCCCGCGAGCGGCCACCGCGACACAGGTCTCGTAATCCCACACAACGACGGCGGCTACCGTCGCGAGCCATCCCCAGCGCAGCACCTCCTCCGGGGCTGCGCCGTCGCCGGCAAACGCGGTCGTTGCCTGCTGGAGGAGCGGCGTCGCCGCGGAGCGCCCGTCGGTGAGCAGAAGGGCGAAGCCGTCCAGTAGCAGGTCACAAGGACGCGGGGATTCTGGCTGGGGAGCCTGGCGAGCGTCCCGGGAGACGTCGTATAGGCTGCCCGCGCTCGCGAGCCGCCCAGCGAACAGAGCCGCACCCCAGGCGTCGAGATAGGTTTCGCGGGCCAGCTTCGGGTTCAGCGCCTCGAGGGTCTTCGCGGCGCGGAGCAGCAATGGCGGAGCGTCGCTGCCTCGACGCTGCGCGTACGCCGCCACGCCGTGCAGGAGTTCCAGGCGTCCGCGCTGCAATTCATCCAGCGGTCCGGCCTCGGCCACCGCCAGCCTAGCCAGGGCCGGCTCGTACGCCCCGGCGTTCAGGCTGGCCTCCGCCGCCGCGAGCGCGCGCTGGGTTCGACGCGCAGGATCGGCGGAGAGGGCCACCGAGCGCTCCAGGAACGCGGCGGCGGCGGCGAGCCCCCCGCGGGCCTGGGCCCGGCCGGCCGACCGCTCGAGTTCCGAGGCGACCTCCTCATCCGGACCCGACGCTGCTGCGGCCAGGTGCCACGCCCGACGGTCGGGATCTGCCTGCGCGTCGGTCACCTCCGCCAGCGCCAGGTGGACGGCCCGGCGATCTTCACCCGCCGCCGTTCGATATACCGCCGAACGCACGAGTGGAACGTCACCCGCTCGCCGATCGAGAGCAGGTCGCCGGTCTCCGCGGCCTCGGTGGCGGTCGGCGCGATCGCGAGCCGCTCGCTCGCGCGCCAGAGCAGGAGCGGGTCCCCGACCGGCTCAGCCCGCCGCAACCAGCATTACGAGTCGAGTGTCGCGGGGCAGCGGCTCGAGTCGCCGAACGAAGCTCTCCACGATCTTTCCTCGAAGCGCATGCGCCTCCAGGATCCCGAACCCGCCGGCGAGCTGCGTCGCGGTCAAGCCTCGCGGCAGCTCGAGGAGAGCCAATGGGTTGCCCCGCGTCTCGGCGATGATCCGCTCGCGGACTTGGTCATCCAGCATGAACCGGTCCACCGAGCGCAGCAGCGCGCGCGCATCGCCCTTACTCAACCCGGGAACCTCCAACTCTGGGATGTCCTGAAGCTCCCTGCCCGGTTCCCGCGTGGCGAACACGATGCCAAATGGGCTCGGCCCGCAGACGACGGGCGACGAAGGCCAGCGTCAGCGCCGACGCCTGATCCAGCCAATGTGCGTCATCGATAACGCACACCAACGGACGCTCTTCAGCCACCTCCGAGAAGAGACTCAACACCGCCAACCCGACAAGAAATCGATTCGGGGCCGCGCCGGAACTGAGGCCGAACACAATCTCAAGCGCCTGGCGCTGCGGAGCCGGCAGCCTCGCCAGCCGATCGAGAAGCGGTGCGCACAGCTGATGAAGACTTGCGAAGGCCAGCTCCATCTCCGACTCGAACTCCACCGCTCGCACGACCGTTAGGTCCGACGCCGACTCGATCAGGTACGCCAGCAGAGCCGTCTTCCCGATCCCAGGCTCTCCCCTGAGAACCAGCGAGCGGCTCTCGCCCCGGCGGATGTCCTCGGTTAATCCGTCCAGTAGGGCGCACTCGTCGGCCCGCCCGCGCAGGCCCGTGCGGTGGCCCGGCTCGGCAAGAGGACTCGCCATCTGTATCGACCCATGCTAACCGACATGAGACCTCTCATAAGAGTCGATTACAGACGGTGAGAGTCGCCGGGGGGTGGTCGGCCGCTTCGGCCTCAGCGCGCAACCCGCGCCGGCATGACCGCACGAAGCCGACGCTCACGCACGTCTCTCGCCGGGACGCTCACCACGTCCAACCGGTAGCAGTCCTCGAGCTCGACCATCTCGCCCGCAAGCCGCACGACTCGATAAAGGAAGACCTCGTCCGTCAGATACAGACTGGCGCTATCGATCTGCTCGACGTCGGCTCCGGCTAACGCCAGAGCTGGCCCATGGCTGTTAGCTGCGTGGCGAAGGGTTGACATCTCGGCTTCTTTGAAACACCGGGTCGGGGCGGAATATGGCCTCGTGTCATCCTGCGCCCAAGCGGAATTTGCCGCTGAGCTGCGGTGAGAACTACGGACGCATCACGATCGTCCCGCGTTCGTGCAGTTAGCCGGAGGCAGTGACTTGTAGTTCGGCCGTGCCCATCGGGACGCCGGCGGCGGCGTAGGCGTCCGGTGCGTCGACGGTTTCGGCTTTGAGTAGCGCGTGGGTGAGGTCGCCGAGCTGGTCGCGGTGGTCGGTGAGCAGCTGGGTGACCTCGGCGTGGGCGTCATCGACGATTCGGCGGACCTCCTCGTCGATCAGCCACTGGGTCTGCGGCGAGGTTTCGCTGGCTCCCGGGAGCAGCGGGCCTTGGCCGTCGGAGGGCAGCACGGTGAGCGGGCCGAGCTTCTCGCTCATCCCCCATCGGCCGACCATCGAGCGCGCGATCTGGGTGAGCTGCTGGAGGTCTGACTCGGCGCCAGTCGTCACGTCTCCGTATACGACCTCCTCGGCCACGCGGCCGCCCAGCGAGACGTTGATCTTCGCCTCGAGCTCCTCGCGCGAGTACGACACCCGGTCTGAGTCGGGGGTCGAGAGCGTCACGCCGAGCGCCTGGCCGCGCGGGATGATCGACACCTAGCGCACGGGATCCGCCTTTGGTGTGAGCATTCCCACGAGCGCGTGGCCGGACTCGTGGTACGCGGTCCGCTCGCGATCCTCAGGGCTGAGGACGATCCCGCGCGGCGCCCCGAGCAGCACCTTCCCCAGCGAGTCGGTGAAATCGGCCATCGTGACCTTGTCGTGATCGCGCCGGGCCGCCAGCAGCGCCGCCTCGTTCGCCAGGTTCGCGAGGTCCGCGCCGACCATTCCCGGCGTGGTCGAGGCCAGGGCCCCGAGGTCAACGTCCTCGGCGAGGGGCATCGACCGGGTGTGGACCTGGAGGATCTTCAGCCGACCATTGCGGTCGGGCGGCTGTACGGCGACGCGGCGGTCGAAGCGCCCCGGCCGCAATAGCGCTTGGTCGAGGATCTCGGGGCGGTTGGTCGCCCCGAGCACGACCACCGCTTGAGTTGACTCGAACCCGTCCATCTCGGTCAGGATCTGGTCAAGTGTCTGCTCGCGTTCGTCGTTGGCGCCGGTGATCCCCGCCGATCCCTGGCGCGAGCGGCCGATCGCGTCGAGCTCGTCGATGAAGATGATCGCCGGGGCGGCTTCCTTGGCCTTGGCGAACAGGTCGCGCAAGCGCGCGGCGCCGACACCCACGATCGCCTCGATGAACTCCGAGGCCGCGATCGAGAAGAACGCCGCGTGCGCCTCCCCCGCCACCGCCCGCGCAAGCAGCGTCTTGCCCGTGCCGGGAGGCCCGAACAACAGCACGCCGTGAGGGATCCGCCCGCCGAGGCGCTGGTAGCGCTCGGAGGTCTTCAGGAAGTCGACGATCTCCGTCAGCTCGGCCTTGGCCTCGTCGATCCCGGCGACGTCGTCGAACGTGACCCGGATCTTCTCCGGATTCGACCCGCCGCGCCTGTGAGCGCCCGAAGTTGCCGAGACCCCCCAGACCCCCTGCACCCGCCTGCGCCCGCCGCGCGAGAAACCAGAACAAGCCGATGAACAGCAGCGTCGGGCCGAACCCGAGCAGGATCGTCGCCACCACCGAAGTGCCCGGGTTGGGGTTCTGGGCGTTGACCTCGACGTCATGGGCCTGGAGCAGGTTCGTCAGCGACTGGCTGCTCCAAAACGCCGGCACCTGCGTCGAGAACAGGGTGGTCGGGGTGGCGTTCGCGTCCGTCGGCGGGTACTCGATCTTGGTCGCGTCGGTCCCCTGGATCGTGTCGCCCCTCGAGGAGATCGACTTCACCTGGCCCGCCTCGACCTGGTGGACGAAGTACGGGCTGAACGGCACCTTCACCGTTGCCCACCCGACCGGACCATCAGCAACGACACCCAGTTGATGGCCAGCAGCACCAGGAAGAAGATCCAGAACCCGCGCCAGCGATGCGGCGGGGGCGGCTTGGGCTGCTCGGGCATCCCCCGGCCATCCGGCGCCGGCGCCACCCGCCAGCCACCCTCGTCCTGAGGCATCGGCGGGGGCACAGCCTTATCGGCGTGACGGAACCTCATCTCTCGCACCTAACTTGAAGCGGTACCTAGTTGCGTTCGCTGCCGAACAGCTGCAGGAAGAACAGGAAGATGTTGAAGATGTCGAGGAAGATGCTCGCCGCGATCGGGACCGAGCTCGACATGTCCGCCCGGCGCAGGCGATTGAAGTCGAAGATCGTGTAGCCGCCGAAGATCGCGATCCCGAGCACCGCGTAGATGATGTTCGCTTGCGGGATCGAGACGAAGATCAGCACGACCCCGAACACGAACAGCGCAAGCAGCGCCCAGAACAGGAACCGCGCCCAGCTCGAGAGGTCACGCCGGGTGGCGTAGCCGATCGTGCCCAGCCCGGCGACGGTCGCAGCGGTGGCGCCGGCCGCCTGCCACAGGGCGGCGGGGTCGGCCTTCGCGTAGGCGTTCAGGACCGGCGCGACCGCGAGCCCGAGCGCAAGACCGAGCCCGAACAGCAGCCCAATCGCGAGCTGCTCACGCCCGCGCGCCGTCGCGAACTGGAGTCCGAAGATGCACGCAAACGCGGCGATGAAGAACAGGATCCCCGCGCCGCCGCTGAGGTTGCGCCCGACGTAGGCGCCGAGCGCCGTGAAGCCAACTGTGAAAGCGACCAACCCCATCACCTGGCCAAACACGGTGCGGGCACGGTCGCCGACCACGGCGCCCGGCCGGGCTACGGTCGGATCATGAAAGGCGGGGGCGCCGGTTGAGCCCTGGTCTGAGGTGGACGTGGACATCGCGCTACTCCTCGGTCGGTGTTGAGCTGATCGGCTCAGGACCCGGGGTGGAAGACCCGGAAGGAACATTGCCTTGCTACGGGTGTGCTCGCGCCCGTTGACCCCCGGGTCTGGTCACTGGTCTCGATTTGGCCCTGGCGCACTCCGGGCACGGAGCCGGACCTCGGCTCAGCCGGTGCGAACCCTTTCGGCGGTTGATCGGGTCTGATGCGACGATGAGCAACCTGCTTGATCGACCGCGCTTCAGGTTGGACCATCGCTGGGCACCGCCGCACATGTCCGCCTACCTGGACGAGGAGCTGAGCTCCGGCCCCCGGCGACGGATGGAGCGCCATGTGGCTGAGTGCGGGGAGTGCCGGCGGGCTGCTCGGCGGCCTGCGGAAGCTGCTCAGGGTGCTTCAGGGCGTCCCGACGCCAAGTGGCGCGGACGCGGACCGGATTGTCGCGTCGGTACGGCGCCAGATCCAGGAGCTTGAGAGCTCCACTTGAACCGTTTGTCGGGTGCCGCGGGTCGAAAGGGCATGACCAACCACATCGATACTCAGAACCAGACCGATCGTCCCAAGGTCGTGAAGAGCGAGCGCGAGTGGCGAGAGATGCTCTCCCCCGAGCAGTATGAGGTGCTGCGTGACAAGGGCACCGAGCGCCCGTTCACGGGACGGTACGTGCACGAGAAGCGCAGCGGCGTCTATCGCTGTGCGGGGTGCGGCGCAGAGCTGTTCTCATCCGAGACCAAGTTCGACTCCGGGACGGGCTGGCCCAGCTTCCCCGAGCCGGCCGACCGGGCCAACGTCGAGCTGCTGGACGACTACAGCTACGGCATGCACCGCATCGAGGTGAACTGCGCCGCCTGCGGCGGGCACCTCGGTCACGTCTTCCACGATGGCCCCGGTGTGACCCTGGAGCGCTACTGCATCAACTCCTGCTCGCTCGAGCTCGACGGGCAGTAGCGCTCTGAGTTCCGGCGGGCGTCGCTCCTCGCCGTCGCCCGCCGGCCAGGCTATATAACCGCCGCGTGAGCCGGGTCTCCGAGCGTGACCTGATCTCCGCGAAGGCGTCCTGATCGCCCGTACGGGCCCTGCTGGTTGCGATGCATGGCGACCGCGTCTACGGCGCCTTGCGACGGTTCGGTCTTGGCCCGGGCGAGGCGGATGAGGTCGCGCAAGAGGTGTTCGTGCGCGCATGGCGAGGCCTGCCTCGCTTCGAGGAGCGCGCCCAGCTCTCGACCTGGCTCTACCGGATCGCCTTCAACGAGGCGCAGCGGCGCTCTCACGCCGCGTCCCGCGTCGGGCCGACTCGGATTCCGAGGCGGACGATGCGATCGCCTCGCTGCCGGAGTCACCAAATCTGGCACCCGAGTCGCAGACGCTCGACCGCGAGTTCGAGCAAACGCTCGAGCGCGCGCTTGACCAGTTGCCGGCGGACTGGCGCGCGGCCGTCGTCCTGCGCGATCTCGAGGGCCTATCGACGCAGGAGGCGGCTGCGGTAGCCGGGGTCCGGCAGGCGGCGTTCAAGAGCCGCCTGCACCGCGGCCGGATGCAGCTGCGCTCCCTCCTCGAGCCGTACCTCCAGCTCGAGGAGGGATGACGCGGTGGCTAGGCCGCGAGCGGAGCGGCCGCTGGGGTGTCGAGCCCGAGAGCCTGCTCGAGCGCGCTCTTGGGCCGCGCCCCGATTGCCTCGGCGGCAGCGTGGCCGTCGCGGTAGAGGACTACGAACGGGATGCCGCGCACGCCGGCACGGTCGGCCAGACCGGGCTCCTCGTCGACGTTGACCTTGCCGACCTTGATCGACCCGGCACGCTCCTCGGCGATCTGCTCGATCACCGGACCAAGCAGCCGACAGGGGCCACACCAGGGCGCCCAGTAGTCGACAACCACGGGGATGTCGGAGGCGCGCACTTGCTCGTCGAAATTGGCTTCAGTCAAGATGATTACGTTGCTCATGTTCATGCCTCTTGGTCTCGCGGTTAGCGAAGGGTGGTGGCGCAGACCGCGCCGCCGTGCTTCTCGAAGTACCGCTGGTGGTACTCCTCGGCGTCATAGAACGTCGAGGCGGGGACGATCTCGGTGACGATCGGCCGGGCGAGCGTCGTCTGGTGCTGATCGCGGGAGGCGGTCGCGAGCCGCTCCTGCTCCTGATCGTGGAAGAAGATCGCGGAGCGGTACTGGCTGCCGAAGTCCCAGCCCTGGCGGTTCGGCGTCGTCGGGTCGTGCATCGACCAGAACGCGTCCAGCAGCTCGTTGTAGGTCACGACGGCCGGGTCAAACCACACCTCCACCGACTCGGCGTGGCCAGTCGCTCCTGAGCACACCTGCTCGTAGCTCGGGTCGGGCGCTGTTCCTCCGGTATAGCCGACGCTCGTCCTCACGACACCCTCGATCTCGCGAAACGACGCGTCGACTCCCCAGAAACACCCGGCGGCGAAGGTCGCGCGCTCCAACCCGTCAACATCGGTCTGGGGCATCGGCAGACCCGTGCTCGGCTTTTCAGATCCAGTGCTTGCAAGGTTCATCAACAGTCCTTCCTGTCTATCGGTCATCGCAGCTTTGGACCCATCGCGCCGCGGAAACGGTTCAAGACCCCGAGGCGCCCGCATACTCGTCATCACGTCGAGCTCTGGGGTCCGCGCGATGCAGGTCGCTCGTCGGGTCGCTTAGGGAGAACCGCGATCGAGCGCAAGCGAGGATTGCCACGCCGCATCACCACGCATTCGCGACACCAGGTCGGGGCGGTCGCCTTGCGGCTCGTCACTTGCCGGGTCTCCGCTGAACGGAAAATAGCCGATTATTGACTACCTGCTTTCCGGAGCGTCGGCGATTTTCACCCGCCCCGGATGGCCGCCAGGCCAGGAAAACTAAGCGGAACTCGTCGCCCCGCCATCCCCGGGCGACGCTCCGATGGCGTGCCTAGATTCGAGGTTCTCTCGTCCTCCTCTGACCCGATCTCCGACCTCGCGGATCGCATCGGCGAACGCCTCCGGGGCCTCCTGCGGGAGGTTGTGTCCGACGCCGCCCTCGATCGTCCGGTGCGAATACGGCCCCGAGAACTTCGCCGCGTAGGAGCTCGGTTCCGGATGGGGCGCGCCGTTGGCATCACCCTCGAGCGTGACCGCGGGCACGGTGATCACGGGTCCTTTCGCGAGCCGCTTCTCCAGGTCGAGGTATGCAGGCTCGCCCTCAGCCAGCCCGAGCCGCCAGCGATAGTTGTGGATCACGATCGCGACGTGATCCGGATTATCAAAGGACGCCGCGCTGCGATCGAACGTCGCGTCGTCGAAGTGCCACTCCGGAGACGCGGTCCGCCAGATGAGCTTGGCGAACTCGCGGCGATATTTCTCGTAGCCTGCCCGGCCGCGCTCGGTGGCGAAGTAGTACTGGTACCACCACTGAAGCTCGGCCTCCGGCGGCAGTGGGAGCTTGCCGGCTTCCTGGCTGCCGATCAGGTAGCCGCTCACCGACACCAAGCCGCTGACGCGCTCCGGCCACAGCGCGGCGACGATGTCGGCGCTTCGCGCTCCCCAGTCAAAACCGGCGACGACGGCCGTATCGATCCCGAGGGCGTCCATCAAGGCGACCGCGTCGAGCGCGAGCGCCGCCTGCTCCCCGTTGCGGGCAGTCTGCTCGGATAGGAAGCGCGTCGTCCAATACCCCCGCAGGTAGGGAACGATCACCCGGTACCCGGCCGCAGCCAGCCGCGGCGTCACCTTCTCGTAGCTGTGGATGTCGTACGGCCAGCCGTGCAGCAGGAGGACCGCCCGGCCGTCAGCTGGCCCAGCGTCGACATACCCGACGTTCAACACCCCCGCGTCGACCTGCTTGACGGGTCCAACCGACGTCGTGGAGGGGTCGTTGTTTGCCTGTGTGAGTGCCACGGCTCCCTTTGCGAGCTGTGTGAAGGACCGAGGTGGTTGAGGTGCTTGGCCGACTAGCCGACCGGGGCCGGAGCCCCGACTGCGGCGAGCGCCTCGACGATCACGTCCGTCACCGCCTGAGGCTGCGAGATCATGATCACGTGGGAGCCCTCGACCTCGGTGATCGTGGCGCCGGCGCGCTCGGCCTGCGAGCGAATGACGTCGGTTCCGGCCGCCTTGTCGCCGGTGGCCAGGACGGTCCACGAAGGCAGGCGCTTCCAGGCCGGTCGCCCTGAGGGCTCGGAGAACGCCGCCTCGGCTACCGGGCGCTGGATGGCGGCCATCAGCGCTGCTTGCTCGGCCGGCAGGTCGGCGGCGAAGGCGTCGTGCAGCTTGGCGGGATCGATCGCGAACTCGACCGCGGTGCCGCCTCCGTTCGTTGTCGGGTATTGGAGGGCGACCAGCGCGCTGTTCAGCACGCTGTCCTTCGAGTTCGCCTCGGCCTCGCCCAAGGCCTCGCCTTCTTCGGGGGCAAACGCGGCCACGAAGACGAGGCCGACGACGTTCTCCGCCTCGCTCGCCGCATTCGTGATCACCGCGCCGCCGTACGAATGGCCGACCGCGAGAACGCGTCCCGGCGTCTGCGCGAAGATGCTGGCCGTGTAGGCGGAGTCGTGCGCGATCCCGCGCAGCGGATTTGCCGGGGCGCTGACCTTCACGCCCTTTTCCAGCAAGCGCTCGATCACGCCGTTCCAGCTCGAGGCGTCGGCGAATGCGCCATGCACCAGCACCACCGTCGGGGCCTCACCGTTATTAGTTTCCTCAGACATGTGTGCTCCCTTCAGGAACGGGGCCTGGTCAACGCAGTGACCTGAACGCGGCGCGGATCTCCTCTGAGAACAGTTGCGGCTGCTCCCAGGCGGCGAAGTGACCGCCCTGGTCGAGTCGGTTGTAGTGGATGAGGTTGTTTGGATACGCCCGCTCGGCCCAGCTCCGCGGGGCCTGATAGAGCTCGTCGGGAAACACGCTGATGGCAAACGGAATCGTGATGTTCTTGGCGTCGAAGAAGTCCGCCTTGTTCTCCCAGTACAGGCGAGCCGCGGAGATCCCGGTGTTGGTCAGCCAGTAGAGGGTGACGTTGTCGAGGATGTCGTCCCGTGTCAGGTCGGTCTCGTAGCTCCCGTCAAGGACCCGCGCCACGAGCCCGGGCTGTCCGGTGCCGTCGCCATGGTCGAGCATGAACGCCGCTAGATCGATCGGTGAGTCCGCCAGTCCGTACAACGTCTGCGGGCGCGTCGCCATGATCAGCGCGTAGTACACGTGCTTGGCATAGAAGCTCCTCAACTGCTCATACGCGCGTAGCTCATCGCCCGAGAGACCGCCTGGCGGCGGATCGCCACGCTCGAACCCCTTCACGAGCTCGGGTGGAGCGGTACCGGGCATGTTGGAGTGAATGCCGACCAGCTCCGGAGCTGCCTCTTGACCCATCGCCTGCGTGACAGCGGCACCCCAGTCGCCGCCCTGCGCCACGAAATGCGTGTATCCGAGGCGCTTCATCAGCACCACCCAGGCCCGCGCGATGCGCACGGGGTCCCACCCGGTGGTGGTCGGCTTGGCGGAGAACCCATGGCCCGGCAGCGAGGGAATCACCAGATGGAACGCATCCGAGCCGCTCGCGCCATGCGACGTGGGATCGGTGAGCGGCTCGACGATCTTCAGCTGCTCGATGATCGAGCCGGGCCAGCCATGCGTGACGATCAAGGGCAGCGCGTCCTCGCGGTGGGAGCGGACGTGGATGAAATGAATGTCCAGCCCGTCGATGTCGGTGATGAAGTTCGGCAGGCCGTTCAGCTTCGCCTCGCACTTGGCCCAGTCGTAGTCCGTCGCCCAGTAGTCAGCGAGCGCCTGCATCATCGCGAGCGGCACGCCCTGTGAATCGTCGCTGACCGTCTCGCGCTCGGGCCATCTGGCCGCGCTGATACGCCTGCGCAGGTCGGTGACGTCCGCCTCTGGGAAAGCGACCTGAAACGGGCGAATCTCCTTGCTGACTGACGTCTCGGTCGTGACGGACATGTGGAGCTCCTTGGTAGTTGGTCACAAGCGAAGCCTGATCGTCTCGCCGAGACCTCGCGCCCGTGAACACCCTGGCCCGCTCCCTGGTGTCCCGCTCCCGATGCCGGTGGCGAGCGAACGGACCG
>Ga0187766_10001728_pt1 | contig 12826 bp, 9 predicted proteins | sample 0216_QUI02_MP05__4_FD_132971 | JGI IMG/M metagenome (GOLD analysis project Ga0187766, IMG submission 132971) | Tropical peat soil microbial communities from peatlands in Department of Meta, Colombia - 0216_QUI02_MP05_20_MG | ecosystem: Environmental > Terrestrial > Soil > Wetlands > Peat ... | reverse complement strand
GTCATCCTAGACGACAACGATGTTGTTGAGGGCATCGTGTTCATGCGGAAAGGAGCCGATACAGCGTCCACGATGGACGGTATCCACGCTGCCGTGCAAAACCTCAACGATCACATTCTTCCGCCAGGAGTCAAAATCGTTCCGTATCTCGACCGCGAAGATTTGGTGCATTTCACGACGCACACGGTGCTGCACAACCTCGGAGATGGCATGATCCTCGTAGTAATCGTTCTCTTTATCTTTCTTGGTAATATACGCGGGGCGATCATCGTTTCGTTCACGATACCGTTTGCCTTGCTGTTTGCTGCAATTTGCCTCGACGCTCGACATATCTCTGCCAACTTGTTGTCTTTGGGCGCGCTGGATTTCGGAATGGTAGTCGATGGTGCTGTGGTGATGATAGAGAATATCTCTAGGCACCTTAACCGCCCCGAAGAAGATCACCTCACTCCCATGGAGCGGATCCGAGAAGCCGCCCATGAGGTCCAGCGGCCTGTCTTTTATGCGATCGCCATCATTATTACAGCTTACTTGCCGATCTTCACCCTACAACGCGTCGAGGGGAAGCTCTTCAAGCCGATGGCGTGGACGGTGGCCTTCGCCCTAGTTGGCGCTCTAGTCTTTTCCATGCTGGTTGCTCCTGCGCTGGCCAGCATTCTTTTCCGGTCGGGCGTGAAGGAATGGAGAAATCCAGTGATGAGCTATCTGACGGACCGGTATCGTCATGCCGTCACATGGACCATCCGCCACCGATCGATCACGGTCGGATCCGCTCTCGGTTTGTTCGCGTTAGCGATATTTCTGGGCTTTTCGGGAGTGATTGGCTCGGAGTTTCTTCCGCACCTGGATGAAGGTGCACTCTGGGTTCGTGGCACGCTGGCCATGAGCGTCGGTCCGACCGATAGTGCACGCGTGGCAGAACAAGCTCGGGAAGTGCTGTGCTCCTTTCCCGAAGTTCCTCGGGTCGTGAACCAAATCGGACGCCCAGACGACGGCACGGACACGACCGGTTTCTTCGATATGGAATTCTTCGTTGACCTCCTGCCTAAAGAACAATGGCGGCCCGTCTTCCATCAGAATAAAGATCTGCTTATCGCAGCGATGGACCGCGAACTTGAAAAGATTCCGGGAGTTTTTTGGGGATTTTCGCAGCCGATTTCGGACAATCTGGAGGAAGCGGTAAGCGGGGTTAAGGGTGCACTTGCCGTGAAGATATACGGGGACGACTTGAAGAAACTGGAGAACACTGGAGATCAGATTGTCAGTGTAATGCACGACATCCGAGGCGTTGAGGACCTAGGAATGTTCCGGGTCCTCGGGCAGCCGAACCTGAATTTGGAAGTCGATCGCGATCAAGCGTCGCGCTTTGGCATCAATGTGTCCGACGTGCAAGACGCCATTCAAACGGCCGTGGGAGGTACCGCACTGAACCAAGTGCTGGTAGGAGAACAGCGGTACGACCTGGTTCTTCGATATCTGCCCGAATATCGGGACAATACAGAGGCAATCGAGAAAATCAGGCTGCTCGCGCCCAGCGGCGAACGCGTCTCTCTAGCGCAACTAACCAAGCTGACGGAGACCGATGGGGGCTCCGAGATATATCGCGAGGCCAATTCGCGATACGTGGCAGTCAAATTCAGTGTGCGGGGGAGGGACTTGGGAAGCACGGTTCAAGAGGCGATCCGAAAGGTGAACTCACGGGTCAAGCTCCCAACGGGTTACACGCTGGACTGGGCGGGAGAATATGAAAGCCAACAGCGCTCGCAACGTCGGCTGATGATCGTGCTCCCTGCCACGCTGCTGGCCATTTTCATCATCCTGTACATCATGTTCCATTCGGTCAAATGGGCGCTGCTTATCATCACCAACGTCGCAATGGCGCCTTTGGGGGGATTACTGGCGCTGCTTGTGACGCGCACGAACCTCAGCGTATCTTCGGGGGTTGGTTTTCTCGCCCTTTTCGGAGTATCGGTGCAGACCGGTGTGATCATGGTTGAGTACATTAACCAGCTTCGGGCGAGAGGATACACGACCGAAAAATCAGCGGTGGAAGGGGCTGTTCTCAGGCTCCGCCCCATCATGATGACAATGCTGGTAGCGACGCTAGGACTTTTGCCCGCGGCCCTCTCACACGGGATCGGATCCGATTCCCAGCGGCCATTCGCAATCGTTATCGTCGGAGGGCTGATCTCAAACCTTATGATCGGCATTTTCCTGCTACCGACGCTGTATACGCGGTTTGCGCGCAAAGGGGACGTGCTTCCCGAGCCGGAAACCGAGGTGCCGGTGTAGAAGCATGGAATCGGATCTTACGGTGTCGTCGATGATGCGCAATGAAGGACTCTCGAGATGACAAAGACTGAGGTTTGCGGGTTAATCCAGGAAATCGGCGTGATCCCAGCAATTAGGGTGTCCTCAGCTGAGGATGCTCATTTTGCAGCTGACTCCGTGACTAGCGGTGGCATTCCGATTGTCGAAATCACGATGACGGTTCCCGAAGCAGTCAAGTTGATCTCGCACCTCGTTCGGTACCATCCCAAGATGGTCGTAGGAGCTGGCACAGTTTTGAACATTGAGACAGCGAGCAAGTGCGTCGACGCTGGGGCGAGTTTCATTACGAGCCCCGGATTTAATCCAAAGATCGTCGAGTTTGCCACCAAGAAAGAAACGGCGGTCCTGCCTGGTGCGTTAACGCCGTCAGAAGTGATCGACGCATGGGAAGCGGGATCTGATTTCATCAAGGTGTTCCCTTGTGCCCTGGTTGGAGGCGAGCAGTACGTCAAGGCCCTTAAGGCGGGGCTACCACAAATTCCGCTTATTGCAGCGGGAGGAATAACGCAACATACCGCGGGGGGTTACATCGTTGCGGGAGCCGCAGCGATTGGCGTGGGCAAAGAGCTGATTCCGCCGGACGCGATTGAACACCGCGAAACCGATCGAATTCGAGAATTGGCGCAACGATTTCTTTCCTTCGTGAAAAGTGCCCGGCAAAGGTTTATACCCGCCACGAAAGACGCGAAATCAGGGCAAACCGATTTCTTGAAGCTCCACAAACATTCCCCACAGGGGTGAACAGGTCACAGACGAATCTTTCCATGCTGGGTCTTTGCGTCAAGGAAGGCCTTACTTATCGACGATTGGAATTTGCACGTCTGCATGCGTCCGAGCGCCTTTTCGATATTAGAGTGGCCGCCGGTACGCCAATTTCTTGCCTCGTCGTGGCGCCGAGGTATGGTTTCAACCACGGTCTCAAAGCTTGATTGGAATTGCGAGGAAGTCGAACCCCGCCCAAAGTAGCCCAATCGTGGGGCAGGTTCCAGAATTTTCGCGCCGACAAGCGATGAACGATAAGGCACTTAGGATTTTCCCGCCCTCCGGCTACGAACCAGAAGGTCGGGAGTTCGACTCTCTCCGGGCGCGCCATTCCTCATTTTTCGCTCGCAAGAAAATCAGATCGAATGGCTTTCTGTGGGCGGGATAGACACTTGCGCCGTCGACAGCGCAGTTCGAAACGACCATCTTGAGCAATTTCGCTTTTTCGGTGGGACATCCGATCAGGGGTTCCGGGAGGATTACTTTGCTTTCAGCACCGCGTCATGCGTCCCCTGCAAGAGACGGGAGATGGAACTCCGAGGAATGCTCTTCAACAGAGGGTTGACGAGCCAAGCGATTATCGCGGGCACCGTCCGGGTCAGTGCGATCACCTCAATTTGGACGTACACACCATCCCTCTCTTCCTCGATTCGCCAATAACTGTTCAGGCGCCACAGATAGCCATGGTCCTTTCCCACGGGGTATTCGTGCTCGTCCGGCTTGCCTGGATTTTCCACCTCAGCGATTCGAGTGGAACGGGATACGCTCTGCGACCGCGCATCACCAAACTGCGAGTAGCTGACGTCAAGATCTGTGTTCAGCACCACGGTAACGATAGACTGTTTGTAAAATTGAAGGTGAACCGCGAACTCATTGCCGTCATGTTGGAGCAGCCTTGACTGCCTGACATCAGGTTCATAGATGTCCTGGTAACGGTCGTAATCGCGAAGCACGGCGAGCGTTTCGGCCAGGGTGACCCCGGGTATGAAAGTCAATCCGACCCAGTGATGAATCAGCCCGCCGGGGACAGGAATCACATGTGCACCTTCGAACGCATGCAGCTGCTCGATATAAACCGCGCCGCTGCGCACCTGACGCTGCACGCTGAGCCGCCGCGCGTCAGGCATGCGGTCAATGACAAGGAAATCACCGTCCTGTATCTCTCTGTTTGTCTGCGTTTCTGTGGCTCGAACGTATCGATCGAAGGCCGCGACGGTCTCCGGTTGCAAGTCCGAGGGCCACGCGGCTGGCGAGCAGAATTCGGCAAAGAACCACAGCGCCAGAAATGTCGTGCAGACGCGACACAACCGTCTCAAGTTAGCGCGCGTGAAGGGAATTATCCACGGACGCATATCATCAGTTGAGAGTGTCCTAGGGCGCATCTCGACGGTCGATTGTCCCGTGATGTTTCATGCCGGAGTGGTTCGCAACGGGTACGTTAGGCTTGTGGCAATACAGCATTGTCCGAGGCGTCCGCACCTCGAACGCCGCTCTCTTTGAGCGCATTGGGCAAATGGATCCACTGCTCTGGATTTTCAAACAGCTGCTGCCCGATCGCCAAGGTCTTGAGGACGTAATAGCCATCATTGACGCGCTCATCGAAAGTCCACTGCACGTCTAGAACGTCGCTGACATCCAAAGCGCCACCCTTGTCAACGAACACCGTCTTCCTCACTTCACCCATAACGGCGAATAGACTGCAAGTGCCATACTCGTACAAGTGATGAAATGCATTGCTGCCAGAAATCGAACCGAGATTGGCAGCAAACAGGCTCGTGAACATGGGGTCGGGCTCGATCAGTGCAGCGGGCAGGACGTTAAGCCGATCCAGCCAGCGCGCGGCAGTGATGATCAACCGTAGAATGGGTCCCGGCAGACGGGTAAGGATACGCACTTCGCTGTCGATCGGTAATTCGCGGTCAGAACGTCCCTCAAGAACGGCGTTAGTCACTCGCTGGACGCATTCCCCAAAGGGCTCATCTTTCGGAAATGGCAGCTTGATGGTCACGAACGGCGCCCCGTCTGCCAGCAGTTTCTTGGCGACAAATGAGATCCACACGCCCTTGCGCTGATAAATCCTGCCGCCTGACACAAACCGATTGACACCCGGCCGATCGTGCAAAAGTTTGGCGCATACACAGAGTCCCAAGTGAAAGAGAGTGGCGTGTTCCCTCCTTGGACGATGCCGGTTGTATTCCCGAATCCACGCAGAGGCCTTCGATACTTTCATTTGCATGGCATGATAGACGACGGAATCGTTTCGCCTGGGCATCAGATACGGCATCATGCGCCGCACGTCGCTGAGGTCGGTTACCAGCTCTCCGTCGCATCGGCGGAATAGCGGCATACTCAACCCCCCGACCGCGCCGCGTCCGCTCGGCGCGACTCGAACGAAAAGTTTGTAGAGAGGTAGTGCGGGTCGATTCTCGCCAGTTCCTCTGAGAGCGCGTTCGTGGCTGCTTCGATTTGCGCTTCCGTGTGACGTGCCGTTACGAAGAAGCGCAATCGCGCCATCTGCTCCTTGACCGCTGGATGGAGGATGGGTTGCACGTTGATACCCCGCGCCGCAAGCACCTTGCTCAAACGCAGGCAGTCCCATGAGTTGCCGAGAATGCAGGGAACAATGGCCGTTCCTTGGCTGAGCCCTGTGTTGATACCCCGTATCCGGCAGAGGCGGAGGAAGGCTTGACTCCGCTCACGCAAGGTCGCCACCATTCCCGGAGCTGCGCGCACTTTGCGCAGCGCCGCTAGCGCCGCCGCTGCATTTGCGGGCGAGATGCCGACGCTATAAACGAATCCCGGATTGCTGTATTTCAAGTACCTGACCAGCTGCCTGGAACCCGCGATGTATCCTCCGCATGAGGCCAGGGACTTGGAAAGAGTGCCCATCCACAGGTCCACATCGCCCCGGCTGACGCCGCTATGCTCGGCGATACCGCGGCCGGTCTGACCGAGCACACCAATCGAATGAGCCTCATCAACCAGCAATAGCGCATTGTATCGGCGCTTGACCTCCACGATTTCGCGTAGCGGTGCGATGTCGCCATCCATGCTGTAGACACCTTCGACAGCAATTAGAACGCGCCGGGCAGTGTCGCGCCTGCGGCGCAGAATTCGGTCGAGCGCGTCCGCATCATTGTGGGGGAACGAGCGCCTCTTGGCCCCCGACAACCGGATGCCCGTCAGTATCGAATCATGGACCAACCTGTCATGGATGACGAGATCCCGAGGCCCGAACAGATGTCCGATCACGTTCACGTTGGTCGCATAGCCGCTTACCATGACGATGGCGTCCTCGCACCCAAGGAACTCTGCAATCTCCCGCTCGAGCTCGCGGTGCAGCGGCTTCTCGCCCGAAACCAGCCGGCTGGCGCTAACCGATGTCCCATAGCGGCGTAAGGCTTCGATCGCCGCGGCCGTCACTTCTGGATCTCCGGAGAGCCCGAGATAGTTGTACGAGGCGAAGTTCAGATACTCGCAACCGCCAATGACCGAAGTTTCATTCGCCACGCGCTCATGAACGGAGAAGTACGTGTTTTCGAATCCGTTCTTGCGAAGTTCCTCGCACCGATCTTCGAGTGCTTTTACCTCCGGGAATTCTTCGATCCGCCCATTCTGCTCCTCAAGGGACAATAGCGAGGGTGCGGCGCCAGCGCCGTTGTCATTGACCAAAGCGTGGATTCGCTGCCGGTTTTCATTCTTCGCCCGCCCGGAGGGGCCTGCGGCGATTCGTTGCTCGACGGATTCGTTCATGCTACGTAGCCCGCTCCTTTTAGCCAGCTGATTGTGGGCGCCAGCGTCTCACGCGCATTGCGAAATCTCACGCCCAGGTCCCTCTGGGCCTTCGAATTATCAACGAACCAATAACGGGTAGCGTATGGAATTACGCGCGGATTATAGGGCAATGGGAGTCCGAGGCTCGTCGCCGCCTTCGTTGCAACGCGGATTACACCTTTCGGCAGCGCTAGAATCTTCGACTGGCGGCCAAGCAGCTCCAGGCAGAGACTGGCCAGTTGTCGAATTGTTAGATTTTCTCCGCCCAGAATGTACCTTTCGCCCGGCCGCCCTTTGCAAAGAGCGGCGACGATCCCGGCCGCAACATCCTCAACGTGGACGATACTCGTGCCGCCAGAACACACGAGAACAGGATTCGAACGAGCGAAGTCGACGAGATTGCCCGCCGTGACCAAGCCAGTGTCAGCCGGCCCATACACCTCTGCGGGATTGACCACGACGACGGCCAAGCCCTGGGCAGACGCTCGCCAGCACAGCAATTCCGCATTGCGTTTCGCGAGGGCATACCTGAGTTGCTTGTCTTCCAGGGTGAATTCCGAAGATTCGTTGAAAACCTCGGGCGAGTCGGAACCGTTAACGGCGGTCACGCTTGAAACAAACACGACGCGGTGCGCCGGCAGAGCCAGAGCGGCCTGAAGAACGTTCCACGTGCCGCCCTCCACCACGTCCTTCAACGCGGGCGAGTCGATTTCGTCCCATGAAGAGAGGCCCGCAAGATGGATCGTGGCTCCACAACCATCCATGCCGCGCCGGACGGACTCAAAATCGCGCACATCTCCCTGCACGCGTTCGAACGGCTGTCCGTTGATGCGCTCTGTGCGGCTATTGGGACGAAGAAGGCAGCGGACTTCGTGCCCGATACGGACAAGGTCGCGGACGACGGCGGAGCCAATGAAACCATTGCCTCCTGTGACAAATATCTTCACCCGTGCCCGACCTCATGACATCGGCTGGTGGCGTCGGCCCGATTCGTGAAACCTGACGCCCTAACAGTGGGAGGCACTTTAGCACAGGTTTCGATTGCGCCGCACGTGCCTTAAGTGAGACGTGACTCCCCCGCGAGTTTCGCGCGTCGTGCACGCCACAGGAAGCGGCTAGTCGTCCCCCGGCAGCGGCAACAAGGACCGGCGCTGACGCGCGCCCCGCCGCACGCGCTGCCACCAGCGCTGCGTGAGGGACATTACTCCGAGATACAAAAAGCCCCATGAGAAGGGCAGCAGCACAGGAACAAACCTGTAACTTCCTCTCTGTATCAGACTAATAATCGCCAAAACGAAATAGAGGCCAAACGCAATCTCGAGGAGAGAAGTCCATTCGCTGCCGATCCCATACTTCTTGCCATGCCACGATCCGGAGGTCCCACGAATGCTAAATTTGGGCGTCCGCACAAACTCAGAGCGGATGCCGAGTACGGCCTCAAGTACCGCTTTCGTGTTGCGCAATGATAGGCCCATTCCAACGGCCACCATGTGGGGAAGATACAGGATCGATCGCGTCCAGGAATGGGGACGGAGGATACGTTGCGAAACCAAGAAGTAAGCCAGCATTGACAGCATTGACATTCCACCCAACAGATCACAGGTCGCCCATCCGCGCCATCCATGCCTGAGACGCACGAGCAGGGCGGGCACTAACAATACAGAAAGTACGACAGTGAGAGGGCAACCCATGTAGCCGGTAAGATGGAGGAACGCTTCGGCCTTGACCCGCGCGCGCTGTTTTGACCATAGCAGCCCAGGCAAGATCTTTTTCGCTATCTGCGTAGTGCCTTTGGCCCAGCGCGCCTGTTGCGCCTTGAAGCCGTTCATTTCAACTGCCAGTTCTGACGGGCACTCTACATTGGGCAAATAAAGGAATCTCCAGCCGCGCAGCAGCGCCCGATAGGAAAGATCGGCATCCTCACTGAGCGTGTCGGCGTGCCACCCTCCTGCGTCCTCGATCGTCTCGCGACGCCAGACCCCGGCCGCGCCATTGAAATTGAAAAAGACTCCGCTCCGCGACCGCGCACCTTGATCTATAACGAAGTGTGCATCGAACATGAGGGTCGATACCATAGTTAGGGCAGAGTAATTTCGGTTGAGGAATGTCCAGCGTGTCTGCACCATACCCACCCGGGAATCGGCAAAATACGGCACCGTCCGACGAAGGAAATCGGGCCCAGGCAGGAAATCTGCATCGAAGAGCGCTATCAATTCGCCCGTGGCTGATTGCAGCCCCTCCGCTAGCGCTCCAGCCTTGAAACCAGTCCGATTGCTGCGATGCAGACAACGGATGGGTAGGCCCATTGCTTTGTGTCGCTCGACGCATGAACGCGCTATCTCCTGAGTATCGTCCGTCGAATCATCCAGCACCTGTATGTCCAACAGCTCACGCGGATAGTCGAACTCCGACACCGCATTCACAAGACGCTCGATGACGTACCGCTCGTTGTAAATAGGCAGCTGTATGGTGACTCTGGGCCATTCGCTGAGGACAGGTGGCGGGCCGGGGACATCGCGATGGCGCCGAAAATACGTGTAGGTGAGCCAGCCGCGGTGCAGACCGTAGACACTGAGGATCACGAATGCAATGAAGTATGGGGTCATGACACAAAGGAGCAAACTCTGTGACTCTGTCACGGAATCCCCTACCCACTACTCGTACCGCAGTGATTCACATGGATCGACTTTTGCTGCTCGATTGGCCGGCAGATACCCGAAAAAAAGCCCGAACAGACACGAGACAAGCAAGGCCAGAAGGGGTGAGGCCCAGGAGGACTCCACTCTGATGCCTTGCTGCAACATCGGCTCGAGAAGGGCCGGTATCGCTAACCCAACGACAATTCCCGCCAACGCGCCAGCCAAGCTGATGATCATCGCTTCGATGAGAAACTGGTGAAGGATGTGAACCCGGCGAGCGCCGAAGGCGCGCCGAATCCCAATTTCCTGCGTGCGCTCAGTGACCGACATCAACATGACATTCATTATCCCAATACCGCTGCTCACCATCGCGATTAGGGCAACAGTCATCATCACGAGTCTTAGGGCAAATCCGACGTGATCAGCCATGTTGAGCACTGCTTCGAGATTTTGCACGCGATAAACGTAGGGTCCCGGATGCCTGCTGTGCAGCACTCTGGAAACGGCCTTTGTGACCGTCCCTACATCACCCGGCGTGCGAGCCTGTACGTATAGGATTTCCACCTTATTGTTTCCTGCAATGTACTTCATTTCTTGAAACGGCACCAAAACGGACTCACGCTGAATTTCGGCCAAGCCGAAGCTCGACACCCGTTCTTCGAAAACTCCAATGACGTCGAGTCGCACGTCGCCCACGCGAATGCTCTTGCCGACGACGTCTTCACCGGGAGAGAGGCGCTCCGCCAGTTTTGACGTGATCAGGCAGACTTTGCTGCGAGACTGAAGATCGCTTGGTCCAAAGTAGCGCCCCTCCGGGATCACAAGCTTTCGTATCTCTTGGAATCCTTGAGTAACACCTACGAGGTTTGCAGGAACATCCTTGCCGTCGAGCTGCGCGTCAGAAAGCATCCAATCAGTGCCAGCCGACTCTGCGGCCTCCGGAACATCCGCTTTGACGGCCTGCACATCGTCCAGAGTGATATTCTCGTTTCGCAGCGGCGGGTGGCGGTAGTCCGGCTCATAATCCGCATAAATGAGGTTGGAGCCGACCGCCTCGATTTGCTCCATTACATAGCGCCGCTCGGTTAACGAAACGGTTACCACCAAGATGATGCAAGCGCTTCCGATCATCACTCCCAAAACTGCGAGGAACACCCTGAGCCGGTTACGCCTTAGCGAATCAAGCGAGATCGCAAGGACCTCACTTGCGTGACGTCGGCTGTTACCATCGAGCACGGGCATAGAGTTGCGCCTGCTAGAAAACGGGATTGTCAGGCTTCCACAGCCCTGAAATCAGTACATATACGCGCCGTTCGAGGACGACTAATGCGTGACGCCGGAACTGGTTAGATGGCCTTCTGCTGAACAGTTGAAACTGAAAACGACAATGCCCGACGCGAAGCAGCTTGTCAAGCTGGATCGCCGCGGTCCGGGAGGAAAATGCACTGGCAGATCTGTTTCAAGGCGATCATGACGGCCGGAACACGAGCATCCTAACGAATGCTATCACGTGATAGCATCACCCAATGATCTCGATTGTCATTCCTACGTTCTATGAGGAAAAGATCATCGGGTCGACGTTGTCCTCGCTCGCCTCGCAGCTCACGCTGCCTCACGAAATCATAGTCTCTGACGGAGGCAGCAGGGACAGCACAGTTGAAATCGCTGCGAAATACGCGGACAGGGTCGTCGTTCATCAGGGTGTGGAGCGCCAAACTATTGCACAAGGACGAAACGCCGGAGCCAAGGAAGCTCGCGGCGAATTTCTCGTGTTTCTGGACGCCGACTGCTTTGTTCCCGATCCGGACAAGTTTTTTCAGATCGCTATTTCTAACTTCGCAAAGTTCGCGAACCTGGTTGCACTGACTTCATTCCTGCGTGTGCTTCCGGGAAACGAAACTGCTGCTGACAAGATCGTTTTGGGAAGTGTTAACCTGATGGTTCTCCTGAGAAACAATTTTCTGAAAAAAGGCGAGGTGCCCGGAGGCGAGTTCCAAATGATCCGCCGGGAAGCCTTCAATCAGGTCGGCGGCTACAACGAGGATCTCGTCACTCGGGAAGATCGAGACATGTTCTTCCGTCTTTCTGAGATCGGACGAACTCTCTGCGATCCGCGCCTTGTTGTGTTTCACACAGGCAGAAGAGCTCACCGGTTGGGTTGGCTGCATATGATTGGGTTGTTCCTTGTCAATACACTGTATTTTCACGCGAGCGGAAGGATTCGCTCCAAAGAGTGGACACTTGTCCGATAAAAAGGGAGGGGGTACCCGATCGTGCGCGGGCGTTGATTTGCGGGGCGGCCGTCAGCGCTTCCCTGGTTTCGCCGAGGTCAACACCCAAGCCGAACCGCCGCTGACCGTGGCGAGGGCAATCGATGGCGACTAAGAAGTGGGTGCGGGACTGGCGAGTGTGGCTGAGTTTGTTGCTCGGAATCACAGCTGTCACGATCGTATTTGTATCGTTTCTTGACCGCGATCCCGTTCTTGTGGTGCAGATCGTACGGCCGGTGCGCTCGGCACTTCGCGACTACGTCACGTGTAATGGCAAGATCGAGCCCATTGCCGCCCGTATCTATCGCGCTCAGTTTGAGACTTCCGTTACACATCTCCTTGCCAAAGAAGGGATGCCGGTGCACCGTGGTGAAAAACTTCTGAGGCTAGAAGCTAATCAAGTCAGCGCAGATCTGTCCCAGGCGAAACTTCAGCTCGCAATGGCCCAGGACGATCTCCGCAATAGTCGCGGCGGTGGGCCGCCCGATGAAAGGGCGCAATTGGCTGGCGATTTGCGTCGGGCACAGGCGGATGTGGAGCGCCTGCAGCAAACGCAGGAAACTTTGGAGAAACTGCTCCAAACCCACGCAGCCACCCGTGATGAACTGAGCCAAAACTCCACAGCTCTTGCTCGAGCGCAGGCGCTCCTCGATACGATATTGCAGAAACAGAGAGATCTGGCAGACCGTGCAGCTTCCGAAGAGCAGAGAGACTCCTTGCGCGTGAAGCAAGCGGAGGAACAGATTGGGCTCCTAGAAACGAGGCTCGAGTCCGCCACGGTCATTTCACCGATCGAAGGAACGCTCTACGGCTTCCCTCTGCGTGAAGGTGATTACGTCCGTCCGGGCGATGTGTTGGCGCAGATCGCGGATCTTCGAAAGGTCCAGGTCCGAGCTTTCGTTGACGAGGCTGATTTGGGCGGACTCAAAGTGGGAGAGCCCGTAACGATCACGTGGGATGCAATGCCCGAGCTATCGTGGACCGGAGCGACCGAGCAAATTCCCAAGCGCGTAGCGGCCCTAGGATCGCGAAGCGTCGGTGAAGTTCTGT
>Ga0187766_10001725_pt1 | contig 12832 bp, 11 predicted proteins | sample 0216_QUI02_MP05__4_FD_132971 | JGI IMG/M metagenome (GOLD analysis project Ga0187766, IMG submission 132971) | Tropical peat soil microbial communities from peatlands in Department of Meta, Colombia - 0216_QUI02_MP05_20_MG | ecosystem: Environmental > Terrestrial > Soil > Wetlands > Peat ... | reverse complement strand
GCGGCGGTGGCGGTGATGGCGGCGGTAACGGCGGCGGCGGTAATGGTGGCAATGGCGGTACAGGATCAGGTCAAGGTGGCGGAACCGGCGGTGGCGCCGGCGGAAGTGGAAGCGGGAGCGGCGGCGGCGGGGACGGCGGCCCAGGCAATGGAGGCAATGGCGGCACGGGGACCGGCCAAGGCGGCGGGACCGGTGGCGGTGCGGGCGGGGGCGTCGGTGATCTCGGCGGCGGTAATGGTGGCACCATCGGTGGCAATGGCGGTAATGGCGGCACCGGGTATGGATTAGGCGGCGGGGGGAACGCCGGCACTGGCACGGGCACGGGTGGTGGCTCGAATGGCGGCGGCGGTGGCAGTGGCGGTGGTAGTGGCGGCGGTAGTGGTAGTGGCGGCGGTAGTGGTGGCGGCAGCGGCAGCGGCGGCGGCAGCGGCGCCGGTGGGAGCGGCGGCAGCGGCGGATCGGGTGGAGGTTCCGGCGGAGGTTCTGGCGGCGCCGGCGGCGGCGGCGGTGGCGGCGTCGGTGGAGGCAAAGCCTAAGGATTGGGCGTTTGGAACGTAGCGCACGCCGATATAGTTGCGCTTGATCGAAGGATGGCGTGCGCGTGACCGCCGCGGTCTGGTCCAGTCGGGTACGATTATCCTAAGAAGGATGGCGTCTGGGGCAGCGCGTTTTGCGAACGCCGCAGGGTGAATGCACGTTCACCGAATAGTTGCGCATATACCGATTACACTGCTCGTCGAGCAATGGGCGCTTGCGCGGTATAAAGGTTGCCCGGCACGACCTTAAACCAGAACCTCGCAGGAAAGCCCTGCCCGTCAACCTCGTCTCTACGGCCGACGACATGGGGCCAACCGTCGTGGCAGCGCCAGACAAAGATCGAGGTGTTGCCTTCGATGCGGACAGGAACCTCGGCACCCTCGGAGGCGGTCCGGCAGAACCTGAGCGCCGCCGCCGACGGGATCCGGCTTGTCCCCGCCCTTTCGTTGCACGGAATGCCAAGCGCCAAACTACAAGCAAGGACAGCGCCATCGGCGCAGCGCCAGACGATGGGCTCAAGCGACTGAGCCGACACGTTCGCGGGCGCCCTGATCGCGTGCTTCAATGCCTCGGGCAGCCAGCTCGGGGATTTGACGCCGATATAATTCCCGTCGGGCTGATCAATGGTGCCCGTCGCCGCACAGTACGGGACGGGATCGGCGTAGCGACCGGGTGGGGATGCGCACCTCGCGCTCAAAAGCGCCAAGCCGACGATCGATCCGATCACAATGATCGAGTGTCGCATTTGAAATTGCCCCAAACGAACCGAATGGCGTCGTGACATTGTGACAAGAGTGCTTGCGGCGCGTCCACTCCGGCGATCGCGGCGGGATTGGTCTCAAATCGGCTCGCTCTGTCTAACTCTGCACGAGCGCGACTGTTTCATGTTTCGAACAAATGCCTGTGGCCCTGCGACATGAGTGGCCGCAAGGCGGTGTCGTGGCACACCGCAAGCACTTGTTTGGAAAACATAAATTGATATCCGGCCGGCATCGTGAAGGCGGCACGCGGCGTGCTTGGCAATGGCCAGCAAAAAGGGATGTCGAGTCTCGACGCCGCAATAGTCGAAAATTGCGATCGACCGGGTTTCCATGAAAGCGGCCCGATTGTCGCGTGCTGGCTTTGTCGCCGGGCTTCGACAAATGGACGATGTCATTTACGCCATTTCGGGCGGCCTTGAGTGGGCGCCTTGCACGCCCGAGCGATTAAAGCCCATGGCCTCGCCGCGCATCATGCTTATGTCGCCGGTGCGCCTTGAGCGGGAGGCTTTGCGCCTCGTTCTCGAGAAGGTCGGGCTTGTTGTCCAAGCGTGCGTCGATGGCATCGACGAATTGGAGACTTTGGCCGCGTCCGATCGTGTTGGCGAGCTGTTGCTCGTTGGCGTGCCATGGTCGGCGGAACCCAGGTCATGGGAGCCGCTGCTAAAGCGACTGCGGGCGTTGCTTCCCGAAACGCGAATCGTTCTCCTTGCAGACCATGAACCGGCAGAGTGGATGGCCCCGTGCTGGGCTGCGAACATCGACGGCTACCTTTCGAAGAGCGCATCGCTCGCCGTGTTTCATCGCCAACTCAATCTCGCCATTGCAGGAGAGCGGGTCTACCCGTTCGATTTAGTCCGCCTTCTCATGGCCGGAAAGGTTGCCCAAGAACAATCGGCCAGCGCCAGCGAGGTCCTCGCCTCGATCTCTCAAAAGGAGATGGAAATCCTGCGTTTCCTGATTGATGGGTTTCCCAACAAGACAATCGCGGAGCGATTGGGGATTGCGGAGTCAACGGTCAAGGTTCGCGTCAAGATCCTCCTGCGCAAGATTAGCGCCACCAACCGAACGCAGGCTGCCATTTGGGCGCTCAATCACGGGCTTAATCGTGTTGAGAGCCGCAACGCTCGCCCGCGAGAAGCGGGCGCAGCGCGCCAACGCGGCGTGGAGGACGGGCACGATTGAGGAAACGGCGGCCGCCGGTGACGCCCGCATTATGTCACGGGAGGCGCGGGATGAATCCGAAGGTCGTGCCGTCGGCGTCCTTGAGGCTCGGCGCAAGTGCCAGGCGCGCCTGAATCTTGCGATCGATCTCGGTCACGGCGCGCTGCAGCATGGCATAACGCTGCGAGGAGGAGGGATAGTCGGCGTTGCCCGTGGCGAGGCCCGGCATCCAAAGCGCAAGTCTCTCAATAAAGTGAGAGGCCTTGTCGACGTCATAGCCCGCACGCGCCACGATGTAGATGCCGACGTAATCGGCTTCCAGTTCCATTCGCTTTCGCCTGTCGCTGTCGGCGAACGCCGAATGATGCATGAGAACGTGAGCGAGCTCATGACCTAAGACGAAGGCGAGTTCGGAGTCGTCGGTCGCGAAGTTGAGCATGACCCGACTGATCTTCACGCGCTTGCCATCGGTTGACGCGTACATGAAGGGTTCGTTCGACAATTCGACGCGCGCCGCGCATGCGGTCGGCCGTTGCGGCGAGCCAAGGGGCAAGCTCGCACTCCGATCCGGCGCGGCGGCCGAACGTGGCGCTCCATGATCGTCCATTGTCGTCGCTGCGAACCCCTCCTCGAGGGGCTGTTCAACATCCCGCGCAGGGGTCGAACTTGGCGACGTTGCCGATCTGTCTCCGGCCTTCGCCGAGAACGCCGCTTCCTGTGCGCAATAATCCGCCATTGCGGTCTTTAGTCGCGTTGCGATGGCCGCGACCCGCTGGTCCTCGACGGGCGAATCCACGGTTGCACAACCCCATGCGCCCGCAATCGCAAGAAAGATCGTTAGCTGGCGAATGATAAGCCGGGCGCGATTTCGTTGCCCGCCGATGTTAGACGCGAAAGCGGCACTGGAAGCCATCGCGGCGTCTCACCCCTTTTGCATTTGCGGTTGCGCAAGCGGCTGCCTGTTTTTCTGTGGCGGCAAAGCCTTCTCTTCCGCCCGCCGCCGAGTCGGGCTCACAATTCACTTGCGCTGATCGCTTGGCTCCTCCTTCTCCGGCACTCGAATCCCGTCGAGCGCCGCCGAGGTGGTACTCCTTTTTTTATTAATTATTAAAATATAGCAGCAATGGTTTCGAAATGGTTAACGCTTTTTCTCTTTTTCTTGACGGTAGGTTCGCCGAGTTTCCTGCACAATTCCTCTACTTACCAGCGACGGGGCGCATGCTCCAAAAGATGTATTCTCGTTATGTTCGCGATCAATCCTCAGGCTTAGTCGACACCAGACGACCGCACGCGCTGTGGACGTTTTGAGATAACGGGATATTCCGCGCTCACAGCGTCGGCAGTCTCCCGGTTCCGGGCCGTCGACATAAGGCGCGATACAGGATTGGAAGGCGGAAGTGTTGCATTTGCGGCGAAGCCTCTGCTCACTGCCCAGGTTGCGGCTTGGGTGCGGTTTGCCGCACCCACTTTCTGCAAGATATTCTTGATGTGGGCTTTGGTCGTCGCCTCGGTCGTGCCGATAGCATGCGCGATCATCTTGTTCGAGTATCCGCGGGCAAGGCAGCGTAGAATTTCCTCGTCGCGGGGGGAAAAGGTCGATCCGGCGCGTGTCTCCTCGCTCGCGACGAGGCCGCCTTGATCGAGCAGGTTCATCAAAATGCTCACGGGAAAGACATGCTCCCCCAGCATGATCAGATCGAGCGATTGACGGAGTACATCGGGTTTCACGTCGAGGAGAACGTAGCCGTCGGCACCAGCCTGCATCGATGAAACGAGAAGCGACGGGTCCGTCGCCGTGTCGGCGAAAACGATCAGCCGAGCCTGCGGCAGGCATTCCCGCAACGCGCGCACCGCACCCGCTTCGCGATGGCCGGGTCGCAGCGTCACGATCACGAAATCAGGTTTAATTTTTCCACTGCCCGCGTCCCGTAGTGCCGCGGAAGCACTATCCTTCTCGACGCCAATACGATAGCCGATCGTTTCGAGAACGAGTTTGAGCCCCTGACGGAATAACGCCTGGGGATCGATCAATAATCCCCACGGGCGATGCTCACCCGGGTCGGCGACCGGCGTAGTCGAGGAAGCCGTTTCCATATTTTCCTCTCCCGCTGCTGGCGCGCTGCCCCGAGGTCACAAGGTGGCTCCATTTGCGAGCCAAGACTAAATAACCTTGTTGTTCCTGATGCGCTCTTAACAATCGAAGTCCTCAATGGCTGTGACGAGATCGGATCGAGGACGAGGTCTCATTGAAATCTCCGACGCACCTTGGGATTTGCTAAAATTTTAGTAAAATAATATCTATATTTCACTAGTCTTTGCCGATATGCCAATTACCCCCTAAGTTGATATTTATATAATATACAAATGTACTTTAGTACTGTAAACGAGTCAACGAATTGCTTTGAGTTCCCGAATTTGTACGCTTTTCGACCGAGCGCTCAGCCCCGTGCCGCCAGCGCGGCTTCGTGTATGTCGCTGGGATGGCTCGAATAGTGAAAGTAGGTGAGAAAGTTACGTAGAAATTCGACCCTTTCGAATCACGCGAAAATCATCGCAAAACAGCACGGGCCTGGGGGCATCTCGTGTCCCAATTCGCGAGCTCGCTGATGCAACGCCAATGGCGCGGCCATTTTCAAAATTTTTTAAAAAATACAAAACATTATGCTATAAATTATCTTCGCGCTATTGGCGAACGTCCTTTAGCCGGCTCGCCAGTGGGATTATGGTATGTTAACCCAAAGTTACGACTTTTTTGCTCCTACTAGACCATAAGGGTGATTGCTTAACACATCGGTCGCGAAGTAAAAAACCTAGTGGGGGGTCTAGTTCTTTTCGGGCGGGAGGGCCGAACCCATGTTTCGCGGGCAAGTGATATTGGTCGAAGACGACGATCTTCAGCGAAAGGTCTACGGAGACTTTCTGAAAGCGAATGGCTTTTCCGTCATTCCGCTTCGAAGGGGGCAGGAGGCGGTTGACTTCATCGAAGCATCGCCGATCGAGCCCGAAACAGTCCTCCTCGTCATTCTCGATATCATGATGCCCGGCATGGATGGTTTCGAAACTTGCCGGCAAATTCGCAAGATCGTGGGCGATAGCGTGCCAATCCTCTTTCTCACTGGCGGCGATCGGCAAATGGACCTCCTGCACAAGGCCTTTGCCGCAGGTGGCGACGAATACCTCCTCAAAGACGGCCGCTTTAATGAATTCTTGCAGTGCGTGCGGCGCTGGGCAGGGCGTTCGGCAAAGACGTCCGTGACCAGGCCCAAGTTGGCGGTTGGCTGACCGGTCAAGCGCCTTCCCTTTGTGTGCAGCCCATCAGGCGAACGCTTGCGCACTTCGGATCAGGTCTCTCGGTATTCGTGATACCGATTGAAAATATTCTGTGCCTCTCCCGTCAGGTACTGCCGCAAAGAAAAGGCCCCGCCTTGTGGGCGGGGCAAGTAAAATGCCGGACGCACCGCTGAGGGGAGGTCATGACGTCCGATCTTACAGGAAAGAGCAAAAAGCGTGCCGTAAGCAAACATGCGGCCTAGACACAAAAACACGAACAATTTCTGGACAGCTGGGCCTCACTCGAACACCCGTTCAGGCTTCGCCGTAACACGAGCGTAACACGAACACAAAAACTATGTTACGCGCGCCGACACGTGTCAGCGTTTCGAGTCCTCGTTTTCCCGCCTGCGGTCTAAGACGGGCGCAGCGCGCTCGGCCATCCGTGGCCAAGCATTCGATCACCGTGATCTGCCATCGCGGCGCCGTTCTCGTCGCTCCGATGCCGCCCAGAGTGCGCCTTTGCAACGCGATACCCGAAAAGGGGCACTCGCCCCGCAGACAAGCGGCGACCAGGGGTACCACGCTTCCACTACGAAGGGGGTAGTCCTTCCGGAGGTGGTCTACCGACTCGGGCAAGATTCGACCCGATAGGGATAGTCTCTATGCGCACTCGCAATACAAACTGGAGTGCGTCAGATTCGAAACACCGCGGCTGTGATTCGACTTTGAGACGCATTCTGTAACGATTGAGGTTCATAACATTCCGGTCGGTCCGGGGACGGGGCAACATGCTGACTGACTACGTCGTAACAATACCCAAAAAATCCGCTGAGCGACTGAACGCCGCCGATATTGGCCAAGTGGGCACCGAGCGGCTCGTGGCACTCTTGCTTGAATCGGCGCAAAGGGACCCGGTCCTACGCCAGCGGTTGAGGGAAATAATCGGCAACCCAGGCACGGTCCTGGCGCGCCCGGCGCCTCTCGTTGCCAAAGCCGAAGCCAAGGAAGAAGCGCCGGCATTGACCGGCGGTGATACGTCTTCCGGCTACATGGTTGGGGCTAGCACGGCGATGCTTAGCCTATTCGAGGCTATCCGTCGGTATGCGACGTCAAGTGCGCCGGTGCTGATCATGGGTGAAAGCGGGACCGGCAAGGAGCTCGCGGCGCGCGCCATTCACGAGCGCTCAGCTTGGGGGAAGGGCCCGTTTGTCGCGATCAATTGCGGGGCGCTGCCGACCACGCTCATTGCTTCGGAGCTTTTCGGTTACGAAAAGGGCGCTTTCACGGGTGCTGCCGGGCGGAGAATCGGCCGCATTGAGTCCGCCGAGGGTGGCACCGTGTTCCTCGACGAGATCGGCGATCTACCGCTTGAGACGCAGGTCCATCTTCTTCGCTTCCTCCAGGAAAAGACCATTGAGCGGGTCGGAGGCAATACCTCGATTACGGTCAATTCGCGGATCATTGCTGCGACGAACGTCAACCTCCGGGATGCCGTCGCGAAAGGACGCTTCCGGGAGGATCTTTACTACCGGCTCAATGTCCTCAATCTCGTGATGCCGCCGCTCCGGGAGCGCGGCGAAGACATCATGTTGCTGGCGCGGTTTTTCCTTCAACAGTTTTCGAAGGAAATTGGCTGCGAAACCTCCGATTTTGCACCCGACGCCCAAGCGGCAATCATGTCGCATCCGTGGCCGGGCAACGTGCGCGAACTGATCGCCTGCGTGCGGCGCGCCGTCGTGATGGCCGATGGACCGACCATCCGCGCAAGCAATCTCGGCATTACAGGCGGGGACGTCGAACATGCCGCACCCGAGCGCGGTCTTGGCAAGGTCCGGGCCGAGGCTGAGGCGCAGCTCGTGCGTTCGACCCTCGAGCACAACCGGTTTCACGTCAAGAAGACTGCAAGCGAGCTTGGCGTCTCACGGGTGACGCTCTATCGCCTGATCCAAAAATACGACATCAAGATCGACCGCCGCGCGCTCTGAGTCCGGGTATCGCGGAGAGCCACAATGCGCTCACCGCATGTGAGCGCACTGATGGCCGCACTTATGCCAAGTCTCCGGCCAAGGGCAGCGGGGCAAGGAATAACATACCGATGCACGGCGAGTAGCCGCGACGCACCTCATGCCGTGCGACTGAGCTTGTCGCTCTCGGTCAATCAATACGCCGATTGCGACAAGGCGCGGTTTTCGCCCACTGTGGCATCACGCGATATGTCGTGACGCGCGCTTCGCAGCGATGAACGCCGGGATCTCCGAACGGATGCGGGCGAGTACGCTCACCCAATCACCGGCCCGCTGCTGGCGAAAAAGGCGTATTGTCGGATACCAGGGGCTGTTTTCTCGCCCGAGGAGCCATCGCCATTCCGGCGAAAACCAAAGCGGGATCCATGTGGGTATCGCCATGGCGCCGGCAAGATGTGCCACGGACGTATCCACGGATATGACCAAGTCCAGATTGGCCACAATCGCCGCCGTATCGGAGAAATCCTGAAGTTTCGGGCTGAGATCGGTCAGATTCGTTGAGCTCTTGATCAAGTTAGCATCGGTCTCCTTGATCTCCTTTTGAAGAACGTAGAACTGGCAATCGGATTCGCTAAGTATTTGCCGAAACAAATTTAAAGACATCGACCTCTTGAAGTCGTGACTTACCTGCGGATTCCCCGACCACGCGATCCCGACTTTAAGCTTTTCGATCGGGTCGAGTTCGCTCTGCCATTCCCTCACCTTCGCTTCGGGCGCTCGAATGTAAGGAACGATATTCGGGACCGTGTGCAACTCAGTCGAAAAAGCCAACGGCAAGCTCATCAGAGAGCAGTGGAGGTCAAAGTTAGGCAGCGGCTCGTCCCGTGAGTAGACCGCTTTGACGGAAGGAAGGCTGCTTAATAGTGGTTTGAGTGCTGCCTGGACTTGAAGGTAAACTTCTGCGCCTCGCGCGGCGACATATGGGGCGTATCGAACGAACTGCAGTGTATCGCCATATCCCTGCTCGGCGTGGAGAAGGATCCGTTTACCGTCGAGCGCTCCGTCCCCACGCCAAGCTGGTTGCGAAAAATTTGGTTTAAAAGGCGAATTTTTCGCTTGTTGCCAGCGCCATTCGTATTTTTCCCAGCCAAATCTCAGATTCCCGGCAAGCAACTGCGCGAGTGCTTCGTTATAATGCGCGTCAGCGTAATCCCAATCGATCTGCTGTGCCTTCCGATGGTACGCAATCGCCTCGTCGAGCCTGTTCAGCTCCACAAGTGCATTTCCAATATTGGTGTACCAGGCGGGAATATCGGGCCGCATTACGGCGCACCGGCGAAAGCACTTCATCGCGTCATCGAAGCGCCCGAGGTCTTGAAGAATTAGACCAAGCATGTTGTGAGTCTCGGCGTCGCTAGGCTTGAGTGAAACTGCGCGGCGCGCGTGCTTCAGGGCTTTATCCAGATCACGCTGTCGCCAAAGCGCGTAAGCAAGAACGCGGTGTGCATCGCCAAAACGTGGCTTGAGCCTGATTGCGGTTTGGATACTCTGCACGGCTTCGTCCAGCCTGCCGAGTTGCCCTAAAGCCTTTCCAAGATGGTAATGCGCTTGGTCGGATTTTGGCTCGAGGGCAATGGCTAAGCGAAAGTGCCCCGCGGCATCGTCAATTCGACCAAGCTCATGGAGACAAAGACCAAGATTGTCGTGGGCCTCGACCATGTTGGGACGAGCCGAGAGTACCGCTCGAAACGCGTCCTCTGCACCACGATAATCATGTGCATGGAGTTTCTTAACTCCAAGCTCGAACAAACCGTGTATTCGGTGTGAATCGGATGCCGGCATTAGAACTTTGTCGCTACTTAGCTCCCGTTACACGTCTGCGATCACATTGGATGTTAAGCATCTCCTCTGCCAGCGGGAAGCCTAGATTTGAAGTTTTGCAGTTCGGAGATCGTCGCTGCCCTGCAACTTCAGGACTTCATCCAACGCGCAATCGGGTGCTAACTTAGAAACGCATGCGCACGTACGAGTCGAAACGGGGGCGTGTTGATGCCGTGGCCAAATCGAAACGATGCCGGTTCTTTGATGCGGGAAGGTTGTGCCATGCTCGGAACCGGTAACTATGGTGACGCCGAAGCGCTTTTCCGGCAAGTACTGGCGGCTTTGCCAAACTCTGCGGAAGCGCATTGCAACCTCGCGGCAGCACTTCAGGAGACGGGTCGCTCGGAGGAAGCGAGGGGACATCTTCACATTGCGATTACGCTTGAGCCGAATTACGGGCTCGCCCATTTCAACCTGGGTGTAGCCTTAAGATCGATGAGCCGCCTTAAAGATGCGATGCAAAGCTTCTCACGTGCCGTTTCGCTTATGCCGCGCGATTTCGACTCACACTTGAATCTCGCAGAGGTGCTTTTGGAGTTGAGGGATCCGGATATTGCACTAAAGCATGCACGGCGTGCCGTTGGCCTCAATTCGGGAAAGTCTGCGGCGCATAATGTGCTGGGATTGGCATTCCTGGCGCTGGGACGCCTCGACGAAGCCAGAAAATGCTTTAACCGTACCATTTCGCTGAAGCCAAATTCTCCTGACGCACACAACAACCTCGGCACGACGTTCAAAAGGCTGAACAAGCTCGAAGAGTCGGTCACGCATTACCGACGCGCGCTCGCGCTTGATCCAAACTATGCCGAGGCGCATTTAAATGAAGCACTCTCCCAATTGCTTATGGGAAATCTGCGAATTGGTTGGGAGCAACACGAATGGAGATGGAAATGCAAGCGGGCGCAATCTTTAGAATTTAATTACTCACGTCCCCTTTGGCTCGGCGGACAAGACATAAGAGGCAAAACGATACTGCTTCATGCTGAGCAAGGCCTCGGTGATACACTCCAGTTTGTTCGATATGCCCCCGCCGTCGCTGAGCAAGGCGCAAGGGTGTTACTCTTGGTGCAGCCTTCGCTGAAATCGCTCCTGTCCGGCGTTGCAGGTGTCGAATCTACCTATGCAAGCCGTCAAGCACTACCCGATTTCGATTTGCATTGCCCTTTGATGACCTTACCACTGGCATTTTCCACGGAATTGGCCACAATACCCAGAACCATCCCCTACATACGGGCGCCAGAGAATCATTTAGCGAAGTGGCGGGAAGCTTTTTCATCGGTCGAAAAACCGAAAATCGGCATTGCGTGGTCAGGAAATCCAATACATACAGACGACCGCAATAGGTCTTTGCCCCTCTCTCTCTTTCGGCAAATTTTTTCCGAGGTTGAGTGCGAGTTTCATATTCTCCAAACGGCCATCAACGAATCCGACTCGCTCGTTCTCTCCGCGACAGCAGAGGTGGTCGATCATCGATCGAGGATTGAAGACTTCTCCGACACTGCGGCGGTCGTTGAGAACTTGGATCTGATCGTTACCGTCGACACGTCGGTCGCACATCTTTCGGGAGCGATGGGGAAACCAACTTGGATACTTTTGCCTTTTTCCCCGGACTGGCGGTGGTTGCTCGATCGAACTGACAGCCCGTGGTATCCGACCGCACGATTGTATCGCCAGGGCACGATTGGAAATTGGGAAAGTGCGCTGTCACGCGTCCGTGCAGATCTCATGAAATTTGTTGGCAAGAGACTTTTACGATAAACCTGTCATTGTGGGTGGACATACTCTCAGTCGCACGCCGGGCTCGGTTAATGGCCTCCGTCACGACCGAGTGGATCTTGGGGGACAATGATTCATGTTCGACTACAAAAGGATTCATTCGGCAATCACTGCCCTTCGTTCCAAGCAGATCTTTTTTGTCGGTGGTGCCATGAAATCAGGCACAACCTGGCTTCAGATATTGCTCGACGCGCATCCAAATATTAGCTGCAACGGCGAGGGCCACCTCCCCAATCACCTCGCACCACTCATGAGACGCGCGCTCGACGAACATAGCGAATACACGGTCTGGAAAAACAAGACGATTTTCACGGAATTCCGAGGGTATCCACACTTTAGCGAGGAGCACTATCTCTATCTCTTGGCATCTGCGATAGCTCTATTGCTTATCGAGCAGACAAAAAACAAGGCCGCCCGCGTAATCGGCGAAAAGACACCCGATAATATTCGCTTTCTTCCACTACTCGATGCCGCCTTTCCGCGCGCAAGATTCATCCAGGTCGTTCGGGACGGCCGAGATTGCGCGGTATCGTGTTGGTTTCACAATCTCCGTGTAAGCCCTGGTTGGGCCCAAAAACAATTTGGGTCGATGGATGGCTTTGTCAAAATGTTCGCCGACGAGTGGATAGCCAATGTGGGCGCTGGCCGAAAGTTCGGTGAGCAGCAGCCAGCCCGCTATTTAGAGGTGCGGTATGAGGATTTGAGTTCGAATCCAGAAGGGACCCTCGAAAAGGCTTTCCGGTTCCTCGGCGTGGGGTTCAGCCAGGACGTGGTGAAAAGATGCTGTGTTGCCGGGTCATTCGAAAAATTGAGCGGTGGGCGGTCGCCAGGTGAAGAAAACCGCGAATCGTTCTTACGCAAGGGATTGCCAGGCGAGTGGCATAACCATCTGGATGATGAAATGAATAGAATCTTCCAAGAAAAGGCCGGAGAGTGGTTGTCGCGCTTCGGCTATACCTGACGAGGTCGTTCACGATCCGACGAAGTCAATTTTGTTAGCTTGTCTTGCTAAGCGCATCAACGAAGCAGATTCAGAACTGCAAAGGGTTCTTCCCGCGCATTCTGCGATTTATCGTCCCGAGGTCGTGGCGCCCCTTCGATCGTCATCGCATCCCGTGCGGTAGCGGAGCAATCCAACTGTGCTACACGAAGTGTAAATCGGCTAGGCATCAGCAATACACTGCTTAATGCCTTGGAATTTTCACGTTTTCTCCGGGAAACTTGATCGGATGTTTTTTCAAGTGGGTGTCGCGTTAACCATGCCTGCTATATTATCATTAGATTTCAAGTAAATAACCTGGGTTTTCCGCTGGCATGTCCGTTGCAGCTTCGCTCTTGGAAATGCGGCGCCTTATTCCGCATTAACCAAACCCGGCTCGACAGGTATCGAAGCGCGTCGGGCGGGTTGCTTGAGTGAGACCAGGGACAACAAACACAACCACATATTTATGGAAGGAGAACACGATGCGTAAGGTTCTT
>Ga0187766_10001724_pt1 | contig 12837 bp, 14 predicted proteins | sample 0216_QUI02_MP05__4_FD_132971 | JGI IMG/M metagenome (GOLD analysis project Ga0187766, IMG submission 132971) | Tropical peat soil microbial communities from peatlands in Department of Meta, Colombia - 0216_QUI02_MP05_20_MG | ecosystem: Environmental > Terrestrial > Soil > Wetlands > Peat ... | reverse complement strand
TAAACCGGCATAGGTTGGGGTGTATGTGAGCGAGCACTTAAGCTTCGCCTGTCTCGGAAAGACCTCACGGGGAAAGCCAAGGCCAAAACCGGAATCGGGAAATCCGACCTTCCGGGATTGCAGTGGGGCCCGAGGAAACGTGACCTTGTCCTTCATGACAAAGTGCGCGCGCCTCGGCTCTATCCCGACCCCGGGAACTGGTTCGTTCCACCCGGTAGCAATCGAAGCGGCAGTGGAGGCAACGAATCTGTCGGAGCTTTCGATGGAAAGGGTCGCTAGGCGACTCCGCGAGCGTGCAGGCCATAACGTGAGTAAACGCTGAGCAGGCCCCGAAACAATAATTGCAGGAGCCGACCTGACTTTTTCACAGGGAAGGCCGCCGACGATGGAGAGAGACGAGCGAACAAGCTCCATCGGACCTGCCGGGGTAATGGCGATGGCATGTAGGCATAGGAGACCAGACGCAACACGGGAAACCCCAAACGGTGATCGCAGTCAGGGATCAACCGGCGACTCGTGAGAGACAGGCTGGGCCGTATGGGGTGGCGGAGAGGTCCGTATTACCAATGAAGCCGGGTAATGCCGGCGGAGGAAAGGGGCCTCAGTTAAAGACTAACGCCAGAAGCAACAAAGGACATGGGGATTGACGACGAGTCTAGCCACCCCAGCTTAGTGTTCAGAGGTTGCAGACGGCGTTACACGCCTAGTTAGTCAGGTGTGCGTCTTTTCCGAGAGCCGGATGCGGGAAATCCGCCTGTCCGGTTCGACGAGCGGGAACAGGAAACAGAGTCAGGCCAAACCGGACTGAGGCGGGCGAGGCGAAAGCTTCGTCCAATCGCCACCGGGAGGCTAAAGCCACTGCGCCTGTTCTCGACTCTACTCGCGATTGAACTCGTAACCGCAGGGTTACAAGTGTAAACGCCTCTCTCATGGAAGGCGATTGCACTTCTATGAGAAGGTCATAAAAGTCAAGGCCGACGTGGCGGCCCTCCATATTTTTTTCTCAAAACCGCAATTGGCAGTGAAAGCACTGTCCGTATAGTGTGCGCGCGTCTAGCTGGTGCGACCCCCGAGTTGCTGCTCTTTTTTAGCGCGTGCAAGGCTCAGCTGCTCGATTGCTGATGCCATGCTGTTACGAGCATCCTTCGCATAGTCTTTCAAAAGATCATCCGTCTGGAGTGGTAGAACCTCACCGAGACACTCTTCCAATCGTTCCACCAACCAGTCAATCAGCTGTATTGTACGGTCACCGTGCTGGACCGTGGGATCATCATTAGGAACTGCCATTCCGTACGTCCTCCCATGCAACGATAGCACCCAACCGCCTGCCATGGTCGGCCTATGCGCCGATGAATTGGGCGCCAGGCCCCCAGATCTGATACACTGGAAATGCGTTTGATTTGACTCGGTTGTTGAGCAGCTGCTTGCAAATCAGCTAGTCCTGCCCTCTGTACCTCCGACTCCCGTCCAGCGTAAGAAAACAATTAAGGATAAAAAACAAAATGGAACAAGGAACAGTAAAGTGGTTTAACGATGCCAAAGGCTTCGGCTTTATCAGCCGGCAGAACGGTGAAGACGTATTCGTTCACTTCTCCGCCATTCAGGCGGGAGGCTTCAAGAGCCTGCAGGAAGGCCAGACTGTGCAGTTCGATGTAAAGAAGGGACCGAAGGGATGGCAAGCTGAGAACGTTCGCCCGTTATAGGGCTTTCCGCGAATTAATACGTGCCCGTTTTGGTAAACGATAGCAACGGGCACGTATCTGAACCACATTAGTCTTCGCAGTGTTCTCTTCCTCCAGAATGGACAAGCCTTCCTCGATGCCGCACAGACCGAAATCTGCATTTGCGATCGTCCGTTTTAACGCTAAAACCTACGATCGCGGCGCGGTCATTGCTGTTATCGGTGGCCGTGCAAATGCCGAAGCGACTATGGAGGAAATACAAAGGGTCCAAGAATCGAGCGACTGGATCGCAGGCTGGCGTTACTTCCTGGAGCAGACTGATCTAAATCCAGGGACAGACCCGGAAGAAGCAACTCGCGCTCGGCAGGCACACTTCGAACAGCGCGAGTCTAACCACCGCTAATATTTCGTGCTTCCCGAGCCATACGAATCTTTGCGGTTCTTTTTTCGGGCACGCTTCCGCGCCAAAGCTTGCTTCACGCGACGCCTCTCGCCGGGCTTGAGGTAATAGGAGTGACGTTTCACTTCCTTGATGATGTCTTCCTGTTGCACCTTGCGCTTGAAACGACGCAGAGCATTTTCAAGGCCCTCGCCCTCTTGAATGCGGACTTCTGCCAAACTGACCACCTCCCAAATGGCCCTGCTCGGGCACACAAGAGGTTCTCATTTGTGGTGTGGTCAGTCAACGACCTCCCCATTGCGCTGTCAAGACCATTTAGAAATGTCCCCATTCTTAACTGATTAGAAATGTCCCCTTTTTAGGCCTCAGCCCACCGCGCTTCGAGAAGAGGTTGCTGGTAGGTGCTTAACGTCATCCCGGCAGGTGCCAATACCAGCCGTTTCATCAGTTCTGGAAACTGCTGACCGCTGATATCCATCAAGAGCTGCTGCATCACTTCGGCCCCTCCGCCCGAATAGCGGGACTTCGAGCCAGGAGTGAAATCGACGCGAATCGGCGGATTGTTGGCGGGCTTTTCACCGTTCAGAATCTGTATGAGACTGGGCAGCGGCTCGCCCGCTCCATATCCTGCAAAACTGCTCACATTCAGCCCATACACACAGTTCGAAAAGCTCGGTAATCGGGAGCAGACTCTGTCCCGCGTGACTAGGGGACTCGCCGCACTTTTCGTCCGTGGAGACCCAACCAGAAAACGCGCGGCACATCACGAGACTTTCCAGTACACCGAGTAACGCCTGTCATACAGGCTGTTTAGCGGAACCAGCGTGATGTCTTTCCGCTGCCCCGACGTCCGGAATGTTAGCGGCTTGTCTCCCGACTTGATCCACGAACTCGGATCGGACCCTGATGCTTTGAAACTCGGAATTTCGAGATCAGGCACAGGAGGAGTCCTGTTCACCGGCCCTAACGGCGAGCCGTGCTGCTCGGGAATCGGGGCGCCCACCCGCAAATTTGGCCCGATGATGTGGGCTTCGGTTAGCCCCTCCGCGCCGAGGTCTCCGGCCAGAACCAGAGGTCCATACAGAAACGCCTGGGTGTGAGAATCATCCGGCATGACTTCCACATGTAAGTGCATGGGAAGGTGCATCTCCACCTTATCTCCTGTTTTCCACACTCGCCTGAGAGTCAGGTACGAGCCAGGAGCAGCCGATGCATCCAGTACCTTCTCGTTCAACTTCACAGTCGGCGCCGATTGCAGCCAACCGGGAATGCGCAGACGCAAGGCCATTTCGTCCCGCCTTGCCGCTGTCACGATCAGTGTCACGTCCTGCGACTCCGGGTAGTGAGTTTCTTGACGGACCTTGAACCCCTTCTCCGCCCAATCGAGCTCCGACGGGATGAAAAGGTTCACATAGAGCCCCTCCTGATCTCGCCAGTAAATGCTGTCGTTCAGCTTCGAATACTCCTCAATTCCCGTACCCGTGCAACACCAGAATGTCTGATCCTCCGTATTGAATGTCTTCCAAGCGCCCGGAGCTAGCGAGAGGTAATACTGCGTGTATCCAACCTTCGGCCGGATCGTGCCGATGCGATGATTGAGCAGCAAGCGCTCATAGTAATCAAACAAGGCGGGCGACGGATTCCAGCCATAAAGCTGTCGGGTCAGCTTCAGCATGTTGTAAGCGCAGCAGCATTCCGCCGTATTTACGCTCTGCTTCAGCTCAGCGGCCAGACGCCGCGGAGGAGCGAGCCACGCTTCCGCATTGCCCGTCCCGCCTGTGACATAGGAGCGAGCGGTCGTGACTTCATAAAAGAAGTACTCGGATAAATCGCGAAAGCGGCTGTCGCCCGAGATCTCGTATCTTCGTACGGCCGCAATTACCTGCGGGATATGCGTGTTGACGTGCAGTCCCTGCAACTCATCCCGCCGCGCTGCCAGCGGATTGATGAAGCTCTTTTTCTGGAAGCGGTCGCCTAATTTCGCCCACCGGGCGTTGTTCGTCTCCGCAGCGAGATGATAGAAACTCTCCGCGATGCCGCCAAATTCGATCGTGAGGATCTGTTGCATGTGCGCTTCTGTCTTTGAAGCCGTCCACTCGTCCGCCCAGGCCGCCATGCCTTCGAGCACTTGCAGCGCCTGTTTGTTCCCGGCCAGCCGGTACATGTCGAACATCCCGGCCGTGATCTTGTGAATCGTGTAGAAGGGAGCCCAGACCCGCTCGCCTTTCTCGAGCCGATCCCACCATGTCGTCGGAAAGGCGCTGAGATACTTGCCGCCCAGCTTCTCCTGACACTTAGCCATCTCAGCGACCATGTAATCGCCCTTGGCTTTCGCCTCTTGATCCCCCATCAGCGCCAGTTGTGCGCTGGCGGAAAGGAAGTGGCCGCCGAAATGTCCGCGCAGTTCGCTCGACCGCTGACCGTTCTCCGGCTGCTCCCAACCTCCGAGTGGTTTCGCTGACCCCACCGACAGTCCGGCATTGGCGCGGAACGTATACAGGAGGCGGTCCGCCTGCAGTCGGGCCATGTAGCCGCGGTTCCACTCCTGCGGATCGAAGTAGACACTGTTGGGCAGCAGTCGAACCTGACTCATTGGGAAAGGCTGTGCCCTCGGTACAACGTCTCGACGAGTGAACTCTAGCGGCCCGTCGAATGCCGGCGTGTCCGGAACAAGCGGCCGCCCGAAAGATCCCGGAGCCAAACGTGTGGAGGCGGCGTTCGGCTGCTGAACCTGCTGGCCACCTAACGCCGTAGACGCCGCGCCGGCCGCAACAAGAAAGCCGAAATGGCGTCGGCTTAGAGCACCTGCATTTGTCTGATCGCTCATTCGTTTACCCTCAATCAGAAACACGGCGGAAGTTTAAGATAGGGTGCGTGTCGTGGGCACGGTATTTTTCGCTTATGCGGCCTGCGAAGACGAGGGAGAGAATTCGTCGGGATCGAGTTTCGCGGCCGAGGTGAGGGCCATCAGTGGGGCCATTATAGCCCTGCGCAACAGGCCCCAGCCAAGTCACCGACCTGAGTGGTTGGTCGGCCATAGCGGAATTTATCCGAAACGGGCTTATATGAAGAGTCTGGATTAGTCGGCTTGCGGAATGCGGTCGGCAGACTGTCGCGGCGCTGCGATAGCGCTGTCCGTGCTGCATAGAGTTCACGGCGACCCGTTCTTTTGTCTTTTCCTTACGTAGTGCCGAGCCCGACAATGGCAACAGTGGTTCAGTGAATCTCGCTGGGCTATGGCTAACACCTCACAGCCACTTCGCCACTCTTCGGCAGTGCACCACCAGGGCATCTCTCAGCATTGATCGTTGCCCCTTTGCAACCGGTTTCCGGTTTGCCCATCAGCACTAGCGTCAACCGGGAGCAACCGAGTCACTTCCCACAAGCCGACTTCTCATTACTAATCGCGGTGAGCTGACACTAGATTACTTCCGCGTGTCCGACGATCCAGCCACAACTCTAGTGAAAGTGCTGCAGGGGATATAATTTGGCGCATTTATGGCCCTGGCCCCCGGCAACAAGCTCGGCCCTTACGAGATTCAATCGCCCCTGGGAGCGGGTGGAATGGGCGAGGTGTATCGCGCACGCGATACGAGGCTGGCGCGAGATGTGGCGCTGAAACTTCTGCCGGAGGCTTTCGCGGCTGATAGGGAACGAATGGCCCGGTTCGAACGCGAAGCGAAAGTCCTCGCATCGCTCAACCATCCCAACGTTGCCGCGATCTATGGACTCGAAGAATCGAATGACATGCGTGCCTTGGTGATGGAGTTGGTGGAAGGGCCGACCCTGGCCGAGCGGGTTGCAAAGGGAGCGATTCCCGTCGACGAGGCGCTGCCGATTGCCAAGCAAGTTTGCGAGGGGCTCGAATACGCACACGAGCGGGAATCATCCATCGCGACTTGAAGCCGGCGAATGTGAAGCTGACTTCGGAAGGGCAAGCGAAGATTCTGGACTTCGGCCTGGCGAAGGCGCTCGATGGCGTTGACGGGACTGCGAGCGATCCGGCAAGTTCACCGACGATAACCCGATTGGCGACCCAAGCCGGAATCATCCTCGGCACGGCGGCTTATATGTCCCCGGAACAGGCCAAGGGAAGGCTCACCGATCGCCGGGCCGATATTTGAGCGTTCGGCTGCGTGCTGTACGAGATGCTGACAGGCAAGCGCGCGTTCGGCGGGGAGGCAGTATCGGAGACGCTCGCCGCTGTCATACGGGATGAGCCCGACTGGAGCGCTCTTCCAGCGCAGGCTGTGCCGCCGCGCATTCGCGATCTGCTCAAGCGGTGCCTGTGCAAGGACGCGAAGCAGCGGCTGCAAGCCATTGGCGACGCCCGCATCACCATTGAAGAAGTACAGAACGGTGTGTACGCGCCGGATCTTGCGTTCACGCGCACAGGTGGAGGCAGTCGGGCCTCTAGCTGGACCGGCGTGGTGCCGTGGACAATGGCCGCGATTCTGGCCGTCGCTCTCGCGGCGACGCTGATTTTCGTTCCTGCCCGAACGCGCCAGCCGCACGGCCCGGTGATGCACCTGGCGCTGGCGGCGCAGGCACGGCACTACGAAGCGGATCGCGCGAGTGCGGTGGCAATCTCGCAGGACGGAACCCGAGTTGCTTACGTTGCCGTGCAGGGGAGCCCCGCGACAGGAAAAGGCGAAGACTTGCCGTCCCCTCAAACAGAAACATTTGAGCTGGTAGTGAGGAAACTCGACCAATTGACCCCAACCCCTTTGACGGAGACTGCCGGGGGGGCGGCGCCATTCTTCTCTCCCGACGGACGCTGGATCGGATTCTTCTCCGGCGGAGCGCTCATGAAGATCTCTTCCGACGGCGGTCCGCCAGTGACCGTGTGCGAGGCGCCTAGCATCGTTGGTGCATCCTGGGGAGATGACGGATTCATTTATTTCGCCCCCAGCGGCGGGGCGGAGATCCTGCGCGTACCGGAGGAGGGCGGAACTCCAACGGTGGTGGTGCAGGCCGGGAACACAGAAAAGGTGACGGGCTTTCGCTGGCCGCAAATTCTTCCCGGCGGCAAGACCGTGCTGTTTACTACGGCGGGTGTCAGCTGGCTGGCACAGCACTACAGAACGGAAGCCTATTCGCTCAATACCAGCAAGCGGACCGTGGTGATGGACGAAGGCGCCAACGCACGATATCTGGCCCCCGGGTACCTTGTTTTCACGCGCGGCGACGTATTGATGGGAGCGCCATTTGATGTGGACGGCCTCAAGGTCACTGGGCCGGCGGTGCCCCTGATCGAGGGCGTAACCAGGGACGAATGGTTTGGCGCCGTCGACTACGCGCTGTCGTCCACGGGCACACTGATCTACCTGACAGGGGGCGTGCAGACGGCCTACCGCCTGGTGAGCGTGGACATGGCGGGCAAAGTCGAGCCGCTGGGGGCCCAGGTGCGCGGATTCGAGGATTTGAGCGTCTCACCCGATGGCAAGCGGATCGCCACAACACTTGTGGAGAATGCGAGTGCCGACCTGTGGATCTACGACCGAGAGCGCGACGCGTTAACGCGCCTCACGCAGAAGGGCGACTGCGGGGACCCGCTCTGGTCTCCCGACGGCAATCGCATTCTCTACACGAACCCGGCAAGTCTGTATGCTGTCGCGGCTGACGGCAGCAGTCCGCCGGAAACGCTCAATTCGGGACAATGGGCGCAAGCGGACTCGTTCTCGCCCGACGGCGGGGAATTGCTGTACAGCACTTTCTCCCCAGCCACAAACGACGCGGCGCTCTGGCAGTTGCCGATCAAGGCAAGCGCACAGCCGAAGCAGATGTTCCCCGACGTGGGGCGTGTGGTCGATGCGCGATTTTCTCCCGATGGACACTGGATCGCGTACGTTTCCGCGCAGTCGGGCCGGGCGCAGGTCTATTTACAAGCGTTTCCTGGTCCTGGCGAGCGAGTGCCAGTGTCCACGGATGGAGGCCGCGAGCCGGTTTGGGCGCCGAACGGGTCGGAGCTGTATTACCGCACGGCTACGAAGTTTATGGCCGTGGACGTGAAGGCGCGACCGGCGCTCGCCGTGGGCAAACCGCGGTTATTGTTTGAAGGCGACTTTCTGCTGACCCACCATGACTACGGCATAACGCCCGATGGCCGGCATTTCATCATGATTCAGCCCGTCGGCAAAAAGCCGCCGGCGGAGCTGCACGTGGTAGTGAATTGGTCTGACGAATTGAGGGCTCGCTTGGCCTCTGCGCGCAAGTGAGGGGGGAAGGGGTGGCGGGGAGTCGCGTCGGAGCATTAGTGAACGGCCCGCTCTCAGACCAGTCTCAGTCCCGAGCGGTTAATGGGTGAACCGGAAGTGTGTTGAAATCGGCTCGCCTTAGTGTCTGTTTAGTGTCCATTTTTCTAACGAGACCCGCCGCGGGCCAGGGTGAGCGTCAGAAGGAACATGCCGGACCGTGTACCGGTGTTGGTGATTGGCCGACTTGCTATCGATCAGTCAATTCAAGGCCAAAGGGACCGGTCCAGCCCTGCTGCCAGACGCCATTCTGCGCACATTGCAGATTGCCGGGAGTCCAGTCCCCTTAGGCGCGGCTCCGGCTCACCGCCTGCTGTTTCTGCTGCAAGTGCTGCTGTTGCTGGGTGTGTCTTTGTTGCAAATCCTGAGTCTGTTGTTGGTGCCTTTGCTCTAGCTGCTGCTGTCTGATTTCATCCGCGTTCTGGCGCGCTAACTTCTGGTGTTCCTGATCCTGCTTTTGCTGGAGTCTCTGGCGCTCTTGATCCTGTTTCGCCAACAACTTTTCCTGCTGCTGCAGGTATTTCTTGTCTAACTCGGTGCTCCCAGTATTTGGAAAAGCCGGGCGTTCCCTCGGAGGCAGGTCGTTGGGATGAACAGCACTACCGGGGCGAGGTACGTAATTCGCTGGGCGCGACCCCGGCCCACTGCTCCGCGGTTCCGCTTCCCCACGATTGGTCGAGCTCGCCTCCCCCGCGGAAACAACTTCGCGATCTTCAAATGCTCCCGGTCTAGGAGTTGCCGCAACCCGCGGCTGGCCGTGGTTCACCGAGGCCCGGAGTTCGTTATTGGCTCGCGCCGCTTGCACGTGCTCGACTTGAGCTGCCACCTGGGGGATGTGTCTCTCACGTTCCGCAGACTCTTGTTCGGCGGTTGGACGCGCATTAATCCCAGCCTGCCCGCCGTTGTAGCTGACGTGATTGACGGTGATGTTGTTGATCACCGTCGTGTTATAAACATTGTGAATGTTGGTTACATTCACGTTGCTCACGGCACGGTTGTAGAAAAACCGGTCGTGGTCCCAACGCCCGCCTTCATAGCCGCTTCCAAAGTAGCCAAAACCGTAATTGATCCCCCCATAGAAGCCGACTCGTGGTCCCCAATAACCTTCATGGAATACAAACCTGTCGCTAACCCAGCCCCAGTAACCTGGAGTCCAGAGGAAACCGACCTCCGGCGGCATTACCCATGTGCCGGGTACCCAGTAGTAGTCACCGTCATGGTAATCGTAGGCCCAGTAGCCGGGCGTCCAGATGTAACCCTCAGCCGGACAAGCGGGCTGTACATACACGGGTAAGGGAGGCGGGCCGATCCTGATCGCTATGCTTACCTGAGCGAACAAAGCCGCTGAAAGGGCGAGCACGACAAGCGCGAACGAAACGAAACGAGCGGAGCGACCAATACGCATTTGTGTTTCCTTTCCCCTCATCATCACCCGCCGCTGACCCGCTCCAAGCTTCCACGACCTTGTTTCTAGTGGTTTTCTTCGAGAAGAATGAACGCCCACCAAAGTTGAGAGTTGTAACCGGTCTTTGCGAGAGCGGATGTCACCAGCTTATGGGTTTGTTCCACACTCGTCTACGTTACTTCTGTACAAGGCTCAGCCGTATCACAAGACTGACTTCTCTCCGCTGCGCAGAACCTTGCCGACTAAGCTAGTGTCCAGTGTGCATGGGCCCAGGTAGACAGGAGGGGATTGACGAGACTTTACAGACGTCGTCCAATTGCTACCGGACACAGCGTTATAGCGTTAACTTCTGTTTTGAGTGCAATTTGCGCGATGTGGCCTGGGCTTACCGGTTCGGCTGCCACAAACCTCTCTTTTCGGCTACTTGCGCACCTCGAATTCCATTGTGACGCCGGTGTGACGCATTCTGGTCGAGTGCGAAGCTGAACTGCTGTCTGCAGCCACCTCTCAGAAGCGGATGTGGACCGGCATCCGATGGCAGTCGCGATCCGCAAGGTTACGTTCCGCTTGCGGGCGATTCCGCCGCCTGGATGCCTCGTTCGTGTGCCCAAAGACGACCACCGTGCGATCCGAGAAAATGGAGGGGCTGATCACAAGACCCATGCCAGCGCCTTGCGGTTTGAGGCATCATATTGCTTTTCTCACACGAACGATAAATCTGCGCGATCCATTCCATATCGCGCAGGCCTTCATGACCCGGAGTCTTGGGTTCTTTGTTCTGCAGGATGCAAACCGCCATGTGATCTGCCTCACGAAGAAACTGCGTCGGATCCGGTTCGTCTGGCGCAAACTCCTGTGTCTCTCCACCCTCGAACTGCGCCAACAAGTGAAGCTTGTCGTAGTTGAATGCCGGGTCGACGGTAATCGTGCCGCGCGATCCGCGCACACGGAAGTAGCCGCGCATTGCACTGCCATAGGTGCACGTGCAGCTCGCCAACGTACCGCTGGAAGACTTCATGGTCCACGAGAGCGTCTCTTCCACTTGCGCAAAACGCCCGTCCCGGTCCACAACAGAAGAGATGCCTTTTACCTCGGCGGGCTCCTCTCCAGTGAGATAACGGCTGGCATTCAGGCAATAGATTCCTACGTCCACCAGCGGACCACCCCCGGATAATTTTTTGTCGAGACGCCATTCGTTTGGTGCGATGGGGAAACCAAACGCACTCTCAATGGATTGGATCGAACCGACCTTGCCTTCCCGAATCAGTTGCGCGGCACGCAGGTGCACCGGTTCATACTGACAGCGGTAAGCGATCATCAGCTTCCTGCCGGCACTTTCGCAAGCCTGAATCATCGCGTGCCCGTCTTCGACGGTGGTGGCCATGGGTTTCTCGCAAAGGGCATGCTTGCCGGCTCTTGCTGCACGGATGGTGAACTCCGCATGCATGCTGTTCGGCAGGGCGATATATACGGCGTCTACGTCCGGGTTCTTCGCAATGCTGTCATAGTTTTCGTAGTTATAAATGCTGCCGGAAGGCACGCCATATTCGGCAGCCATACGCTCCGCCTTGTCCCGGTGCCCGCTGACCAGGGCCGTGATCCGCGACTTCTTCGACATCCTCACTGCTGGCATGAAATGCTGCATCGAAATGCGGCCCAGTCCCACGATGCAGTAGCCAATGGTTCGATCTTCTGCCACCGCAGGAACACTAGGAAATAATTGCGCCCCGGCACCCAGCGCCAGTAGACGGCTGAACTCCCGGCGAGTGATTTTCATAGGACCTAGTGTACGACTGCTGACGCACCCGCTAAGCTGCTCAACGTGATCCCCGAGGAGAAGGAGAAACAGACAATGCTGACGCGGTGGCCCGCAAACCCCGACCAACTGAAGAGCAGCGGATGTGGCAACTAGCATGGATACGAATTGTCCACTTCGACTAACGAATTGCCGCTTTGATCATGCTGACCCGTTCCACCAGACTTCTTGGCTCGACTGAGACCAGTTCGAAGCCGAGGCTGCGGTAAGTCTCTTCGTGAAGTTTTTCAAAACGCACCGTTTCCTCAAAGCTGATTCGCCGCGCTTCAGTATGCGTGATGAAGCCAAGATTGCGAACGAAGAAGACCCGGTTTTGGTAGATTGCTTCTGTTGTGATGCGCTCCAGTTCGCCGGCAAGAAAGGAGGAAAAAGGGTGCCCGAGGTGGACTGCCAACGCCGCGGTACACACAGCGGAACGGTCGTGAAACTGGACCTCATCTGGTTGATAAGACGCTCGAATCTGACGATCCCTTTGCAGATTCGCGACTACATCAATGAACGAGGGATGGGTCCAGGGTTGAACCGTTCCTTGGCCTTGCGCGGCGGCGATGACGTCGGTAGCCGCTTCCTCGACTACGCTGAACCCCTCGAGCTCTAACTGGCGGATGATCGCTGTCTTCCCTGCACCAGGCGCGCCGGTGATAATGAACCTTCTCATGTGGTTCCCTTCTTGCGAACTGTGTCGTGAATCAGAAAAAGTTTAGAAAGTCGTGTGACCTTGCCCAAGATCAGATCGGCATCTGCCGTTCACAAAAACGGCTTGGATCTTTGTTGCGCTCATCCAAGTAGTCGAGCACAGCCTTCTCCAAGGATCGAACAGCCGTGTGGCTGCCGCTTGAAACTACACAACGGCCAGGGCCAACCTTGTGGAGCGAGTTCCTGACTGCGCTTGGCGGTCCTCGAACCAGGTCCGGACCGTCTGCGACACGGAAGTTGTCCGCTCCGAACTTAGCCGCTGGCTCTAAACTCGGCCCTTCTGAAATTCGATCGCTGCTGGGCGTGGGCGGAATGGGTGAGGTCTATCGCTCCCACGATACGCGGCTAGGGCGCAATGTGGCGCTGAAAGTAGCGCCCTGGAGCTGGTGGAAGGGCCGACCTTGGCCGAGCGGATTGCGCAGGGAGCGATTCCCGTCGAAGAAGCGCTGCCGATTGCCAAGCAAGTGTCTGATATGGAGTGAACTGTCAATCCCTTTATTTATTCGGCGATGTTGGTTTTGGTGTTGGGTTTCATGTTGTTCGCCTTTCGAGGTAGAGCGGGTAGCGATCGAGGTAGCTTTTGC
>Ga0187766_10001721_pt1 | contig 12843 bp, 14 predicted proteins | sample 0216_QUI02_MP05__4_FD_132971 | JGI IMG/M metagenome (GOLD analysis project Ga0187766, IMG submission 132971) | Tropical peat soil microbial communities from peatlands in Department of Meta, Colombia - 0216_QUI02_MP05_20_MG | ecosystem: Environmental > Terrestrial > Soil > Wetlands > Peat ... | reverse complement strand
GCCTGGCGGGCCAGCAGGCGCTGGGCGGCGAAGATCTCCTCGTCCGTGACGGCCACGAACGTGCCGCCGGACTCGCGGGCGGCGCGCAGGGCCTTCACCTGGTCGCGCGGCACGCCCACCGAGATGCTGTCCGCCCGCGTCCTCGGCTCCATGGGCTCGGCCTCCGCCTTGCCCTCGGCGTGGGCCTTCACCAGGGGCGCGGCGCCGGCGGCCTGCACGCCCACCAGCCGCGGCGTCCGCTGCGCCAGGCCCACCGCCAGCAGGTCCTGGAAGCCCTTCCAGAGGCCGCTGAAGATGCAGCCGTCGCCCACGCTCACGAAGACGCGGTCCGGCGCGGCCCAGCCGAGCTGCTCGCACACCTCCAGCGCGGCCGTCTTCTTGCCCTCGCCCAGGTACGGGTTGTAGGCGGTGTTGCGGCTGTACCAGCCGAAGCGGGCCGAGGCCTCCAGGCACAGGTCGAAGGCCGTATCGTAGTTCGCGTTCACCTCGAAGACGATGGCGCCGTGCATCAGGAGCTGGGCCAGCTTGCCGCGCGGGGCGCCGCGGGGCACGAAGATGTAGGCGGGCAGGCCCACGGAGGACGCCAGGGTGGCCAGGGAGGCGGCGGCGTTGCCGGTGGAGGCGGCCGTGACGGCCGTGGCGCCCACCTCCAGGGCGCGCGCCACGCCCAGGGACGAGGCGCGGTCCTTGAACGAGGCCGAGGGGTTCAGGCCGTCGTCCTTCACGAACAGGCGGGGCAGCTCCAGGTGCGCGCGCAGGCGCGGCACCTCGTACAGTGGGGTCCAGCCCACGCGCAGGGCGCCCGCGGGGCCCGGGGAGGGCACGGGCAGCAGGTCCACGTACCGCCAGTGGCCGGCGTGGCCGGAGGCCGCGAAGCTCTGCGGGGTGAGGCGCCGTCTCAGTTCGTCGTAGTCGTAGCGCACCTCCAGCGTGCCCCGCAGGGGCCCGCACGCGTCGCACACGTAGCGGGCCGGCTCGGGGGCGTAAACCCGGTTACAGGTGATGCAGCGGAGTTCCACGACGCGGCCCACGGCGCTCCCTCCGGTGGGTTGGGACCGTCGGGGGCGCATGATATCCTACTCGCCCCGCCAGGCCAAGGCCGGCCCGCCCTCGGGCGGCCCGGCCTTGACGTGCGTGCTGCCGGGACGATAGGTTCACGCCAAGACAGGATGACCTTGGATGGGCGATTGACCAAGAGGAGAGTGGGCGGATGGGGATCGGCTCCGCGCCGGCGGATGGCGGCGCCATCATCGTGCGCGATCTGGAGAAGATTTACGAGGCCCGCGCCGGCGACCGGGTGACGGCGCTGGACCGCATCTCGCTCCAGGTCCGCCGCGAGGAGTTCGTCTCCGTGGTCGGCCCCAGCGGGTGCGGCAAGAGCACGCTGCTCAAGATCGTGGCCGGCCTCATCGCCCCCACGGGGGGCGAGGCGACGGTGAACGGCACGCCGGTGCGCGGCCCCCTGCCGGACATCGGCATGGTCTTCCAGTCCCCCGTGCTGCTCCCGTGGAAGACCATCCTCCACAACGTCCTCTTCCCCATCAAGATCCTGCGGCGGGACGTGGCGGCCCACCGGGACGCGGCCATGGCCCTGCTGGCGCTGGCCGGCCTGGCGGACTCGGCCCACCGGTATCCCAGCGAGCTGTCCGGCGGGATGCAGCAGCGCGCCGCCCTCTGCCGCGCCCTGGTGCACGACCCGGCGCTGCTCCTGATGGACGAGCCCTTCGGCGCCCTGGACGCCATGACGCGGGACGACATGAACGTGGAGCTGCTCCGCATCTGGAGCGAGCGGAGGAAGACCGTGCTGTTCATCACCCACAGCATCTCCGAGGCCGTGTTCCTCAGTGATACCGTGGTGGTGATGACGCCGCGCCCCGGCCGGATCGATTGCATCGTGCCCGTGGACCTGCCGCGCCCGCGCGACATCGGCATCAAGGACAGCAAGCACTTCGGGGAGCTGCAGGCACAGGTGCGGGAACGCATCTACGCCGGCCGCCCGGCCGGCGGGGGCGGGGATTGATGGTCGGCGCCGTCTCCCGCCGGCCGGCCGCCATCACGGCGCTGATCCTGATCGCCATGCTGCTGGGCTGGCACGTGGTGGTGGCCGCCTTCCGGCTACCGGACTTCCTGCTCCCCTCGCCCGTGGCGGTGTTCCGCGAGTTCCTGGCCTGGCCGAAGCTCCTGGCGTTTCACACGTGGGTCACGCTGCTGGAGTCGCTGCTGGGCCTGGCCGCCGCCGTGGCCGCCGGCGTGCCCCTGGCCATCGCCGTGGTGTACTCGCGCGCCCTCAGCGCCACCCTCTACCCCATCCTGGTGCTGCTGCAATCCGTCCCCAAGGCCGCCCTGGCGCCCCTGTTCCTGGTGTGGGTGGGGATCGGCATGTCCTCGAAGGTCCTGGTGGCGATGTTGGTGGCCTTCTTCCCCATCGTCATCGACACGGCCACCGGGCTGCGGGCGGTGGAGCCGGAGATGCTGGAGCTGACCCGCCAGCTGCGGGCCACGCCCATGCAGGTCTTCCTCCAGGTACGCCTGCCCCACGCCATGCCCCATTTCTTCAGCGGGCTCAAGGTGGCGGTGACCCTGGCGGTGATCGGGGCGGTGATCGGCGAATTCGTGGGGAGCGATAACCAGGGGCTCGGCTTCTTCATCAACCAGGAGAGCGCCCAGGGGCACGCGGCCCGTGCCTTCGCCAGCGTGGTGATCCTCGCCCTCATGGGGATCGGCCTCTTCGGCGCCGTGGCCCTGGCCGAGCGCGTGCTCCTTCCCTGGCGCCATACACCGGCCGGGAGCAACGAGCAATGAGCAACGAGCAATGAGGTGGACTCCTTCCGGCCTATGACCCCACTCATTGCTCAGTACTCATTGCTCGTTGCTGCGGTATGAGGCGCGAGCTGCGCGATCACCTGGGCGAATTGCTGGCGGGGGCCATGGTGGATCCGGCCAGGGTGCCGCCGCTGCACTGGCTGCGCGCCTACTGCCATCTGGTGGCCGCGCGGGGCGAGACCCTGGCGCCCCTCCACGAGGTCCTGCGCCGCTGCATCGAGACGGCGGACGCCTTCCCCTTCGACCCCGTGGGCGCGGCGGGGCCGGCGCTGGTGGGCCTGGGCCTGCTGGAGCTGCGGCGGGGCGGCGAGGCGGTGCGGGGCAACCGCATCCTCCTGGCCCTGGCACACGACGGCTGGGACCTGGAGGTCCTGGAGGAGCACCGCGACGACCTGGGCGAGGCCACCCTCAAGGCCCGCGCCTTCTGGGACGCCCTGCGCCGCGTGTACGAGCGCGCCGCCGGGCCAGCGCAAGGCCTGGAGGAGGTGCTGGCCCGCGCCGCCACGCTCTTCAACACGGGGCTCTACTTCGAGTTCCACGAGACTCTAGAGGGGTATTGGATGGGGCACGCCAAGGGCCCCACGCGGGAATTCCTCCAGGGCCTGATCCAGATCGCCATCGGCTGCTACCAGATCTTTCGCCACAACCCCGGGGGCGCGCTGGCCCAGTTCCAGAAGGGTCTCGAGAAGGTCGAGGGGCTGGGCGACCACTACCTGGGCCTTGAACTGCGCGACTTTCTGGCGGCCGTCCGCACGTGCCGGGACGCCGTGGCCGCTCTGGGCCAGGCCCCCCTCCCCGACATCGACAGCCGCCTCATCCCCAAGCTCCGGACCTCGCGCCTCAAATCGCCTTGACACTACCCGGCCCCTCTGTTAACCAATAGTTCTCCCTGCGGCCTTTCCGGTCGCGGGCTCTTGCCTCCCCCGGGGGACAGCGTGCCGGTCAAGACCAGAAAACGCGATGGCCAGGGGACCCGCGCCCACGTCGGCGGCCTGGAGCGCCGCCTCCGGCGGCTCGGAAGCCTCATGGAGGTGAGCGTCCTCATCGGCTCCTCGCTGGACCTGGCCGAGGTGCTGAACCGGGTGATGCAGAAGGCGAAGGATGTGATGGACGCCGACGCGGTGTCCATCATGCTGCTCAACGAGCGCACCAACAAGCTCGAGTTCGAAGTGGCCCTGGGCGAGGGGAACACGACCTTCGAGACGCTGCGGAAGAAGATCGTGCTGGACCTGGGCCAGGGCATCGCGGGGGCCGTCGCCCTCTCGCGCACGCCGGAGCTGATCGCGGACGTCCCGGCCGACCCGCGTTTTTACAAGGACGCGGACAAGCTCACCGGTTTCACCACGCGCAGCATGCTGGCGGCGCCCCTCATCGTGCGCAACAAGCTGGTCGGCGTGGCCCAGGTGATTAATCCGCGGGGCGGCGGCCGGTTCACCCCGGAGGACCTGGAGCTCTTCGTCACCTACTGCCGGCAGGTGGCCGTGGCCATCGAGAACGCGCGGCTCCACAAGGTGCTGCTGGAGCGCCAGCGGGAACAGCAGCAACTCGAGTTCGCGGCCCTGGTGCAGCAGAGCTTCCTGCCCCAGCGCTGCCCCGTGTGAGAGCGGCACCGCTTCGCCCTGGAGGCGAAGACGATCCCGGCCGCCGCAGTGGGCGGGGACCTGTACGACTTCGTGGAGATCTCCGGGGAACGCCTCGTCGTCCTCATCGGGGACGTCTCGGGGAAGGGCGTGCCGGCGGCGCTCATGATGGCCAAGGTCATCAGCGATTTCCGCGCCGCCGCCACCCGCGCCGCCGCCCCGGCCGCCATCCTGGCGGACCTGAACGCGGGGCTGGCCGCCCAGAGCCGCCGCGGCATGTTCGTGACGGCGGCCTGCCTCGACCTGGACGCGGAGGAGGGCCGTGTGGCCTACGCCGACGCCGGGCACCTGCCCCTCCTCTGGCACCGCCGGCAACGGGGGGTCGTGGAAACCTTCGAGGCGGAGGGCGGGCCGCCCCTGGGCATCGTCCCGGGGGCGCAGTACCCCGAGCAGCACCTGGCCCTCGGCCCCGGCGACACGCTCCTGCTCTACACCGACGGGGTGGTGGAGGCGCGGGGGCCGGGGGCGGCCCCCTTCGGGCTGGGACGCATGGCCGCCGTGATGGGGGACCGCCTGCCGGCCACCGGGGACCTGGTGGGCGACATCCTGGGGGCCGTCCGGGCCCACGCGGACGGCACGCCCCTGCACGACGACGTCACCATGGTCGCCGTGCGGTGGCGACCCTCGAACTAGGCATCGCCTTCGGCGATGAGGACTGAGGCACGAGGACTGAGGACCGAGTTTCCGACCGCCGGAAGCCGGATCCACGCACCGCTCAGTCCTCATCCCTCAGTCCTCAGTCCCAAGGTCGCTGACGGCTGATGGCTTCGCGCGTGAGCGAGACCTTCCAGATCGAAGTCACCAGCAGTCCGCGCCTGCTCCAGGTGGTGCGGGCCGCGGTGGGCCAGTACGGGCGCCTCCTGGATCTTGGCGAGGGGGAGACCCACCGCCTGAAGACGGCGGTGGACGAGGCGCTCACCAACATCATCCGGCACAGCTACGGCGGCGAGGCCGGGCAGCGTATCGTCATCACCTTCATCCTGTCCGGCGCGCGGCTGGAGATCCTGCTGCGGGACTTCGGGCGCAAGCCGGACCCAGCGCGGGTGGCGCCGCGCGAGCCGGACCTGTCGCGGCCGGGGGGCCTGGGCCTCCCGCTGATCCGCAGCGTGATGGATGAGGTGGAGTTCGACCTGAGCCCCGAGCGGGGCACCATCCTGCGCCTGGTGAAGCATCTGGGGGCCGAACGGGGGGCGAGGTAAGTAAGATGGACGTAGCCGTACGCCACGACGGCCGGGCGGCCATCGTGCAAGTGCAGGGCGAGGTGGACCTGTACAGCGCGCCCAAGATGCGGGAGGCGCTGGTGGGCCTGACCGACGGGCGGTCCCCGGCGGTGCTGGTGGACCTCTCCCGCGTGGAATACATGGACAGCTCGGGCGTGGCCACGCTGGTGGAGGGGCTCCAGCGCGTGCGGCAGTACGGCGGCCAGTTCAAGCTGGCCGGCCTCGCACCGGCCATCCGGGACGTGTTCCGCTTCGCCCGCCTGGAGAAGGTTTTCGAGATCTACGAAGACACCCAGGCCGCGCTGCGGGCCGTGCGATGAAGGCGCTCCTGGGAGCCGTGGGGCGGCGGGCCCTGGCGGCCCGGGCCGAAGTCACCGAGGCGGCCCGCCTGGTGAACGAAACGGCCGCCCGCCTGCGCCGGGCCCCCACCTCGCCCAAGGGCTTCCGCGCGCCCAGCACCGTGGTCCAGATGGTGAAGGTGGGGGTGGATTCCATCCCCATCGTCTTCCTTATCGCCTTCTGCGTGGGGATGATCCTGGCCCTGCAGGCGGCCTCCCAGCTCCGCCGGTTCGGGGCCACCATCTACGTGGCCGACCTGGTGGGCATCTCCATCACGCGGGAACTGGGCCCCCTGATGACGGCCATCATCATCGCCGGGCGCAGCGGCTCCGCCATGGCGGCCGAGATCGGGACCATGCGGGTGTCGGAGGAGATCGACGCCCTGTCGGTGATGGGCCTGAACCCGGTGGAGTTCCTGGTGCTCCCGCGGGTGGTCTCCCTGGCGGTGATGCTCCCCTGCCTCACCGTGCTGGCCGACGCGGTGGGCATCCTGGGCGGCGTGGCCATCGGCACCCTGGGGCTGGAGATCACGGCGGGCAACTACCTGGCCCAGACCTTTCACGCCCTCTACGTGAAGGACATCGTGACGGGACTGGTGAAGAGCCTGGCCTTCGCCATCATCATCGCCATGGTGGGCTGCTTCATGGGGTTCCGCGCCGAGGGCGGGGCCGAGGGGGTCGGGCGGCGCACCACCGCCAGCGTGGTGGTGGCCATCTTCCTCCTCATCCTCAGCGACCTGTTCTTTACGGCCCTGTTCTACCTGAGCGAGTGAGATGCAGCCGACTGCCGACCGCCGGCCGCCGACCGCCGACACGGGCCGGAACGGCGGCCCCGTGATCGAGGTGCGGGACCTGGTGGTGCAGCGGGGGGACCGCCGCATCCTGGACGGCGTCTCCTTCACCGTCCAGCGGGGCGAGACCACGGTGATCCTGGGGGGCAGCGGCTGCGGCAAGAGCACGCTGCTGCGGCACATGGTGGGGCTCGATCGGCCCCTGGCCGGGCGGGTGCTCCTCTGGGGACAGGACATCACGGAGCTCCCCGAGGCCGAGGTGAACGGCCTGCGCCGCAAGATGGGGATCCTGTTCCAAAGCGGCGCCCTGTTCAACTCCATGACGGTGGGCGAGAACGTGGCCGTGCCGCTGCGCGAGCACACGGAGCTGCCCGACTCCACCATCGAGATCATGGTGCGGATGAAGCTGGGTCTGGTGGGGCTGAGCGGCTTCGAGGACTACATGCCGGCCGCCCTCTCGGGGGGCATGAAGAAGCGGGCCGGGCTGGCCCGGGCCATGGCCATGGACCCCGAGATCCTCTTCTTCGACGAGCCGTCGGCCGGGCTCGACCCCATCACGGCCGCCGGGCTGGACGAGCTGATCCTGCGGCTGCGCCAGACGTTCCAGATGACCATCGTGGTGGTCACCCACGAGCTGCCCAGCCTGTTCCTCATCGCCGAGAAGGTGGTGATGCTGGACAAGGGCAAGGTGGTGCTGGCCGGCACACTGGGCGAGCTGCGGGCCAGCGCGGACCCGCGGGTGCAGCAGTTCCTGGAGCGCCGCCCGGCGCCCGAGATGGAAGACGAGGACGAGATGCTGCGGATCCTGACCCGCTGATCGCGTCGCCGTAAGGCGTGAAGCGTGAGGCGGCAGGGGGGATGAGGAGGGCGCCCGGAGGGAGTCCGGTCTGTCCCCTCACGCCTTCCGCCTCACGCCTTACGGTGACATGAGGGTGTGACGAGTATGGCAGCGAGCTATCGTCGGGAAGAGATCAAGGCCGGCATCACGATCCTGGTGAGCGTCGTGATCCTCGCCCTGGGCATCCTGCTGGTGGGGCGCGGCGGCTTCGAGACCACGCCGAAGCAGTACCGGCTCGAGTTCGGGGGCGTGGGGGGGCTGGAGGAGGGGGCCCAGGTCCGCTTCGGTGGGGTGAAGGTGGGGCGCGTCCTCCGCATCACGCCGCCGGGCAAGGACTCGCCGCTGGTGCAGGTCCTCATCGGCGTGCGCAAGGATGTGATGGTGCGCGCCGGGACGGAGGCGGTTATCAGCACCCTGGGCCTGGTGGGCGAGCACTACATCGAACTGGCCAACCCCAAGCCCGGGCCCGGGGAGATCCCCCAGGGCGGACTCATCGCCGCCAAAGACCAGGCCTCCATGGCCGAGGTGCTGCAGAGCGTGCGGGATGTGGGCGAGGCGGCCAAGACCTTCCTGGCCCGCGCGCAGGCCATGGTGGACGGCCCCATGAGCGACGTCATCCAACGCACGGCGAGCGCCGTGGACACGGGGGGCCGCGCCCTGAAGGGGGCGGAGCAGGTCCTGGGCGCCGAGAACCGCGAGGCCATCCGCAAGGCCCTGGCCAACGTCAGCGGCATCCTGGAGGAGAACCGCGCGCCGATCCGCACCGCCGTGGCGGACCTGGAGGCGTTGATCAAGCGGACGGATGGGGTGATGGCCGACGGCGGGGGGCTCTTGCGGAAGCTGGACGCGGCGGTGGACGAGAAGGGGGGGGACCTGAAAGGGATGCTGGTGGTCATGAAGGCCGACCTGGAGCGGGCCAAGGTGGTCCTGGACAACCTGGACCGAGCCGTCACCAACTTCGACCACGCCATCACCGGCAACATGGATAACATCGAGGCGACGCTGTACAACCTCCGGCGGGCCTCGCAGAACGCACGGGAACTCACCCAGGACCTCAAGGAACGGCCGTGGCAGGTCCTCTTCCCGCAACCCCTGAAGGAGCGCGATGGCGTTCGATAGATCGCATGCCCATTCCACGGACGGACGCTGCGGCCGGCCCCCCGTTACCCGCGGCGGCCCGGGGCGCAGGGTGCCCGGGGCGCGCCGCGCGGCCGCCGGCCTATGGCTGGCTGCCTGCGGCCTGCTGGTGGCGGCCTGCGGCGGGGGCGGGGACATCCCCGAGTCCCGCATCTATCGGATCGGGTACGTGCCCCCGGCCGCGGCACCGGGCGGAAACCCGCTGCCCGTCACGCTGGGGGTGGCCGGCCTGGGCGGCCCGGAGACGTACCAGCAGGAGCGCCTGGTGTACCGCACGCTTCCTCACAAAGTGGCCTACTATCCGTACGACCGCTGGGAGGTGCCTCCCGTGGAGATGGTGACCGACGCGCTCATCCGCCAGTTGCGCGCCGGCGGTCTCTACCGCCGGGTGGTCCCCTACTCGCGGGACGGCCAGGTGGACTACATGCTGCGGGGCCGCCTGCTCCGCTTCGACGAGGAAGACGGCGGGCCCGGCACGCCATGGACGGCGGTGGTGGAGATCGACTACCAGTTGGTGGATCCGCAGAAGGGCCAGGTGGTCTCCACCGGGCTGGCCCGCGCCACCCAGCCCGTGCAGGGGCGCCAGGTGGAGGCCATCGTGGCATCGCTGACCGCCGCCACGCGGGAAGCGGTGGGATCCCTGGCCGCCCAGGTCGCCCAGGCCATCCCCTCCCCGGCGCGGTGATCACCTGGGCGGGCGCTGAACAGTCGACTCGGGCAGGCTGCTCAAAAGGGTCCAGATGCAAGGCGGCGCGCGACGCCGGGGTACCCACCGAAGGTGGGTCGGAGGCGTACTCTGGGTACGCCGCAGCGAGTGCGCGAGCGGGCCAACGCAGCAGATGGGCCTTTTTCAGCAGCCTGCTGGAGGCCGCCGTGGACCCGGAGCTCGTCGAAGGGGTACGGCTCTTCAACGCCCGGGAATTCTGCGAGAGCCACGAGCGCTTCGAAGAGGAATGGATGGTGGAGGTCGGGCCCCGTAAGTGGTTCCTCAAGGGGCTCGTCCACACCGCCATGGGGTTTCACTACTTGACCCACGCGGACTATCCCAAGGGGATGTCCCTGCTGCGTTCCGGGATGCACCTCCTGGACGGGTTCGCGGACGACTTCATGGGGATGGACGTGGCCGGGTTCCGCGCCGCCGCGGGTCGCTGCCGGCACGAGCTGGAGCGGCTCGGCCCCGAGGGCGCCGCGGCCCTGGACCCCGGGCTGTTCCCGACCATCGCGCCCAAGGGTTGAACGAAGCAATGTCCGATCTCCAACGTCCGGTGTCTACCGGTGGTGGGCGCCCTCCGCGCGCCGTCATCCCCACCCCGAATCGTTGAAGGCCGCACCCAGGGCCATCCCCTCTGGCCAGTGGCAATGGGCCAGGGGAAATTCGAGGAGCCCCCGATGCCCGTACAACTGAGCCGCGAGGAGCTGGAAGGGCTCCGCCGGTATTCCAGCCCCAGCATCGCCAACGCCATCGAGACCTTCAACGCCATCCCGCGCAACCAGGGGTTCATGCGGCCCGAGATGCGGTCCCTCTTTCCCGAGCTGGGACCGATGGTGGGTTATGCCGTGACGGCCATGATCCGGGCGGACCTGCCGCCGGCCGAGGGGCACCGGGTGCCGCCGCAGGACTGGTGGGACTACGTCCTCTCGGTTCCGGCGCCCCGCGTCCTGGTGATGCAGGACCTGGACAACCCGCGCCCCGTCGGCGCCTTCTGGGGCGAGGTGCAGGCCAACGTGCACCGCGCCCTGGGCTGCGTGGGCACCATCAGCGACGGCGGCGTGCGGGACTTGGACGAGGTACGGCGCCTGGGCTTTCACTTCTTCGCGCCCCACGTGCTCGTGTCCCACGCCTACGTCCACATCGTGAAGATGGGCCTCCCGGTGGTGGTGGGCGGCATCACGGTGCGCCCGGGGGACCTGCTGCACGGGGACCAGCACGGCGTGGTCCATATCCCGGACGCCCTGGCCCGGGACGTGGCGGCCGCCGCGGCCCGCGTGGAGGAGGGGGAGCGCCACATCATCGGCTGCTGCCGTTCGCCCGAGTTCACCCTGGAGAAGCTGAAGGAGACCTGGAAGCAACTGCGGGGCTAGCCCGCCTTAGCAGGATGCTGAAAAACTCGCTTTTTCCCAGGCTGCTCATAAAGGCCCAGGTGCAAGGCGGCGCGCGAGGCGCGGGGTACCCACGTGAGTGGGTCGGAGGCGTACTTGGTTCGTACGTCGCAGCGCCGCGCGAGCGCGCCAACGCCCCACCCGCTGCCGCCGAGGCAGCGGGGAGAGATGTTGGGCCTTTTTCAGCAGCCTGTTAGGCGGGCTGACCGCGCCGGCCCGGACTGCGCGCCATGGACGCCCCCATCACCCTGGCCACCAGCATCGTCCCCGCCACCGTCACCATCCACGCCCGGGTGCCGGAGCAGCACCCGTCCGCCCAGGTCCTGGGGCAGGACCGGATGGGCACCGGGAGCCTCATCGACCGCGAGGGGCACATCCTCACCGTGAACTACGTGGTGCTGGGGGCGGAACAGATCACCGTCGCCACCGTGAACGGGCGCGAGCACGAGGCCCACATCGTCTCCCGCGATTTCGAGAGCGGCCTGGCCCTCATCAAGATCCCGGCCGGCCGCCATCCCGTGATCCCCGTGGGGAACTCGCGCCGCCTGCGCGCCGGCCAGGCGGGGTTCATCGTCGCCAGCCTGGGGGACGAGAACCGGCGGGTGAACGGCGGGGTGGTCACCGCCGTCGAACCCTTCGACGCCTACTGGGAGTACATGCTGGACCGGGCTATCCTCTTCACCGCGCCCAATCCGGGAGTGGGCGGCGGGCCGCTGGTGAGCAGCGCGGGCGAGCTGGTGGGGGTTGTGTCGTTGAACCTGAACGAGATCGCGCGGATGAGCCTGGCCATCCCCGTGGAGGTCTACGCGGAGCACGCCGACGAGATGCGCCGATTCGGCCGCGTCACGAGCCGGCGGCCCCGCGCGTGGATGGGCCTGTACGCCCAGCCCAGCGAGGAGGGGATCGTGGTGGCCGGGCTGGTGCCGCGCGGGCCCGCCGACCGGTGCGGACTGGAGGAGGGGGATCTCATTCTGGCCGTGGGCGAGCAGCGGATCGCCGACCGGCGCACCCTCTACCGCGCGCTGTGGAAGCACCGCGCCGGCGAGAAGATCCGGATCACCGTGATGCGCCAGGATGCCGTCAAGGTCGTCTCGGTGGACAGCCAGGACCGGGCCGAGTTCTACTACTGACCACCGGTTCCCTGTTCCCGGTTCCCGGTTGACGGCGCGACCCGGGAACGGCAAACCGTGAACCGGGAACCCTTGGGGAAGAGGAGAGGGCGATGATGTTGAAGGATCGGGTGGCCATCGTCACGGGGGGCGGGAGCGGGATCGGGCGGGCCACGTGCCTGGGGCTGGCGGCCGAGGGCGCGTCGGTGGCCGTGGCGGACCTGAACGAGCCGGGCGCCCAGGCCGTGGCGAGCGAGATCGCGAAGGCCGGGGGGCAGGGCCTGGCGGCGAAGGTGGACGTTGCCAACGGCGACAGCGTGCGGGCCATGGTGAAGGCCGTGGTCGCCCGCTTCGGGCGGGTGGACGTGCTGGTGAACAACGCCGGGTGGGACAAGATCGAGCGGTTCGTGGACAGCACCGAGGACACCTGGGACAAGGTGCTGGCCATCAACCTCAAGGGCCAAATCCTGTGCGCCCGCGCCGTGCTGGACGACATGATCCCGCGGCAGAGCGGCCGGATCGTGAACATCGCGTCAGACGCGGGCCGCGTGGGTTCCTCGGGCGAGTGCGTCTACGGGGCCGCCAAGGGGGGCGTCATCGCCTTCACGAAGGGCCTGGCCCGCGAGGTGGCCCGCTTCAAGATCAACGTCAACTGCGTCTGCCCCGGGCCCACGGACACCCCGCTGTTCGCCCAGGTGGCCGCGGGGAACCCCAAGCTGGCCGACGCGCTGAAGAAGGCCATCCCGTGGGGGCGGCTGGGGCGGCCGGAGGATATCGCGCGCGCCGTGGCCTTCTTCGCCTCCGATGCGGCCGAGTACGTCACGGGGCAGACGCTGAGCGTGAGCGG
>Ga0187766_10001720_pt1 | contig 12846 bp, 12 predicted proteins | sample 0216_QUI02_MP05__4_FD_132971 | JGI IMG/M metagenome (GOLD analysis project Ga0187766, IMG submission 132971) | Tropical peat soil microbial communities from peatlands in Department of Meta, Colombia - 0216_QUI02_MP05_20_MG | ecosystem: Environmental > Terrestrial > Soil > Wetlands > Peat ... | reverse complement strand
GGGACGAAAATGGCGTACGTCCCCGAATACGCAATCTTCCCCGCCAGCGCCAGCCCTGCAGCTATCGAGACAAGGTTCTGTTCCGCAATCCCCACGTTGAAGAAGCGCTCCGGGTACTTCGCACCAAACACACCCGACTTCAGGGATCCAGTGGTGTCAGCTCCGACGACGACTACATCTCGATTGGCCGCTCCAAGCTCGAGCAGCGCCTCCCCATATGCATCTCTCATGGCAGCCTGCGTCGAAAGCATCATTGCGCCTTCACCTGCAGCGCACGCTCCCTGAGCACCGAGATCGCACTGACCGGGTCCTGTTTCCCAAACACGCCCGCACCAGCCACCAGCACGTTTCCGCCCCTCTTAACGACTTCGTGAACATTCTCGGGCTCGACGCCTCCGTCCACCTCTATGTCCGTCGGGAGCCCCCTTTTTCTCACTAGGGCGCTTATCTTCTGCAGTTTCGGCATCACCGACAAATCCATGGTTTGGCCGCTGAATCCGGGGTTCACAGTCATCACCACAATCGTGGAAATCCTGTCCAGCCGGTCCGCCGCCCATCGAGGGAGCTCGGTCATCGGCTTTATCGCCAGGCCCATCTCCCTCCCCTTCGAGTGGACTGCACTGTAGAGGTCGTCGAATTTCGAGCCGTTCAGCACCTCGGCATGGAAGGTCAGCAGATCAGAGCCTGCTTCGAGGAATTTGTCAACGTAGACTTGGGGAGAATCAATCATCAGATGCGTGTCGAATCTCAAGTCGCACCTGCCGCGAAGTGCCTTTACTGTTCCAGGTCCGAAAGTTATGTTCGGGGCGAAGTGGCCGTCAATGACGTCGAGGTGCACCTGGTCGGCCTTGCCCTTCATCGAGATCTGAATCGCCCCCTCGAGATCCCCCAGGTCCCATGCCAATATCGACGGGGCGATCTTGATTACGCTCAATTGACTACCCCAATTCGCTGAGCACGTCCGAAAGCTTGTCCTTTGCCGGAGGTGTTCCGTGATAGTGTGGGGACCACTCCATGAAGGAGATACCCTTCCCCTTCACGGTATGCGCCACTATGACCGTGGGCCGGTTCCGTGTGCCGGCCGCGAGGTCGAATCCGTCCATCAACTGCGTGAAGTCGTAGCCGTCGACTTCAATGACGTTCCAGTTGAAAGCGCGCCACTTCGCTGCGAGAGGTTCAAGTGGCATGACCTGCTCCGTAAGGCCATCCTGCTGGATCCCGTTCCTGTCTATGATAGCTGTGAGATTGTCAAGGCGATACTTGGAAGCAGCCATTGCGGCCTCCCAGATCTGCCCCTCTTGCTGCTCCCCGTCTCCCATGAGCACGTAGGTCCTGAAGGACCTGCCGTCGAGCTTCGCCGCGAGGCATGTCCCGACCGCCAGTGACAGGCCAATTCCTTCCGACCCCGCGGGAGCCTCCACACCAGGGATCCCCATGGAAGGGTGTCCCTGAAGCCGCGAACCCGTCTTCCTGAGTGTCATCAGCTCCTCGACGGGGAAATAACCTGCCTCGGCAAGGATCGAATAGAGGAGCGGGGCGGCATGCCCCTTGCTGAGAAAGAATCTGTCTCTGTCCTCCCACTTTGGGTTCTTTGGGTCGTGGTGCATCACGCGAAAGTAGAGGGTGACAAGGAGCTCCACCGCAGAGAGAGACCCTCCTGGATGCCCGGACCCCGCTTCCGCAAGCGCCTCCAGGATTAGCTTGCGGGTGCTCTTTGCAATCTCCTTCAGTCTGCCTACTTCCTGGGCTGTTTCCACTATCTCTTCACCGGGGCCTGCACAATCCTCTTCGCGAGCTCTTCGACGCCCTCCGTTCTTGCCTCCAGCTCCTGGAGCGAAAGCGAGGCTATCCGAGGTAGTTCACTCCGTGCCTCTCCTGCCACGTTGGCCAGGACTGCTGCCTGGTATGGGTTCCCGCCAGATGCCACGGCCAGACCAAAGACCCCTGTCATGGCGTCCCTAACCCCCACTTTGCTGAAGAGGTTCTTCCGCCCCCTTATGGGAGGGAACAGGGTCACGTTGTCCTTGTCGAAAAGAGCAACCCCCTGATCTCCCCGTGTGATCAGTATGGCCCTGGCCTCGAGGCGGCTGAGTAAGTTCACACCCATATTCCTGAGGCTTGTCTCGTTCACCATAGCCATTCCTGTGGCGTGCTCTGCCTCTTCGAGATTGGACTTGACGTAGGTCACCCCTGAGAAGTCCAGGTAGTGGTGCATCTTGGGCTGGCCGACCACGATTTTGCCAGAGGAGCGGGCGGCTGCTACAACCCCGCCAATCAAGTAGCTTGTGATGACCCCGCGGTCGTAGTCTGAGAGTATGACGCAGTCGACATCCCTGATGCGAAGTTCGGCCTCCGCGAGAAGTTTCTTTGCCATGGCGAGTGGCACGTCCCTCCTGTCTTCCTTGTCTATGCGAAGCATGTGGAACGTGTTGACCATGTACCAGGTCCTAAGTGAGGTGGGGCGGCCCTGGTCCATTATCACTCCCCCGGAGTCAAGACCGTACTTCGAGAATTCTGACTTCAACCAGTTGCCGTATTCGTCTGAGGCCACCAGCCCCACGAGGCTGACGGAAGCACCAAGGGACACCAGCTCCCTGGATAGGTTGGCTGCGCCACCCGGGAGGAGGGTTTGTCCGACGAAATCCCCTGCGGGGACCGGCGCTTCCCGTGCAAGCTTGCGGGCTGCAACCTCGACGAACCGGCTCACGAGGAGATCGCCGATAACGAGGATCTTCCTTCCCTGGAACTGGCGGAGGACCGCGGTCAGCTTGTCCCTCTCGACCGAGTCCAGCGGCATCCTTTTTCGAGTTCGACTGACTTTGTGGGAGTTTTAAGGTTTGGCAGCCGTGTGGGTTTCAGTGCCTCCCTCCGAGACCCATGTGTTTTCGAGGAGCATCTGGACAATTCCCACTGCCTTGCGAATTTCTCTGTCCAAGGCCAGAGGATCGTACCCCTTGGGTGGAGGGAAATCAAGAAACCTCTGGTTCGGATCGGCGTTCAGGAAGTCCTTGCTCGATTCATATATGGACATCAGAGCTGGCCCGTCGAGCTTCTCCAGATCTGACTTCCAAGCGTGATGGAAACCCTTCTCGGACAGGAAGGTGAGCTTGATGTCTCCTTCTGCCTCCTTCTTCACGTCTTCCCAGAATACGCGGTCGAAGTCGCCTGGGGCCACGTTTCCGGTGTTGATTTTTGCCTCGTAGGACGCCGCGAGTTCAACAATCCTCTTCGGAGGCACCCCGAAGTGGGACGCGAGTTGTTCGGGGGTGAGGCCGAGGCGTGAGAGGTAGTAGCACCCCTCCTCAAGCACCTCCTCGTCCACTTCTGAGCCCTCGCGAGCAGACAACGGTATTCCATGTAGGCGGTACGCTTTAAGCCGTCTTAGTGGCGGTCGTCTCTTCCTCGAATAGGTGCCTGGAGCGGTTGAGGAACGGGATCGGGCTGTACCAGTTCCACCTGCCGATTTTCGACATTACGGCCGGCACCAGGTAGGTCCTGACTACGAGGGCATCGATCAGAATCGCGTAGGCGAAAGAGAAGCCGAGCTGCCTAAGGAGGAGGTCGTTCGATATCATGAGCGCACCTAGGGATCCAGCCAGAATGATCGCTGCCGCAGTTATCACCGCTCCGGTCTGCTCTATGGCACCGACGATGGCGCCATTGAGGTGCTTCCCCTTTGTTGCCTCCTCGCGCACCCTCGTGAGGATGAAGATGTTGTAGTCCATGCCAAGACCTAGCAGGGTTACGAAAAGGAAGAAGGGAGTGATGAATAGCAGAGGGAAGTTGTAGAACTGCTTGAACAGGAGCTCAGTTGCGGCCAGGGTCCAGACTATGCTCATGAGGATGGAGAACACTGCGAATACTGGAAGGAAGAGGGATCCTAGTACAACCAACAGGACGAGTGCCACCCCTACGGCCACGATCGGGACAACGGTGTCGAACTGGGAATCGAAGACGTCCTTGGTGTCGAGGATGGACCCCGTCTCGCCTCCGACGTAGATTCCTGTAACGCCGTCAGTCGAACCATACACGGAGTGGAGGGTCTGGCGCATTGACTGGGCATCCGATATCGCCCTGGCGGAGTCTGGATCTATGTTGAAGTTGATGGTAAAGAGAACAGTCTTGTTGTCCCTGCCGACGCTCTGAAGGACCCCTGCGAAGGTCCTTGCCCCCTCGCTGGTTGAGAGATCAATCCCGTCGTAGGCTACTTGGTGGCCATACACCAGGGTCGGGCTGGTTACGTTCCTCACGTCCGGGGACTCCTGCAGATACGAGGTTACTCGCTGGACCGCCCCCATTTCGGTGGAGTTGAAGGCGTGGCCGGTTACCACAGGTTGAGAGAATGTCATGACCACATAGGTAGGGAAGAGGGTCCCGCTGCCGAACGAGGCTGTGAGCTGGTTCGAAGCCGCGATGGACTCGAGGTTGGCGGGTGCGGCCGAAAGGAAGTCGAAGGTGGGGGTCGTTGTCGCGTAGACATACAGAGCAGGACCTGTTGACACAAGTGCAAGAATAATGATCACCCATGCTCTTTTCACCGCGAAAGCGCTACTTCTGGAGAAGTATCCCCTCTTCTTCCTGAGCTTCTCTAGAACAGACAGGGAGTATCGGGTGAATCGTTCTCCTGAATAGGGCCAGAACACGCGGCCCCCTATGAGGCCGACCACCGCTGGCACCATGGTGAGCGCGACGAGGAGGGCCACAAGCACGCCCAGCCCAACCACGTATCCTATGGTCCTCAGGTAGACCACAGACGTGAATGCGAGAGAAAGGAATGAAATAATGACTGTGGCCCCGCTCGTTGTGATGCTTTCGCCGGCCCAGGTGACGGAGGTCTCCATCGCTTGCTGGACCGACGAGCCGTTCACCCTCTCTTCCCTATACCTAGCAAGGATGAAGACGCTGTAATCGGTGCCTACACCTATCAGAATGGTGAGCAGGATGGTGGGAACTGTGAAGTCCACCTTGGCGATGAAGGTTGCCACCAGGACTATGAATACCTGTGAGATTCCGAGGGCGATACCTATGGTTCCGAGGGTCACAAATGGTGTAAGTGCGGAGCGGAAGAAGATGCCTGTGGCGATGATCAACAGTATGATTGTTACGGGGAGTATGAGCGTCAAGTCTGACTGGGCCGACTGCCCGAAATCGTAAGATATGGCATCCCCGCCAGTGACCATTGCCGATTGGACACCTGACTCCGGACTGCCGTTGTTCAGGACTGTTGAAACGGCAGATCTTAACGCGATGACGTTCTCGTTTGAAGACTGGTCCAGGTTGAGGGTCACGAGACTGATGTCCCGATTTGGAGAGACTAGGGAAGAAATCAGGGTAGATAGGGAGCTAGTGACGCCGTACTCCCCCGGCTTCCAAAGGATGTTTCCCGTCAGCGAGTAGAGAGAGGAATTGTCGTACGTCCTGCCGAGACCGTATGCCGCGCTCACGAAGGGAAGGGAGAATCCGGTTGAGTTGGAAATGTAATTCTGGGCGAACGAGATGACCCGCAAGTTCGCAACTCCGGATCCTGCAACGTAATCCGCTAGCGTAATCGAATTGAGAAGTGCCGAGTCGAAGGCCTTGGATGCTGGACTGTAGGCGTTGGCGTACTCTAGGCCTGCAAGGTGAGCGGCGTACGAAGCTCTGGCAGTGAGATTGAGATTGGAGAGCTGACCGTTCGACCAGGACGACGTCCACTCGGAACTGAAAAGCGAGAGCACGTGAGAAGAGTAATCATTGTAAGCGGTGGTGTTGCCGCTCGAGAGCGTTCCCTCGGCGTAGGCGAGAGCGGCTCCATCTGCATAGGTCAAGTTGTCAGTCTTGGTATATGCCTGGACCCACGCTCCGAAGTAGAGCGCGGGGACGCCCAAGAGCAGCCGGACAGAGGCATTTGCTCCCCTGATTGCAGTGTAGGTGGCCCCGTTAACCCCTCTTATCGCCAAGTAAAGGGGCGAATACACGTCTATGGTTTGATTGAGCCCCTTCAAGTTCGAATCCTTCTCCAGGTAGCGTACCAGCCCGCTGACGAATTCCTGGGTTGCGGGAGACGTGACGTTCGAACCCTTTACCACAACCAACAGCGTACTATTCGCGACAGTCTTTGAGAACTGGGCAGAGATGAGGTTCGACGCTTGGACGGATTCCAGCTGGCTCCCTGAAGCGGCCCCCTCGTTCAGAGAAGTAGAATTGGCAGCTGACATTATGACTGGAATCAGCAGTACGAGTGCGAGGATCCAGGCGATTACTACTATCTTCCTCCGCCGGTAGACGAACCCCCCCAGCCTACTGAAGGGAGTCGAACGCCTGCGTGCGCTAACACCCAGTGACAACTAGAGGGCCTCTTGGACTCGTGTAATTATGCGTTAGAAACTCATTCGATACCTCATCAGGGCCGGGCCAGAGAAGTACCAGGCTGATCAACGCTTTCTTACGTAAAGATACCCGCTCTCTTCCTTTACTTCGTAGAGGGGCTCGTCCCGGAGCGGCTCGTCGAACACCCCCTTCCCCGTCTTCAGGTCCCACACGGTGCCGTGACCCGCGCAGGTCAAAGCGGTGTCCTCGAGAGTCCCCTCCGAAAGGTCCCACCCCGCGTGTGTACAGATTGCTCCCATCCCATAGTACTTGCCATCAACGTTGGCGATTAGGACCGAATCTCCTCGGACCTCGACCGCCAGCATGGTATCGGGGGGCACCTTGGTGGCTTCGACTGCCTTTAGGAAATCGGGCATGATCAGCTTGAATCGATCGGCCGACAAAAATCTTTCTTCAGGTCACCACATTCATGGACTCTTCAAGCTGCATAAGGTCCTTGATCGAGTCCACGAAAATCCATTCACCATAGTGCGGGTAGGAGAGGAGCTCCCCTCTGGTCACCAGGTTCGGGAAAGTCTCGCGCTCGATATCCCCGGCGTCTGGGAGGTACTTCTTTGCCCTCTTTGCGTTGAGGACGTACACTCCTCCATTGATCCACACGTCTGGGAACGCTGGCTTCTCGTCGAAGCCCCTGACCATCTTCAACTTGTCTATCTTTACGACTCCGAACCTCGAACGATAGGGGACTACCAGCATTGAGGCGGAGATCTCTCCTGCCTGCCTATGGGCATCAATCATCCGTGATAAGGGAAGGTCCGTGATGATGTCCCCGTTTGTGACGACGCAGATATCTTCGGTTGGATACTTCGATAGTGCCTTCTTGACCGCCCCCCCAGTCCCGAGGGGTTCGTCCTCTACTGAATAGTCGATAGAGACCCCTTTGAAACTCGAGCCGAAGTGCTCCTGCAGCTTCTCCCACTTGTAGCCGCAGGCGAAAGTCACCTCGTCTATTCCTCCTCTCTTCGTCAACCAATCTATTTGGTACTCGGCAATGGGGCGCCCTTTGATCTGTATCAGCGCCTTGGGTCTATCATCGGTGAGGGGACGGAGCCTCATGCCGAGGCCTCCGGAAAGGACTATCGCTCTCAATGGTAACGCCGGGGACGATGTCTGGACCCGAAATGTCGTGATAAATACATTCCCCTGAGAGTTTTGGGAATTTTTCAGACAGGTGATTGGGGTGCGAGTTCGGCTCTATCTGACTTTCAGACTGAGGTTACTCCTACTCCTCTCGGCATTAGTTAAAAACCCCCTTCAAAGCAGCGATGTTTCTTGTCTGAACTGAAGCTCGTCGAGCCGACTGCGGAGAAGCCCCCGCTTCCCAAGCAGCCAGAGGTCAACATAGGCACAGCCGGCCATGTCGATCACGGCAAGACGACCCTAACCCAAGCCATTACTGGGATCTGGGCGAGCGCACACAGCGAGGAGCTGAAACGAGGCATTACCATCAAGGTGGGATACGCCGACGCTGCGTTCTACAAGTGCACCCAAGATCACGGCGTGGGGTCCTATTCGACCAGCGAGAGGTGCCCAATCTGCGGCAGGAAGACGACATTCCTCAGGGCCGTGAGCTTCGTCGATTGCCCGGGCCACGAGAGCCTCATGACCAACATGCTCGCCGGCGCATTCCTTATGGACGGCGCTCTCTTGGTCATAGCAGCCAACGAGCCCGTGCCCAAACCTCAGACTAGGGAACACCTTCAGGCCCTGCAAATGCTCGGCATGAAGCGAATCGTGATAGCCCAGAACAAGGTCGACTTGGTCACAGACTCCGAGGCGGAGAAAAACGAGTCTCAAATAATGAAGTTTGTCCAGGGTACAGTCGCCGAATCTGCTCCCATCATCCCAATCTCCGCTCAGCAGAGGCTCAACATCGACGCCCTTATCGAGGCCCTTGAGGATGTGATCCCGACGCCAAAGAGGGATGCAGCTGCAAACCCTCTGATGTACGTCGTGAGGAGCTTCGACGTAAACAGGCCGGGGGCTGAAATCTCAGCTCTGGCCGGGGGAGTTCTGGGGGGGAGCCTCACAAGAGGTGAACTGAGAGTTGGGGAGGAAGTGGAACTGAAGCCAGGAATGATTGACGATAGGAGCGGGAAATATGTCCCGATAATTACTAGGGTCTCGAGTCTGCAAACAGGAGCTGGGACTGCGGCCAGGGTCGGGCCGGGGGGGCTGGTGGCGGTGGGGACCCACCTAGACCCCACCTATACAAAGGGAGACCAGATGGTTGGGAGCGTAATAGGCAAGCCCGGGACGCTGCCAGACACTCTGGAACATGTCACCCTCGACGTGAGTCTGCTTGAGACAGCCGTGGGAGCCACGGAACTGGTCAGGGTTGAGAAGGTGAAGCTCTCGGAGACGCTGAGGTTGAACCTGGGGACAGCGTCGACGCTGGCCGTGGCTACCTCGGTCAGGGGGGATGTGGTCGAAGCGGACTTGAAGAAGCCCGTCGCGGTCGAAATCGGAATGAGGGCGGCCATAAGCCGGAGAATTGCGGAGCGATGGAGGCTCATTGGCTCCGGCATACTGAAGTAGCACTTGACCCGAGTGATATTCGACAGCAGTTTCTTGATGGCAGTTGCGGACACACCCACCACCTGGCTTGAAGACATCTCGGCGCGAGTTGGCAGGTTCGAGCCCGTCTTGCTTGAGTGCGTGGGGGAGGAACTTCAGAGACTCGCTTCAGGCAGAGGTGGAAAGTCGAAAATCGCCCGAGTCGCCCTGGATCTGTCTTCACAATTCAATAGGCCAGGCTGTGGGGGCGCTAGAGTGGACGACGAAATAATCTCGGCAGCGTCAACTGAGGGCGCACTGGTCGCCACGATGGACGCAGAATTGGCGCGTGCAGCCAGAGCCGCACACCTCAGCGTTATCTCCCTCAGGAAAGGGAGGGTCACGCTGCAGTGACTGCGGGAGCATGATCACAAGTACGGGAATTGATAAAAGCGGACACCCGCCAGTTCCACAGAGAGCGAGGGTGCGCCAGCAGATTCGGGCCAGTAGGGAGGCAGACAGGATTACGGCCTTCATTGGCAGGATCGTAGATGGAGCCAGAGCAAGTGGTGTCGTTCTCGGACTAAGCGGGGGAATCGACAGCGCCGTCGTGGGGGCCCTCTGCGTAAACGCGCTCGGAAAGGAAAGGGTACTTGTTCTTCTGATGCCCTCTGGCCACACGCCTCTCAGGGATTTGGAAGATGCGCGGATGCTCACAGACGCTTGGGGGGTGAGGAGAGAAGAGGTACAGATCTCTGGGATTGTCGACGCCATCACCAGTTCGTCCAAGGCGGAAGGCACAAGATTGGCGAAGGCAAACGTGCAAGCGAGGGTGAGGATGGCGCTCCTTTACTATCGCGCCAACTCGCTCGGCTACCTGGTTGCAGGAACCGGCGACAAGAGCGAAGAACTTCTCGGCTACTTTACCAAGTGGGGGGACGGTGGAGTCGATTTTCTCCCAATAGGCCACCTCTACAAGACACAGGTCAGAGAGCTCGGGGCGTACCTCGGACTCCCGAAGGGGATAGTAGAGAAGCCGGCATCGCCCCAGCTCTGGCCCAGGCAAAAGGCAACGGACGAGATACCTGCAAACTATGATACTTTGGACGTGGTGTTGCACTACCTGTACGACATCAAGGTGAAGCCCTCTGAGGCCGCGGCCAAGGCCAGAGTCCCCCTCGGGGTCGTGAAGAGAGTGCTCGAGATGCACGAAAAGACAGAGCACAAGAGGAAGCTCCCTCCTTCACTTGCGTGAGCCTCAAAAATTCGTCTAAATGCTCGCTAAAGATTAAAATCGCTGACCCAAAGGGGTGGCTTCGTTCCTGAATAATTCATGTTTCAGCTAGTTAACCTCGAAGACGTCGTTCGCGTCCCCCCCGATCGGTTTGGTTCCCCCCTCGAGAAGGTGGCAATGGACCTCCTCAAACTGAAGTATGAGAGCACAATCAACCCTGACCACGGGTACCTAGTTCTTGTAACTAAGGTGGACGTGGACAAGGTGGGGAAGATCATCGCTGGAGACGGCGCGACCTACCACAGGGTCAACTTCGAAGTGCTGTCATTCTTTCCCCTCAAGCAGGAGATTGTGGAAGGGGAGATCGTAGAGGTCACCGATTTCGGGGCCTTCGTGAGGATTGGTCCTGCGGACGCGCTGCTGCACCTCAGCCAGATAATGGACGACTACCTGACCAGCGATGTGAAGTCTGGGATAATCACCGCCTCCCAGAGCAAGAGGACGTTGAGGGTCGGGAGCAAAGTGAGGGTAAGAATCACCGCGGTGAGCCTTGGCCACGGCATATCCATGGGCAAGATAGGCGTCACCTGCAGGCAGCCCTTCCTCGGGGCACTGGAGTGGATAGACGACGAAGTGAACAAGGCGGCAAAGGCGCGCAAGGCGGAAGAAAGATCGGAGAAGTAGGACAATGAAGGAACTAGCGTGCAGGAAATGCAGGGCACTTACGACCGAGAAGGTGTGTCCCAACGACGGGTCGACCGAACTGAGCAACGAGTGGTCTGGCCTGATCATAATAATCGACCCGGAGAAGTCTCAGGTCGCCAAGACTCTGAACATCACGAAACCGGGAAGATATGCCCTCAAGGTAAGCTAAACCCTTGCGCAGGACGTACAGGCTTCCAGATGAACTCAGGACCAAGCTGGCCGCCCCACTGGGGACAGTCTATCCAACGGAGGAAGTGAGGGGGGAAGAATTTGAGAGACTTGTGAGGAGCGCACCAATGACCGTTACAGTAGGCGACAGGGTGACGGACACCCTGGGAACGATGGGGAGAACACCAGACGTTCAGGTGGTTGACGGGGTGGAGAGGAGGATCAAGAGAGCCGTCCCTACCGTCCCCTATGCAAGGCTGTTGAGGGTCAAGAACCCCGCGGGAACGCTCACAGAAGAGGCGATTGCAGGGATGAAGAAGGCATTCCTTGGTAAGAAACCAGTCAGGGTCCAAGTCGTAGGAGAGGAAGACCTCATGGCAATGCTTGCCATCGCCATGGCACCAGTTTCTGCAATAGTCTTCTATGGGCAGCCCGGAGTGGGCGTTGTCGCCGTGAAGGCGAACGCGATTGCGAAATCACGGAATAGGGCGATTCTCGCACAGATGGGGATCAAGGGCATCCATTGAGGCCTCAAGTTAATATCCCCGATGAATTCGGGTGGCCCATCTTGCCCGTAGAGAAGAAGTCGGAGTCCAAGGTCCTGGATCGGTCCTACGTCGAACTCTCGATTGAGGAGAAGGCGGGGAAGATCTCGCGAAAGGAGGCTATCGAGATGGTAGCCCAGGAGCTCGGAGTACCAGCCGAAAACGTTGGAATCATCAGTGTAGATGGCCAATCAGGGACTAGGAAGGTTCTTGGGAGATTCTACGTCTACGGATCTGCGGAGTCAAAGATGAGGGTCCATCCGAGATATCTGCAGGAGAGGACGCTCACGAAAGAGGAACGGGAGAAACTAAAACAGGAAAGGAAGAAGGCCAAGACCCCAGCGGCTGCAGCGGCCCCTGCATCTGAGGCAAAGTAGGCATGTCGAAGGCACCCCCCGCACCTGCCGCGCCAACTCCCGCCCCAATCGAAGCGCCGCCTGAGGAGAAGAAGCCAGAGAAGAAGGAGAAGCCAAAGGCGCCCAAGAGGAGGATCCAGGTCTACAAGCTATACAAGATCGACGGGGACTCGCTTTCGAGACTAAGGAAGGAATGCCCCAGATGCGGAAAGGGGTACTTCATGGCCCAGCATGGAAACAGGCTTACCTGTGGCCACTGCGGGTTCACGACATATACACAGAAACCATAAGCGATTGATACGCAACTACCGCGGTTACCGACTAGTCTTCCCATCCTGAAGGATTGGACTCGACCCAATCGACCAGGTATTTCTGGAGCGTCCCCAATTGAGTCTCGTCTTGCCCTTCCATCGACTCCTCGCTTGAGAGGTCCAGATCCCCTTGAGCTTCGAGGAATGGCCCGACTGCTGCATTCATAGCTGCCGTCCAACCCTTTCCAGCGCCTTCCTTCCAGGTTCTGCCCGTCGACACGAGCACGGAGGGACTTGACCGAACCAGTCCTTTCTCTCCTTCTAGCTTGTCGACTAGAGTTTTGTCAAACGAATATTCTCCCCTTATCGTCTTCGGGACTCCCACGAGCCTTGAGCTTCTCCTACTAAGCAGACACTCCTTGGCAAAGGAGCGAATCGCCTCCATGCTCCTCTTCGAGCTTGGATAAAGTGGCTGAGTCTTTGACCGACTTGCGGAGCGCTTCACTGGGAGGAACGGCACTCCCTGAAGGAATCCATCCAGCTGGGAGTCGAGAGCAGCATCACCCGTGACGCCGAGCGGCTGGATTCCCATGTCGAGCGCCACCCCATGCGTCTCGGTCACCAGAGCGCCGTTCAGAGCCACTCGAAGGTAAGGCACGCTCGTATGGCTGATGAAGCCGTTGGGAGTGCCGCAACTAGAGTGGGCCCCGACGTTGAACCAG
>Ga0187766_10001719_pt1 | contig 12848 bp, 10 predicted proteins | sample 0216_QUI02_MP05__4_FD_132971 | JGI IMG/M metagenome (GOLD analysis project Ga0187766, IMG submission 132971) | Tropical peat soil microbial communities from peatlands in Department of Meta, Colombia - 0216_QUI02_MP05_20_MG | ecosystem: Environmental > Terrestrial > Soil > Wetlands > Peat ... | reverse complement strand
TTTTATTGATTTAAACCCAAAGAAAGTTTTTATATAGAAGTGCACACATATAAAAAAATGACTTTTGCTAAGTGGAGGGATAGAAAATTCAAGAGGATTTAGACTTAAGCACAGTGGACGAGGAGGCAGAACTGACCATCCTTCGTGATGAACTTGAAGAGGCAAAAAGTCAAATCGAAGACTATTATTCACGTTTGCAGAGACTTCAAGCAGATTTCGAGAATTATAAGAGGAGGACGAGGATAGAAAGCGAAGAGGTTTTAAAATATGCCTCGTTCGATTTGATAAAAGAGCTTTTAGAAGTTTCGGATAATCTCGGGAGGGCCACCGAATCAACGAAGACGACTGAGGGGGCGGAGGGTCTAACTGAAGGAATTGAGATGATACGTAAACAGTTTTGTGAAATATTAAACAGAAGTGGGGTCAGAGCAATAAAGTCTGTCGGAGAGCAGTTTGACCCATATATTCACGAGGCTATTATGAACGTTACGTCTGATGACTATCCGGACAACGAGGTTATTGAGGAGTTCAAGAAAGGGTACAAATTGTACGACAAGGTCATACGGCCTTCAGCAGTGAAGGTTTCAAAAAGAAGTTAGTTAGGTGAGAAGATGAGCAAAGCGATTGGAATTGATTTAGGGACTACGAATTCAGTAGTTGCAGTGATGGAAGGTGGGGAGCCGGTAGTAATCCCAAATGCAGAAGGGGATCGAACGACACCGTCTGTGGTCTCTTTTCTTAAAAATGAGAGGGTGGTAGGACAGATAGCCAAGAGGCAGGCGATTACTAATCCTGATCACACAATCTCATCGATAAAAAGAAAGATGGGCTCTAACGAAAAAATAAAAATTGAAGGTAAGGAATACACTCCGCAGGAAATCTCGGCAATGATTGTACAGAAGTTAAAGCACGACGCTGAGAACTACCTCGGAGAAAAAGTAACGCAAGCAGTAGTTACCGTACCTGCTTATTTTACTGATAGCCAAAGACAGGCGACAAAAGATGCAGGAACTATTGCTGGACTTGAAGTTTTGAGAATTATTAACGAACCGACCGCTGCTTCTCTTGCATATGGATTGGACAAGAAAAAAGATGAGCGTATCGGCGTCTATGATCTTGGTGGTGGTACGTTCGACATTTCTCTTCTTGAACTGGGTGATGGTGTCTTTGAAGTGAAGAGCACCAACGGTGATACGCACCTGGGTGGTGATGACTTCGACCAGCGCATTATCAACTGGCTGGCAGACGAATTCCGCCGTGAAAGTGGTATCGACCTGCGGCAGGATCGCATGGCATTGCAGCGCTTGAAAGAAGCGGCTGAGAAGGCGAAGAAAGAGCTTTCCAGTTCGATGCAGACGGAGATCAACTTACCCTTTATCACGGCAGACGCCAGTGGCCCTAAGCACTTGAACATGACGCTCACCCGTTCGAAACTTGAGCAGTTAGTTGAGGACTTGATTGAGAAATCGCGCGGGCCTGTCATGAAGGCGCTCTCAGACGCTAGCGTTCGCCCTGGCGATATTAACGAGGTTGTGCTGGTGGGTGGTCAGACACGCATGCCCGCTGTGCAGACACTGGTGCGACGCATCTTCGACCGCGACCCGCATCGTGGTGTGAACCCGGATGAGGTCGTTGCAGTTGGAGCAGCAATCCAGGCAGGCGTTTTGACAGGTGATGTCAAGGATGTGCTCTTGCTCGATGTCACTCCCCTTTCTTTGGGTATCGAGACATTGGGTGGAGTCTCTACACGCCTGATCGAGCGCAATACCACGATTCCGACACAGAAGAGCCAGGTCTTCTCTACTGCCAGCGACAGCCAGCCCAGTGTGGAGATCAACGTGCTGCAAGGCGAACGCGAGTTTGCAAAAGACAACCGTTCTCTTGGTAGCTTTATTCTGGATGGCATTCCACCCGCACCACGCGGTATTCCTCAGATCGAGGTGACATTCGATATCGATGCGAACGGCATTGTGAACGTGTCCGCACGAGATAAAGGCACAGGGCGCGAGCAGAAAATTACCATTGTGGCATCGAGTGGTCTCTCTAAGGATCAGATTGACAAGATGGTCAAAGATGCCGAGATGCATGCAGCCGACGATAAGCGCCGCAAAGAGGAAGTGGAAGAGCGAAATCTTGCGGATAGCGCGGCCTATCGCGCGGAGAAGAGCATTAGCGAACTGGGCGATAAACTCACTCCCGAGCAGAAGAGCGAGTTGGAGACGAAGATCGCTGATGTGAATGCAGCGCTCGCGACAGAAGATATTGAGCGCATTAAATCATCTCGCGAGTCTTTGGAGCAAACATTCCATAGGATTAGCGAAATGATTTATAGCCAGGCGGGTGCTGCAGGCGCTCCCGGTGGAGACTTCGGTGGCTCAACCCAGGATGTGCCACCTGATCAGAGCGGCCCTAATGATGATACCATCGAGGGTGAATATAAAGAGATGTAATGGTTGCAAGTATCAGTGCTGGAGGTTCAATTTCTCTGGCACTGATAAAAGTTAGCTATGAGCTTTATGGCTAATTACTTGTATCAAACGTATAAAGGACGTAGTATTACAGAACATATTATAAATCTGTACTACATTTAGGAAGCGAAAATCAGAGAGCATCCTGTTAATGTCGGTAGGTAAAGGACCAGTTGATGGCCAGTAACAAACGAGATTATTATGAGGTACTTGGTGTATCGCGTAGCGCGAGCGAAGACGAACTAAAAAAAGCGTTTCGCCGTCTGGCCAAGCAATATCACCCTGACGCCAACAAAGAACAAGGAGCAGAAGCTCGCTTTATTGAAGTCAATGAAGCATATGAAGTATTGAGTGATCCGCAGAAACGCGCTGCCTATGACCGTTATGGGCATGCAGGAGTTGGCAATGGATCCGCTGCAGGCTTCGGTGATTTTGCGGGTTTCAGTTCGATCAATGACCTCTTTGAAACGTTCTTTGCCGGTGCCACTGGCACACAACGGCGTTCGGGAACACAACGCGGCGCAGACTTGCGCTATGATCTCACCATCACCTTCGAGGAAGCAGTCTTTGGCTGCCAGAAAGAAATTGAGTTACCTCGATGGGAGACCTGTCCAAGCTGTAAAGGCAATGGCGCTCAGCCAGGCACTTCAACGACTCGCTGTTCGTCATGCCAGGGAACAGGCGAGATTCGTCGTGTGCAACAGTCCATTTTTGGGCAATTTGTCAATGTGACGATGTGCGAGCGCTGTCATGGTGAAGGCCGGGTGATTACAACTCCGTGTGAAAAATGCCGGGGGCAAGGTCGCGTGCGCAATAATCGTCGTGTAGTCGTAAACATTCCCGCTGGTGTAGACGATGGCATAAATGTACGAGTCACGGGTGAGGGCGAAGTAAGCTCTCGTGGTGGTACGCCGGGCAATTTGTATGTTATTCTGACGGTGAAGCAGCATCCATTCTTTAAGCGTTCTGGCAACGACATTCTCTATGAAATGCCGATCAGCTTTACGCAGGCAGCGCTTGGCGACGAGGTAGAGGTGCCGACGGTTGATGGCAAAACGACGATGCTGAAGATTCCTGCCGGGACGCAAAGCAACCGTTCGTTCCGCCTTAAAGGAATGGGTGTGCCGGTGGTGCATAGTAGCGCTCGTGGCGATGAGCATGTGATTGTCAAAGTGGTTACACCGACCAATTTGACGTCCGAGCAAAAGCGCTTACTTGAAGAGTTTGCTCGTCTCGAACGCGAACAGGCCGAGCAAAACGATAAGAATATATTCCGAAACCTTTTCGAGAAAACAAAAGACGTTTTCCAATAGATTCTAGCAGCTTTACGCGTTGTCAACTCTATCAACGGGCCTGTGTGTGCTTAATTCATATGCAGGCCTGTTTGCTACTTTTGCATGCTCGGCGAATTCTGCTACAACAGGCAGGTGATCGCTTGCTTCCTCACTACGCAGTCCATTACCTTCAGTTATCCGGTAGCAGGCAGAAAGGCGTTCGGCAAGTTCAGGACTGGCAAAAATGTAATCGATGCGCCCCGCAAGCGAACCCGCTGGACAGGTAAAGCCGGGATCATTCGGGTTTTTCACACGAAAGCAATCGATATAGCCTGCTTTGCGCAGCAAATGTATGCTTCTGCGACTGGCGTAGAGCGAACCGGTTTTATCCACAAGAGCGGATAAGAACTTGTTGCGTGAAATTGTTTTCATCCATGGATAGAGAAAGCGAAGTGGCTTCGGTATTACAGAATTCAGGTTTGGGTGTCCCAGGTCTCTGTGTGGATTGCGCCGGTACTTTTGATCCATAATGAGTAGGTAGCGTAGTAGCGAGCTTGCCTGTAAACGGTCACCGGGGGCAATTGCATTAAAGTCGCCCATTACGAGGTGCGGTGTTGCTTTTTTACATGCTGTGATACGCAAGATGTCCTGCACTTCACGACGTCTTTGGCCATCGCCACCTCTAGACTGGGAGAATGCTGCTGTCAGATGGGTGACATAAATGAGAAGTTTGTGACCATCTTCCTCTTCGATACATGCCTCCAGAAGTGAACTTATTCGCCTGTTAGCAAAATAATGTGCGCGTGTCTCTACTATTGGAAGACGACTGAGGAGCGCGACTTGTCCTTTATAATATTGTGTATAGTTTTCACTCATGCGAAAGTGCATGCCTAGATTTTGTGCGATCTGCTCAACAATGCGAGGGTTATTTGCTTCAACCAAGCCGACGATATCGGGTTGAGCGGAACTAATGATGTTTGTTAATTGATGTATGCGTCTTTCCCCACCTGTCAGGATATTATAGGAGAGTATACGAGTCATGAAAGTTAATCCTTTTGTTAAGTTGATATATTACAACTATAGCAAATATCAAGAGGGGATGGGAAAGGGTTGGGTGGATTGTTGGGTGGAATAGTTCAAGCGGTAGTAGGGCGGGAGGGAATCGAACCCTCATAGGTTTTATCCCGGGGGATTTTAAGTCCCACTTTGATGCCTATCGGCTCCACCAGACGCTTCGCACAAATGCAACCTTGCGGTGAACCGGGGATTTTGCAGCAGGTATTTTTGAACCTCTGACGCGGACGCGGCCTAAGGTGCGCTACCGTAATCTCGCTGCATACACGTCTTTTTTGAAGTGATTTGGCGGAATTTGGCGGAATTATCTGGGGTAATTCGCCATCATTTCATCATGCCAGCCGAAATCTCTTCAGATACATTCATTTCTATCACCGCGTGTCTAAAGTCATGTCAAAAGGGTTGACTTTTCTAAGTGTATACATTACACTAATATTAGTGTATACATTACACTAAATGGTTTTGAAGAAAAGTCTCGACAATGTATCAGGAAAGAAGGCAATCATGGTATTATTACTCTTCATCTTCGTCTTACTCTTCTTCGTCCTATTGATTACATGTGGTGTGGTTGGAAGTACGTTCTTATTCGTCCGAAGCGGGAAATTGTCGCCCACAATGACCGGCCCGTTGTACTAACGGTATGTGAGGGTACTACAAAAAAGAGAGGGGAAATTGCTCCCCTCTCTTTCCATTTTTGGATCGCAGTTCATGCTCTCCAATGTGCTCAACTTGATCAAGAAGGTGCAGGAGTTTCTCGATGCTCCTGTGCATTTTCACCATGCCGGTTAACCCACGAAGCCCATAGCGGGTATCGACACCAAAGCTCAAGAAAGTAATATCAGTAAGAGCAAAATCCAGCGATTCATGCAGTCCCAATTCCTCAGCAAGACCGCGACATGCTTGGCGATAGACATCGGGCGCTTCCCCGGTCGGCCGCGATCAAGTGGCCTGCTCAAGCCTTCAATGACACTGGTGTCATAGACGCGTGGGCGCGTTCCGATATTTTTCCCGCGTTGGGTAAAGACGGGGTATCCATCAGAGGTCACGACCGCAAACGACACACCAAAGGAATGGGAGAAATAGGGTACAGCTTCAGGCCAATCGACATCCGAGAGGTACCTTTCCTGTAACGCTGGATCCTTGAGACTCATGTTGGTGGCAAGGAATGTGTAATAATCTGATGGCCGAAACCACAGATCAAGTGTCATGTCTTCTTTGATTGCGTCTCGACCGATTACAAAACGATCAAGGGAGTAAATCTGACCATTCCAAAAAGAAGGCAGACCTTGCGCTCGTTGTTGCGCTTGCTCGTGACATCACTTGCTGCCTGGGCTAGAGGTGAGTTAGCGGAAGATGGTGCTGATCTCTCTATCGTCCTGCATTGGTAGGCAAAGGCGGCGAGTACCTGTACGCCCGAGCATATCGAGAAGATGCTGGCAACGTGTGATCTGAAGACGAACGACGGCTTCTGCAACTACGTGCTGCTGCTGGTGCTCCTCGATACCGGTATGCGTGCCTCAGAATTGTGCGGAGTGCCTTGTGAGCTGGCTTTTTGAGGAGGGTAGGGCGGGAGGGAATCGAACCCTCATGGGTTTTATCCCGGGGGATTTTAAGTCCCCTGCGTCTACCATTTCGCCACCGCCCCAGTCAAGTACAGGTTTTCTGTGAGCATGATCTTAACATGTCACAGCGTATTCGTCAATCATTACACACAGATCCTGGAATCTTCTATGCTTTTTCACCTACTGCTGTGAGAGGAAGCATCAAGCCAAGGAAGTCTTCCTGCAGCATTTCGAGAATCATCTGGTTGTAGAGGTCATCCAGTTCGCTCTGGGTTGCAACCTGCATGCGAGTGATGAACGGCTGGAATAGTTTGAAAACAACCGATGCATCACGCCGGAAACCCTCATATGCAGCGCTTCCATACGAAAAGTCAATGACATGTGAAACAAGTTTAATATTGACGCAGCCGACCTGGCGCAAAAGGTTCCCTAAAAGTGGCAAGATGCCTGTAAAGCGTCCTGTTTGCGAAAACCCTCCTTGAACCTGAATGGCTTTGATAACCAAAGAGTTCAATGTCTCTAACGCGGGACTTGTACTGTAGTACCACCATTCGCTTTCGGTGAGTCGAATGTAGCCTCCGGGCCGGGTGACTCTTGCAAGCTCGCGAACAAATTGCGGCCAGGTTGTGGCAGGTAGGAAATTGACAAAGCGCACATTTGTAAGGTCAAAGGAATTATCGGGAAAATCCAATGGCTTTAGCAGGTTCATAACCCGAAAACTGGCATTTTCGAGGCCTTGAACGCGAGCCTGCGCATTCGCGTAGTCAATCATTGCCTGGCTTATGTCGAAACCAACAACCTCAATCTCGGGATGCGTAAAGGCTATTTCAAGCGCCCATCCTCCTGGTCCACAGGCGCCATCGAGCACGCGCTGTATTCCAGAGAAGTCATTCGAGCGCTCGGGAAAGAGTCCACCCATTCCATTGGTAACCAGGCGGTCTTGATCGATCAAACGAACCATCTCAGCGCCGCTCTCGGGATCGCTAATGTAGACGTTGCCACTTTTCGCTTGTTCTTCAGGCTTTGTCATGTATCACTCCTTTTTCCTGCTCATCTGAGATTTGTCATATTCCATCTTTTGCATGGGGTAATCCAAGTAACTCTGCTTCAAATTTCTGCCAGACAATTTGTTCCGCTTCAAAGATCGAGAGAGGGTGCCCGTTTTTCGCAGCCTTGATCATGGTTTCACTTAAGCGTTGCCGGAAACCTGATAAATATAATTTTTGCACATCTTGAAAAGGAACGAGACCTAACTCAATCTGTGCCGTATCATAGAAATCGCCTGCCTCGAAAGCTAAGGCTACGAGGTCTGCGTAACTCTCGATCAGCGACTGTCGTGGTTGATGAAAATAGTCTGTCTGAGTACTGGAGACAAGTAAACAGCCTGAAACCTTGCCTTCAAGCATAATCGGTGCAGCGGCCGCACTCTCTTCGTATTGCCCGTGGTATCCTGGCGATAAACTTTGTTTCTCAGAGAGATTCTGGTTCGCGATGAGGCGACCAAGCGAAACGACATTTCCTGCCAGGGATTCGGCACCTAACAGTATAGCTTGCTGGTCGAGATTACTCTCCCATGGAGGTGTTCCACGTCCTAGACTCTCTCGCAAGCTACGAATCTTCTTGTCAGCGGTAGGCGGCATACAGCGCACAACAGTAATAGCGATGCCTGCACGATTGGGGTCGAGTTGTTCTAGCGCTTGCTGGAGTATGAGGTCACACAGAGATGAAAATCGCAGTACTTGGGGAATGGTTGCCCGAGTACGAAGGACACGAGTGTAGAACTCACTTGGGATCTTAAATTGCAGATCCTCGGTTAATGTGTCTTCTGACTCGGCCACGAGGCTTCCAAACTCACTCTGCAGTTGATCTTGCAAAGCTTTTCGATGTTGGGGTAAGGCGTTTAGTAATCTCTGGATACTATGGGGACGGGGACTCGATTCATTATTAACCCAACGAGTCAAGGTTACAGGATTGATATTCAATTCATTAGCAAGTCGCCGCCTCTCCTGCGGATCCTGAATAATGCTTCCTAATAACTCACGCCACGTTATCTCTTCTTGTTGCATCACCTGACCTTATTACGCCATAGTTTGCTTAGATCATGTTGAGGATAATGTCGAATTTTGAATTTCAAATCCCTCTCAATAATACCATTACTTGTTACATTTCCTTAACGGGAACAGGTACATGGATTATTGATTCTGGATTAGCTGCACAAATTCGTCTTCTAGCTGTTGCCAGACTGCCTGCTCTGCTTCAGAAATAGTTATATCAGATCCATTTTCCATAATTTTAGTGACGCGTTGTCGAATAGTTTGGAAGTATTGTTCCTGAACATCAAATTCGGGCATCAGAGCCAGTTGAATATCACTCAGCTCATAAAAATCTTCTGGTTCGAAGGCGAGCACCAACAACTCAGCGTAGTTCTTAATCAACGTTTCGCGATACGATAGAAAATAACCTGGCTGTGTGCTTGAGACGATCAAGCTACCTGCGAAGCGACCTTCTCGCATGATCGGGCATACAGCCGAGCTTTCTTCCCAATCTAGCCATCGAGCAGGATAGAACATGAGTTTATCAGAGCGATCCTGGATACTCAATAAATTCGCGCTGGAAAGTGCATAGCCGGCCAGTGACTCTATTCCAAGGTAAGCGACCTCGTGCCTCATCGTCGCTCTCCATGGGTGTGTTCCTCTACCAACATGCTCACGCAAACTTCGCACCTTGTTGCCATCACGAGGTTTCACGCACTGAGCAATACTGATGGTCATACCAAGAAGATTAGGATCAAGCTGCCTGAGAGCTTCTTGAAGAATGAGATTGCTGACTAACCAGAAACGCTGCCGTTTAGGAGTTGTTACAAATGTATGCAATACACTGGAATATGTTGTCGATGGAATCTCGATTGATGTATCTTCAATAATATCTTCGTTGATCTTAATACCAAATTCTGGGAACTCTTCTGCTATAGATTCTTGCAATTTTTGACGGTTGGCAGAAGCAACCACTTTCAAAAGCTGGGTGAGGTTCTGAGGGCGAGGGTTCGTTTCATTATGTGCCCAACGAACCAATGTAGCAGGGTTGATGCCTAACTCATTCGCAATGCGGTTTCTCTCTTGTGGGTCATGAATAAGCTGTCCTAGCAATATGCGCCAGGAAGAGTGTTCCTGCATTAATGAATCATCCTGCCTGAAATTGTGGATCTCAATACCCAATGCGCATATATTACCAGCTAATGCCCGTAAGGTCAATTATTGGATGCCTTAAAAACCCGTTAAAAGCTATGTGTGAATCGTCGCAAAATGTGGATAGAATCAATAAAATGTGAATAGAACCAATCATGTAAACAATCGTCCCAAAATTATTGACGTCGAGCATGTTCTGCGCAATAATACGAGTCGTTAATGAGAAATAATCGTTCATTTGTCAAAGAAAATCAAAAAGTCGAGTATATATGGGCAACGAATCCGGAGAACATGTTCATCCTCCTGTGCAAGTATTACGCGGAGTATACGAGGTAATTGTTGTTGGCGCAGGCCATGCTGGATGCGAAGCAGCTCTGGCTTGCGCGCGCATGGGTCGAAAAACGCTCCTGCTGACGATGAATCTCGATAGTGTGGCGTTGATGCCCTGCAATCCGTCAATGGGTGGTCCGGCAAAGGGACACCTTATTAAAGAAATAGATGCTTTGGGTGGAGAAGTTGGGCGCAATACAGATCGGACGTTTATTCAGGTTCGCCTGCTCAATACAAGTAAAGGCCCGGCTGTGCAGGCATTACGCGCTCAATGCGACAAGCAGGCCTATCGCCTCGCGATGAAGTATGTGCTGGAAAGTCAGCCAAACCTGGAATTGAAGCAAGCGACCATCTCACGGCTGTTGAGTGAAGAGCGAGAAGATGGGCGTCCAAGGGCTACAGGTGTTGTGACGAATAATGGCTGGCAGTACGACGCAGGTGCAATCATCTTAACCACGGGCACATTTATCAATGGCCGTCTGGTTGTGGGCGAGAAGACGCAACCAGGAGGGCGTGCTGGCGAAGGTCCAGCTCTGGGCATTTCGGATGCGTTGAAAGCGTTAGGGCTTGAGGTGCGCCGCTTTAAGACAGGCACGCCACCACGTATCGATGCGCGTACGATCGATTTTAGCAAAACCGTGCCTCAGCCGGGGAGCCGGGAACCTCTCTACTTTTCCCAGGATACTTCCGCCAGGGAAGATGTACAACTACCTGGCGGTAGACCTAATCCAATTTATCCTGTGGCAGACGAAGATCTGAACGGGTGGCGTCCACAATTGCCTTGCTATCTTGTGCATACAACGGAACAGACTCACCAGATCATTCGAGACAACCTGCACCGTTCGCCTCTGTATACAGGTATTATAGAAGGGATTGGCCCCCGTTACTGCCCTTCTATTGAAGATAAGATTGTGCGCTTCGCCGATAAGGACAGGCATCAAATCTTTCTTGAGCCGGAGGGATGGCGTACCGGTGAAGTGTACGTACAGGGTATGAATACGAGTTTGCCAGAGGATGTGCAACTTGCTATGTTGCGCAGTATTCCAGCCCTGGAACACGTCGAGATGATGCGAGTCGGCTATGCTGTTGAATACGATTACGTACCGCCGGAGCAGTTATCTCCAACATTGCAAACAAAAGCCGTCCGCGGTCTTTTCCTGGCAGGACAAATCAATGGGACCTCTGGTTACGAAGAGGCCGCGGCGCAGGGCATTGTTGCCGGCATCAACGCGGCTTTGCATGTGCGTGGCGAAGCTCCATTCGTGCTTGGTCGCCATGAAGCGTATATCGGTGTCATGATTGATGACCTGGTGACGCGTCCTATGAGTGAACCATATCGCCTGCATACCTCGCGTGCCGAGTATCGCTTGCTCTTACGCCCGGAAAGCGCTGATCTCCGCCTGAGCGATTATGCCTACAGGTTTGGGCTGATCAATGATAATCGTTACGCTCAGGTGGTACAGAAGCGTGAAAGCATCCAGCATGCGCTTACCCTGCTTGATCGATTGGTATTTACTTCATCACGTTCGACAGAGGCATTTGCGCGAGAATCAGGTATCGATCCCCTGGGACAAATGCTCTCAGCGCGCGAACTTTTGCGCAGACCGTCGGTTACGTATCACCAGGTAGTACGGCTGGCGTATAGCATCTCGCAAGCAAAGAAGGTTACGAACCAGAGCAATGCAGGTGACGATGTCAGCGTGTCTGAAGAGATTGCCATAGATACACGCGATTCAGAGTCTCTTCTGCCTACCCTTCCTGGGTATGTCGCTGAAGAGGTCGAGTTACAGGTCAAGTATGAAAGTTACGTGCGAAAGCAGGAACAGATTGTGCATCGCACAAGGCGTATGGAAGAGCACCAGATTCCCGAAACAATCGACTATGCGGCAGTGCCGCATTTACGTATCCAGGCCCGCCAGAAACTCACACGAACTCGTCCTCGCACGATTGGGCAGGCATCCCGTGTGGAAGGCGTTACTCCAGCTGATATCGCCATATTAATGATCTACCTGGAAAAGCAACATCTCACGAGGACGCCTGCATAACATAACAATATTGAAGTATCAGAGCGACTACAAGGAAGTCGCTTGGGAGAGTGAAGTGTACATCCTTGTTGTAGATGATGATCAGTTCGCAAATACGCTTGTCCAGTTTGTCCTGAATAAAGAAGGCTATGAAGTTGAAACGACGGACAATCCTCGCGGCGCTTTGCGCATGATTCAGAAACGAGTGCCTGATTTGCTCATCATTGATGTGGTGATGCCTTACCTCAATGGATTCGATTTTGCTACGCATTTACGAGAAGAAGGCTACGAGATACCAATTATCTTTATGACTGCGCAGGATGCACTCGAGTCAAAATTGCAGGGCTTTCATATTGGCGCTGACGATTATATTTGCAAACCTTTCAATCACCAGGAATTAGTTGCTCGTGTGCAAGCTGTTATTCGGCGGGTCAAGCATGATAGGCAGCTTGGGTCAAGCAGTATTCGTAATGGGCAGTTTGAACTATTTCCGGGGGAACTGAAGGTTGTGAATGCAGAGAACATTGCGATAACGCTTACCCCTACAGAAATGCAGGTTTTGCGTGTGCTGATGAGCGCTTCAGGACAGGTTGTTGATCGCGATCGACTGTTATCGGAAGTATGGAACGATAGTGAGAGCAACAGTAACATCGTTGATGTGTATATACGACGACTGCGAATGAAGTTAGAAGAGGACGTGAATGCGCCATTGCATATCATCTCGGTGCGAGGCATAGGCTATAAATTCTTAGGGTAAGAGTAGTCAGGAACCCTGTAGCTCTAGGCTCTGGGCTTGTGTCTGTACTCCACCGCACCTCTGGTCTCCCCTGCGGGGATGCCAGCTTTGGCTTCACCGTACGACACATCGGGCACCCTGACAAGGTACCCGCCCCGTCTCACAGAGGATGGGCCAATGATGGATCGCAAGCAA
>Ga0187766_10001718_pt1 | contig 12851 bp, 12 predicted proteins | sample 0216_QUI02_MP05__4_FD_132971 | JGI IMG/M metagenome (GOLD analysis project Ga0187766, IMG submission 132971) | Tropical peat soil microbial communities from peatlands in Department of Meta, Colombia - 0216_QUI02_MP05_20_MG | ecosystem: Environmental > Terrestrial > Soil > Wetlands > Peat ... | reverse complement strand
CTATCTCATGTACGAGGCGAGCATCTGGGTGGTGCGGCTCCTGGGCCGCCGGGGGCCGACGGGCTCGCCCGCGCCGGCGTGAGGGCGGGGGGTGGGGGTGGGTGCGGAGGGGGGCGCGAGTGTCCTGAGGCAGAGATTCGCACCATGAATTCTCCGTTCGTGCTGGGCGTGTCGAAGCACGAACGCCGCAAGATTTCGCCCTTCGACTGGCTCAGGGCAGGCCCTTCGACAAGCCGGTCCTGAGCGCAGTCGAAGGGCTCGGGGCGAACGCAAATCACGCAGCGAGCCTTTGCCTCAGGACATTAGCGTGCTGCTGTAAGGGGAACGCGTCATCGGCCGTGTGGGCCGCGCGCCACAGGTGCCGGAACGCCCAGCTTGCCGGCCTGGCTTGTCACCGGGTGACCCGCCGGCTATCCTGACCGCATGGTGCTCGCTCGCATCAACCTTCGGTGCCCACCCGTCCGCTCCCCCGGCCATGGCCCTCGAGCCCCCCGGCGCGCGGAGGCACTCTGGTGAGGGCCGCCCGTGTCGTGGCGTCCCTCATCGCCGTGGCGTGCCTGGGCGCGGCCGTGGCCTGGGCCGCCGTGGGGGACGGCCGCGTGCCCTTCGACCAGCTCTCGGTCGCCCAGCAGGAGCGTCTAAGGGAGGTGATGGACGGGGCCGCGTTCCACCGCACCGTGCTGGGCCTCACCTTCCGGAGCCACGAGCCCGTGTTCCTCTACCTGGTGGACCATCCGGACGTCGCCGCGGCGGCGGCGCGGGCCCTGGGGGTGGCCAAGTACCGGATCGAGCAGCGGCCCGACGGCACCTACTGGGGGGACGACGCTCGCGGCGCCAAGGGGACCGTGGAGGTGGTGTACGCCGACCCTCGCAAGCGTGTCCTGCACGCCCAGGGAACCTACGACACCAAGTGGCTTCCCACCATCTACGGGCGCATCGTGCTGATCTTGGAGTTCGAGCACGGCAACGGCCCCGACGGGCAGACCCGCGTCACCAACGACCTCACCGGATACCTCCGGGTGGACAATGCCTTCGTGGGCACCCTGGCCCGTCTGGTGGGTCCCATCGTGGGCGTCGCCGTGGATCGGAAGGTGGCCCGCACGTTCGGCGTGGCGGGCAAGGTGAGCGAACGCGCCTACGACGATCCGGCGGGGTTCCTCCAGGTGTTGCGCAACGCCCCGGACCTGGACCGGCGCCATCTCGCCGCCCTGGCCGCCCGGCTGGGGCACGCCGAAGGGAACCAACCGACGGCCCCAGCGGATTAGCGGGATGCTGAAAAACTCTCGGTTGCCCAGGCTGCTCAAAAAGGCCCATATGCAAGGCGGCGCGCGATGCGCCGAGTGAGGCGTACTGGCATGTACGCCGCAGCGAGCGCGCGAGCGTGCCAACGCCGCAGATGGGCCTTTTTCAGCAGCCTGCTTGCCCCGCGGGGCCCGGGTTGACGGCCCGCGCGGGGCGGTGGTAGGGTCCGCCCCATCGTGCGAGGGAGGGGGATCTCATGGCGCGCATCACCGGCGTGAACCACACCAGCTTCACCGTGAGCGATCTGGACAAGGCGGTGGCCTTCTTCCGGGACGTCCTGGGGGCCACGGTCCTCTCGGTCGCCGAGCGCCCCAAGGATTTCTCGGAACGGGTCACCGGCATCCCGGGCGCCCGGCTCTACATCGGTTACGTGGGGCTGGGGGGCCACAAGATCGAGCTCATCCAGTACCTGGAGGGCCGGGGCACGACCTTGGACGTGAGCACGAACAACGTGGGCAGCGGGCACATCTGCTTCGACGTGGACGACGCGCGCGCGCTCCAGCGGGCGCTGCAGGCCAAGGGCGTGCGGTTCGTGGCGGAGCCCATGGAGATCCCCATCGGCGCCAACAAGGGCGGGTTCGCCACCTACTTCAAGGGCCCCGACGGGATCACCATCGAGTTCATCCAGCCCCCCGCGCGCTGAGCCCCACGGCTGCCGGCCCGCCCGCGGCGACATCGCCACCCTTTCCCCCGTCCTCCCAGGGAGCCTCACGGTGAGCGTGATGGGTCGGGTCCGTTTCCGCCGGGACGCGGAGGGGCGGGCCATCGTCGAGGCCCCGCAGGAGGCGGCGGTGCTGGCGGAATTCCTGGAGACCGACGTCGGAGAAGAGCACGACTACTTCCTGGAGAAGCTGGACCAGGCCGAGGCCGGCGACGACGTGGGCATCAGCCTGAACGCCTGCTATTTCGAGGCGGATAGGACGGGGATCCGCATCGAGCATCTCCACCGGGAGGGGGAAGGGATGCGGTGCGCCCTGACCCTCGGCGAGGTCCGCTCCCTCCTGACCGCCTGGGCTGCCTTCATCCGCACTCCCTGAGACCGCCCCCGCTGTCCTCTTTCGCAGCCCCGTTCTGCGCGGGAACCCCGGGGCGTCCCTCCGGGGCACACCCGGCTTCGCCCCGACCCACCGCCTTTCCATCCCTCCCTGGGTGTGCCGGGTACGGCGCGCCGGGAACCGGAGATCGCCCGACGGAAGGCGCATCAGACCGGCGCGTTCAGCAGGCGTACCTCGCGCTGCGGATAGGGGATCTCGACCTGCAGGGTGCGGAACCGGTCTACGATGGCCCGGTAGATCTCGAAATGCACTTCCCAGAAATCCTCGGCCTTGCACCAGGGCCGCATGGTGATCTCGATCCCCGAATCACCCAGCTTGGTGATCCCCACCTGGGGCGAGCGCCCCTGGATGACGCGCGGGTTCGCGGCCAGCACCTCGTGCACGGTGCGAAGGGCCTTGTCCAGGTCCTCCCGGTACGCCACCTCCACGGTGAGGGGCACGCGGCGTTCGGCGCCGTAATTGAAGATGATCTCCCCCACGATCTTGCGGTTGGGCACGATGACGCGCGCATCCTCCAGCGTCCGCAGGACGGTCATGGACAGCTGGATGGCTTCCACCTGGCCCCGCGTGGACCCGATCTCGATGTACTCCCCGATCTTGAAGTACTTGGAGAACATGATGCTGATGCCGGCGGCGACGTTGCCCAGCACGCCCTGCAGGGCGAAGCCGCCGGCCACGCCCGCCACGCTGATGCCGGCCACCAGCGCCGTGACCTGCACGCCGAACTTATCGAGGCACACGACAGCCGTAAAGAGGATGACAAGCCCCTTGGTCACGCGCACCAGGAGGTGCCGCAGGTGCGCCTCGAGTTGGGTGCGCTGCAACGACTGGTCCACGAACCGCCCCACGAGCCGGGCGGCGACGAAGCCGATGAGGAGGATGATCACGGCGCCGAAGATCCGAAGCCCGTAGTCGATGCCGTGCTGGACCAGCTGCGTCTTGACGGTCCCGACCAAGTCGAACACTCCCTGGACTTCCTCGTTCATGGCGTTCACCTCCGTCCGGTGTTGAAGGGGGCGCGGGGATGGGGGGCAGGATACTCAAGGGGCGCCGAGGGCGTCAAGGCGCGGGCGCGACGACGCGTTTCCTTCCCCCGCACCACTCTACGGCCACCGGCCGGTAGCCGACCTGGCGGCCGGTGGCCGGATCGAGGCGAAAGCGGCCGAGGATGGTGGGGAACTCGGCCTCCAGGGCGGCCCGCCGGAGGGCGTGCTCGTCGAGCGCCCCCGCGCGCGCCGCGCACGCCGCCAGAGCCGTTCCCATGGCGTAGCTCAGCGCGGCGGGATACTCCGGCAAGCTGTCATGGACGCGGGCGTAGCGCGCGGCGAACCCCGCCCCGCCGGGATGGGCGTCCTGTTCGGCGGTGGTGGGCGGCTCCCAGTGGCTCGCTCCCAGCACGCCCTCGGCGGCCGGCCCCGCCGCCGCCCCGAATGCCCCCAGGCCGGCGGCCACGGCGGCGAGGACGCAACAGTCCGGCCCCAGGCGGTCCCGCCGCGCGGCGAGCCACACATCGTCCTCGAAGCGCCCCGCGCAGATGGCGGCCCGAGGGCGCCACGCCCGCACGGCGGCCAGCGCATCGGGCCGATCCGCCAATGGGAGCGTGAAAGGAAACGTGGCCACGTATTCCAGGCCGGCCTCCCGGGCCGCGGCGGCGGCCCCGGCGGCCACGTGGCATCCGAAGGTCCCCGCGGCGCCGTGGAGGATGGCGAGACGGTCCAGTCCGGGTTCCCGCTGACGGAGCAAGGCCGGAAGGGAGGCGAAGTACGCGGAGGCAGGCGCGATCCCCGTCACCACGGCCTGCGGCGCCGCCGCCGCCACGGCATCGGACGCGCCGCCATGGTTCCACAGCACACGATGGCGCGCCGCAACCAGGCGAACCGCACGGAGGGCCAGATCGCTGCCGTACGGGCCGAACAGAATGTCGGCGCCGTCCCGGTCCTGGAGGCGCGCCAGGTTCACCTCCAGGCCGGCGGCCCGGCTCCCGTCATCATGGATCACGACGCGGACGGCCCGCCGGGCCTCCGGCCCCAGCGGAAGCCCGCCCCACGCGTTGGCCTCCGCCGCCCAGAAGCGCAGCCCCGCCGCTGCCTGGCGCCCCTGGAGCGCATAGCGGCCCGTCAGCGAGAACGACGCCCCGACGGTGACCTCCCCCACCACCCCCCGCTCCTCCGCCCCTCCGCTCTCCGGCACATCGCCGCGTCCCCGCGTCGCCGCGTCTCTCCTCTGCCCCTCCGCGCAGGCTGCTCAAAAAGGTCCAGATGCAAGGCGGCGCGCGAAGGGCCGAGTGAGGCGTACTCCGGGTACGCCGCAGCGAGCGCCCAAGCGCGCCAACGCCGCAGATGGGCCTTTTTCAGCAGCCTGCTACCCGTGTCGCGGGGTGGCCGGGGCGAATCCCCGCCGCATCGTGTTCTCCGTGACGGTGCGCGGCTCCAGGAACTGGAGCAGGTAGTCGGGGCCGCCCGCCTTGGACCCGATGCCCGACATGCGGAACCCGCCGAAGGGCTGGCGCCCCACGCGGGCGCCGGTGATCTTGCGATTGATGTACAGGTTGCCCACGGCGAATTCGCGGCGGGCGCGCTCGATCCGGGACGGGCTGCGCGAGTAGATCCCGCCCGTGAGCGCGTAGGCGGTGCCGTTGGCCAGGGCCAGGGCCTCGTCGAAGTCCCGCGCCTCCATGACCGCCAGCACGGGCCCGAAGATCTCCTCCTGCGCCAGGGCGGACCGGGGCGGTACGTCCCTGAAGACGGCGGGGCCCACGAAAAAGCCGTCCCCCAGCCCGCTCGCGTCCACCTCCAGCGCCGCCCGCGCCACGCGCTTCCCCGCCGCGATGGCCCCCAGGACCCGGTCCCGCGCCTCCGCGTCGATGAGCGGCCCCACGAAGGTAGCGGGCGCCTCGGCCGGGCCCACCGCGAGGCTCCGGACGGCCTCCACCAGTCGCCGCAGGAAGGCCCCGGCGATGGGCGCCAGGACGATGGCCCGCGAACAGGCCGAACATTTCTGCCCCGCGTACCCGAAGGCCGAGGCCGCCGCGCCCCGCACCGCCTCGTCCAGGTCCGCGTCGTCGTCCACGATGATGGCGTTCTTCCCGCCCATCTCCAGGATCACCTTCTTGATGCCCCGCTGGCCCTCGCGGGTCAGGCCCGCCTCCTGCGCGATGCGCAGGCCCACGGCCCGCGATCCGGTGAAGGCGATGACGTCCACGTCGCGGTGGGCCACCAGGTGTGCCCCCACCTCCTCCCCGATCCCCGGCAGGTAGTGCAGGGCGCCGGGTGGCGCGCCCGCCTCCAGGAGGATCTCGTGGAGGTGCGCGGCCACCACCGGCGTCTGCTCGGCCGGCTTCATGATCGCGGCGTTGCCGGCCACCAGGGCCGCCACGGTCATCCCGGCCAGGATGGCCAGCGGGAAGTTCCACGGGGCGATCACCACGGCCACGCCGCGCGGCCGGTAGCCGTAGGCGTTCACCTCGCCCCGCTCCCCGCCCAAGACCCGCGGCGCGTCCAGTTCCAGCATGGCGCGGCCGTAGTACTCGCAGTAGTCGATGGCCTCGGCCACGTCCGCGTCGGCCTCGCGCCACGGCTTGCCCGCCTCCAACACCTCCCACGCGGCCAGCGCCACGCGCCGCTCCCGCAGGATCTCGGCCGCCCGGAAAAGGACGCGCGCCCGCGCCGCCGCAGGCGTGGCGGCCCACGCCGGCCAGGCGGCCCGCGCGGCGGCCACCGCCTGGTCCGCCTCGGCCACGCCCGCGCAACCGGCCACGCCCACCACCTCGCCGGGGCGGGAAGGGTTGGGCGAGGCGATCTCGCCCGCCGTCGCCACCCGCTCGCCCCCGATGACCAGCGGGTAGCGCTGCCCCATCCGGCGGCGCACCGCCGCGAGGGCGTCGCCCAAGGCCTGGCGGGCCTCCGCCCGGGTGAAGTCCAGGTCCGGCTCGTTCCGGAACACCGTCCCGCCGCCTTTCCCTCCCGAGGAAGGGGGCGGGGGTGAGGGTTCGGCCTGGGGCATCGGCGCGGGCGGGTGCGGGGGCCTGAGCAGTTCGTCCTCAGAGACGTGCTCGGTGAAGCTCTGGCGCAGGAACGAATCGTTGGAGGTGTTCTCCAGCAGACGCCGCACAAGGTAGCCCATCCCGGGGATCAGCTCGCCGAAGGGCGTGTACACCCGCACCCGCTGGCCCATCCCCACCAAGGCCTCCTTGATGGGATCGCCCATGCCGTACAGCATCTGGAACTCCACGCTCCGCTCGGGCAGGCCCAGGCGGCGCGCGGCGGCCTGCGCGAAGGCCAGGCTGCGCACGTTGTGGCTGCCCAGGGCCGGGCGGAGGTGCTCCGCCTGCTCCAAGAGGATGAGCAGGCACCGCTCGAAGCTGGCATCCGTCTCCCACTTCTCGGTGAAGACGGGCGTGGGCCAGCCGCGCTGCTCGGCCAGCGCCACCTCGGAGTCCCAGTAGGCGCCCTTCACGAGACGTACGCCCACGGGGGTCCCGCGCCGCCGCGCCCACCGGGCCAGGCCCTGCAGATCCCGCTCGCCTTCGCGCAGGTACGCCTGGAGGGCGATGCCGAACTCCCCGTAGTCGCGGAACTCCGGCTCCTCCAGGACCTCCTGCACGATTCGGAGGGTGAGGTCCTTCACGTCGTGGTGTTCCATGTCCACGGTCACGTGGGCCCCGGCCTGGCGGGCGGCCCGCAGGATGGGCCGCAGCCGCTCCTTGACGGCGGCGGCGGACCCGGCCGGATCGATGGGATCGCAGCGGGAGTAGAGGGCGGTGAGCTTCACGGAGACATTCACGCGGGGGAGGGGACCGCGCGGCGCCTCGTCGATGAGCGGCACCGGCGCCCAGGAGGCGGCGCGGGCCGCTAGGCCCTCCAGGAGGTCCAGGTAGCGTCGCTGGTAGGCCTGGGCCTCGGCCTCGCTGAGGGTGGCCTCCCCCAGGATGTCGAGCGTGAAGGCGAGCCGGCGCGCGCGCAGCCGGCCGATGGAGGCCGCCGTCTCGTCCAGCGTGGCGCCGGCCACGAAGCGCTCGGCCATCCGCGCCACCCCGCGCCGCACGGTCTGCGCCACCAGCCCGGCGGCGGGCGAGCGGGGCCCGGCGAGCTGGAGCCCCCACTGGGCCACGGCGGGGAGCAACCGCGGGTCCTCGAGGAAATACTCCCGGAGGTGGCGGGCGACCTGTTCGGGGGTGCTGAGGGCCGGCAGGACGTCGATGAAGCGGAACATCTGGACCCTGAGCGCCTCGTCGTGCATGCAGCGCTCGAGGATCCGCTCGTCCCACCAGTCCAGCGAGAGAACGGGAGGGGGCTGGACGCGCACGCGGCCGAAGATCTGGCGGCCGATGATCTGGGTGTCTCGCTCGATGGCCTGCAGGTCCCGCTGGTCCAGCCCCATCCTCGCCGAACCTCCTGCCCGATCCAGTCTAGTAAAGCGGACACCATCGCGCAACGCCCCCGGGAGCCCCGCCGGCTCAAAACAGCAACACCTCCCGGGGGGGGAGGCGTTGGGGGTGTTCTGGGCGACGGCGATTCGTGTATCACGCCAGGGCGGGCGACGCGCGCAGCGTCTTGCAGCGCGCGCAGCGGGCCACGCGCCAGCGCCCATCCTCCGTGAGTTCGGAGCGCAGGATGATCCAGTCGCTCAGCGGCATGCCCCCCGGGCCCGGGATGCCGGCGCACAGGTGTTCCACCTCGTCCGCCCGTTCGGGCTCCACCACGATCCGCCAGTCACGATCGAGTTTCAGCGCCAGCCGGATGTGTTCGGTTGCTTCCATGCCGCGCCTCCTTTCGTGAACCTACGGTATTGGGTGGCTGCCTCCGATCCTGCGTCCGCCCTTCGAAGGGTCGCGGTTTTCCTGGTTCACTCTATGTCACCGGCTGCTGGAACACAAGGGGGAAGTGGCCCCTCGCCTGGAGTGATGCTATAGTCGGTCGCCGGCATGAGCCCGGGCGCCCCGCCGGCGGCAGGTCCCCGCGCGGGCTAGCGGCCGGGCATCACCACGGCGCGGCGTTCGGCGCCCGAAAGGAACCGCACCATGGCAGACCGGGGCATCGAGAAGGGGTTGACGGAGTACGGCGACCGCGGGTTCAGCGCGTTCATCCGCCGGGCCTTCTGCAAGGGCCTGGGCCTCACGGACGCGGACCTGGAGAAGCCGGTGATCGGCGTATGCAACACCTGGAGCGAGCTGAACCCCTGCCACCGCCATTTCCGCGAGCTGGCCGACGCCGTGAAGCGGGGCGTGTGGCAGGCCGGGGGCACGGCCCTGGAATTCCCCACCATCTCGCTGGGCGAGACCTTCCTGCACCCCACCAGCATGTACTTCCGCAACCTCCAGGCCATGGAGACCGAGGAGATGCTCCGGGGGCAGCCGCTGGACGGCGTAGTGCTGCTGGCCGGGTGCGACAAGACGGTACCGGCCCAGTTGATGGCCGCGGCCAGCGTGGACCTGCCGGCCATCATGGTGCTGGCCGGGCCCATGCTGGCCGGGCGCTACCAGGGCGCGCGCCTGGGCGCCTGCACCGATTGCCGGAAGTACTGGGGCGAGCACCGCGCCGGGGCCATCACCAACGAGCAGCTCTCGGCCGTGGAAGGCTCCCTCTGCCCCAGCACGGGCACGTGCATGGTGATGGGCACGGCCAGCACCATGGCCGCCCTCACGGAGACCCTGGGGATGACGCTGCCGGGCGGCGCCGCCATCCCGGCCCCCCTTTCCGAGCGGGTGCGCCACGCCGAGGACTGCGGCCGCCGGATCGTGACCATGGTGCAGCAGGACCTGCGTCCCTCCCGCATCCTCACCCGTGAAGCCTTCGAGAATGCCATCCGCATGCTCCACGCCTGCGGCGGCTCCACCAACGGCGTGATCCACCTGATCGCCATCGCCGGCCGGCTGGGCATCGAGCTGCCCCTGCGCCTCTTCGACGAGCTGAGCCGCAGCACCCCGCTGCTGGTGAACCTGCGCCCCTCGGGCAGATATCACATGGAGGACCTGTGGGAGGCCGGCGGCGTGCCCGTGGTCCTGAAGGAGCTGGAACCGCTCCTCCGGCCGGAGGCGCTGACGGTTACCGGCAAGACGTGGGGCGAGATGTTGGGCCGCGTGCCCCGCGCGGCCGCGTGGCAGCAGGTGATCGCGCCGCGAGAGAAGCCCCTCCAGCCGGAAGGCGGCCTGGCCATCCTGACAGGCAGCCTGGCGCCGGATGGCGCGGTGATCAAGCAGTCCGCCGCCACGCCGGCGCTGCTCACGCACCGCGGGCGCGCCGTGGTCTTCACCTCGCAGCGGGACCTGGCCGAGCGGATCGACGACCCGCGGCTGGACGTGAAGCCTGAGGACATCCTGGTGATGCAGAACGCCGGCCCCATCGGCGCCCCCGGCATGCCCGAGGCCGGCTACCTGCCCCTGCCCAAGAAGCTCCTGGCCCAGGGCGTGCGCGACATGGTGCGCATCTCCGACGCCCGCATGAGCGGCACCGCCTTCGGCACCATCGTGCTGCACGTGGCCCCCGAGGCCGCCGTGGGCGGCCCGCTGGCCCTGGTGCGCGCCGGCGACGAGATCCTGCTGGACGTGCCCAACCGCAAGCTGGACCTCTTGGTGCCGCAGGAAGAACTCAACCGCCGCCGCGCCGGCTGGCGCCCCCCCGATCCCGCCTTCACGCGCGGCTACGGCAGGCTCTTCCTGGACCACGTCCTCCAGGCCCCGCAAGGCTGCGACTTCGACTTCCTGCGCCCCGCCGGCTAGCAGACTGCTGAAAAAGGCCCATCTGCGGCGTTGGCGCGCTCGCGCACTCCCTGCGGCGTACCCGGCGTACGCCTCAGTCGGCGCTGCGCGCGCCGCCTTGCACCTGGGCCTTTTTGAGCAGCCTGCGGAAAAGAAAGTTTTTCAGCACCCTGTTAATAAGTTCAGTACGCCCCCCAGCGGCCCCCTCGCACAGGAAGCTCCCCCGTCTCCCCGAAGGGCGAAACCAAAGCCGTAGCCATGCCTCACGAACACGTCGGGGTCGCGGCGCGGCTCCCCGCGCCCAGACAGGGGAAAGAGCCTCGCCGCTGCGGCACGCTGTAACGGGTCGGAGTGAGGGTGGCCGGAGGGAACTTACTTTCCAGGGGGCGGCGGCGCGGGGGCGGAGGGGCTCGCAGGAATGGTGACGCCGGTCTTCCGCAGCTCTTCCATGATCAGCTTGGCCCCCGCGTTGCCCTGCGCCGCCAACTCGGCGGTCTTGCGGGTGAGGGTGTCGAATCGCGCCCGCACCTTGGCGGCGCCCTCGATCTTCGACTCCTGGCCGGCCCGGAGGGCCTGGAGGGCCTGCCGATCGCGGACAAGCTGGTACGTCTGGAACCCCGCCCAAACAAAAACGGTGACCACCACGAGGGCCAGCGGAAGAAGCAGATTGGCGCGACCGTTCACGACGGGCGGACCCTCCTCAGGCATGGCGCCCCCTCAACGCGGGGCCTGGGCCGGGCCCGCGGGGCCCGACCCGGGAGTGAGCGTGATGCCCTGGTCCGCCAGGAGCTGGCGGAGCTGTTCGTCGTTGTTGCGCAGGGCGAGGCCGGCGAGAGCGTTGACGAGTTCCTGGCCCAGCCGTTCGAGCTGCACGGCCTGGTTGATGAGCTGCTGGCGGGTATTGATCTCGTTCTGGATCGTCCGGTTCGTCAGAAAGAGCGCGCCGTTCAGCAGCACCAGGACGAGCGAAAGGCCGGCGATCCCGGTGACCGCCCAGCCTTGCCAGTTCCCACGGGCCAATTCGCGATCGAGCTCCACAGGCGACTCCCCTTCAGGCCAATCAGGGCGGCAAGCGTGGGGCCCCCGCCATCACCACACGCCTGCATATGGTAGCAGAGGTGAAGACCGAAGTCGAGCGCCGTCCCGTACGGACGGCCCGAGGATCCCCCCGCATGGTCCCGTCAACGAGGTTCCGGGGGGTCCTCCCGGTGGCTGCGACTTCCGGTTTTCCCGCGCCGCCGCGCGTTATTTCAAACGATCTCGGATCTTGGCGAGCGCTGCGCGCGCGCATTCTTCGTCGAATTGGCCGCCGGGAGCGCCACTCACTCCGATTGCGCCGATCGCCACTCCGCCGGCCATGATGGTCACTCCACCCACCGCATAGGTGACATTGGGCAGCGGGTTTTGCGGCACCGTAGTCGGAGGGCTCTTGCTCATCCGGTCGGCGACGGCCTTCGTGCTCTCTTCCTTCCGCGCGAGCGTCAGCGAGGCCGCCGAGTACGCCTTGTAATAGGCGTTGTCGAGCGTGTGGATCGGCGCCCCGTTGCCCCGCAACAGAGCTTGGCGAACGCCGTCCAGATCGACGACAACCGCGGTCACCGCGTAACCCTTCTGCGCGCAGGCCGCGACCGCCTCTCCCACAAGCTCGTTCGCAAGGGGCGCCGACATTTTCTGCATCGTAACCAGCCCTTGGGCCTGGGCTCCCGTAGGGGCAGCGCCTGCGATGAACACAAGAGTCAACACGACAGCTTGCATCCCCGCCGAAACCCGTGACATTCGTGTCCTCCTTTCGATACGCACCGACCCCGCACCCATGAATTGTCTCCTCACAACCTGTTGCTCGCGTCCGCGCAGCCGATCAAGGGCGTACCAACGCCGGCTGGGGCATTGACGGGCGTCACGACCCGCGGAGCGGCGCCAGCCGCCAGCGGCCGTAGGCGACGAACGCCGCCAGGAGCCCCACCGCCAGTGGGATCAGTGCCTGCGCGCCTCCACCGCTCACCAGGGTGAGCACCGTGGCCCCGATCATGATGATCACCAGCCCGGCGGCGGCCAGCGGGGTCAGGCCCGGCCGGATGCGCAGGAGCCCGGGGAGGATCAGGCCCATCGCCCCGAGCACCTCGGCCACGCCGATGAACCGCACGAACGGGCCCGGCACCGGCATCTGCGCCGCCAGCGTCTCCAGCGGCAGCACCAGCTTCACTCCGCCGGCGAACAGAAAGAGCAGCGCGAGCAGCCCCTGAACGATCCACAGAGCATAGTTCACGATCGCCCTCCTCCATGGCAACTCGCCGCCGTCTTCCCGCACCGGGGGGCGGGACCCTTGCCGTGATCGGGCTTACCCTCCCTCACGCGAAGCGCTCTTCGCGCGCCCGATCGCGCTCGCCGGCCGGCGAGGCAGGACGCACAGAGGGTAGCCAGCAGCAACGCCGTTCGGTTGTCAGCCGGAGCGCGGAGCCGGGCGGCGCCGTCATTCGTTGCGTCGGGCGTGGACCGCGCGGGCAAGGGCCAGCAGTCCGACGACAATAACGACGAGGAACGTCGCGTCAGACCAGTGAAATGGCGCGCGTGGGATCGGCGGCGCCGAGCCATGATCTGGTGATAGCGGGCTCACAACATGCGGGGCGAAGGCAGCACCCCCGATCGCGTACTCGTACCCAATTGCCAGACCGCCGATCGCGGCGTACGCCGCGACTGCTACGCCGCCCATCGCCACCACCCCCACACCAAGGCCCCCAATCGCCAGAAGGCCGAGCGCCAGACCACCGAGCGACACCACTCCAAGCGAGGCGCCCCCG
>Ga0187766_10001717_pt1 | contig 12852 bp, 13 predicted proteins | sample 0216_QUI02_MP05__4_FD_132971 | JGI IMG/M metagenome (GOLD analysis project Ga0187766, IMG submission 132971) | Tropical peat soil microbial communities from peatlands in Department of Meta, Colombia - 0216_QUI02_MP05_20_MG | ecosystem: Environmental > Terrestrial > Soil > Wetlands > Peat ... | reverse complement strand
GAGTCTCAATATAACCTGGTGAGGCATAGACGACTGAGATAAACTCGCGAATATCTTTGAAGTTTCGCAAGGCTTGAATGCCTCCTGAAGTAGCGCAAGCCCCAATGGTCACCAGGTGCTTTGATAGTCGTCGCACGCGATGGATGCGCTCTTCATCATGCGCAGTTGTAATAGATCCTTCGACAATTGATAGATCATAAGGTCCTGTCAAAACAGCTCGTGAAGCTTCTACAAAGTTTGCAATTTCAATTTCACCCACGAGCGATAGCAATTCATCTTCGCAGTCCAAAAGACTAAGTTGACAACCATCGCAGGAAGCGAATTTCCACACGGCCAGTTTTGGTTTTTGGTTTGTAGACATGTCAAATCTCCCACTTTGTAAGCAAGCTCTCGATCTTGATATATGGGAATACCGGTCCATCCTTACAAACGAAGTTCGGTCCGTACTGGCAGTGTCCGCACATGCCGATAGCGCATTTCATGTTCCGCTCCATTGAAACGTAAATATTCTCTTTTGCTACTCCTCGCTTCTCAAACTCTGCTACTGTGTAGCGCATCATGATCTCTGGGCCGCAAACCATCGCGATGGTGTTCTGAGGATCAAAAGGTGCCCTGGGAATAAGCCGTGTAACAACTCCTACACTCCCACGCCACGAGCCTGTAGCACGGTCCACTGTGACATATACCTCAAGATCAAAGTGAGCCCTCCAGAGTTCAAGCTCGCGGCGGTAAAGGATATCTGCTGGTGTTCGTGCACCATATAAGAGAACAGCTTTGCCGTACTTCTCCCGATGGGATATGATGTGGTACATTACTGATCGCAGAGGTGCTAATCCGATTCCTCCTGCGGCAATGACAACATCCTTGCCTTCCGCTTGTTTGACGGGCCAGGAACTTCCGAAAGGGCCACGTACACCAATGATGTCATCAGGTTTTAAGTCGCGCATTGCCTTTGAGACTGTTCCAACTGCTCGTGTTGTATGAACAAGCGGTCTTCTTTTGTTAGAATCGCCGCTGATAGAAATGGGAATCTCGCCAACGCCGAAAATGTACAGCATGTTAAACTGTCCAGTAGCGAATTGAGGGATTTCACAGCCGTCTTTAGGCTCGAGCTCAAGGGTAAACGTATCTGGAATTTCGCGATGTATGCGTTGAATCCGGTATTGCTTAGGCACCATGGGATCAAGAAGAGGTGCTGTCATAGCTTACCTCCAGGAAGATCACTATATATGTCAAGCAGTCGAATTCGTGTAGCATTCAATCGATCTAACATAATCTGTGCTACTCGCTGCATAAGTTCATAGCCTAAATCATGGTCTGCTTCACCTTTCGTACGCAGGCATTTCCCATCCAATGCTATCGCCCGTGTCGGCTCGAAGACTCGTCCGCTGAAATGCCATCGATATGGTGGAAAGAGCCAGGACCACCCTAGCACCTCTCCTGCTTCTATTGTTTCAATGGTGATCGGCCCATGCTGGGCAGCAAATATTTCGAGTGCCACCTTTCCCTGTCGGATAAGGTAGAATTGCGTTGCCTCTTCTCCCTCGCGAAAAATATATGTCCCCTTATTAAAACGGACATTCGAGGCGCAACCTGTCACGATCTGTAAATATTCTGATTTTAGGCCTTTGAAGAAAGGATGCTCTGCCAGGATTGGTTCAAGTGTTTGCATCATTGTTGCTCCTTTGTAGCTTGTGTTGATAAGCTTTCGCTTGCACGAATTGCGCGTACTTCTTCTGTAATATCAATACCGACCGGGCACCACGTGATACAACGTCCGCATCCAACGCATCCAGAAGTCCCGAACTGATCGATCCAGCTAGCCAGTTTATGAGTCATCCATTGACGATAACGCGACTTCGTTGAAGGGCGTATGCTACCTCCGAAAATATACGAAAAATCCATTGTGAAGCAGGAATCCCATTTGCGCCAGCGTTCGGCTTGTTCACCCGTCAGATCAGTGACATCCTCTACCGTCGTACAGAAACAGGTGGGGCAAACCATTGTACAGTTACTGCATGTTAAACAGCGCGATGCGACGTCATCCCAGCGTGGATGATCTAAATTGCGATAAAGCAGATCTTTGATGTTTGTAGTGTCCAGACTTCTGCCCATATGCTCAGCGGTTTGCGTAACAATGTTCTCAGCTATCTGGATATCTTCTTTGCTTGCTGCTCTAAATGGAATGGTTTGCAAAAGCTCTGATCCTAACTGAGAACCCACTTCGACAACAAAAAAATGTTGTTCGTTGCTTAATACCTCGGTGAGTGCGAGGTCAAAGCCACTGGTTGCCCTGGGTCCTGTTTCCATTGATGTACAAAAACACGTCCCACCAGCCTCTCCGCAATTAATCGCAATAATGCACAGGCTATTGCGCCGCGATCGATATGTTGGATCAGAGTAGTCGTCTCGCATAAACACTTTATCCTGGATTGAGATGGCGTGAATTTCACACGAGCGCACTCCCAGGAATGCAAGTTTAGGGGCTTCAGTGTTTTCAGGTACGACCTCGAATCCGTTCCCCTCTCGCCTTGCCTGCCAGAGCCTTATAACGGGAGGGAAGAGAAATTTTTTCCAGGAATGTGGCCCAACTGCATACCCAAATAATGCCTTATCGCTGCGTTTCTTGAGACGATAAGTGCCACCATCCTGTTCATCCGTATAACCGATCGGCAAATCGTTAACCGAAACTAACGTATCGTAAACGATGGCATTCTCACGAACGGTTGGCCCTACTATCTGATACCCCTTGCTTGCCAGCGCCACAAATAATTCCTGAAGATGCTCCCGGTCTATCACTACCCGGTCATGAAGCTTTGGCAAAGTTGTGTTCATAAAAAACCTGACCTCTCATACGCATTCCTATCAAATGATGAAGAGAATGCTTCTCCACCTGGAGCTACTATAATCAGCATACATCACGAAAACATCATTTGTGTTATAAGTAATATCACAAACTAATCACAGCAAGAAATCATATTTTGGATAGATCCAGGATAGCATCTTCTTAACTACAATACATGTTTAAGAGGCCAGATCAATACCTCTTGTCGATGAGAGTAGTGGAGGAGAGGTGATACATCAGGCAAGTGGATGTTGTGCGAAACTGCCATTGTATCTTTTTTTGTTTCAAGTTCCGCAAGCTGGAGTGACCAGGGGATATGGTGTATATCCCCTCGATAGACTCCTTCTCCTGGTTTGACTGTATAAAGGCAGTATCGCTCGGTAAGCCAGTGTTCTAATGAACCCAACTGCGCGAAAAAGATAGCTGTTGTGGGTCGATATACAGCCTGAAATTCTGCGGGCTGTGCATTGTTGTGGGTGCGTTGGCTATTGTAATATATGACGTCATCTACTCGCTTGCTACTCATGGATGCATTGAAATACGGCAGGTGAAAAAAAGAGCTTGCTAGAGCTACTGCAATGGGATTGCTGGCATCCAGGCTAAAGAAATAGACCCCTGGAATTCCCTGAAGTGTTACATACGTGCGTACGTTTAGCTCTACGAAATGAGACAAAGCGGAGATTGGTGGTATCCAGCGCGGTCGAACATAGGTCATATGGAATGGAACAATGCCGATCCAGCATTCTCCTTCATACGTATCAAGCGGTAAAATTTGTGGTACAAGTGGACGCAAATTATCAGGAGAGATAGGCCAATGCGCGAAGAGTAACTCGTGCCAAATTTGCGTCATAATCCATGGCGAATCAGAAATTGGCCATGAGCGATGTTGGACTGTTCTGGAGATCCCTTTTGAATCCATCATTGTGTTATCCCTCCTCAATTTGGGTGTACTAATCTATACTTTTAACCAGGCACAAGTGTTATGGCTGATGATGACACAACTATTTCACAGCCCGTCAGGATGCATGAAATAATTTTGGTCTACCATATAAGTCGTCCATACCGTATAATAACATCGAAAAATGACATTGCCTGATCAGGGTGCCGGCATAATTTAGCAACGACAACAGTAGAGGATGGGTCGTATTTATGCAAGCAAAGCTTGTCACACAGAAACTTAACATAAATGAATTTCACACAAGACTATGGTGGATGGAGATCTTACGTGGAGCTGTGAATATCATCTTTGGCATTATCCTCTACACACACACGAATTTTACCCTTAGTATTTTATTTTATGCCCTTGGAATCTATTTAATTACTGATGGTACACTTGATATTTTCAGAACTGCGACCGGTAAACGTGCGACACGGCGCAAATTCGTCAATTATTTTGTTGGTATTATCAGTATCTTGCTTGGAATGATCTGTTTCTTCCACCCTCTATTGACCATTTTTATCATAGTTGCTGTAATTGCGGCCCGCATTTTTATCAGGGGTATAAGAGTGATCATTGATGCCCGGCGCTCGAGACACAGATTTGCAGGCTTAGCCTGGCTCTTCGGAATACTCTTGATGCTCTTCGGCCTTTCCATCTTTGTCGTCGAAGAAACGGGGGCCTTCGTATTTCGTATATTTATCCTATTCATTGTACTGTACGCAATCGTTGATGGTCTTTATCTAGTTATTAGAGGCCTCCTGCTTCGTTTTGCTCCTTCTTTCGTCATCGAAAAGAAATTCGCAAGACCAGAAGGCATTCCTGATGTGCCAGCTGATCTACCCTCAACAACTAGAAGAGCAATTGTTTTTGTTCGGCATATAGGAGCGAACGGGCTAGGACATATAGCCTGGGCTTTCGAGTGGAATAATGGCTGGTTTAATGCAGGGTCGGTAGAGAATCAAGCTGGAAAACCATTTGCAAAGCCTGAAGACATGGGGTTCTGGTCTGTGCATACGCTAGATCCTATAGCTGCAATGCAAAGGCAAGTACTTCCCTATGATGAGTACAAGATATATTTTGTGACTGAGCCAAAACCCAAAGATGCCTGGCGAACAGTAGTTTGGGAGAGCCGGCAGCCATATTCGGTCTTACGCCACAATTGCAATGACGTTGCCTATGATATCTTGAGAGCTTATGGGGTTACCGAACTGCTTGATCCGGTTGAAGGGCTGGTACCCAATGATTGGTATGATGCTCAACCTGGGCCCAGCTACATCATCGAGGAAACTCCAGTTATACCTATACATCTTCATCTGATGTCTAAGCGAGAGTTGATTAGAAGAGAAATTACACTCTCCATACCTCCTCATATACCGGGAACTCCACCTCCCTGGCGAGTGACTGGTTGGCGTGCCTGGAGTGAATTGAACTATACGTTGGATAAGATGCTCAGGGATGTAGGAACGCTTTTTTCATCAATGGGAAAAATGATAACCAGACGACAACCATCCTAATTACATGTATCTAATCTATGCATCAAATATTCATGTGATAGTGACCTGGATTTGTAAGATCAATATCAACATTTACTTGCTCGCCAGTAGCTAAACGTGGAGGAAATTGCAGCCGGCGACTGCGAAATATCATGTTTTGTCCACTGCGCTGATCTAACCACTGGGCTGTTACGACCCAACCACTACTCAATGATGTTGCTTCAACTTCCACCTTCGTTACAGTTGCAACAACACTGCTGCTCAGTTTAGGCTGTCTTCTAGAATAAATAATCAATCCCAGTATACAAATTAAGATGAGAACCAGAGTCGCGATCAGCATAGTTCTTATATCCATACTCTCTATTAGCCTCCTTCTTAATACGTATTTGGTGAAATTCAAACTCCAGACGGAAGTGTACCTGAGTTCTGCTTGAAAGGCTATTAAGAGAGCATAAAAAAATGTAACTACTATTGATCTAGCCCCGTATATCTTCAACAAACTTCAGCTATTCGTTGTAAAATGATGCTTAAGTTGTTGTATTTCGAGGTGATCACAAGATGTGAATTATGGTTCTCAAGGTCAACGTATTGGCTATGATCTCTACCCGTATACTGAGGATCAGGTGGCTGCTGTGCATCGATCTGTGCTTCAGTGGGAGTTCATCGACGATCTTGCTCGTAAAATTGACCGGAATACACTTGCAGATGCCCGGTCTCACGCTGATGCTGTCGCAGGCTATCGTATCGTCTACGAAGCTATGGGTCTGGATAAGGCATATGCAGATCGAATTATTGCACGACATGAACAATAGTAAGGGGCATGATTATGCAGGCATTGTTGGGTATCGACCTTGGAACCACTGGCGTTAAAGCAGCTCTATTTGCAGCCGAAGATGGACATGTTATTTCAAGCGCCTTTGTTGATTACCCTCTGGTTCATCCCCAGCCTGGCTGGGCTGAACAGGACCCTGAGCAGTGGTGGAGAGCAACAATTGCTGCTATTGGTTCGTGTCTCTCAGAAGGCGCTGCACAAGGATTAGTGCCTTCCGACGTGCATGGCGTTGGACTTTCAGGTCAGATGCATGGTGTGGTTCTGCTAGATAAGGATTACAAGGTATTGCGTCCGTGCATTATCTGGGCCGACCAGCGCAGCGATGCGCAATGCCGTTGGATGACAGAGCAGGTAGGCGCATCTCGTCTGATTGACTATGTTAGCAATCCTGCTCTACCTGGATTTTCTGCCCCTAAAGCATTATGGGTGCGTGACAATGAGCCGGAGATTTTTGCTCAAACTCGTACAATTATCCTTCCTAAGGATTATATCCGCTTCCGTTTGACAGGCGTGCTCGCAATGGAGATTTCAGATGCGGCCGGTACTTGCTTACTTGATGTTAAACATGGCACATGGTCTCAAGAAGTAATCCAGGCAATCGGGTTCGATCCTTCATTTCTGCCCCCTGTTGTACCTGCTGACGCTGTTTGTGGCATAATCACCCACGAGGTGGAGCAACTTACAGGCTTGAAAGCGGGAACGCCTGTTGCTGGCGGTGGCGCTGATAATGCTTGTGGCGCTGTCGGTAATGGAGTTGTTCGTCCGGGGTTAGCGCTGGTCTCAATTGGTACAAGTGGTGTCCTTCTTGCACATGCAGCAACGCCTCAAGTTGATGTTTCTGGCCCGATTCCAAGAGTGCATACCTTCAATCATGCGGTACCTCACGCCTGGTATCTGATGGGTGTAACGCAAGGTGCGGGCCTTTCGTTGCGTTGGGTTCGTGATAACCTAGGCCTGCCAGAGCTTGCTCTGGAACGTTGGACCGGTATAGATGCCTATGAAATACTGGCCAGGGAGGCGGGAGGAGTGCAACCTGGCTGTGACGGCCTCCTATTTCTACCTTATCTTCAAGGCGAGCGCACCCCCCATCTTGATGCCTATGCGCGCGGAGGATGGATAGGTTTGACTGCCAGCCATAATAGGCGCCATCTTGTGCGCTCTGTTTTAGAAGGAGTTGCCTATAGCCTCAAAGATTGTCATGCAATCATTCAAGAGCAAGGATTGAAACTAGAACAACTTCGTGCGACTGGAGGCGGGGCAAAGAGCTTGCTCTGGCGACAAATCCTCGCTGATGTTCTTGGTGTGGAACTTGTAACCACGACATCAGAGGAAGGGCCTGCCTTTGGAGCGGCACTGCTTGCGGGTGTTGCTAGCGGTATTTATGAATCAGTATCGCAGGCATGTGAGATGACAGTTCGTGTTGTCGATCGCACGGAACCTCATCCTGAATTAGCACATATCTATGCGAGCACATATGAAAAGTATCGTGCGCTCTATCCAGCTCTGAAACCAATTTTCAGTACTTAATGTTACAATAATATGCTACTTTCTGAAGATTGAGACGTTTAAATATATGAAAACTGTTGGATGAGTTTTAGATGACATGCAATTAACGCAGCCTTCTTCAGATGAACAACCTACTCTAGAGTTAGAACTGATTGGACATACATCAATGTCGGAATCAAATGGGCAATTACCTATTGATGAGATAGATACATTGTTGCATCCCATAGCAATTGAGAAGACTGATCTGGCCATACAATCTGAAATTGTAGTAAGCCAGGGGCAGCAAGAAACATTACCTCTTGTATCCTTGCAATCGGCCGTACAACAACCTGCTATCGAACCTGGTGTCGCGAAACAAAAGGCAGCTTCAGGCAAACCATCCGTATCAGGTAAGAATCAACAAAAAGGCCGATCTTACCTATTGCTCTTGTTGGTTCCATTATTGCTATTTTTGTTATTGTTCATTGGTGTGCTCAGCTTTCGTTCTGCAATTGCCGTTTGGATTTCCTACCAGGTTGAACGCGCTCAAACTTCCTCACAGGTAACGCCGGTAATTCATCCAAAGCCTTCTCCAACCCAGCCATCTCCGATTGAGAACGCTACAACGCACTTTATGCAGGCAATGCTGAGCAAAGATTGGGCATCGATGTGGCTCATGCTATCACCGGATGCACAGCGTCTCTGGCATGGAGAAACTGATTTTATTCACTTTGAACGAGCAAAATTTGGTTCACTTCAATTGACATCTTATAGCAGTAGTGCTTCTTACAATCACGATACCTGGCTTGATCCAGATACAACACAGGTGTATTCCAATGTGGAAGTGTTGCATGTCTCGCTCAAAGCTACAGCGCCACCGGGAGTGCTTTCCACACCTTCGAATCTTGCGCTTGTACATGGTCTCTTCAATAATACCTTGTTTGCACTAGTATATGCTCAACTCAACTGGCGTGTGCTTGTTGCTGGCCCGGCAGATCTCGATGCCCCGGTCCTTGTACCTGCATCGCCTCCCTCGACAAAATTGCTTGTGCCAATTTTTATGTACCATCATGTCTCTGACCTCCCAAGCAGAAATTACCTGGATTACGGCCTGACCGTAACAACAGCGAATTTTAACGCCCAACTCGACTGGTTACAACAACAGGGATACCAGAGTATCAACCAGACAGAGTTATTTGATGCGTTATACTACGGGAAAGCTCTTCCAAAACATCCAATGATACTCACTTTTGATGATGGTTATGAAGATGTTTACTCAAACGCTTTACCTGCTTTACTGGCACACCATTATCGTGGGGTGTTTTATATCATCACAGGAATGATAGGTGGAAATTATATGACCTGGCCACAGGTGCGTATCCTTGCACAAGACGGTATGCAGGTATCCTCGCACACCATCCATCATGTCAATGTAGGTCAACCTCCTTCATGGACATCGACACAAAACGAACTTCTTGTTTCTAAAGAAACGCTTGAAGCTCAACTCAAGCAACCTGTTCAATTCTTCTGTTATCCAACTGGAGAACCTTTCCATAACGATCCGGTATACGAGCAGCAAATAGTGTTGGCCGATCTGTATAAAGATGGCTACGTGTCAGCTACACTTGATCCGTTCAACTACGATTCAGCCATACAAAATGCACACATTCCCTATCAACTACCCCGCATCCGAGTCAGTGGTGGTGAAAGCCTCCAACTTTTCATCAGTATTCTGAATTCGACATTGAATATTGGCGCCTACCGCATGGCAAATGGATATGCATACTAGTAGTCTCTCTGCCATCGTATCTCTTCGGCAAGCTCCTTTTGATTTTGCTCACTCCTACAATGCATTCTATATGTTATGATGTTTAAGGCATTTATGTTAGATATCAAGGAGGCGTATATGAACGAAAAACGACCCTGGATATTGGTCGCAATCTGGTTCGGGACGATAGCCCTGCTTGGACTGATCAAACGTGGCCTTGACAGGCAGAAACCAGGCTGATTGCTACAAGCCCTATCATATCGGGGGATATGACGATGGTTCAGCCATTTGGCTATGGCACCTATCGAGATAAGCGCAAAACGAGAATATAGGTAAGGTACCTTCTTATATCGCCAAGGATAGTCAAACTTTCGCAACTCAAGAGCGTATAATAGTCATCGGGGTATGGATTCTCTTTGTACCTCGTAACATTCATAAATAAATATACACTTTTCGAAAGAAGGGATGAATGAATGAGCATGTATCAGGAACCTATCCCCCAGCCCCGCGATGAGCGCGAATGGCAATCTTCATCTTATGCCAACCAGACTGCAAGTTCCGATTATGATAGTGGGTATAGAGGAAACCAGCAATATACTGATCAGCTCGCAGATGCAATTGCTCAGCGGTTACGTTCTGATTTGAGAAGTAACTCCCGGCAAGACACGTCTCTGTCAGGTCAACGGTTGGCGCTTGCGATTGTCTCAATAGTAATGCTTGTGCCTCTCACTGCGATAATTCTTGGTACAGCAGCCATGACCGGGTGGTTTGCACCATTTCTCCTGGGCTTTTTGTTTGTCGTCATTTTAGCTATCAACTTGATCTTTATCTATCAAAATCGAAGGGGCAGCTTATAACGCTTATAACAGTTATAACACTTATAACAGTTGTTACGATGTTATGATGAAGACCTGTTTTAAAACTTTTTTCCGAAAAGGTCGCTATGGATGAAAGAGGAGCGTTGATCTATAGAGAATCTTGAATCCTGTGAAAATCGTTAGCGTAGAAAGTGTTTTATACTTGATAACAACAATCTCTATCTCAACAAAAAGAAATGACCAGATAGTAGATATCACTGAAGTTATCGAAACGCATCTAAGAGATGCTCCACATGGAGACGGGTTCTGTTCGATCTTCGTTGCCCACACTACCTGTGCCCTTACAACTGCAGATCTTGATCCGGGGACAGACCTGGATTTCATTGATGCTTTGCGGAGTTTACTCCCAGATATTGCTTATCGTCATCCACACGATCCTTCTCATACTCCTGATCACATTCTCTCGTCCATCATTGGACCGTCTGTGGTGGTTCCCTTTAGAAATCGCCAGCTGCTTCTCGGAACCTGGCAACGGATTGTATTGGTAGAGTTGGCCGGGCCAAGACGTAGAACATTGCATATCTCCTTCTCCGGATAATGAAAAAATGGCGACTATACTTTTCTTCAATCAACCCGAGCAGGGTCATACTAATCCAACCCTGCCACTAGTTGCTGAATTGGTACGCCGGGGTAATCGAGTTATCTATTACTCGCTTGAAGACTTCAAACAAGCGATTGAACATGCTGGTGCCACCTTTCAGAGTTATGGTGAAGCGTATCCTTTTGATCATACAAGAGCTGACGAGAATGGTTTCAAGAACTTCCTTCAATTACTCATGGTCAGTCAGCTTGTGCTTGAACATCTTCTAACGCAAATCGCAGCCGAGAAACCAGATTACATTATTTATGACCAACTTGCGATGTGGGGGCAGTATATCGCGCAGATTTTGCAGGTACCATCAATTTGTTCGATGCCCATGTTTGTGCTCACACCACGCCTGATTCTCACTCAACCCTCTATGGCTTTTTTACGGTTGAGGTCACTGAAGGTGGAACGTCAAATAAATGCTATAGCGGCTAAAATTAGTGATCAATATCATGTCAAGAAGCTTGGCATCTTCGATATTGCAAATAATCCAGGACAACTTAATATTGTCTATACTTCTAAAGCTTTTCAACCTTATGCTGACTTCTTCGATGAGTCCTATAAATTTGTGGGTCCTTCCATTCTCCCACGTCAGAATGCGCCTGCTTTTCCTTTCGATGCGTTAGAACTGAAGAAACCACTCTTATATATTTCTTTAGGAACCATTTTTAATGAGCATCCTAAATTCTATCGTCTCTGCATTGATACTTTTAAAGATAGCGATTGGCAAGTGGTAATGTCTGTCGGACGCAATACATTGCTTAGCACACTGGGTGCCATTCCCAAAAATTTTCTTGTCCAGAATGAGGTCCCACAACTCGAAATTTTGCAGCGTGCAGCTCTCTTTATCAGCCATGGAGGAATGAATAGTGTGAGTGAATCTCTATATTATGGAGTTCCGTTGATTGTCATTCCGCAGGCTGGAGATCAGACCTGGGTTGCCAGGCGTGTTGAGCAACTAGGGGCAGGGAAGATGCTTAGCCGCCCAAAAGTGCTTAGCCGCTCACTTCAAAGTTTAGCTGCAGAAATTACGACCAACCCCGCTTACGCAAGAGCTAGTGCAAGAATCGGTGCTTCCTTACGTGAGGCGGGAGGATACTTTCGTGCAGCCGAAGAAATAGAGCAATTCATGCATGATCGATCTTCGAAAAATCTGATAGAAAAGGGTTGATGAGGCATTCATCAGTTCTTTATTCAAAGGGAAACTAAACATGCAAGGTTATCTTTTATTGGAAGGTGGCGCGGAATTTGGCGGGCAAATGTCCGAACCAGATCGTAGGGTAATCCAACTTGCCGGAGGTCCAGCCGCGCACATTAGCATCGTCCCAACTGCTGCTGCCACTGACAATAACCACCAGCGCGCAGGACGCAACGGTGTCAACTGGTTCAGGAGTCTTGGCGCTACAAACGTTGAGTCCTTGCCTCTAATCGATAAAGCTTCAGCCAATGATCCATCCATAGCCAACGCCATTCGACAATCGGGTTTGATCTATATGTTAGGAGGTTTCACCGCTTATCTGGGTGAAACAGTCAAAGGCAGTGCCAGTTGGCAAGCTATGCTTGAAGCCTATATCAATGGGGCGGTTATTGCTGGTAGTAGCGCGGGAGCAATGGTCATGTGCCAGTATTATTTTGATCCAGGCAAGAGACGTATCGTTGAGGGATTAGGGCTTTTGCAAAATACCTGCGTGCTGCCACATCATAATACCTTTGGAAAAGGTTGGGTAAAACAACTTGCCTCTCTGTTGCCAGAGGTTGTGTTGCTTGGTATTGATGAAAGAACGGGCATGCTCGATGACGGTGAGCAAGGCAGAAAAGTAGGCTGGAGTGTATATGGTCAAGAAAGTGTGACAATCTACCGGAATGGCTTGGCAAAGGTGTTTAGAAATGGTGAGGGGTTTGTGGATGACTTTCGGGAACTAAATAGGGGATAATCTTATGGTAAGGATGTTCTAGGGGCGTTGGGACATGTATACCAGAACAATGGGGGTTCTAATTTTCTCCCTCTGTATCATATTTGGCTTT
>Ga0187766_10001716_pt1 | contig 12858 bp, 17 predicted proteins | sample 0216_QUI02_MP05__4_FD_132971 | JGI IMG/M metagenome (GOLD analysis project Ga0187766, IMG submission 132971) | Tropical peat soil microbial communities from peatlands in Department of Meta, Colombia - 0216_QUI02_MP05_20_MG | ecosystem: Environmental > Terrestrial > Soil > Wetlands > Peat ... | reverse complement strand
GCTGTCTTTGCATGCCCGCAGATCCGCTTACAGCGCCCCAATCAGCAACCTGATGGTTGCATCTCGGCGCCCTCCCGCCGCTGCGGGCTTCGCTCCGCAGCCCTTGCACTTGACATAGGAGCCTTCGTTGCGAGCGCGACCGGCCGTGAGGTGGTGACGATGCTCAGCGCCACGCGTCTGGATCCCGATCTGTCGGCCGATATCTTCCTGCTCAGCGAAGCGCCAACGACCGAGCGCGTGGATGAAGTGCAGGCGTGGGCGCGCGGGTCATGGTCAGAGGCGCACGCCGTCCGCGCCGAGGCCCGCCAAGCGCGCGTCAAACACCAAACGCTGCACAAATCGACCGCCTGAGGCTGGCGGCGCCGATCGGTTGCACACCGCGGGCTGGGCCCTCGCACGCGAGCTCGCCTGCATAGCCGGGTGGGGACGGTTGCCGCCGTGCCGTTCGTCGACTGCCCAAGGGTTGGGGTGTGAGCCGCTACCGGAGACGGGTGGTGTGAGATGCACCATCGCGCACTCGCGTGGGCACGAGAGTCTCGCAAGTCGCCAGGGTCAGTAGTTGAGCGCACGAGACGTCAGGGGGTTACTGCGTCGGTCGTGCCGGAAGAGTACGGATCAATACGGATGACGGACGGGTGAGCGATCGACACGATCGGCGGGTGGCTGGCGTGGTGAGGTGTCCGGTGTGTGGCGATGTGATCGGCACGTACGAGCCTGTGTGCGTGATCCGGGCGGGGTCGGCGCGGCGCAGCTCTCTGGCGCGGGAGCCTGCGTTGGGCTCTGGCGAGGCGGCGATCATGCATTTCGCCTGCTGGTTGGAGCTCGGGGTCAGTCGCGGCGAGGACGATGGGGCTTCGACTGCGGAGGCGCAGTCGGGATCTGAAATCAGGTAAGGGCTGAGGCGGGTTCGCGCGCCATGGTGGTGTTCCCGTTGGACGTTTTGGTCGAGCGGTGTTCGTAGCGCTGGGCGCTGTCTCGCGCTGACGGTCGTCGCGTTTTCGCGGACGCGTTCGGCGGCGGGCGGGGCTAGGTTCCGGTTATGCCGGCAGGTCTGCAGGGCGCGCGAGCTCGGGAACCGGAGTACGCGTTGGGGGCGGGTTCGCCGATCAAGGTTGTGCTCGCCGATGACCATCAGCTGGTGCGTCGGGCGTTGCGGTTGAGGCTGGAGAGCGAGAAGGACGTGGAGGTGATCGCTGAGGCGGGACCTGTTCACGGCGATGCGTCACGTCAACGGGCGTTCGCCGCGGGTGTTGCTGCTCGATTTGCAGATGCCGGACGGGTCGAGCGTCGAGGTGATCCGGCGGCTGCGGGCGCAGGTGCCCGAGACCGAGATAGTCGTGTTGACGACGGAGGACAGCCCGGTGTTTGCGCGGCACGATCGACGCGGCGCGGTCGGCTTCGTGCTCAGGGGCAACGCAGACGAGGAGCTCGCGAGCGCGCTTCGTTGCGCCGCCCGTGGCGAGCGGTACGTCAGTCCGCGGGTCGCGGCGCGGTTGGACGTGCTGCGGCGGTGGTCACCGGCGATGGTCTCAGCGCGCGAGAGACCGACGTGCTGCGGCTGATCGCGCTGGGGTGTACCAACAACGAGATCTCGAACCGGCTTCATCTCTCGCGCCGCACGGTCGAATCGCATCGCCGGCGGATCTATCGCAAGCTCGGGCTCGGCAAGCGCTCGGAGGTCGTCCGCTACCCGCTAGGGCATCGCCTGATCGGCGCCTGCGGCGACGTCGCCCGCGGCCGCGAGCGGCAGCCGGGCGCGCAGGCGCGTCCCGTGATCGCCAGGTAGGATCTCAAACACGCCGTCGGCGAGGTACACGCGCTCGCGCATCCCGGCGAGACCGAACCCTGGCGTGCGCGCGCCGGTGTCAAATCCGACGCCGTCGTCCTTGACGTCAACCCGCACCTCGTCCGCCACGACCGCGACGGATACCGCGACATGGTCGGCGCGGGCGTGCTTGACGACGTTCGTGAGCGCCTCCTGGACGAGCCGGTAAACGGTCGTCTCTAGCTCAGGGTCAAGGCGGCCGTAGCGCTAGGGCGCTGGGAGTGCGAGTACGCTCGTAATCTCCACGCCGCCGTCGCGGCGGCTCTCGAGCCGCGCCTGCAGTGCCGCGACGAGGCCGTGCTCGTCGAGCGCCGCGGGTCGCAGGTGTTTGATCAGCGCCTGCAGGTTCTCGATCTGCCGTTCCACATTGTCGATCGCCTGGCGGATCGCCCGCTCGGTGGCAGCGGCGCCACCGCGCCGCCGCGCCGAGGACAAGAGCACCCGCGCGCTCGCTAGTCTCTGCAGCGTCTCGTCGTGAAGCTCCCGCGCCCACCGGCGCCGCTCGGCCTCGGCGGCGGCGATCGCGCCTCGCGAGCGATCCGCAGCGACGCTGCGCCTGAGCGCCAGCACGTTCGCGGCCGACGCCGCAAGCGTCCGCAACAGCTCCCCATCGGCCTCGGTGAACGCGCCGCGATTCTCGCCGCGATCAAACGCCGCCAGCACGCCCAACCGCTTTCCGGCGTGGCAAATCGGCACCAGCAGCGCGGCGTGCGCATCGCCCGCGCCAAGCTCACCGGCAACGATCCGCAGCTCCGCCCCGAGCTCAGCGATCCGCCCCGATCGCTCCCGCTCGAGCACGACAGACAACGCCGAGCCGGGCAGCGACAGCCGCTCGCCAACGCTACCAGCGTGATCGCCGGCACGCGCCGCGACGACCAACTCGTCGCGCTCGCAGAGCACGATCAGCACGCTCCGCGCGCCAACGAGCGCACGCGCGCGCGTCACGGTCAGCTCCAGCACCTCGTCGAGCCCGGTCGCGCTCCCGCCCGCATCCGCGATCTCTCGCGCCGCCTCAAGCCCCCGGACCGCCTGCTCGAGCTGCGCGCGGCGGCGCTCGCTGACGCCATACGCGCGCGAGTTGTCGATCGCGGTCGCCGCGCACTGCGCCAGAACCGTCGCCGCGCGCTCGTCAGCCGCGGTGAACTCGCGACCGTCGCGTTTCTCAGCGAGATACAGATTGCCCCACGCGTGACCGCCGATCACGATCGGCACGCCGAGAAAGCTCCGCATCGCCGGGTGACCCTCCGGAAACCCGTAGCTGCGCGGATCCCGACCGACGTCGGCCAGCCGCAGCGGCCGGGGATCGGAGATCAGCACGCCCAGCACACCCCGTCCGCGCGGCACCACGCCGATTGCGTGCTGCGCCGCGGCGTCCACGCCAGCGGTGAGAAACCGCTCCAACTCGATCCGCGCCTCGTCCAATATCCCCAGCGCCGCGTACCGCGCACCCGTGATCGCACGCGCCTCGTCCAGCACGCGCTCGAGCAGCTGCTCGAAATCCAACTCGGCCACCAGCGTCCGGCCGAGATCAAGCAGACGGCCAAGCTCATCGTGGTCCTGCGACCCGCCCATCGGAAGCGGGGCGAGCATAGCTCCGATCGCGCCCGAATCCCGGACCGCCCCGTCCGTAGAAAAAGACTGAATCACCAGCCATCGGACGATTCGCGCGGCTCGCCGACACAGCGCTCGCGGAGTGCCAGCAAACCACCCGCCGCCGGCCAGCGCAGGGTGGCCGAGCGCCCCGCCCATCCAAGCCCGGGCGTCCGGAACCATTCTCGTCTGACTGCACGCGGCGGCCGCCTGACCCTCGTAGCCTCAGGCGCGACCCGCGCGTCCCAGCCTGCCCGAGGCGCCGCCGCTCCAACACCGCTCCAGCCGGAAACGGCGGGCCAGCGCAGGCCGCACGAGGATTGGTTCGCGTGCGCCCCTACGCGGCGGTGCGCAAGCAAACGGTCATCGGGAAGGCGCCAGAGCTGCCTCACGCGACCGGTCGGCGGCGAACTACCCTGACCGACGTGCAAGAACCTCCACCGTGGTGTTGGAACGGCGAAACGGGCAAACTGGCGCTAGAGCTGACGCTCATGTTCTGGTCACAGCCGGCGCAGATCGGCCCCCCGCGATCACTTCCGCGAGGGGGCCGGACCGTGCGCCACGGTCACGCGACCGTGCGGGGGTTGCACACGGCACGGCCTCAACCTCCTCAACGCTAGAAGTTCTTGCGCCGCCGGCCCCCGTCAGACAGTGCACGACTTTGGCCGACCCATACGTGACGAAAGCGGAGAGCGAGACAAGCGCCAAAGCCGTCCTCCCGGCGTAACCGGTCGTCAAAGCGCGGCCCCGATGTCGCCGACGCCCGTGAGGGCCCTGCACGGGTTGAAGGCATGAGCCCGCGCGCAGGCTTGTGGAGGCTGTTCAGGGGCCCCCTCGGGCGGCGAGGCTGTTGGCTTGTCGCAACGAAGGGGTCCCGGCGATCTCACGAAGTGGAAACCGCCGGGGCCCTCTAGCGTTGCCAGCCCGGCATCCGAACCGGGGCCCCCTCGGCGAGCTCGCTGTGCCAGCCCGGCGTTGAGCGAACCGCGGCCCCCTTGGCAAGCGTTTCGTGCTGCCCCCTGAGCTGCGCCCTAGTGTCGCCCCCTAGAACCTCGCTCTTGTATCCATAACGCCCAAGAGCGGCCGAAGTTGGCCCATCCCGGCGTAAACCGCTGCGAAAGGGGCGTTCCTGGGCGCACGTGCGAACAAATTCCGGCGAGCGGCACCTAGAGTCCGAGCCCAGGCGCCCCGGGATGGCGCACGCCATCGGTGCCACGCGCCCGCGGGAGCGCCATAGATAGCGCATCTGAGCTTGGGTCAAGCAGGGCTTCAAGACGACCAGTGTTCGACCGACTACCACACGAACGGGATGAGTCGATAGCGGACCTGGGCCGCATAATCCTCGTAGCCGGGAAGCTCGGCGTCGAGCGTCCGCTCTTCCATCATGGCGCGGAGGCCGAGCAGCGCGATGATGAACGGCGCCAGCACGAGCCCCCAGAGCGACCCCAGGAGCAGCGGAGTGCCCAGGAAGTAAGGGATGGCGCCGGCATACATAGGATGACGCACGAACGCGTACGGACCAGTCATGACGGTCATCTGGCCGCGGTCCTCCTGAATCTTCACCACGGGCGAGGCGTAGCTGTTCTCTCGAAACGTCAGGACAGCCATCGCTCCGCACAGCGGGATGCCGAGCGCGCCGAGGACCTGTAGCCAATTTGGCACCTGTGGCGTTCCATGGAGCCCGACGTCAAGGCCCATGAGCACGAACCATCCGCCCCAGACCAGGACGACCGTACACATCAGGAGCTTGTCCCACGTCCTCTGCTCTCTCTGTACGACGGAGGACAGGCGCTCCCTGAGCAGCTGGGCATCCCGCCTCAACAGCCAAATCCCCACGATCATCGCGAGAGCGCCCAGCTCGGCGAGCATGACCCATGCACCCGGTCAGCGAACTGTCCCGGCCGGGAGGAAGAGCAGTACGGCTGTGGCGGCGAGCCAGACGAGGGTCCTGGAGATGAGTCTGACGATCATGTCGGGTCTCGCTTCAGAAGAATGCGAGGACCGTGACGATGTGCGTTTAGATTTAGACGATCCAGCCTCGCGCGGTCAGGCGAAGCCGGTTCGCTGTTGCTTGTAGTCATGCGAGATACGCAACCGTGGTACCCGATTAGACGGTGGCCAGGGACCAGTTGGCCTCAGGCTGCGTCGGGCGGATTGGAAGACGACATGCGCAGGCGGGCTCTCGCCCACTCAAGGTGCTCCGCCTCCCTGCGCTCCGCGTCTGCACTCAGCTCGCGAAAGTGCTGCCCACGACGCCGCCGCCAGTTCGACAGAGCGAGTGCGGTCTGCCGCCCCTCCTCATCCTCCATGAAGGCGGCGGCTCGCTCATACCGATCTGCGAGTCCAAGACTCTTGTCGGCGAGCAGCTCAAGCTCATTTGCCGCCAGACCCTCAACTCGCGCATCAACGCCGATCGATCGCTTGAACGACACCGGTCCTGATCCCCCCTCTGCTGCGCCCGCCGAAGCCCCCATCCCCGCCAGCTCATTCGGCCCAGCCATAGACTCATCCGCCCCGGAGCAATCAACGCGACCGTTTGTACTGACCCGCCCGGCGAGTTGACGCTCGCCGCTCATCAGTTCAGCCACGCGCTGTCGTCGATTCTCGCCGCTGGTCTCGCTCCAGGCCAACAGCCACAGCGCAGAGCGGACCTCCTCCGAGAGCTCGGTTCTGCCCTCGATGAAGTCCTCGATCGACTCCAAGCTGCAGCCGTCGGCGACCATCGCCTCGACCACACGCAACGGATACGTGCGCATTCGTGTCGCGCGCATGCGTGTCACCCCCTGCGGATTGAGCTTCTGCGGGGCCCTGCGCCCCCCGCAAGGCGCGGGATCGTAGACGACCTCCAGCAAGCGCGTCAATCCGAAATCCTTGCAACGGTTGAAATCCAACCTCGCGACCGACCAGCGTTGGAACTGCTGGTCAGCAGCTCCAGTTGTTGTATGCCTTCTGCTTCTAGCTACGAGGACCGACAGCGCAAGAACCTCCACCGTCGGGACGTTGAATCTGCGCACCCCAAGAGCAGCGGCCGGTCACACCACTTCTGGACCGGTCATACCCCTCCGGCCCCTCGCGGAAGTAGTCGCGGGGGGCCGCATTCCGTGCCGCTAGTCGGCCGCGAAGATCAGCCGGCAGGCGATCATGGCCCCAGGTTCGCCGATGCCGCGTAATTCGCCGCTTGCGCCGCGGTGTAGTTCTACACCGCGGACTCACGAAACGTCACGACCGCGCTCGGGTTAGAGTCGTTCGTGCACGTGATCGTGGCCTCGGATGTCCGAGCACTGCAGGGTGTAGCTCTGCGCCGTAGCGGGACTGTAGGTTTAGTTATGCGTGCCCCCGGCTCCTCTCTCTTACGCTGTCGGCGAGGCTCCTCGCCGCATCAGCGAGCAGAATCAGCGCTTCGGCCAATCCGTCGTCGTCCGCCTCTGCCAGTGCTGCGCTCGATGCGGCCAGCGCAGCGCCGAGCCGCGCCCGATGGTCGACCGCGGGGCTCTCAGGCCCTCCGTCCCGACCAGGCTCGCTTTCCGCCTCGGTCCCGGTGTCTCCCGCGGCGATGAACCGCTCGAGGTCTGATTCGCGCACGCGGACACGCCGGGCGCCGACCCGCACGGCGCGCATTTTGCCCCCGGTCGATCATGTGGCGAACGGTCTGCTGGTTGAGCTTCAGCAGCTCGGCGACCTCGCTGACCGTGAGGAAGGTCTCTTGCATCGCGCCGAACAGAGCCAATCGAGATCAGTTCTAGTTCGTCAAACTTGACGCTAGGAAGGAACATACGTTCGTGCCGGGGTACGTGCTCACGACGGTCCGCTGCCAGCCCTGCCAGGGCGTGACCGGCAGGTAGGTTCAGGGCTTCGGAATCCCAGGCTGCCCGCAGATCGGGTGCATCGTGCCCGGCAGGGAAAGCGGGTCAAGGGCGCGCGGGCGTCGGCAACGCAGACGCTAGGGCCGATGCCCGGAGGGTGCCGGGTCCCTCACTTCGACATTTGTCGGGGAGCTGTCCTTGTGCTATCAGCCAAACGAAGCCGTCGTGGTCAGGCCCGTCTTGCTTACTCTCTTCGCGCTCGCTGTTGCGATGTGGGTATTTGGTGCTGTTAGCTGGCTCGCTATCGTCTCGGTTGCTGTCGTGGTCTACGCCTATCTGACGACCGCCGACGAGGACGACTAGATCCGCAAGGTGGTGACGGCCGGCGTCGTGGGGAGCACACCGCGCCCAGGACCTTTGGGGGCGGTAGCTCAGTGAGTCGTCTTCTCGATCACCCGGACGGAGGTCAACGCGGCCCGCCATCGCGCTTCTGCGACAGTGGCGAGGCCCCGAGCCCCGGTAGGCAATTTCCTCAAACCCCCCGCGCCCAAAGATTGGACTCCCCGGCCGATGCGCCACGCACCCGGCCGGGGGAGACTGACGCGGATAGGCAGGGATCTGAACATGGTGGGTGGCCCTGGCCTTACAAGTGCAAAGCGCAACGAGACGGGGGTCAATGATGTCGAGTCCTCGGATCACTGGTTTCGCGGGCATTGTGACCGCGACGCTTGCAGCAGCCGCGCTCGGCGCGAGCCCGGCATCTGCACTGCCATGCAACCCGACGACGTGTCCGGATGGGCCTCCGCAGCCATGCAACCCGACGACGTGCCAACCGATCAAGGAGCCTCCCCCGAAGCCGTACCCGATGCCTTCATGCTTCTCTATCAGCGCGGGACTCGCCCCAGATGGCCTGTTCCAGGACCTGGTGGTCCAGGGCCACTGCTTTGTCCCCGGCAGCAACGCCGAGGTCGAGGTCTCGAGGGAGGGCACCTCCGACCCAACCATGACTCAGGTTGTCCCGGTATCGCCTCCAGATGGATTGTTCACGGCGGATGGAACGTTCTCGGCGACGTTCACCGGTTCGCCCGAGTACCCGCTGGAACCTGGGACCTACAACATCGTGGCGTACGACGAGATCGGGCGCTACTACATATCGCCGATGACCCAACTGTCGTGGACATGGCCGTGATCGCTGCGTCATCTGCCGCTCTCGGCGTTCCGATCTCGACGGGGTCACGGTGAGTGGCGCTCGTGCCGCGGGTGAGCACCTAACGGACCACTACTAACGAGGTGCAGTAGAGCGCCCCGGGGAGGCATCTGGCCTTCCCGGGGCGTTTGTGCCTGGCGCGGCCGCGGGCACGCTATGGTCTCGATCGCAGAATCGCAGTTGGTCGGCGGCGAGTTCTTCTCCGATCTGGAAGAGGTGCGCGCCGACCGCGCCGGCTCGCAGCTGCTCGACGGGGCGCTCTTTGCATGGCGACTTCGGCCGGGGTTCCGCGGCGTTTCTTCTCGCCCGCGAAGTTCGCGCATGGCGGCGGCTGCTCATGCGGTGCGTCCCGGTCTGCGCGACTTTCCGGGCAAGGGAGGCCGCCGCCCGCGCTCACTGCGGTACGTGTCGCCTTGCTCAACCAGGAATACGATCGAGGCCCGATCCTCAGTGAGGGAGATGATGATGAGCACCACAGCGATCGATTACGAGCGCGTCAGGCATTTCGCGGGCAAGGTGGTAGGCGATCTGGCGGGCGTGAGTGCCAGCGTGCTGGCGATTATCGGTGACCGGCTTGGGCTGTTCCGGGCGCTGGATGAAGGTGGACCGGCGACCAGCGCCGAGCTCGCTGCGCGGGCCGGGGTGGCTGAGCGTTATGCACGCGAGTGGCTGTACGGGCTGCACGCGGCCGGCTATCTCGAGCTTGACCGCGAGCGGGGAAGCTTTTCGCTTCCTGCCGAGCATGCGGAGGTCTTGGCGCGGGAAGGGGCGCCGCTCTTCTTGGCCGGCGGTTACCAAGGGCTGCGGGGCGAGTTGGCCGTGCTCGATCTGCTGACCGAAGCGTTTCGTTCCGGTGGCGGAGTTCCCCAGGCCGACTACCCGGACGACATGACCGAAGGGATCCGCCGCAACTCGGCACCTTGGTTCGAGCACCAGCTCCTGCAGCAGTGGATCCCAGCCGTCGACGGTTTGCGGGAGAATCTCGAGGGCGGAACCCGATACGCAGACGTCGGCTGCGGCGCCGGACACGCCCTGCTCACACTTGCCAAGAAATTCCCCCACTCGACCTTCGTCGGCTACGACGCGTTCCCAGACGCGATTGATCAAGCCCGACGTACGGGGAAGCGTGAAGGGCTCTCCGATCGGCTGCGGTTCGAACTGCTCGACGCCGCGGCCGGGATCCCCGAGCGGTACGACGTGATGTCGACCTTCGACGTCGTCCACGACGCGATCGACCCGACCGGCCTGCTGTCTGCGATCAAGTGCAGCCTGGAGCCCGACGGCACCTACCTGATGCTGGAGTGGCGCTGCGCTGATGACCCGGCCGAGAACGTTGGGCCCTTTAGCACGCTGCTCTACGGCATCAGCCTCATGTACTGCATGACCACGTCGCTCGCGCAGGGCGGCGCGGGGCTCGGCACCTGCGGCTGCCCGCCCGCGAAGGTGCGGCGGCTGTGCGCTGAGGCCGGCTTTACCAATGTGCGCGAACTACCGATCGACAGCCCCGTCCACATCCTCTATGAGATCAAGCCCTAACGACGACCCAGGAGCGATTCAGCCGGTGTCAGCCAGCGGCCGCTGTGTCGATCTCACACCCACTTTCGCTCGCTTATGGGGCTCCTCGCTGGCGCCCATCTGACGCCCATCTGACGCCCAAACGCCCGGGTTTCGCCTCGACTTGATCTCCCGTGTTCATCCCAATGAGAGTACGAATCCCCTGCAAGGGTGTGCGATTACGACAGCCGCATCCCGCTGCGACCCGCTCGCGGGCTCTGATCGGCTTCCCAAGCCGAAGGTCGCGGGGCCGAGACCCGTCGTCCGCTTTCACGGCCTCGCGGAACCTCGCAGGATCTGGCCGCAAATGGTCCACTTTTTGCTGTACTTCGATGGACGTCGAACATGCGAGCATGTGCGAGGGTCTGCGTACGGGGCGGAGTCGAGGGGCGACTTGGTGGCTGTGGGACGTGGCTTGCCGTCGTGATCCTGGTCGGGCTGGCGATCGAGTACTGGTACATCTCGCTCGGGATGGTTGCCCGAGCAACACGGCCCCCCTGCGCGCCGGCGTTCCCGGCCGGTCGAGCGCCAGGACACGCTCGGATATCACTCGCCGTTCGCGTTCGGTGACGCCAGCGGCTGCCTGCAGCAGGTCGACGCTGTCAGCCGTCAGTTGCGGCCCCTGGACTTCAACGAAGTCATCGAGCCTTCGAACGCGGCGGACAGACTGTCAACGACACGACGAGGAAGTCGCGTCCGCACGGTCGATCCTGACCGGTCGCTCCTCCTCGCTCGATCGGGTGATCGAGCGCGCCGGGTCCGGCGCCTCCTGACAGATCGGACGAGCGAGCAAAGAGGCGGCTGGGCGCGAGCTGCCGGCAACGACTGATCACCGGACGATCGTGGCCGATCGAGCGTGCCTGGGCAAAGCGCGGGTGTCAGGTGCGTGGCACTCCCGGCGACTGGGTCGAGTGGCGTTCGCAGCCGGGGCTGAAAACTGAGCCTCGCTCTCGGGCATCGACGCGCCTCGACTACGTCGAGGCGCGCTTCATCTTCGCGTACGCCGAAGGTCTGATAACCGTGATTGTCGCCGGCTGGTGGGTCGATACGGGGTCGCGCTTCACCGGCTCTAGCCAGCTCTAGTCCGGTGACGAGGGCCCGATTCGATCGCGGCGGTCTCGGCAACCGGCGCGCCCATGGTCCGGTACTCGAGCCTGAGCGGAACGACTCAGTGCCGATCGAGGGCGTCGCCGCGCTACGGAACGGCCGTCTGCTCGGCGACGAGTCGTCGTGACTCATCGGCGGTGAAAGGGGAGCCGGCGCTGCCGGTCAGCTTTGGGCGAGGACAAGCGCGATGGTGCACAGTCCGAGCGCGATGCCACCGACGGTGAAGACGGCGACGACCCGGGAGTCGAGAGCGCTGTCTACGCCGGCGAGCACGGCGCGGGCGAGGCGCCGGTGCCGCTGCGCTCCGACGATGACCATGCCGATGCCCAGCAGGCCGTAGCCGATGCCGAGCAGCACGTAGGGCCAGGCGGCGACGTGCAGCGCTTGCGGGGTGACTCGTCCGACGGCGAGCGCACCGGCGGTCGCGACCAGCGCCGAGCGCCACCACGTCAGCCAGGTGCGCTCGGCCGCCATCAGGGTCTGCTTGACCAGCAGCTCGCCGACGTCCGCGGGCGCCCGCGCAGGAGGTTCGGGCATGGGGCGATTGAACCACCAGAAGAGGCGCCAAACTTCTACGACCCGACCGGGGACAAGGTGCGAGCGGTCTCGGCTTCCGGGTGTTTGTAAGTCGGAACCGTCGCTCTGATCGCCTGGAAGGCCGCGTCTGGTACGCCGCATCGATCCGACCCCGGGTGAGCGAACAGTCCGGATCGTGCACGAGGAGGATGAGCTGGACCTCGGTGTATGCGCGGGGATCGCGCGGACCGGAGATGCTGTCGCAGTCCGCCCGGTGAAGCTTCAGGTATGACGGCTTGGGGTTGCGCTCGGCGTTTACCACGTATCCGTCGGGATGATCAGAGATCCAGCGCAGATATGCCTGATCGTCGTCGCGAAACACGACGACGTCGTCGCGCCCGGCGCCCGGTCGAGTCGGAGCTTGTGTTGGCAAGGGTGGTTCCTCGGACGGCGGAGTAGCGCGTTCTAACCCCACCGATGCAGCGTCGTACGCTGCCACGGGCCACGGCAAGGTGTGGCTTCGTTGCTCCTTCGTCCGGCCGAGCAGCCGCGCCAGCTGCTGGCCCTCCAGAACCTTGAGTGTGAAGTTCGCCGGGTCGCCTTGCGCCACGTTCTCGACGACGCACACGTAGAAGTCGGGATTTCGTCGAGCTTTCCTCGACCTGGCGGGCTTCGAGCCACAAACGGTGCGCCCGCGGCGGGCGACGAGCCAACCGAGGCACGCCGGCCGGGACGTCTGCACCAGATAGCGATGGCACGGCGAGTGCCGACGACCTGCCGTTGTAATCCCGGGGCTCGCCCCGACCATGGTGGCGGCGCGCAACGGATTACGGAACCGGCTGGAAACGCTAAGCGTCGTCGGGGCGGCGTGCGAGCGATCGCCCGGCCGGAGCGCAGACGGGACGATCGAGACCGTGCTCGCCAGTTCGTCGGTGGCTGGAATCGCCGGCGACACAAACGTCGACAGCCCGGCAGACAGCGCGTCGCGTTCATCGCGATCGCCAAGGACCGCGACATCGGGCGGCACTTCCGGCGCGGACAAGCCAAGTACAGCGGTCGTTCGAGGGTACCTCGCTTATGCGGCGCGTGCTCAAGCTGGTCCGCCCGGCCTGCGCGAACCAGCCTACCGTCGCGTCTGGGGTTATCGGTCCTACGAATAAATTACTGGGGCCGTGGCAGGATGTCAGATTGTGGTGGCGTATCGGGAGGGCATGATCGATGAGTCGAAGATTGCCGAGCGGTATCGGGCGTTGGGG
>Ga0187766_10001713_pt1 | contig 12876 bp, 11 predicted proteins | sample 0216_QUI02_MP05__4_FD_132971 | JGI IMG/M metagenome (GOLD analysis project Ga0187766, IMG submission 132971) | Tropical peat soil microbial communities from peatlands in Department of Meta, Colombia - 0216_QUI02_MP05_20_MG | ecosystem: Environmental > Terrestrial > Soil > Wetlands > Peat ... | reverse complement strand
GGCTGCCTGGGCGACGTCCAGGCCCTGCGGAATGTATCCTCCCACTGGATCGTGCGCGCTGGTTTGATCGGTCACGAGGTCAGGCGCGATGCCGCGCCGGGCCAGCTCCGGAATCACATCGGCGCAATTACCGACCAGGCCGACCGAGGTAGCCTCCCGGGTGCGCACGGCGTTTTTCAAAATGCGCAACGCCTCGTCGAGATGGTTGACCATGACATCGCAGTAGCCGGTCTTCACTCGCCGCTTGATCCGCTCTGGATCCACATCGATTCCCAAAAAGGCCGCACCGTTTAAGGTTGCTGCGAGAGGCTGCGCGCCACCCATCCCGCCCATGCCGCCACTGACGATCAGTTTGCCGGCGAGATCGGCGCTGAAGTGTTTCCGTCCCGCCGCTGCAAACGTCTCGTACGTGCCTTGGAGAATTCCCTGCGTGCCGATGTAAATCCAGCTCCCGGCGGTCATCTGGCCGTACATCATCAGACCGGCGCGATCGAGCTCGTCGAAATGCTTCCAGTCACTCCAATGACCGACGAGATTGGAATTCGCAATCAGGACCCGCGGCGCGTAGGGGTGCGTGCGAAAAACTCCTACGGGCTTCCCCGACTGCACCAGTAGCGTCTCGTCATTTTCCAGAACCCGCAAGGAAGCGACGATCGCATCAAAACAGCTCCAGTCCCGCGCTGCCTTGCCGCGTCCACCATAGACAATTAAGTCGTCTGGCTTCTCGGCCACCTCGGGATCGAGGTTGTTCATCAACATGCGTAGCGCCCCTTCCTGCTGCCAGCTCTTGCAGGAAAGGGAGGTGCCGCGCGGCGCGCGAACCGGCTCGTGGCGGGTTGCCTGGTCGGCGACAAGCTTAGCCATAACAGTGCCTCTCAACCGGCATCTTATCCTATCGTGCGGGCCGATTCACTGCCGCAATGGACGCCGACGGAGGCTTGGGCTAGAGTGGTTTTATGCTGCCCGAGAGCGTTTCGGTTCCGCAATGCTATCTCGATGCCGCCGATCGCCACGGCGGGCGATGCGCGCAAATGTACCGTACGACCGCCGGGTGGCAGTCGATCTCCACCCAGGAAATGCTGCGACGCGTGGCTGGGCTGGCGCGGGCTTTGAATGAACTCGGGGTTCACCCGGGCGACCGCCTGGGCCTGTTTGCGCCGAACTGCCCGGAGTGGCACGTCGCCGATTTGGCGATCCAGGGACTGGGAGCGGTGTGCGTGCCGGTTTATTTCCGCGAGTCGATCGAGCGGGCGACCTACATTCTGAACGATTCCGGCGCGCGTATCGTGTTCTCAGCCGGAGAAGATCAAGCGCGCAAGCTTCAGGAGATTCGTCGAGCCGTGCCGGGCCTTGAGCACGTCATTTGTTCGAACCCGCCGGCGGACTTACTTAGTGAAGTTTTGCGTTATGAATCGCTCGTTCAGAATGCGGGCGAAACCGAAATGGCCTCTTATCGCGGGCAGGCCCGAACGGTCACGCCCGAACAGCTCGCCACGATCATCTACACTTCGGGAACGACCGGTGAACCCAAGGGCGTGATGCTCAGCCATGCGAACCTGGTCTCGAATGCGTTCGGCTTTAGCGGGGAGTTCGACATGTTGCCGTCGGACTTGGCGCTGTCGCTTCTGCCGCTGGCCCATGTCTACGAGCGCACCATTGATTACGGCTACATGTTCCGTGGGGTGCCGATTGCCTACGTCGAGCAGTTGGAGACTGTGGCTCAGGCGCTCGTCGAGGTGAAGCCCACGATTGTAGCGGCGGTGCCGCGCTTTTACGAGAAGATCTATGCCAACATCATTGAAACGGGGCATCACCAGGCTGGAATCAAGCGAAAGATCTTTGACACCGCGATCCGGATCGCCTACCAAGCGGTCCCCTGGCGAGCGTACGGTAAGCGGGCCTCGATGGGTTTGCGGTTCCGATGGCGGGTCGCTGACCGACTCGTCTATTCGAGAATTCGTCAAGGGGTGGGCGGTCGAATCCAGACGTTCAGCTCAGGAGGCGCGCCGCTCGCACCGGAGCTTGCGGAATTCTTCTGGTCCGTCGGCTTGCCGGTGTACCAAGGCTATGGCCTGACCGAGACTTCACCGGTGGTTACCTTCAATTCGCCCAAGGCCAACAAGGTCGGCACCGTAGGGCGTCCGATCCGCGGCGTCGAGGTACGGATCGCGCCGGATGGCGAGATCCTGGTCAGGGGTTCGTGCGTCATGCAGGGGTACTATCGCAAACCCAACGAGACGCGTGGTGTCATTACACCGGACGGATGGTTCTCAACGGGCGATATCGGCTATCTGGACAGGGACGGCTACCTCATCATCACGGATCGCAAGAAGGAGTTGCTCAAGACGTCCGGAGGGAAATTCGTTGCACCCGCGCCGATTGAGAATCAGTTGAAGACCTCTCCGTTTATTTCGAATGCCATGATCGTAGGTGACAAACAGAAGTTTGTGTCTGCACTGATCGTTCCTAACTTTACTGCGATCGAGCTTGCCGGACGCAAAGTCGGCCGAGAATTCTCAACTTCATCACAAATGGTGGCTGACTCCTGGGTGCGCGATCTGCTGTCGGCCGAGATCGAGCGCCTGACTCGGTCACTCGCGCAATACGAAAAGCCGAAGAGGTTCGCCCTGCTTGAACAGGATTTCTCATACCAGAACGGGGAGCTGACCTACACGCTGAAAATGAAGCGCCGCGTAATCGAGCAGCGCTACGCGGATGTAATCGCGCGGCTCTACGCCGACGTCGAAGAGCCACGTCCTCAGCATATTGGCTAGCGGTTTCAAACCGGCGGCAACACGATACAATAGACGCGGAGATCTTACGTGACAGACCAACTGATCATTCGAGGGCGTGCCTTTCATTCACGCCTGATCGTGGGCACTGGAAAGTATCGCAGCTTTCAGGAGATGGCCCGCGCGCACCTGGCGTCCCGAGCGGAAATCGTGACCGTGGCGGTCCGTCGTGTCAATCTGACCGATCGCTCGAAAGAATCGATGCTGGACTACATCGACCGCCAGAAGTTCTTTATCCTCCCGAATACGGCCGGATGCTATGCGGCGGACGAAGCCGTGCGCACGGCCCGCCTTGCCCGCGAGGTGGGCCTTTCCGAGTGGGTGAAGCTGGAGGTCATCGGCGACGAGCAGACGCTGTTTCCCGATACGGAGCAGTTGATTCAGGCGACCAAGACCCTCGCCAAAGAAGGTTTTGTCGTCCTGCCGTACACAAACGACGATCTGATCGTGGCTCGCAAGTTGATCGACGCGGGTGCCGCGGCCGTGATGCCGCTGGCCGCGCCGATTGGTTCGGGTTTGGGGATCCAGAATCTCGCCAATCTGAGGATTTTGCGTGAACGCATCACGGAAGTTCCCTTGATTGTAGACGCAGGCGTTGGCACGGCCTCCGATACGGCCCTGGCGATGGAGCTGGGGGCGGATGCCGTCTTGATGAATACCGCCATTGCGGGCGCGCAGGATGCCGTACTCATGGCTGAAGCGATGGCCGCTGCGGTAGAAGCGGGCCGCAAGGCCTTCCTGGCCGGTCGAATCGAGAAGAAACTTTACGCCACGGCGTCGAGTCCCCTGGTGGGGGTCATTCGATAGCGTCTTATCAGCGGAACAGGATGTGCCAGGAAATATCAACGGCGGCATGAACGAGCGCTCCCGGCACCAGGGAACGCGTCTTCATCCATGCGAAGCCGTAGAATAAGCCTGCGATCGTGGCCATAAGCACGTATTTCCAGTTCGGATAGGGCAGGTGGTGAAGATGCGACAGGCCGAAAAGGGCGGACGCTACGACCCACCCCGCCCACTCATTCTTCAGCGTTCGCGCCAGTAGATTCTGCAGGATTCCGCGAAACAGGAACTCCTCCGGCCACGCCGTGAAAAACAGAATCCCAATGACGGATATAGGAAGTGAAGGACCGCGCGTGAGCGAAGGGGCATAGGTCAAAAAACCAATCCTCATTCCGAGGATGACCGCGATCGCTGCATACACCAGGAAAAGAAGTGCAAAGCTCCCCCCGAAGCCCTGCCGCCATTCGACCGCATAGCCCACACCTTCCAGACGTCGCACGAGCACAAATCCTGCGACACCGGCGCTGAGCGCCAGCACAATCGAGAGCGTGTGTGTCAGCGGTGCAGGGTAAGGGAAGAGTTTGTACATCCATTGAAACTGGATCGGGACCCAGAGCACCACCGCAGCCGCATAGTCTTCCCAGCTCCCTGGATGCTTTCCCGCGCTCGTGGCCAGCACGAGTGCGGGAAGGACGGCATAGGTAGCACCGGCGACCGCCAATCGGGGGTTGCCGGTGATCATGAGCGAGTAGAACAGAACCGCTGCGAGCGGCACAACCGGGGAGAGGAACGCGCCCGTCCCCCCCAGCGCTTTCTGTACGAACTGCTGAACCGCTGGGGCGGCGAGAAACCATTCGAAGGCAAAAAGGACCCCGGCCACTGTCAGCGCCAGGGCGAACTGCCGGCCTCCGAATCCCATCCAGTTTCCCGCCAATCCGGCGAGCGACGTGATCGAAGCCCACACCAACACGGCGACCGGTAAGCTCATCGTCCAGGATCTGCGGTCCGCAGCCATTGCCTGTGATTCTAACTTGATAAGAACTTGATTTGCCCTGTCGTCTCAACGATTCTGATGCTTGAGAGCCATGGCGGAAACGAGCAAGCCGCGTATCGACTATCTGGATTGGTTGCGGGGTTTTGCGTGCCTGGGCATGTTCGAAGTCCACTGCTACGACGCCTGGCTCGGTGGCTCCGCGCGCCAAGGCACCTTCTTTCGGCTATCGCAGTTCAGCGGAACCATTCCGGCTCCACTTTTCATCTTTCTATCGGGCGTTTCCTGTGCGCTGGTCAGCGATCAGATGCGCCGGAAAGGAGCGTCCACGAGCGAAATCGCGACTCGAATCATCCGGCGAGGGGCGGAGATTTTTGGTCTGGGGCTGCTGTTTCGAGTCCAAGAATACCTGCTCGGTCTACCCGGAGCTCCCACGAGTGATCTTCTCCGCGTGGATGTGCTGAATCTGATCGGACTCTCGCTTCTGTTCATGGGCGTCTTCCTGCGGCTATCGGAGGGCCGCTCGGCACGGGTCACCCTAGCGACCGCCATCGCCTTGGGAATCGCTTGTGCGACTCCACCGCTTTGGACGACGTGGCGCCCGCGCTGGCTGCCCTGGTTCATCGAGTCCTATGTCAACGGCGTGCACATCTACCATGTGCCGCAGCCCTGGCTTTTTCCGGTATTCCCTTGGACTGGATTTGCGTTTGCTGGCTTGGCCGTGGGCGCCGTGTTGATGAGTGACTGGTCGGCCAACAATCAAGCGCAAGTGACGGCGTGGCTTGCCGCCGTGGGGACCGGTTTTGTCTTTTTCTCGAAATGGCTTGACGGACGGTCACAGCTCTATGCCGTCTACGATTACTGGCACACCAGCCCGAATTTCTTCCTCGCGCGCATCGGAATCTGCCTGGTGGTGACGTGGTTCGGTTATGCCTGGTGTCGCTGGGGGCTCGGGCAGGTTGGTTTCAGTCCACTGATTCAACTGGGACGTGCTTCCCTTCTGGTCTATTGGGTGCACATCGAATTCGTCTATGGGCGCTTCTCCATCCTGCCGAAAGCGTCGGAGGGAGTCGGAATGGCCACGCTCGGACTGCTGATCGTTACCGCTGCCATGGTGCTACTCGCGCTGGCAAGACTGTCGTGGAAAAAGCGGGGCCCGGAGATCATCGCCCGGCTTCGTCAACAGAGCTCTTCCGGCGCAGGCCTAAGGTTTTTTCGACGCATCGGCAGCGGGGGACGAGACCTCAGCCGATTTCGACGGAATCTTGAAGATGTATTCGCCCGGCCGCGCTAAACCCATTTCTTCACGGGCGATGCGCTCGATCGCCTGCGGGTCGGACTTGAGGGACGCAATGTCCTCCTCGAGGCGGCGGTTTTCGGCGGCGATCCGCTCGATCTGCTGTTGGACCTTCGCGGCTTCCTTCTGCGCCCGACGCATGGCGAGCACGCCGTGGGTGCCGAAAAGATCCTGAACCAGGAGCAAGACCAACGCCGCCACGAGCAGAATGCTCGTGTTGCGGCGCAAAAATTCTCCCATCTGCTCGATGAATGTAACGGGCTTCTCGCCCACCGGACGATCCACGCGCGTGCGCATCAACAGCCATGTATCATCATCGAGAATCAATTTCAATCCGTCTGTGCGGTCGGTGTGCTTAACTCGGCGCCCGCCGACCGACTCCGAGAGTTCGGCAACCGCCCCAGCCCAACGCTTGGAGGTGAATCTCCTGGTCGTTCCGGAACGGGTGTTGTATTTTGGCGCCAGGATCGGGAAGCGCCCCCGCGCGAGCTTGTTGCTCGTCGAGAAATGATGGTGGCCGATGACGGACAAAATCGTGGTGTTGGTGACCTGTCGGTCCGAAAAACAGGCTCAGAAGATCGGACGGCGACTGGTCGAAGCCGAGCTTGCCGCCTGCGCCAATATCCTTAGGGTGCCGGTCGCGTCGATCTATCGCTGGAAGGGTCGTGTCGAGCGGGCGAGGGAGTTTTTGATGATCCTGAAGACAACACGTGCGCTTTTTGCCGCCATGGGGCGCGAGGTACGCCGCCTCCATAGCTACGAGGTTCCCGAGATCATTGCCTTGCCGATCGAACGAGGGTCGAGCGACTATCTCAAGTGGGTTTCACGATCCGTCCGCCTGCCGGTGCGCCGTCACCGTGCTTGAGTAATCCGGTGAGTTGCGGTAGAAGGGTTGCCATAAGAAGAGCACGAGGCTTGGGATGCTCCGCAGTCGGTTTTTGCGCTGGCTCGGTGGGGGAGTGTTAGCAGCCGGCAGTTTGCTTTGCGCGGGACTGAGCGTCGCACAGGCCAACAGCCCTCCGCCACCGGAGACGCCAGGCTCAACGGAGAAGAAAGACTCCAAATCCGTGGAGCCCGGAATGACCAAACTGAAGATTCGGGTCGCCACCGATAGCGACAAGCCGATTGCAAACGCCAGCGTCTATGTCCGTTTTTACACAGCCGGAGGGCTGCTGCATCACGACAAGCTCGCGGAACTGAATTTTAAAACCAACCAGGACGGTTCGGTGAAGGTTCCGGAGATCCCGCAAGGGAAGATTCTGATTCAGGTTATCGCCACGGGCTGGCACACCTACGGCAAGTGGTACGACGTAGAAAAAGAAGAAGAATCGATCGAGATCAAGCTCGTTCCGCCGCCTCACTGGTATTGATCGTCTCCTCTGCACAGAATTTGTGCAAACAGTAGTAAGCCTCGTGCTGACGCGGGTTTTCGATTCACAAGCGAGCCTTTTCCACACGGTTTTCAACAGAAATGTTGAAAACTGTCACGAAGCGTTCACAATTCCAGATGGTGGCACAAAAGCTGGTGCCAGAATTGCATGTAGCGGAAAGCGGCGGTGTAAAATCTTCTGCACCAGCAGTGATACAAATTTTCTTGGACGTTACGATGGATTTCGATGAAGCAGGTCATTTTAAACGCTGATGATTTTGGCTTGACCCGCGGAATCAATGAAGGCATCATCCGTGCCCATCGCGAGGGAATTCTAACGAGCGCGACGCTGATGGCCAACGGAGCGGCCTTTAACGACGCGATCGAACGCGCTAAAGACAATCCAAAGCTGGGCATCGGCTGCCATCTGGTGTTGTCCGGTGGTCTGGCGGTCGCGCCTCGCGAAATGATTCCGTCGCTTGCTGGCCCTGACGGAGCGTTGCCGGAGTCGCTCGCGGCGCTGGTTGTCCGAGTCACAGCGGGACGGCTCGAACCCGGCCACATGGAGACGGAACTTCGTGCCCAAATTGAAAAAATTCGGGCAGCTGGCGTCGAGCCGAGCCACGTAGATACCCACAAGCATACGCACACTCATCCCCGCATCATGAATGTCGTTGGGCGAGTCGCTCGCGCCTACGGAATTTCGCGGATCCGCAATCCCGTGGAGGATCTCCGCGATTCATGGAGAACGACGCGTTCCGACGGCCCGGCGCGCCTTCTGGATCTTGCGGCGGCCTGTGCTGTTCGCTCCGTGGGATTTCAATTCAGGGCCCTGTCGCGGAGATATGGCCTGCTGTCGCCGGACCATTTCCTGGGCCTGGCGGCGACCGGCCGGCTGAACGCGGCGGCGCTCGCCCGGTTAATGGACACACTTCCCGAAGGATGCACGGAAATCATGTTGCACCCGGGCATCTGGGATCGGGAACTGGAAAAGGTCGGCTCGCGCTTGCAGCGCCAGCGGGAGACGGAGATGGAGGCTCTGCTGGCACCGGAAGTTGGTCGCGTGGTGAAGCAGCGCAACATCCAGCTGATTACCTACTACGAGCTAAACTAGTTACCAACCCGTTGAGGTCCGGGCGGAACACAGCGACCGCTCCCCGTTTTTGCCCTACTATTGGCTACACGTTCGTAGCAGACCTTTTGCAACGGGGGGATGGATGAAAAGCCTCAAGCAGTTGACGTTGGCCGCCACGTGTCTATTCCTGTTGGGACCGATCGCCCGCGCGCAAATGGGCATGCGTCCGACGCCCATGCCACGCGGCCTATTCAGTCCCGTCGTGGGTGCCGGCGCAGGGTACGAAATTACGGCCGCCGAAGGACGCAAGACCAACATCGAATTCGCCATCGTCGGAAAAGAAACCGTAAACGGCCATGACGCCTACTGGATGGAGTGGACGACCAGCGCCGGAAGCGGAAGCTTGATTATGAAGTCCCTGATCCTTTCCGGCGATAGCATCGTGGCGACGCGCACGATTATGCAAATGCCCGGAGGTCCACCGATGGAAATGCCCCAGCAGATGGCGGGCCGCATGAATAACTCCAGCCTCCCGTCCGATATCCACACCGTTGCCGATGAAGTAGGCAGTGAATCCATCACCGTCCCGGCCGGAACCTTCCTGTGTGAGCACTATCGCATGAAGGACGGCTCCGGTGACACCTGGGTCAGCGCGAAGGTCTCTCCTCTGGGTGTCGTGAAGCATCAGGGAAAGGATTCGACGATGGTACTGACCAAGATGATCACGGACGCGAAGGACAAAATTGTGGGTACGCCCCAGCCCTTCAACCCCATGCAGATGGTCGGCCAGCCGCCGCAGCAATAAAGAAAGGAAGTCTATTCGAGATCGGGCGGCGTCACTTGTGCGATCCAAGAGTCATAGTCGCCTGTGTATCCCACCCGTTCCTGTTCCTGGCGAATCTGTCGCTTGATTCGATCGACCTCGCTTGGCGCGAGGGCCGGTAGGGCACGAACTTTTTCCATGACCGCTTGTGCCTCACCCGCCCCTCTGGCCTCCGCCGGTCGGCTGAGAGAAGCACCTTCCGCCTTGAATCCGCTCAAATAGTTCTCGACCAGGTGTTTCGTCACTTTCTGGCTGTGAATCAACGAGACCCGAATGTTTCCCTGTCCGGTTACCACATTCCCCACCCCAAACACCTGCTCGCTTCCGGCGTATCGCGGCAGGTCTTCGTCGCTGAAGGTGTAGTATTCGCCCTGAATCGCCACGCCCGGCAAACGTTCCGGCACCGATCCGATCGATGAGATGACCAGCGGCGCCCGAAGGTCCTGTTCGGTTCCCGGAATCGGCTGGGCGGTGCGCCCTTCGATTTTTGTTTCCGCCACGCGCAACCCTACCAGCCGGCCGTTTTCCACCAAAAGTCCGGTTGTGAGCCTGCGGTCCTGAAATCGAAATAGGTATTTCTCTCTCGCAAGGCGCAGCATTTTCTGGCGAACCTGTTCCGTCTTGGCTATCTGCTCGGGCGTGGCCTGATCAGGAGGCTGCGCGAGTGGCATGTCCTGTTCTCTTCGGCGATATAAGAGCAGGCACCCCTTGACTCCCAGGCTCTGTGGATCGATCCCGTGCGCCTTCAAGACGGCGGGAATGCCTTTCTCGAGTTCGTGCATGGTCGTCTGAACGCCGCGCGCCGCGAGCGCCCGCTCATAGTTTTCAAGCTGCAGGACTTTGACGACGTCGATTGACGCCAGCCCGCCGCCAACGACCAAGGTCTCATCCGGCGTCTCGTAGCGCGGCCCTCGATAGCCCTTCTCGTTTTTGTGGTTGTACCAATAGATGAAAGGATTTTGATAAACCAGGCCCTTGTCGATGAACTCGTCAGCCCCGCTGACCCCCAAATCCCGGTCCCGCCAGGCTCCGTTGGCGAGAATCACCGCCGAAAATCCCCAGTTCTTCACGAGATCTTCGAACTCAATGTCCCGGCCGACCTTTGTCGACGGCACAAAGCGTACGCCGGGCTTCCGGAGCCGCGCGTCAATCCGGGCATACTCCTGTTTGCGCTGCTCGACGTGCCATCGCGGCAAGCCATCCTCGATTTTTCCGTAGGGCCGCTTGTTCTGCTCAAAAACGACGACCTGAATTCCGTGGTCCGCCAGTATTTCCGCCGCCACCGAGCCGGAAATGGCCCCGCCCACAATGGCGACAAAGTATTGTCCGTTTATCGACACAAGTCGTCCGAATTCTGGGTCTGGCTGAGAGACCCGCGATTGTACACCGGCCCGCTCGGTTTCCAGTTGTAATCCCACCCACTTGACCGTCGCGCTCGCTGGATTGGTCGAGCGAAGCCAATCTGATATAGTTCACCCATCTCGGGAGAAACGTGCGCGCATCAGCTCCCCAAGCGCGTCGCCAGAGGAGGCAGCGGTTATGCACGTGGGCTACGGAACCGGTTTCCAACACCTAGGCAGCTATTCCGATCGACAGTTCATGCGCGAGGAGCTGGGGCATTGTGAGATGGCCGAAACGTGGGGCTTCGATTCCGTCTGGGCTACCGAACATCACTTCGACAACTACTCCATTAGCCCCGACGTGTGCCAGTTGCTTTCCTATCTTGCGGGTAAGACCAAACGGATCAAGCTGGGATCGATGGTTGTTGTAGTGCCGTGGCACGACCCGATGCGCCTGGCCGAACAGATCTCGCTGCTCGATCATGTTTCCGGAGGCCGCTACATCCTGGGCGTGGGCCGCGGCCTGGCTCGCCGGGAGTTCGAAGGCCTCCGCATCGATCAGAGTGAAGGCCGTCTGCGCTTTGATGAATATACCCAGCTCGTGCTGGACGGCCTGGAAACCGGGGTCATGGAGGGTGGCGCAACCATCAAACAGCCGCGGCGGGAAATTCGCCCCCGACCATTTAAGTCCTTCGCGGGAAGAAAATTTGCGGCCGCGGCATCACGGGACTCAGTTCCCGTCGTGGCCAGGCTGGGATTGGGCCTTCTCGTGATTCTTCAAAAGCCGTGGGACCAGGTCGCCGCCGATCTCGACACCTATCACAAGCTTTGGCGCGAATTTCACCCGCAGGCGACGGCTCCGAAGCCCTTCTGTTCCGGTTTCTGTTTCGTGGATGAGAGCGCGGCCCGTGCCGAGCAGTTGGCGCGTACCTATTTGGCAGCGAATTATCGCGCCGCCCTGCTGCATTATGAGATGTTCGGAAAGCACTTTGAAACAACAAAGGGCTATGAGCGGTACGCGGACATGAGCAAACACCTGAATTCCATCGGTGAGGACAAGGCGGTCGAGGACTACATCGCCCTGATGCCTTGGGGCACTCCGCAGCAGGTTCTTGAAAAGTTCGAAAAAATGAAGGCCCTGACCGACATGCAAGGCATCATGCCGAACTTTTTTTTCGGCGGAATGCCCTATGAGGAAGCTGAGAGGAACGTGAAATGCTTCGTGAAGCACTGTTTGCCAGAGCTGAAGAGCTGGCCCTCGGCCACGCTGGACGAGCCCGAGGAATTGGTGCTCGCCCCGGCCTAGAAGCGGGCGGACGCTGTTGTGGAGCGCTAGAACTCTTCTCGGTTTGGTTTGAAGTACATCACCGCCAGGGGTGGTAACCGCAGCTGGATCGAGTACGGCCGATCGTTCCAAGGAATCGGCTCGGCGTTGACGCCACCGCTGTTGCCGACGTCGCTGCCTTCGTAATAGCGCGAATCGGTGTTTAGGATCTCGCGATAGTAGCCGGGTCGCGGGACTCCCACGCGATAGCCAGGCCTCGTCACCGGGGTGAAATTGCAGACCGCGACAATAAAATTCTCCGGATCCTTCGCCCGTCGCAGGAAGGTAAGAACGCTCAACGGTGCGTCGTTGGGATCGAGCCACTCGAACCCGGCCCACTCGAAGTCGACCTCGTGCAGCGCGCGCTCGCGCGTGTGCAGGCGGTTCAAGTCGGCTGTCAATCGCTGAATGGCTCGATGCGGCGGGGAATTCTCAAGTTCCCACTCCACCGTCCCTTCCTCCCAGAACTCGCCACGCTGGGCCAGCTCGCTGCCCATGAACAGAAGCTTCTTCCCGGGATGAGCGTGCAGGTAGGCAAGGAAGAGCCTTAAGTTTGCAAATTTCTGCCAATCATCGCCAGGCATCTTCTCGAGTAAGGCTCTTTTGCCGTGTACGACTTCGTCGTGAGAAATGGGCAGAACGAAGTTTTCATGGAAAGCGTACAGCATCGAGAAGGTCAATTCGTTGTGGTGGTACTGGCGGTGAATCGGATCGAGCGCCATATACCGTAGTGTGTCGTTCATCCATCCCATGTTCCATTTCAGATCGAAGCCGAGTCCTCCGATATAGGTCGGCCGCGAGACGGCGGGCCACGATGTCGATTCCTCCGCAATCATCAGCGCGCCCGGGTGCCGCGTGTGTAGCACCTCACTGAGACGCCGGAGAAAGGCGATCGCTTCAAGGTTCTCGCGCCCGCCGTGGATATTCGGGAGCCACTCGCCTTCCTTACGAGAATAGTCCAGGTAGAGCATCGAGGCCACGGCGTCGACCCGCAGCCCATCGGCATGGTACTTCTCGATCCAGAACAGCGCGTTGGACATCAGAAAATTCTGCACTTCGTTGCGGCCGTAGTTGAAAACCAAGGT
>Ga0187766_10001712_pt1 | contig 12879 bp, 14 predicted proteins | sample 0216_QUI02_MP05__4_FD_132971 | JGI IMG/M metagenome (GOLD analysis project Ga0187766, IMG submission 132971) | Tropical peat soil microbial communities from peatlands in Department of Meta, Colombia - 0216_QUI02_MP05_20_MG | ecosystem: Environmental > Terrestrial > Soil > Wetlands > Peat ... | reverse complement strand
GCGCTTGGCACGACTGGCTGGCGGCCGACAGCGGCGAGCGCGGCGAGTTCTGCCGCCGCTGTCTGTCCGGCCTTGCCGAAGAGCAACGGGCGGCCGCGGAGCTCGAGAGCTTGGTCCACGTCCCGTTGCTGATGGCGCTGCTTGGACGGCGCAACCGCTGGCCCGCGCGCCCCTGCGCGGCTTCACCAGCGCCTCGGGGGCGGCGAGGGCGCGGTCAGGGCCCACCCCGCCGCGCGCCCGCCCGCCCGCCTCGCCGCTAGCCGCTGCCACAACGAGTGACGGTCAGTGACCGTGGGTGTTGTGGACGGTTGAACACGTCAGGTGCTTGTCGACTTGCTGGTCGACGTGCTCGTGAGGTGGCCGTTGACGCAGGTTAGGTTCTGGGCTTTGTAGGCACTCTCGTTGCTGCTCGAGCAGACCTCGCCCGCCTTGTAGGTCGTCTTGGCCTTCGCCACCGAGCTGCTCGCCGTGGACTTGACCTTGGCCGCGGACGTGCTCACCGTCGCCTTGACCTTGGCCGCGGAGGTGCTCACCGTGGCCTTGACCTTCGACTTCGCTGCTGAGGTCTCGCTGGCCGCGGCGCTCGACACAGCGTGTGAAATGGACGAGCTCTTGCTGCTGGAACCACAAGCCGCGGCGCCGAGCATCAGGGTAAGCGACGCGGCGAGCATGGTGCTAAGCGCGCGAAACTTCATCGACGTCCTCCTAGCGTTGTTCTGGGTTGACGAACCGTCGGTTGCCGGCGGGTGCCGCTCGTGCGCGAACGAAGCTCGCCGAGAGGAAACCTGTGTATCACCAACGCGCTACTTGACGAGGACGCCGACGTACGCCTAACGCAAACCTTACGTGGCGCTCACGGCCGGACCTCATCACGTTCGCTTGCAACTGGGATTCCCGCACAAGTCTTACAATTACAAGCGAGGCCGCAAAAGCCGCGCCGGCTCAAGGGGCACCCGAACGGCGCGATGCCCGGCTGCTATCGCGCGGACAGGGGCGGCGGACGATCGGCGCGGGCGCAAGTTCGCGTTCGGCCACGGAGGCGCGGCCGCGGGGCAGGATCGAGGACGGCCGCAACCTTGTTAGCGGCGGGCGGCCGGGCCGATCGTGCCCATCGGCAATAAGCCGTGTGAGCGGCTTCACCCAGCGCTCGGGACCGTGCTGATCCACAGGATGAGGACGTTGAGACCGATCACGGACCTCGATTGGGACGTGACCTGCCCAACACGCTGAGCCACGGGTGTCTGGGCCATGGTACGGGCGGCGGCCAGCAGGTCGCGGTCGCGCCGGACACGACGGCGGAAGCGCCGAAGCAGACGAGCCGCCCGCCGGCGCGCAGCAGGCAGCTCGCGCCGCCGGGTGTGTTCATGAACAGATCGAGCTTCCGCACCCCACGCTCCCACTCCGTGCTCGTGTGATCGATCGAGTGGTCGACTCCGCAGCCGCGGATCGCGGCGTGCTTTGCGGGCGAGGCGGTTCCCCACACCTGGTGCCGATCGGCTTCGCAAGCTCCGTCGCGGTGATCCGCACCCCACCGCCCGCGGAGTGGATCAACGCCCGCTCCCCGGGCTGCACTTTGCCCGGGCGCACGATCCCTTCCATGCGGTCGCGTAGTCGACCGGGCACGGGTTGGTCGACTGGAGCGTGAGCTTGAGCTTGCCGGTGATCCCCAGGCGGCTGACGGTCAGCGTCTCCTCGAGGCGTTCTCTGATCTGAGCGAGGCGGCGGCGCCGGGGTGGGCGTCGAGCTCGAGCGCCAGGCGGGTGAGCTGCTCCAGCGCTCTCGATCCAGGAGACGGAATGACCGAGACAAAGGGCCGACATGAGCACTCGCGTGCTCGTGAAGCGAGCTGATTCTCTGGTGCCGGTTGCGGGCGCGTCGAGCGCGGCCGCGGGGGATTGAGTCGAATTTATGAAGTTCCGAAGGGCCGCCGGTGGCCTCCTATTCTCGCTGCAGTGATCTGGCTGGTTGCAATCGCCGCGGGAGTCGCGCTCGCCGACGGCTCGATCGTCACGCTCGCGCTTCCGCAGCTGCTGCGGGAGCTCGGGACCTCGGTCGAGGGGATCGCGGCGGTGCTCGGCGTCTACTGCGCCGTCGTAGCCGTCGCGCTCCCGATCGTGGTCCGCGCCCGCGAGCGCTGGGGCTCTCGGCGGATCGGGGTCGGCGGCTTGGTGCTGTTCGCTGGTGCCTCGCTCGGCTGTGCGACCGCGCATTCCCTGCCCGTGTTGCTGTCGATGCGAGCCGTGCAGGGGCTCGGCGCGGCGTCCCTGCTGCTGCTGGCGTTCGATGTGCTCACCGTCGAGCGCGACGGACTGCGCTCGCGCCGCTGGCTGTGGACTGCGACGGCTGTGTTGGGGACGGCCGCCGGGCCTGCGCTCGGCGGGTTGCTCGCGCAGACGTTCGGCTGGCGCGCGATCTTCATCGCGCAGGTTCCGATCGCGCTGGCCGCCTCGCTGGCCGTGCTCGCGCATCATGGGCGGTTCGCGGGCAAGCCCGCGACCGCTCCCGCGCGCCCGCCGGCCCACGCCCGCCACGAGCCGGTGCCGATCATCGCACTCGCCCTCACGGCGGCGGCACTCAGCTCCGTGTTGTTCTTGCTCGTGCTGCTGCTCGTCAGCGGCTGGGGGTTCTCGCCGCTGCAAGCGGCCGGGGCGATGATGCTCGTCCCCGCTGGCGCGGCAGCCGTCCGACGCGTGGGGGGTGCGGCGCTGACGCGCGCCGCGGCCGGCTGCGCGCTGCTCGGCGCGGGGGTGCTCACGCTCGCGTTCCTGCCCTCGCCATCGGGCTGGTGGCTGTTCGCGCCGCTGCTGGTGGCTGGGGCTGGTATGGGCCTGGCGCTCCCGGCGATCGCCGGCGAGCTGCTGCACGAGCGCGCGCCGCGCCACGCCGCCCGGCTGTTGGCTGTACGCCACGCGGGCATCGCGCTGACGCTGCTGCTGTTGGCGCCGATCATCGCGGTGCAGGTGCAGGCGGCCAGCGACCACGCGGAGCTCCAGGGTGTGGCGGCGTTGCTCGACTCCTCGGTCAGCCCTGGCGAGAAGCTCAAGCTCGCATCGGTCGTGGCGAGCTCGGTGCAGAGCAGCAACCCCCGCGCCGCGCTCACCGATGCGCTGGCCGCCGACACCGGCGGGCTGAGCGCCTCGGACCGGGCCGCGCTGGGCTCCCTGCAGCGGCAGGGCGACGCGATCATCGTGCAGGCCGCCGGCGACAGCGTCCGGGCGGCGTTCCTGATCACGGGGCTACTGGCGCTGCTGGCCGCGGCCCTGCTCAGACCGCCGCGCCTCGCGCCGGCCTCGCCGCGGCGCGGCCTGCGGGCTGTCGCTGGGCTGTCGGCGGCGATCGTGCTGCTCCCGGCCGGTTATGCGGTCGCCAAGCAGGCGACGCCGCCCGGCACGCCGCAGCTTGCGGCGCCGTGCAAGCCCGGGCCCATGCCTCAGGCGGGCGGGTTCTCGGGGCTGGTGCAGAGCCTCGCGATCGACGGGCTCGATTCTGTCGCCTGCCGCGAACGGATCACGCGCGAGCAGCTCGTGCTGAACATGATCCGCCACGGCTGAGCCTCGCGGCGCCGCTCACTGGTTCATCCCCGCGTTTCCGGATCGTCGTCGGGAGAGCGTCAGCGCCGCTTGCCTACGGCGGCCCGCAGCGTATTGCAGCGTTGCCCGGAGACCGGGCCGAGTTCTTACGTAGTTGTATGGACTTTCTCCACCAACTCTTCAGCGTGAACCGCATCCTCAGGCAAGGAGCCCGGTGACGAGCGCTCCCCGACCGATTGCCGCCCGCGCGGCCACGCCGCCCGCCGCAGGCGCGAAGCACATCTCGATCCTGGAGGAAACCGCCGATGCCTGCGCCCGGTGATCAGAGCCCGAGTTCACCTGACGCCGACACGCCCGCGTTCGCCCCCACCACGCCGGCGCACGGAGACGCCGCCGCGGCCGAGCACCGATCGCTCGTAAGAAGGGTCGTCCCCGTGGTATTCATCCTGGGGGTCCTCGCGGCGGCGACCGCCGCAGCGCTGGGCACCGGCGCGGTCAAGCTGCCCGGCAGTGGCAACGCCGAGGCCAGCACCCAGCAGGCGGCCGCCGCCAGACAGATGGCGGCCAACCAGCAGTGGGCCGCGGCGACTTGCTCGACCGTGGTCGGCTGGAAGAACGAGATCCGGCGCGACTTGCACGGGCTGACGTTGAGCCCCGCTGCGATCCCGCGGGTCCAAGACGCGATCGGCGCGACGACTCGCATGGTGGACTCGATCGAGAAGCTCGGGCTCCCACCGGCGCTGCAGGGCGCCCAGGGCCACGCCCAGGTCGACCAGCTCCGCTCCGACGTCCAGTCACACCTGCACGGCATCGAGAGCGCGGCCAGCAGCGTCGCGAGCGGCAACCTCGGCGCGATCAGCACCCTGCTCAGCGACCTTGGGAATGCCCCGTCCATGCAAGGCCAGATCGTCGGCCATCTGCGCGATGTCGCATCCGAACTCGGGGTCTCGTTGGTCTCGAGCCCGTCCTGCCGGCAGCTCGTCGACCTTGAGCTATGACTTCATTAGCTCCGCGAGGCGCGTACGTATCCGGGCTGCACCACGCGCTGTTCCTCGGCACCGCGATCGCAGCGGCCGGGCCGCCACGACGCCCGCCTGATCGGCGCGAAGCGGTCGCGCTCGCAGGAGCCCCGAATGGTCGCTGCGCCCGACCTGACGTAACCAAACACACCCTCGAAAGGAATCCACGGCCGGGCTTGACCAACGACGGGTGCTAGTTGGATTGCGACTGCTTGGCTGACGGCGCGGGTTCAAAGCACAACTCCCGCGCCTGGCCAATTCCGCCCCGACGAGAGTCGCGCAACCGCCCAATCCGGAGAGTCCGCTCGGCGGGTTCGGCACGACGTCTTTTGTCCCCGCCCTCCCGCCGGCCGGGCGATCGCGATGGCGACCTTCCGATCGCGACGTCTGCGCTGATAGCCAGCACTCGAGACAATCGGTTTCGCCCTCGAGGGCGCGGTCGAGGCGGGCCGGAGCTGCCGCCCTACGCCTCGAGGGGTAGCGCCGCCGCCGTGACCCTTGGCGAAGCCGCGATCGCGGCTGCGCCACTACGCCGCGCGTGTTTGCTCGGTAAGAGCTGGTCGTCGCGGCTTCACCGGCGGGGGTTGCTACACGGCCGGTCCACGCGACTGCCGGGGCTATGACCGCGGCAGCTGATCGCAGGACAAGCGGCATCGATGCCGCGCCTGAAATCTGGACGATCAGCGCGAGATACGTTCTCGCGGGGGGCGCACGCCGATGCGATAGCGAGTCTCGGGCCCGAGCAGTTCGCTGATCGACTCGGTCATTGCCCCTTCGCCGAGCCGTTCCCCGCATCGGCTTCGAATGTTCAGCTGCGCTCTGAACTGTTCGCCGCGATGCCCGCGGCCACCGAAGGTAAGCTCAACCCTGGAGCTGGTGGTTGGTTGTCAGCCGATGTCGGTGCTTGGGCGGCCGGGGCGGGGCCGAGGTCGCGGTCTTTGAGCCGGTAGCTGTCGCCTTTGAGGTATAAGGATCTTGGCGTGGTGGATGAGACGGTCGACCATCGCGGTGGCGGCCATGTCGTCGCCGAAGATCTCGCCCCAGGCGGAGAACGGCTTGTTTGAGGTGACGATCAGACTGGCGCGCTCGTAGCGGCGGGAGACGAGCATGAACATCAGGCTCGCGGCTTGTGGGTCGAACTGGATGTAGCCAACCTCGTCGCAAGCCAGCAGCGGGATCCGCTCGAGTCGGCGCAGCTCATCATCGAGGCGGCCTTGGCGTTGCGCGTCGCCCAGCAGCGCGACCCACTCGGTCGCGGTTTTGAACAGCACGCGCTGCCCGGCCAGGCAGGCGCGGATTCCCAGCGCGATCGCCAAATGGGTTTTGCCGGTGCCCGTACCCCGAGCTCGCGGCTGTCCTCGGTCATGAGGACCCCCAGGAACTCCTCGCTCTCACGCGCGTCGGCCCCGGCCGGGGAGAGGCGCCGTGCTCGATCGCGCTCATCCCTGCACCCCCTCACACACCGGCTCATCGATCACGCGGTCATAGACCGCAAGCGGCCGGATCTCAACCTCGACCTCCTCCTCGTCATGCTCGTTGCGGTGTCGCCGGGCCCGCAGCGCGCGGGCGTGCTCGAGCGTCGTGATCGTGCGGTGCTTGGCGAAGCACCGCTCGTGCTGGCAGGCGAGCTCGCCGCTGTCCAGCGCCGCGGCGGTGATCTCGCGCTGGCTGACGCGAACCTCGACCCGGCGGCCGACGAGATTGGGATCCAGCGAGTAGTCGTTTGTGTCAAAGCGGACGTGTGGATCGGGCGGCACTCTGATCACCCAGCGACGGTCCAGATCCGGCTGACCGCCGGGCAGCGCCCGCATCACAGCCCGCTCCTCCAGCAAACGGTCGACCGGCCGCTCCCGCAGCGTCTTGTGCATCCGCCCGTTGGCCTTCTCAAACCAGTTATCGAGCTGCAACTGATAATCGAGATGGTTGGCGAACCGCCGGCCCGGCTCGAAGTTCGTCTCCAGGTATCCCTGCAACCGCTCGACCGCGCCCTTGCCCTCAGGATCCCGCGGCTCGCAGAAGAACCAATCGACCGGCAACTGCCCGCAGAACGCGACATACGCCTCGGTCGTCGCCCGCCGCCCGCGTGCAAGCACCCCTCCCGGTCCCACACCAGCCGCTTCGGCAACGCCCCCAACGACCACAGACACCGTGACATCCCCCACAACACATCCACCGCCTCCTTGCTGAAGATCAACGCGCCCGCGCCGGCGCGCGAATAGCCCAGACATGCGACCACCACCCCGGCCGATACACGGTCCGCTGATACGTCCGCAGCTCGAGAAACAGCGGCCGGATCTCGCGCAAATAGTCATCGACAATCGTCTTCGCGCCATCGAACCCCAACGGCTCGACCAGCTCCCGAACACGAACGCCCGACAGCCGCGGATCATCCTTGAGCAACCGATGGATCTCGTCCTTGAACGGCTCCAACTTCGACGCCCGCTCCGGACAGCGAAGCACCGGCGGCGCATCCGAGCGCAACGCCACCCGAACGGTGTTACGCGACAACCCCGTCCGCCGCACCAGCTCCTTGATCGACACACCACGCACAAAATGCGGCTCTCCGGGCATGATCGTAGGCGAGGTCACGCGAACGCTCGTTCGTGTGGGAATGTCAGGGTGATCGCACCGCAGGTGAGGTGAACGAGTGCAAGCGCGGCTTGAGCGGAGTGGAATCCGTACGCGCGGCGGACGATCAGTTTCACTTTGTTGTTCAGCGCCTCGGCTCTGGCGTTGCTTAGCTTCAGCCGTCGGGCGGCGAGGATCCCCTGACGGTGCTTGCGGATCGTTCTGCCGAGCCGGATGAACGGCTGGAGGCGGCAGCGGGAGAGGCGTGCGAGGAGGCGGTCGAGGAGCTCCGAGACCGCCTCGACGGTCAGCCCCGGCGCGAAGATCGCGCGGACCATCTCCTTCATCGCCCAGGCGCGCGCGACTTTCCCGCCGCCGGTCTGGATGGCGGCGGGGGTGGCGGCTTGCTGGTCGGTGAGATCGTCGGGGTTCTTCAGGAGCGCCCAGCGGTCGTGCTTGAACTGGCGGGCTGCGTCGGTATCGCCAGCGTGGCGTAGCGCGTTCCAGTGCGCGCGCCGGACCTCGTCGAGCGCCTTGGTGGCGAGCTGCACGACGTGGTAGTTGTCGATCACGATCGTGGCCTGCGGAGCGCGCTCGCGGACGCTCTTGGCGTACCCGCCGGTCATGTCCATCGAGACCGCTGTTAGCCGGGAGGCGCGCGCGAAGATCGCGTGCTCGAGCTCGGCTTCGCCTTGCAGCCACGCGCCCGGGATGCCCTCACCGACGGGCACCGTCGGGCACGGGCCGAACGGGACCATGAGCGCCGGCTCGGGCTCCCACACCGAGCGCGCAGGCGGTTCCTCGGGCGGCGGGTCGAGCACATCGAAGAACTCATCTGCGGCTGCTTGAACCTTGCCCTCGCAGCCCCACACCACCCGGCCGGTGCGGTGATCGCCGACCAGTGTCAGGTATCTCTGTCCCTTGCGCCACGCGACCTCGTCGATCGAGACCTCGAACAGGCCTTCCAGACGGTCGCCGTCGAGTTGCTCGCCGGCGACGCGCGTGATCACACGGCCGACGGTGTGCCAGTCGATCCTGGTCAGCCGGCAGGTGGCGGTCTTGTCGGTCTTAGTCGCCAGCCACGCGATCAGATCGTCGAAGTCACGGGTGAATCGGGCGCCGGGGCGGGCGAACGGGACGCCCTCGACGTGCGTGCCGTGCTCCGGGCAGACAAGCCGCCGCAGCCGACAGCGAACCACAAGCCGCCAGCGACCGAGATCCAAATGCCGCCAGGACGAGTCATGATCCTGCTCGTTCTCACGATTGGGCGTCGCGTAGGAGCACTTCGGGCAGACGAGCAGGCGGCGACGCAGCGCGACCGTCACCACGACGCAGCCGGGCTCGAAGACAACCGACCTGACCCATACCCCGGGCAGATCGAGCAGGCGAGAGAATGCGCTCGTGATGCGCATGGGCAACGACCTCCAGTTCGCAGACTCAGAACCCGCGAACCTACGGCCGAAGCCCGTGCGCGTCGCATACGTCTGCACCCCAACCCCGCAACCAGCGAAGAAAGCCTGCTCAGAGCGAGGAACCCGGGCCGACCAGTAGGCCCAAGTCACCTACGATCATCCCCGGAGCCTCCAAAATGCTCACGGCGCAACTCAGCCCACCGCTCCACGTCAGCACGCCTCCTCCTAGCCTCGATCAACACGATCGGGCCAGGCTCGTGATCACCCCGGACGCCTCCGCCCACCACCCGGGGGGTCAAATCTCAACCGGCGGAGGGGGTCAGTTTCTCACCGGCGCCGACAACACCGACACTTGCCGATTTGTTACCAGCGACAATCGACGTTGTCGAGCGGAAAGGCTGCGGCCGTTCTTTTAATCAGGTGGTGGGTCCCTCGTCCGCGCGTGGATCATGCCTGCCGGTGGGATTCATCCGTTGTTGTCTGTTGCCGATGCGGCTACTGGTTGCTGTAACCGGGACCGTGGGTCGGCGCTGGCGTTGATCCGAGCTCACCCGTTTGGCACGCGCGGCGCGGCATCCAACGCAGCCTGGCCGTGAGGCGCGTGAGCGCCGTCAGCGGGGGATTGTTGGCCATCCCGTTCGCCGCGAGACGCCGGAGCGGGCGGGCTCGCCAATGAGAGGTCGCCTCGCCGCGATCAGGCTTGCTGGAGGGCGCGGTTAACCCGGATCGGGTGATGACGGCGATCGGAGCGTTGCGAACATCTCGCGCGAGTCGCTGAAAAGGAGTCCGCTGATGGCAGCTCAGCCTCAAGAGACACCCGTCTTTGACCTGCTCGCGGGCATGACCGCGAGCTCTCTGGAGCCGTCGAGCCTGGACCCGGGGGTGCTATTGCTGGTCCGCATCGCCATGCTCGTGGCGGTCGACGCCCCGCCGGCTTCGTACGTGATGACCCTCGGTGCCGCAGGCGAGGTGGGGGTCACAGCGGAGCAGGTCGAGGGCGTCCTGGCGGCTGTCGCCCCGATCGTCGGCACGGCCCGTGTCGTGTCGCCGGCGGGCAACATCACGAGAGGGCTCGGGATCGCGCTTGACCTCGCGCAGCTCGAATCCGAATCCGAGTAGGGCCGGGCCCGGTCACCAACCAAAGGAGGACGTCAATTGTCTACCCGAGCAACACCTCCACCGGCTAGTGCCCCGGCGGGGTATGAGGGCTATGTGGATGAGGACCGCGGTTACGGCTGGGTCGTGTTCGCGGGAGTGCTGCTGCTGATCCTCGGGACGCTGAACTTCATCGAGGGGCTCGCGGCGATCGGCAACGCGCACTTCTTCGTCCACAACACCCACTACATCGCGGGTAGTCTCAACACCTGGGGGTGGGTCGTGCTGTGCGTCGGCGTGGTCGAGTGGGCTGTTGGTCTTGGCGTGTTCGTCAAGAGCCAGTTCTCACGCTGGGCCGGCGTGGTGATTCTTTCGCTCAACGCGATCGTGCAGCTGATGATGATCCCCGCCTACACATGGTGGTCGCTGTGCATCTTCACGCTCGACATCCTCGCGATCTACGGGCTGATCGCGTACGGAAAGAAGATCTCCAGCCTCCAGTACTGATCGGGCGGCCTCCGGCAGACTGGTGCGCCCCGCAAGGAGGTCGGCGGGCGGATCGGCGCACTGTGACATGGGACACCGGGGAAACCGATCGATTTACCTCGCCAGCACGCGGGCTCGATTTCGAGCGCGAGGTTAGGGAGTTGCCGAGTGGGTTCGCGGCCGATCAGCCAACCGGTCCCTGAGGTAATGCTCGGCTCGAGCGCGGCGGCTAGCCGTGGGTCCGGAGGTGGGAGTTCGGATGACACCGGTAGGCACGAGCAGGCCGGGTCTGTGGCCGATGTTCTCGCGGCTGGCGATCCTGCGGCGCTGCTGAGGGCACCCGAGGAGGTATCGAGCCCGGTGTGGCGGGTCGTGCTCGAACGGGTGCGCGCGGGTAGCCGGCCGCGCCAGCGCGCGGATGAGCGCGTGGTTTGCTTGGCCGTCGAGGGCGGTGGGATGCGCGGGGCTGTGTCCGCCGGAATGGGTGTGGTACTCGAGGCGGCGGGGCTGACGTGCGCGTCTGACCGCATCTATGGCGTTTCCGCCGGGGCACTGAACGGCGGTGCGCTTGCGGTCGGGCAGGCCGCGCTGAGTGCGACTGACTACCAGGACGCCGCGAGCCGCGGGGTTGTCAACCGGATGCGACCGCTGGTGGGCCGCTCGGTGATCGACTTCGAGCTGTTATTCGAGCAGTTGATCGCCGCGCGCAAGCCGCTGTCGTTGGAGGGGTTGGCCTCGGGCCCGGAGTTCCGCGCGCTCGCGACGTCGCTGGAGACGCTCTCGCTGCGGGTGCTCGCGGGGTTCGCCGATATCGACGAGCTGATGCGGGCGGTGCGAGCGAGCGCGTCGCTGCCGATGCTCGGCGGCGAGCCGCCGATATGGCGGGGCGAGCGGATCGTCGACGGCGGGCTGCTCGACCCGATTCCGATCGACACCGCACTCGGCGAGGGGGCCACCCACGTACTCGTGCTGCGTTCGCGACCGGCGGGATACCGCCAGCCCGCGGTGCGGGGACTGACCGAGTCGTTCGTGCTGCGCGACCACCCCGGTTTGGTCAGGCTGCAGCGCGCCCGACCTCGGGGCCTACAACCGCCAAGCCCTGCAGCTCGTGCAGGGAGTGGTCGACAACGATCGCGGCGCTCACGTGCTTCAGGTCGCGGTCCGCGACCACACGCGCCTGATCGGCCGGCTGGAGAGCAACGGCAAGCGCGTCACCGAAGCGCTCCGACTGGGCGCCCAGGCGATGGCCTCGGCGATTCTGACCGACCCGATCGATCTCTGCTGGCAACCGGTGGTTTATCGCGCGACACCTGCGAAGGCTCCGGCCAGGCAGCTCGCCCCCGCTTCCGTGGCCGTCCTGAACGCAAGCACGCCAATTGCCGAAACGAGTGCCTAGCCGGCGCCACTGACAAGACCATGACCAACATCCAAACCGTGCACACGGTCCATCCGCAACGGGAGGGGCTCCATGGGTCCAGTCACACACCAAACGATCAGACTTAGCAGGGGCAAGCACAGCTCACCGGAGGAAGGTGCCTGCGTGATGGAGCTCGCCTCGATGCTCGCAGGAGAGCCCTTCAGCGACCATCCGTGTCGGTCTGTCCGGTGATCGGCTCATTCCTGCGGGCGTACAACGATTCGATCGATGCCGAGCGCCGTCAGGATCTCTACGCTCATGCCGCCAAGGTCGTCGGCAGCCGGGGCTCTGAGGAGCTGCAGCAGGCGCGCGCCAAGCGGCTCGACGCGTGGATCTCAGACCGGAAGCCGCGGCGGTGGACCCGGTTCCTGTTCCCCGCGTTCCTGCCGGCGTTGGCGAATATGCCTGCCAACGACGTTCTCGGAATTCGCGCAGTCCATGCAATCCGCAAGCACGACGATCAAACGCACGCGGAGGTGCTCGCGCTGATCGACGAACTGCTGGCGCTTGGCACCAGCGATCGAGCGCACCCGAACACAACCGTGCCGGGCCCGTGTGCGCCGCCGCCAACGGTCTCTGCGCAGCAGTAGCAGGACCGGCGCCCCACACGCAGCGGGCGCGATCGAGCAGCGCGCGCCACGCGCTGGGATCGCTGCCTGCGCATACGTCCAATCTCTGCCCATACGTCAATCGGCACTACCCTGGACCCCACTCGATTGAAAGGAGCGGCTGATGTGTCGCTGGCTTGCTGTCTATTCGGGCTCACCGGTGCTGTTGCAGCGGGCGCTGTACGCGCCGGCGCATTCGCTGATCGATCAGAGCCTGCACTCGGAGTTGGGTGCCGAGGCGACCAACGGCGACGGGTTCGGGATCGGCTGGTATGACGAGCAGCCGACGCCGGGCGTGTTCCGGAGCGTCGAGCCGGCCTGGAACGACGCGAACCTGCGCGAGCTCGCTGGGCACATCAGCTCGAGCCTGTTCTTCGCGCACATTCGCGCCGCGATCGGGTCGGCCGTGCAGCAGACCAACTGTCATCCGTTCCGGCACGGGCGCTGGCTGTTCATGCACAACGGGTACATCGCCGACCTGGCCACGGTCAAGCGCGATCTGGTGCTCGCGGTCGACGAATCGCTGTTCCCCGAGATCGCCGGTCAGGCCGACACCGAGGTCTTGTTCTACCTCGCGCTCACGTTCGGGCTCGACGACGATCCCCCGGGTGCTGTCGCGCGGGCGATCGGCTTGGTCGAGTCGGTCGGGCGCAAGCGCGGCGTCGAGTACCCGTTCCAGGGGACGATCGCGACGAGCGACGGCGAGCGCATGTGGGGGTTTCGCTACTCGAGCGAGGGCAAGTC
>Ga0187766_10001711_pt1 | contig 12880 bp, 13 predicted proteins | sample 0216_QUI02_MP05__4_FD_132971 | JGI IMG/M metagenome (GOLD analysis project Ga0187766, IMG submission 132971) | Tropical peat soil microbial communities from peatlands in Department of Meta, Colombia - 0216_QUI02_MP05_20_MG | ecosystem: Environmental > Terrestrial > Soil > Wetlands > Peat ... | reverse complement strand
TTCTCCTGTAGTCCAAAGAGCACGGTCTGGGCGCTGGCGTAGGAGGCGCTGGACGTCTGACCCAGGCAGGAAGAAGCGTAGACGTAGAGAGCGACCTTGTAGGTTTGATAGAGGGTTGAATTGGAAGCCAAGTCCGTGAAGCCCACCCCGTTGAAATCCGAGGATGCTTTGTTGAAGAAGTAGGACGCCCCTGATGAGTTCCCCAGCCTGTGATAGTAGACGGCCTGGAGGAGGTAGAGGTCGGCGTAGTTCTGGGAGGCGCACTTCGAGCTCAGGTCGTTAGCAGTAGTCATGACTGAGGTGGAGGCGCTGCTCCCTGCCAGCTTCTCCCCTTGGGCCCAGGCTATCGAATAGGATTCAGAGCAGTCGAAAAAAGCGTTGGTCGAATTCAGGGCGGTGTACTGGTTCTGCACGACGTTGGAAGGTGCGGTGACAAGGTAGCCGTGCAGAGCCGCATCGAGGGCTGCGGCGAAGCCGCTTGTTGAAGAGTTCGACGGGTCGTAGCGCTCGAGGGCAAGGACGCCAAGATAGTTGTCGGAGTAGAGCCAGAAGACGTGGCCTCCGGGCTGCTCCGGGATGAGCCCAGTCGTAGAGTTGTAGCTGTTGGCCATGTAGTCGACGGTCAGGTTGAGCCTAACCTGGTCACTTGAGACCGGAGCATGGTAGAAGTAAGGGAAGAACGAGGCGACTAGAACCACGACGAGCAGGATTATCAGGGCGATATACCTGAACTTCTTGTACCAGGGTTTCCTCTCCCCCTCAGCCTGCATTATCCAGAAAGGCCGTTTCTGCTGGTTCTTAAGTCGAACCCAGGGCTAGGGGATGTGTTTGTTGACTCTGATGGTCCGTCTTGCAAGGTCGGTGACCCGCCTGTCGTGGGTGGTCACGAAGAGCGTCTTTCCTGCGGTCATGTTGTCACCGCGCAAGATTCCGAACATCACTTCCGCCATAAGGGGATCGAGGGCCTCGGTCGGTTCGTCGAGGAGCAGGATCGGGGGGTCGTTGACGAGGGCCCTGGCGAAGGACACCATCTGGCGCTCACCGACGCTCAATGTCGACACCATGCGCCTGGCCTCGCCCCGGATCCCTACCCTTGCAAGGACTTCGTCGACGCGCCTTCTGCGGTCATCCCTGTTTGCTTTTGTGAAAAAGAGCGGGAGCTCGACGTTTTCATAAACGGTGAGTTCAGGGATGAGCGTGTGAGTCTGAGGAACAAGGCCTATCATCTTCGAACGGTAGGCAGCGAGTTCGTCGTCGCTCATCATTGTGATCTCCTGGCCGTAGACGGTGATGATGCCTGACGTAGGCCTCTCAAGGCCTGCGAACATGTTGATCATGGTCGTTTTCCCGCTTCCGATGGGACCCACCATGGCAACGAAGGTCCCTCGGAGGAGTTGGAAGAGCAGGTCAGAGTAGATCTCGGTCTCGCCGTATGACTTCTTGACATGGCCCATTTCGATGGCGAACCTGTCATGGTTCAGCCGCTGATTGGGTCGCTGATAGACGCCTAGCTGCGCCATAGGCTCCCACCAACATAGACCCCTGCCATCGTAGCTGTCGACGCCGCAATCACCACTCCCGCCATGTCGACTGCCAGGCTAGTGATTGACGCTCCAGGACTACCGAGCGCGGCGCCGACTCCTGTCCCCGCCACCGCTCCGACGACCGCGCCGGCAGCGCCGTAGCCTATCATGGAGAAGATCACGGCGTAGGAGATGCTCTTCCTTGTGGCGCCTATCGACCTCAGGTTGTTGACGGCTTGGCTCGACCTAGAATAGAGGTCCATCGAGATCGTGGAAAGTCCCAGTGCAACTGAGACGAAGATAAGGACCAGGAGGATCCCCTGGCCTGGGGCTCCTAGAAACTGGATGGCCACTGAAGCATTGAGGGCCACGGCAGAGACTATTGCGGCAACCGTCAGACGCGTGGTCCGGCTGATTCTTAGGCTCCGGGCTACTAGGCCGCTTGCTTCAATCGCGAAGTCCCTGCTCATGCTCGTCCCTCCGTACTGAGCGCATTCATGGCCGGCCTCATTTCACCCACGGGAGCCTGCCCAGGGTTACTCTGCGGTCGCCTGGACTACCTTTTGGACCGGGGGCTGGGCCACTTGCTTTGGCTGGCTCTGCTGGGATGGCTGCGTCTGCTGCTGCGGTGCGAGCGGCTCCGTTGCGGCCTTCAGCATCTTCGAAAGGTCTTCCATCTCCTGGGAGTTCCTCTTCAGCATCGCTTTGCATGACTCCGAGGCCACCTTGAATGCCGCCTCGTCGATCTCTCCGGCCCTGAACTGGACCTTTATGTCGACGTGGAACCTGTCGAGTGTTTCTTTCTGCCCTTCGAGCTCCCCGATTCTGACGACCATGTTCTCGGCGAGGGACTTGTAGTTGCCCTGGATCTTGGCCGCTTCGTCGGAGTACTTCGCTATCATCTCGTCGAAGAGGGTCCTAGGAATCTCCCCCTCGCGGGCGAGGTCCTGAAGCGCCTTCGCTCTCCTTCGGACGCCGTCAATCTCCTTTCCGAGCGCGTCACACTCTACCCTCCAGGCGGGAATCAGGACGAACCCCTCGGCCGTCGAGACTATCCTCTGGCTCGGATACTCGGTGAACTCGCCGTTCCCTTGGTCCACCCCCACGGACTTCAGCTCCCCGGAGGTGTCGACGGAGAACCCGACAACAAACCCGACATACCTCCCGTAGGTGTCTTTCACAGGTCTATCGACTAGCTTCTCTAGTGCTTCCGAACGCATGACTCCTGATAAGGGACTTCGCGATTATAGTGAGGGGAGTGAAATTGGGCAACCTAACAGGTGAAGTAATTGATAACCTCGCCCAGGGCTCTCAGCGGGAAAAGACAGTCTCCGTGCACGTGATCTCGCAGTATGGGTCCCCCTTCGCCACGCACATCGTCTCGACGCACTCCACATTCTTGTTGAAGAAGGCCTTGGCCAGGCCGGCCAGGTGACCACGGATGAAGTTGCTCACGGGGACCATGCTGGTCCTCCCAGAACACTCGAAGGACCCGCGGAGCCGGATGGTCGCGGTCAACGGGTTGAAGGACAAGTCGACCAGGTCCGATATCCCCCACCCCTGGGCGACGTAGAGGTTTGTGAGCTCAGCCAGGTTCTCCAAGACCCTTTCGGGGCCTATCTCCTTCACCAGGTCCTTTCCGTCGCTCTCCCCCGTGGCCTTTCCCAACTGGTAGGCCAGAGTCTTTCCAGCCGACCCGTAGGTCTCAACTACAAACTTCAGCATGCTAGAGAAGACGCCCTTTCGAACGAGGATGGCCTGGGCGCCGGGAGTAACCTGCAACGGGTAGTGCAACGTGTCGACGAGGACGCTCCCCTCAGCTCCCCTTACCGTGCAGTCGATGACGTTCGGGGTCCGCTTCAATTTCGATTCGAGGTCCGAGGCTGAGATGTGTGTCTCGTCTGACTCTGCAAAGAAGCCCCACTCTGCCAGTCCCGAGGAATCTATCCTGGAGCTGTTGGATTCGACCAGGTTCAGGCCGAGGCCAGCGACAGTTGCGGCCGCCATTGAAAGCGTCCCGGGCACGTCCTTGATGAGAACAGACCCTAGGAATACCGACTTTTTCGGTGAAAAGTGATAGGTATGGATCTCCCTCGGAGTCCACCGCTCCAGCTCCTGCCGCTCGGTCAAGAGGGCGTCGGTGAGCGTATCACGCGCTAATTAGATTTTGAGCACATTCCAGAAGCCGATTCCATGGAAGCTCAGGAATTGTGCGAAGCATGGAGGATTCGGATTGGTCCCGCTATGCGCTCCCGCCGAGTATGAAGTGTCCGAGCCGTGTCATGATCGACGCGGTCTGGGGTGGCTGGAAGTAGAGGTCGAGGTTCACCAGCCCCCTTGGATAGTTCGGACCTTCACCTAGCTTCAAAGTCGGCCTGTTGGCACATTGGGAAGCGACGGCTGCAAGGAACCTGTTCCCATCCTGGGCCGAAGCGTCTGGAGATGCCTGGAAGGTCATGATCTCTCCTGAATCGTGGTCCCTCGCGAGCCACAGATGATAGGAGGAGCCGCCGATTCTGACGTCAGAGCCGTCGATTGCAACTTCTTTGCGAACCCTTTGCTCCTCACGCGGGAGGCTGGTCACGAGAGAAAAGTAGGAATCTCTGGCTGCAATGTAAGATAGCCCTCCGAGCATTTTCGAAACACTTCTGTAGGAATACCCGGAGTTGCACAGGGCTGCTGCCATGACTTTCTCCACCACAGGGACCCTGTTCCTCCTGAAGACGTGGACGGAGAGAGCCCAGGCCACCAGAACTGAGAGGGGGCCCTGGCGCATACCTTCTGACGGTCCCTCATACGGGTCCATCGGGGAGTTAAGATACCGTTGGGTCTCTCTTAGTCAAGAAGCTCGAGTTATCTTAACAGCCTGCTAACCAGGTTTTGACCTGGGAAAGTCGACTAGTACCAGAAGAGGAGAAAGAAGGCGACCCCCGTCGGGATGAACGTCGCTGCCCAGATGGGGAGGCTCCAGCGCCAGACCTTTGAGCCATCCAGAGGGCCAACAGGCAACATATTGAAGAGAGCAAGAAAGAAGTTGATGTAGCTTCCAAGGCTGCCGACATACCAAAGCAGGCTGTTCGGCGAACCGAACAGGGCGAAGGGCAGGAACAGGAGGGCGATGGCTATGTTGGTCAAGGGTCCGGCAATCGAAATCCGACCATTCTCCGAGTTTGAGATGTTCATCCCCGATATGTAAGTGGCGCCCGGAGCTGCGAAAATGAACCCGATTAGAGATGTGACCAAGGCCAGGAGCAGCCCCATGGGCCACATCCTGAACTCGGCCCAGAAATTGTACCTCTGAGCCACGAATTTGTGGCTGAGCTCATGGAAGACGAACCCAGGCCCGACAGTAACGAGAGCCACTCCCAGGAAGGTGACAGGACCGGGACCACCCAGGGACCCAGAGTTCAACAGACCGAACCTGCTTATGGTGAAGGCAAGTCCGAGAGCCAACCAAGCAATCACTATGTCCCTAATCTCAATCTGCGAGAATACCTTTCCTGTTCTGGTACCCGGGTATGGGCTGGTCTCAGGAGGATTCTGCCAGCTGAAAGTGGTCTGTGGCGGGGCGACTATTGTTCGCTTCTGGGTCAAGTCTCCCTTGCACTGATGAGCTTCAGGGAGCCTGTGGTCTGCACAGAAGGCACCACCGCAGTAATTGCAGACGAAGGGTAGGGGCTCCTCCTTGCCGCAAAAGTCACAGTTCAATTGTTCAAAAACTCCGAAAGGCTAACGAGAAAAGGAGCTTGGGAATCCGTTTTAAACTTGCCTCGGGCTTGTGTCTTCGCTAGGTCTTCGGAGTGAGGCGGAACTCGCAGGAATTCTTGCCTTTGAGAGAGCACTTCTCCTCAGCGCACGCGTACTTCTTTCCGAAGATGGACTCTGCAGCCCCGACGAGGTATCCTCTCATGAAGCTGCATCCGGAACGCGATGCCGGCTTCCCTGTGCATTCGAAGCACTCCGTGACAGTGACAGTGAACTCGCCATCGCCTGGGCCATTCTGGCCATCTACGTCACCCATGCCCTCCGCAGTCATCAGGTGGTTGAATTCCTTCGCTTGGGCCCTGACCCGCCCGGCTCCGTACCTCGAAGCGGCCGTGTCGGCGCTCCACCTCCCTGTGGCGACCCCCTCCTCGTACAGCAAAGCCTCGCCCCCTGAACCCAGGAGCTGGGCAACATGGTCGAACATTTTGACCAGCTCTCCCTGCCTCATGAGCACGTAGCGGTCCCCATCCACTGTGAATCCTCGGTGGAAGGTGTCAATCAGGAGACCATCCCTCCCCTCCCTGACCTGCGCATCCAATGCTGAGCCTGATTTCAGGATGAGCTCACGGAGGCCTTCACCTGTTCCCGTCGCTTCGAGTGCTTCGGCAAACCCCGAGAATATGGCTGTGCCGTCGCTCAGGGTGTAGGTGGCGGTACCGATGAGGTTGACCTTCGTCCGGAGCGACTCGAGGATAGAGCTATAGGAACCAGGGGCGTCCGAGAGCTTGACGACTATGTGCACGAGCTTCTTATCGGGAGCGAAGTGGACCGGGAAGATCCTGTGGGGAGTCCTATTCAACTTCCGGCCCGTCCAATTGACCGCATCGGGCGGAATATATTGCCATGGCCAATGAATCCAGCTCAGCTTCCCTCTTGGTTCGGCTTCTCGTCTATGGCTTTCTCTGCCAGCTTCAGCAGCCTCCTTGGCACCTCGTCTTCCAGCACCTCTATCCCGTATTCATTGGCGAGAGCGGCCGCCCTTGAGCTGAGCTTGGGGGAGACACAGAGGATGGCCCTCTCAGGCCTCACGTCGAAGACCTTCACGTAGAACTTCAACACCTTCGTGTCATCGACATCCTCGACCGCGAGCTCGGTGTCCACGACAACCGTCGGCTTCCCCGAATCTGGGACGACCGCGAAGGCGAACTCGTGCCTGATCCCAGAGTTGCCAATAATCGCGGCAGGGGCATGAGCTTTCCTTCCCTTCCTGTTCATCCCCTCGGCAATCCCCTCGAATCCCGAGAAGGACTCCAGGACCAAGCCTGACGCCAGCAATGAAAGGGGAGAAAGGGACGAATAAACGTGGGTCGCAAGCACGAAGAGTCCAAATTCCCCCAGCAAAATCAGCAGAAGTAGTCTTGGCCTCAATTAGTCCTGAGGCCATCCTGCTCGATGTCATATTATAGGCGTTTTCCGCCAACATGGGTCGCGCGCATTGGGTGGCACTGAAGCGGTGTCCAGACTGTTGAAGTCGAAATTGACAATTTTGTCAGAGTTGTGAAGCCCACGGAATTCTATCAATGTGGACCGAATCCTCCGGTCGAGGGTGAATTCGAACTCGTCATTCGGTTTTCCCCGGAAGTCGGCCAACCGGAACAGGGTCTGGAGTCTCCTTCCCAAGGGAGGAATTGAATGGGTTGAGAGAGCGACCTACTGCGACATGGGCAGCTGCTACCAACTTGCCTCTTGGAGAATAGGGGTTGGGAAGCCTGCTGTCGAGTTCTGTTCCAAGCATACCCTGAAGGTCATGCGAGACCGCAGGCTCTGGCGATGATGAATCCTCTCCTCCAAAGCGGGTCTGGCCGCTTGAAACATAGGAACACAACCGGTTCAGAATGAGGCCCGCAGAGAGCAGCTCCGGCGCAACATCCCAGCTTAATCAGCCCATGACCTATCGATGACCAACCCCCTCTGGTGTGGGTATTGTCAGGTCTGTGAGCTAGACCAACGGCCCTCTGGCATCACGAATGGGAATCAGGGTTCCACTTGGCTCAGGGCCCCTAGGATGAGTAGGCTAGTCACAACTCTGTCGCCCGAGCCCACATCAAATATGGCGACTTCAACTCAATAGGGGCTGAGCCCTTGGCGCGGGCAGGTCGATTCCCCGCTTTCTGACCTGTTCCGCGAGAACTCCAAGAACTGGGACTCTTCACAACTGGACCTTGCAAACTAACAGCCATTCTTGACCAAATTGTAAACCGCATTGACCCCGGCCAGTTCTAACCTCAAGTCGACAGACTTGTGTGGCCCCTTGATGGTGTGTTGTGAGTGTGGAAGGAGCGTTGAGAATGACGCTGGGTTCTGTCCCTCCTGCGGGGCAAGAATCCCACCTAGACTGTATCTCGCGCCCCCGGTAAGATTGTGGTGGGCTCGATAGGAGTGAAGCGGTGGATTCCGACTGCGCCCTCGACTTTGTAAGTGGGGAAGAAAACTGCTCATGAGACTGCGCGACGTGCCGGCTACACCGGCTGGGAATGGTTCTTTGCGACTCCCAGGGTAACCTTGTAGAGGTTGTGCACTTTGCTTGTGAAGGCCCTCCGGATGACTTTCTTCACGTCTGCTGACCCGCTATGAAGGAATGTGTCGAGGCTCTCGTAAACCGCATCCGGATCCTTTAGTTTCGAATCCCCGATACACCTGACGAGCGCTTCTCCGGTGGCCTCGCCAAGGATCCTTGCTGCCGCGTCGACAACCGACTCGGCGAACAGTTGGGGAAGCTGAGTCATGCACGAAGGCGCGATTGAATCAAGAGACATTATCTCCTCCTCCAGGGAGAGTCGGATCTGCACAGTCCTTTGTCTCTGGGCGTTCTTGCGCCGCGCGGCTGCCACCGACATTTCGCATCGATGTAGGCTGTGTAGTATTTATCGGCTCATGCCGATTTCATTGACAACATCGTCCAGAACCTTCTCCTAAGGATAGGATTGTGCCTTGGCCGACTTCATGATGAATTGGGGCTCGAAACTTCGATTCAGGTGGTTCGGTTGGCACGCCGCGGCGACCCCGTGCCTATTGTCGCTATGCTGACTCCTGCCTTGAGGAACCTGGCCGTGTCGTAGATTCTTCGGCCGTCTACGACCATCGGGCGTTTCATCAGGCTCCCAAAGTCCACCGGACGGAGACGTTTGAACTCGCCCCAGTCAGTCGCAATGAAGCAGCATTCCGAGTCCTTCAGGCACGCCTTCACCGACTTGGCGTAGGTCACCTGGGTACCCAGCAGTTGTTTCGTTGCCCCCATTGCGACAGGGTCGTAAACTGAGACTCCAGCAACTCTCCCGACAAGAGAACGCACGAGGGCGATTGACACCGATTCCCTGATGTCGTCAGTCCCTGCCTTGAACGCGAGGCCCAGGACGGAAACCCTCTTCCCTGCAAGGGAACCGCCCATCTGCTCAGCGAGCCTGAGCGCCTCCGGCACTTGCCCCTCGTTCACTTTCAGGGCAGCAGCGACTATTTCGTCCCCCATCCCACTCGATCTAAGGGTCGCGGCCAGCGCCCTCGAATCCTTTCCGAGGCAGGATCCCCCAAACCCCAGCCCTGCCGCCAGATACCTCTGATCCATCCTCGCGACAGTCAGCAGCCCCTTTTTCACCTCGTCATAGTCGCATCCGGGGATTCTCGAGCAGAAGTTCGCGACAGTGTTGACGAAACTGAGCTGAGTGACCCTCCCGACGTTGATAGCATACTTCATCATCTCCGCGTTTGAGGGCGTAGTTTCGATCACAGGCGGGAGCTCCCGATAAAATGACCGATAGAGTTCCAACAACGTGTCCGAAGCTTTCCCGTCTACACCCCCTATCACGATGGCCTCGGGGTGCAGTGTCTCCCTGATGGCGGTCCCTTCGTGCAAGAACTCGGGGTTTGAGGCCAGGCCTATTTTCTTTCCCACCTCCTTCCGCGACTCGCGTTCCAGGACGGGAGAAACGAGACCCTCGGTAGTCCCAGGAACGACCGTGCTCTTGACAACGACCAGGTGATATCCACGAGAGGTCCTGAGTTGGCGACCGACCTCCTTTGCCGCGGCCTCGATATAGGTCGTGTCTATGCTCCCGTCTCTCCTACTCGGGGTCCCCACGGTCAAGAAGATGACCTTTGACTGTGCGACATTCTTGTAGTCGGAGCCCAGCGTCAGGGTCTTCTTCCTTAGTGCGGCGCGCAGGAGAGACTCGAGCCCCTCTTCGTGGATGGGCGAAGTCCCCCTGGCGATGACATTGACCCTGGATTCGTCGACGTCGATCCCTTGAACCCTGAGTCCCCTGCCTGCAAGGCAGACTGCCGTAGAGAGCCCCACGTAGCCGAGCCCTATGAAAGCTACTCTGGGACCAGTGGAATCACTCATTGACTCCGGCTCAGAATTCCTGCTTAAGAGTCTGCTTCGCCGTCGGTTGGCCCTGGATTGGTCAGTCGAAGAGAAGACCTAGGATTCTTCTGATTCTCGAATTCGTTCGCCCTTGTCGAAGATGAACTTCTGCCATTTCCAGATCATATCGTAGTCTTCACCTTCGCCGTGGAGGTGCGGTTGGATGAAGTCGTGGAAGTTCTCCTCGAGCCTATCCAGTTCCTCGCGCCTGACGTCGCGGGCGGCCTTCTGGGTCTGCACGAATTGGTTTTCGGATCTGTTTGGCATGTAAGCCTTGTAGACCAGGAATATGGAACAACGCTCCCGCGCGAATAGAAACGTGGAGGGCCCGGAGGGGTCCTCGGCGGTTCTCTACGGTGCCACTCAGGGACTCTCAGCCGCCTCCAGTGAGCCCGGGTAAAAGCGCATGGAGCACAGATTTATGCTGAAGGGCGCAGTTGTACTATAACTAGGAGGGCACGAAAACCTCTTCAGAGAGAAGCTTCTCAAGAGATTTGCGTAAAGGCGCATCAGTCTTTCCGATAATCTTGCAAGTCTTGATTGAGGACCACAACGATTGCAACGACAGACGGTCAGGCTGAGCCTGACCTGAGCTAGACGGGTCTGGTCCGTTTCGCGGGACGAGGTATCTGAAAGCTATTCCCCAAAACACAACTACCCAGGTGATGAAAACGAGGTAGCCGACATAGATGTGCAATGTGTCCGCAACATCCAAGCTTGTGAATTCGTAGGTCAGGAACATCAGCAGCAACCTGACGATGTTGATCAGGAAGGCTCCGATGAATCCCAGGGCGAAAATGGGAATCAGGCGAGACTTCGACGGCTTCAGGTCCAGAAGTGCCATGGTGGACAACATCCCGAAGGCGATTATCCCTTGAACCCCAGTGCAGGGACCACCCACATCGAGCAGGATCGGAGCGCCGCGAGAGGTGCTCATGGACACGAACTCTCCGCTCACAGCGGAGTTTATCCCCAGGGCATTAAGCACGGTCGCCATCAGCTCTGCCAGCCAGTCCTGGAGCGCTACGAGGTTCGGGACGAGGTTCACAACCTGATAACCGAGCAGTAACACTACCCCGTAGGTCGCCGGGACCCAGAACACTTTGAGAGACCTATATCCGTAGAATGCCACGACGATCCCGACGAAGACTACTAGAAGGTCAACAATCCCGACGCTCGACCCCCGAATCCAGTTGAAGGCGTAGTCTGCGGCGACTAGTGAGATCCCCAGAACCAACTCAGCTCTTCCTCCCCTTTGACGTATCCCTTTGACTGCCTCCCAGCGGAAGACAAACCAAGCTAGCAGGACGAAGACCGTAATGATCCAGAACTCGGTGTCAATCCCAACATTCGGGATTGCCAGAGGCAGGACGAATCCAGACGCAGTCGCAAGGCCGAACCAGTGGGCGCGGGTGAGGTTCATGCACTAGTTGCAAACAGGGACGTCGAAGTTTTCTATAAAAGGTTGGATGGAAGAAGACGGGAAAGCTCTATTCCCTTCTTGCGCTCGACTTTCGGCCCTCCGTCCTATGAAGCAAGTCGGAGGCTAATCTATGTTTTGAACTTGGATTCATCCTCAATCCTTAAAGTTCCTCCCAGTGAGGCAATGACAATGCACAAGGGAACCATGCTCTCTTATGCGGCGATTGTGATTCTCTTCATCCTAGTGATAATAGCGTACATCAGCCAAGGAGGGGCTGGCCCTCAGCTTCCGACAACGGGACAGGCCTCGACGCAAACTTCCCTTGTTACCTCGAATGTGCCATCGACGGTATTGAAGACCACCACTTCGGAATCGACCGCTTTCTCCTCAGGTTCAGCAGGCGTAACCACAATTGGGGAGACCTCCGTCGCCTCCACGTCACACTCAACAACGCGCTCGTCGACCCTGACAACTCCAATCTCCCCGCCACCCTTGATAGTCTCCACGAGTACTAGCGGCTCATCGGTCAACACCCAGGATCAGGCAACAGAGACAGAATCCGCACAGCCTTCGAGCTCCACCTCGCTCTGGACTGAAGTTAGCGCCTCGAATGGCGGGGATGGGGACAGCCAGTCCTCTTCGAGCACTGCATCAACTACAGCAGTTATTGTCCAGACGCCGACAACTTCGAACGTGGTTTCCCAATACTGCAAGGCACATGATTGCGGCAATGAGGTACCGGAGTTCCCCCTTGGGTTGGCCTTCGTGTTCCTCGTCTCCATTCCGCTGCTTTTCATGGTTAGGCGACTTTCGCTCAGGAACACTGTGCCGAGCCTGTAGTGGTCGGCTTCCGAAGCGATCGGGCTCTCGAATCTCAGAGGAGGCGCACCTTTCCCTCGTGGAAAAGTGCCAATAACCTTGTGCCAGAAGGGCACCCCGCCCCAAATTCGACGTACTTCGCATTTGCTGAGGAACAGGTCGCCTTCAAATCCTCCGTAATCGACTCTGCAAGAAGAGCTCGCGCAGAGCGAAAGGCGATGAGAACCCAAACACATTATGGTTCAACGGGGAAGGTTGTTCCAGTTCAAATTGGCGCCAATGCATGGAGCCCAACCCAAGACCACATGGTCCAGGAATCGCAGGATCGCATGGTCTACGCCTGCGAAATGGCTCGTCCTCGACTGTCGCTGAATGAGACACTTCCCCTATCGTGGAAATGATTCAATAGGTTTATACCCAAAAGGGGAGTCCGACCTCGAATTCGATGGATTTCTCACTTTCTGAGGACCAGACCGCCTTCAAAGCTTCGGTAATCAACTTCGCAAGCAAGGAGCTCAACAAGGACCTCCGCCGGCGCGAGGAGAGAGAAGAGTTCCCAATGGAGGCCTGGCGTGCCTGTGCCAAGTTCGGAGTTCAGGGACTCCCTGTCCCCCAAGAATATGGAGGAAGCGGGGCGGACATAATGACGACGGTTCTGATGATGGAGGGGCTGGGCTACGCCTGTCCTGACAACGGTCTAATCTTCTCTCTCAACGCGCAGATGTGGAGTCTCGAGCTTCCTCTACTGGAGTTCGGGACGTCGGAACAGAAGCAGAAGTTCCTCCCAGGACTGGTAGCAGGGAAGATAATCGGGGTCCATGCCATGACGGAGCCCGAGTCAGGGTCAGATGCGTTCAGCCTCAAGACCCGCGCGACCCAGAAGGGAGACGGGTACGTCCTCAACGGCTCCAAGCTCTACATCACGAACGCCCCCGTGGCCGATGTGGTGGTCGTCTTCGCAACCGTCAAGCCAGGGAGCGGGTTCGCAGG